>WNGJ01002991.1_pt1 | contig 17257 bp, 13 predicted proteins | sample 5400611 | NCBI WGS metagenome assembly WNGJ01 (sample SAMN13153375, study PRJNA577476) | soil metagenome | isolation source: 40 cm soil or saprolite under Garry oak tree replicate 1 | place: USA:California | collected 2016-06-15 | reverse complement strand
TCCCATACACCAACCACATCTTCGACATGGTGTTGCCGCGCTGGTCACCCGCAGCACAGACCGCACTGTATTACGAAGAGCGCTTTCTGGCGCTCATGGTGTAGCCACCCCGTTGGGATAGTCCTCTGTGCTCTTGTTCTGCTCTAGCTTTGACCGGAACACGCGGTGCTGGGTAGAATGAGCCCTCAAGCGCACGGGAGGGATCAGTGTATCGACAGATATCCGCATGAGAAGCAAAGCGATGGGCAGAACAATGAGCGGAGCAAGAGACTTCACAGCTATCATGTACATGGCGCGAGGTGTAAGCCTCGCTTAGGATAAGGACTGCCCGTCCACAGCATAGCGTTGAGGATGACGAAGGTCGACGATGAAGACCACGGTCTGTCCCGTTGTCGGTGTCTTGGCAACCTCGTCAGACCAGACCTTGCTGCAAAAGATGTAGCTCTGTTTCGTCTGTGCATGCATCCAGTAGGCGGTCACCTCATAATACGTCTGCCAGGTTTTTTGCCTGATGAGACTTCCATCCCAGAGACTCCGCTCCCATCGATCTCCCTCCTTCCAACCCTGTCTTATTTGGATGTCGGTAATCGTGGCCAGGACGCGCATTCCATCTTGTGTTGGCCATGGCCCATCCTCACGTGCGTTTCTCGTCTGCCGCATCACGGCCAGAGCAAGAGAAGCAAGGAACAGCAGACTCACAACAGCGATGATGCCTATCAGCAAAAGCGGCATGGCTCTTCTCCTTCTGCCAAAAATGAGATTAAGACGCGCGAAGAGCGAGTAGCGTGTATAGATTTTCCTTCGCATAGTAGGATAATGAGTATCTATCAATAAAAAACAGAGAACCATTGGTAACAGTCTACATGACTCAAGGGGCTAACACATCTGTTAGATAACCTAATATCATTACCTATTTATGAGGGCCTTGGAGCGGAGGTGTTAGGTAGAATAACTTACGCCAATGTAGATAATGTCAGGAATAAAAGACTGTCGGGATGCTGCTTGTCCTCTGTTATACCTATATATGTCACTCCGACTCCAGGGAGAAATACACGCGCCGGATACAACGGCTCAGCCCGTGGCTGTGGGGCGCCGGTATCCTGGGACTCCTGTTCATGGCGATGCGCAACTATACCAATACCATTCTGTGGGTTTGGTCGATATTTCCCCGCCTGTTCCAGGCCCTCGGTTGGACCAATCAACTTGGCTTCTCTGTGGCCTATAGCTGTTGCATCGTGGTCATTCTCTTTGATACAGGTGCGATCAAACGCTTCTTCGAGTGGACTCCGCTCCGCTGGATAGGCTTGATCTCCTACAGCTTGTACCTCTGGCATCAGCCGATTCTCGATGCCTTCGAGTATGCTGTAGGACCCAGCCTGGTGGGGCTGAATCATGGCGTAGCCTGTATCCTCGTCTACGTATGGGAATTTCTGGTTACTTTCCCCTTCGCATTTGTGATCTACGTCCAGATTGAGAGACCGGCGATGCGCCTGAGTGACAGGCTGCGCAGGCAGAGAAGAACGCGGCAAGTACAGCCACGCGGAAATAACGTGGGAGGGGAGAGTATGATAGTATACAGGGCAGAAGGAGACTTCTCTCCTGCCCTCTCCGCGAGCAACGCCGCTCCATGTCAGTCTCTTGCAACAAGAGCTCCTGCAGCAGATGGTTCAGTTCCCAACGAGTGCCCAACGACCGGTCAAGAGAGGTCACCTCATGGTTCTCCATCCTTTAAGGTGAAATTGGAAAGAATCCATTAAGCGACCTCCAGCAGAACGCGGACACGGTGCTCGCTCATTAGTTCCCATCACTTCGATTCTAATCTTTCCGTCGGGTTGTACCTCTACAAGATCCCGTCTTCCCACAGGAACCAGATAGGGGTAATGCGAGGGAACCCAGCCGGATCAAGCGTTGCCAGATGCGCTGGAATAGCCAGATTCAGTAAGTGTGCTCTTTCTTGCGGCGAGAGTGTGCGCAGAGGAGTAAGGGTGTCGTCTGTTGCCATTTTGCTTCTCCTGAGGCTTGATGCCCAAGCATACTTCCCATTACTTGGGGTATGGCAAGGATTCGTTCCTGGGACAGCCATTTGGGCCGCTCAAGTTTTAAATACATGTAATAGTCGGTAGTATACAGTGATGCTTGATAGAAAACCTTCATCTGGCTTCTTTTTCCGCTCAAAATTGAATGTCTCGCCCTAACTTTATGACCCTAGAATAATTGTACTAGTTTCGCCCATTTAGTGTCCTGGGATTTACATCTTGCGAACGTTCGTCACCGCGCATTTAACAAAATTCAATGTAAACTACAGAATGCGGTTTCACCCTTTACTCCTCTCTTTTCAAGCCATATTGCTCAGATAGTTGTTTTACACGAGAGGACAAGAGCCATGATCTGGACATTTCCTGTCGAAAAATGGCAAGAGCTTCATCAAAGCGTTTTTGGCTTCCTAAACGTGCTGATCCAAGAATCACATCCTCTAAAAGATCAGCATACCTTTCTGCGTCATTGGCAAGGATAGCAGCCTGACTTTGTCCATTCGCAATTATAAGTCGGTACCGCTCAGGGATAATTAGACCAGATGGATGCTGTTTGTAGCGTTCAAATGCTGGCAATGCCTGCGTCATTGAGCCGGTGTGGATGTATACGAAAGCTGCACAGTAAGAGACGTCGAACATATTACTATCAGCGAAAGCAAATGCGAGATCTTTCACCGGATCGTCTGGGAATACTTCTTGTGCAAGTTCTATATAGAGTTCTGCTTCGCGGATACGTTTTCTCTCAGCAAGAACGAGGGAATATTCCGAGTAGATACGAGCCTGTACTAATGGGGATGCTTGACGACTCTGATCGAGTGTCTCCTGAAGTATTATCAAACGCTTTTGCAGGCTATCAGGCAGTCCTGCGTACTTATATGCCCAAGCAAGCTCAATCAATGCGGTAACGAGTATATTCGCATCCTCCGCTTCGCGAGCATAGTTGACTGACTGTTCACATATGCGCACTTTATCGCTCAGTCTTGAATGGTGATGTGCGAATATGCTCTGGAGACGGAGACCTCGTGATGCGAGCGAAGCCGTGCCTTGCTCATGCCTAGACAGTGACAGAAGCTGTGGGAGGAAACTCACTAATACCCTTTCAGCAGTAGCTAGTTGGTTTTCATTACACAATCGCCAACTGATAGTGAGAAGGTGTTCAAAGTGTTCAAGGGTGGCAGGATTGAGGATAGTCGAAGGAGAGGGCGCTTGCTGTGCCATGAACAATCGCTCCCAAGGCTCTGGATCTGACGGTGCAAAAGACCCAATCAGCGGTGTTGTTACAGGGATAGCCTGAAGATCACGCAGTGTACCATGAGCAAATTCGCCAATTCTTGTATAGTGTTTTTCTCCATTCTCTTCACTATCAGTCCGCAATTCTGCACTCAGTTCCTCAACCACTTTATGGATACCTCGAGCCACATCCAAATAAGCTCTATCTAGATCAGACCAACTGGGATCTGTAACAGGTATCGCACTAGTGGGAAGGACTTGAAGTTTGCCAAGAGGAGTCTCCTGCCAAAGGGTTGGACGCAAAATAACGGGGATAACACGAACTTCTCCTCGTTGGTGCCGTTCTAATGCCCGTTCCATTTCGATACTGTAGCAATACTCTGAATTGAGAAATGCAGGACTGATAAGTAGTAGAATGATATGAGCAGTCTTTAGATGCTTGTCAATTTCGCTCTCCCACTCTATGCCAGGGCTGACTTTTTGGTCATACCATATGTTGATAAGACTCTTACGCTTTAATGATATTAATCGCTTCTCTAGTCCTCTTCTCAACACCTCATCTTTGTGAGCATAACAGAACATGATTTCTAGGTATTTTCCCATTACTACCTGCACCTCCTCTTATGTCCAAGCAATTGTTTCAACTGCTTGCTGCAGATCACTCTTCGTCCCTTGAACATACAATTTGGTCGTGTCGAGCGAATCATGCCCCATGATTTGTGCCAATCGGTGCAGCGGAACGGATTCCGCCATCCGATAGCCGAAGCGATGACGGAGTTTATGCGGACTTACATTGATCAGTTTGGCAGCCAGAGCATATTTTTTGACAATATGGGGTCCCAACATTTTTACCCCCCAGAATCCCCGCTAAGGAGTCGCCATAGCGATTTTCTCTGATGTTGTCCCCGTTAAGCCCGGAATAAGTGGGCTTCCTTTCCCATCCCAGGAGGTTTCATTGACGCGCAAGCGGGCAGTATGATACAAACGAGGCAAAACTGGAGAGCTATCGACTGTGCCTGGATATGATAAGATTCCTACGTACCTCAACTTGGAACAACGAAACACCCTGACCCATATTCCGCCAGATATCTCAGATCGGGACATTGCCCGGTACTACACGTTCACCGAAAAAGAGCGAGCACTCATCAATCGTCGCAGACGGGAATCGAACCGCCTTGGGTTCGCTGTCCAACTGGCCCTGCTGAAGTTTCCTGGTCGCACCCTCATGGAAGTGAAAGAGGTCCCCAAGCCCGTGCTGGCTGCCATCGCCGACCAAGTCGGAGTCCCTGTTTCTGCCTTTGCCAGCTATGGCGAGCGCGAAAATACGTTATATGAGCACCTGGATGAACTCCGGCGGGAGTATGGGTTCCGTTCCTGCGGCTGGCGGGAGTACCTCCTGGTGGCCAGATCATTGCTTGCCGATGCGATGGAGAGCGATCGTCCGCTTCCGCTGATCGAGAAGGCCCTGGAGATCCTGCGCACGAAGGGTATTCTGGCCCCAAATATGATCCATGTGGAGCGCCTCGTCTGGGTTGTGCTCAAAATCGCTGAAAGACGGCTCTTGCGCGCCTTGACGCAACCGCTGACGCTGGAGCAACGGACCAGATTAGATGGCCTTCTGTACGCCGATCCGGGCATTGGCGGCGCAACGCGCCTGAGTTGGTTACGGCAGGCTCCTGGCGTCACCTCCCCGAAGAGTATCAAACGCTTGATCGAGCGCCTGTCGTTCCTGCGGGACCTCTCACTTCCAGCGTTGCCCGTGACGCTCCATCAGAATAGAGTCCTCCAGTTAGCGCGCAAATGCAGCAAATATCAAGCGCAACCCCTCCTCAATTTGCCACGCGACCGCCGTCATGCGCTGCTCGTCGCCTATCTGTTTGAACTGTCGCAAGATTTGACTGACCAGGCCCTCGATCACTTTGACAAACTGCTGGGTGAGTTGCTGCGGAAGGGCGAGCGTCGTCAGGAAAAGCACTTGCGCATGAACTCGCGCAAGATGAACAGCCATCTGGCCATTCTCACCAGCGCGATGGACGCGTTTCTCCAAGCCCGAACCCAGGGTCATGATCCCGTGCAGGCGCTCCTCAACACCGTGCCGGAGGCTCAACTCCAAGCGACCGTTGATTCCGCCAAACAGTTTCTGCGACCGGAGGATCTGGACTCGCTGGATCTCATCGAATCGCGGTATGCTCCGATGCGAAAGACGCTGCTTGCCTTATATCAGGCGCTCGATTTTCAACCCTTTCGGCGAAGTGAGCCGTCGTTACAAGCCTTGGAATACATCTCCAACCTGGCCAAACAGCGCAAGCGCGTCACCTCCAAAGAGCAGCGGGTGGGTAAGGTCAAGGTGAAGGCACCGCTCTCGCACCTCACCGGCAAATGGCGCAAACACGCCCTGGATGGAGAAAAGATTACCCCCAATTACTACGAAGCGGCTGCCTTCGAGGCGCTCAAAGGGCGCGTGCGATCAGGGGATATCGCCGTCGGTGGAAGTCGGCGGTATCGCTCATTTGAGAACTACCTGCTGTCTCCTGCCCGTTTTGAGCACCTCACCGAAAAACAACAAACTCGTCTGGCAGTCGAGCCGGACGCGCAAGCGTATCTGAGAGCCAAGCAAGAGGAGATTATTCAGAAGCTCACGGCGTTACAAGACAGTATTGGCAAGGTGGAGGGCAGCCTGGTACTCGATGAAAAAGGACACCTGCACCTCCCGTCCCTCGAAAAAGCGGTCCCAGAAGAAGTCGAGCGCCTCAAAAAGCGCGTCTACGCGTTGTTGCCGCATCTGCCTCTGGCTGATCTGCTGCTGGAAGTCGATAACTGGACGGGATTTCTCCGTCACTTTACTCACTTGACGAGTGGAGATGCCCTGGTCGGTGAACAGAAATTAGAACTGGTGGCTGCGCTCATGGGGATGGGCATGAATCTGGGGCTAGAGAAAATGGCGGAGTCTTGCCCGTATACCTATCGCCAGCTCTCCTGGTCCATCGATTGGCATATCCGAGAAGAAACCCTGCTGGCGGCGCTGGCGAATCTGGATAACTTTGTGCTTGCGGCTCCGCTCTCGTCTGCCTGGGGAGACGGAACGACCTCGTCATCTGATGGGATGCGCTTCCATGTAGGCGTTCAGGCGGCCAATGCTGAATACAACGCCAAATATTTTCACGCCAGACGAGGAACCAATATGTATATCCACGCGGCTGATATCTGGGTTCCCTTTGGCAAGCCGCAGATCATCGGAACCAATGAGGAAGCATTATACGTGATCGACGCGCTCTGCCATCATGAGAGTGATTTGCACATTCACGAGCATTACACTGATACTGGAGGCAGTACCGAGCAGGTGTTTGCCCTCACGGCGCTGCTTGGGTTCCGTTTTGCCCCACGCCTGCGGGACGCGCTCTCGCGCCACCTCTACCTCGTGAATGAGGTGGGGGAGTATGGACCCCTAGGCAGCTTGCTCTTTGGCCAGGTCAAAAGCAAGCTGATCATCGAGCAATGGGATGAGATGCGGCGAGTGGCCTCCTCGATTCGGCATGGAACCGTCTCGGCGAGCCTGCTCATGCGCAAACTGGCGGCCTATCCTCGTCAGAACCAGGTCGCCAGGGCACTGACCGAGATGGGCAAGCTGGAGCGGACTGCCTACCTGCTGGAGTATTTTCGCGATGAAGCCCTCAGGCGACGGGTGCTCATCGGCTTGAACAAAGGAGAGGCGCTCCACGCCCTTGCACGCCAACTCTTCTTTGGCAGACTCGGCGAATTGCGCGACCGGGCGTTTGAGGATCAGATGCATCGGGCCAGTTGTTTACACTTACTCATGGCGGCTATTGCCGCCTGGAATACGGTCTATCTGACCAAAGCGATTGAGACCCTCCGCAAAGGAGGCGAAGACCTTCCAGAAGCGACGGTCGCTCACATTGCGCCGCTGGGCTGGGAGCATATCCGCTTGATCGGCGACTATCATTTTGCCCTGCAATCCGGGCGCTCTTTGAAAAACCTGCGCCCTTTGCGTCTGCAAGCAGAGGAAGAGAGTGTCTAAAAGGAGAGCAATTCGTTCAGCAAACCATCGTTATGTGTACTCAGTTCTCTATGCGGGAAAGCTTTCCTGCTGAGCACTGTCAACCCCGCCACTGTGAGAGTGGAAGTCGTACAATTATTCTGTGGGGAAGGTATCTCACGCTTCCACTCTCACAGTGGTGAGATATACAGCTTGACAACGACACCAGCAGAAGCTATACTATAGTGTGGAAGAGATTATTTGTTTGCGGTGTCTCTACGTATCTGTTTGCTCGTTGTTGCTCGCGTGTCTGCAGTGATGATCTGTAGTGCAGCCGTTTGCGTCGTCGGCTCCCTCTTCCAGCCAGCAGCACAACCGCCATGTGTCAGCGCGTCTGGGGAAGCCAACTCACACATGCACCCGCCTGCACCTTTCCGCAACTCCCCTACCAATAGATAGCCCTTTCTGATCAGGCGTGACGATCCCTGCTCAGGCTCCTGGTGCCACCCTGGCCCCAGGATGTATGACCCGTTCTCTGGGAAAGGAGCGAACGGCAATGGAACCTTCAACCTTTGACGAACTGACCAAAGCGCTGACCACCGCGACCTCGCGCCGCCAGGCCCTCCGGCGCATCGGAGGCATCCTGGGTGGCACAGCCCTGGCCGGGCTGTTCCCCGGTCTGGCGCTGGCCAAAAACAAGACCTGCGCTCAATTCTGTGCCTCGGTCTTTGGCGCCAATACGTCCGCAGCTGAACAGTGCGCAGCCGATGCCGCCCATGGCAAGGGGCTGTGCTACACCTGCGGGCCGGCCAGCCCGGGAGGCACCAAACCCATTTGTTGTCCCCAGAACCCCGATGGCACCTGCACCAGCTACAGTAGTGCGACCTGCTGCGCCTCGGGCCAGGTCTGCCAGAAGGGCCAATGCGTCACCCCCTGTACCGCCAACGGGGGCACCTGTAGTCAGGGCAGTGACTGCTGTTCGGGAAACTGTAGCAACGGCTTCTGCTGTGCCTCGGGCCAAGTCGGCCTCAGCAACGGGACATGTGCCATGTCCTGTGTGGCGTCTTATTTTACTTGTTGCAACGGCAACGACTCCTGCGCTGGGGATGCCAGCGATAGCTACTTTTGCACGAATAATGCTGGGTCCGGCATTGGCTGTCAATCTGACTTGGATTGTCCTCCTGGGGAGTTTTGTGAGAGTCTCGCCGGCTTTAATGCAGACCGCTGTGTGACAGCGGTGGTCTGCTGAGTACCTGCCTGTAGATGGTGGGAGACCGTCTCCTCTGCTCCCGCGTGTCAGGTGAGGAGGGGGCGGTGTGAGGAGTCCGAGAAAGGAGCGTCCCGGTGGGGAGTGTCCTGCTGCTCGCACGGATTGTGCTGGCACTGGTTTTTCTCGTGGCTGCCTTTGCCACGCTCGCCGATGCAGCCGGATCGAGGCAGGCCTTACGCGACTTCGGGGTGCCTGAGCAGCTTGCCACCCCCTTTGGCGTCGTGCTGCCGGCTTCGGACCTGGCCGTGGGGGTGGCACTCCTGCTCTCCGTTTCTGCCTGGTGGGGGGCCATTGGGGCTCTGGTGCTCTTACTGGTGGCTGTGGCCGGCATCAGTTACGCACTCTCGCGTGGGCGCAGCCCCGACTGCCACTGCTTCGGCCAGCTGCACTCCGCCCCGGTGGGCCCGTCCACGCTCATCCGCACCCTGGGGCTGGCGGCCTTGACTGGCCTCGTCATCGGGTTCGGACGAACCAGTGCCGGGCTGGACCTCTGGAGCTGGTTGGGGACGTTGGAGCCGATCCTGCGCATCGAGCTTATCGGAGGACTGGCCGTGCTGGTCGGGATCCTCTGGCTCGTGTGGCAGGTTCTGCTTCAACAGGGACGGCAGCTGCTCCAGTTGGAAGCCGTCGAGGCGGATCTCGCGGCTCAGGCAGGAAGGGCGGAAAGCTGGCAGGGAGCCAGGAACGACCAGGCGCCGACCCGGCAGGGACAGCCTGCGGTCCGAACGCAGGGCGATGCGATCTCGGAGGTGAACCGGCTCGCTGAGGCTAGCGTGCAGAGCAGACCAGGTGGTGTGCTCAGGGACGCAGTCACCATGGCTCACGACCCAGACACACACGGGACAACGGTGCCTATGCGATCGCCACTGGGTGTCATGCCCTTCATCCTTCTGGAAAACAGGACCATCATACAGCCACATACCTCCTACCTGATCTGTGCCACACAGCGCAGTGGAAGCTACCTGTTGTGTGATGCCCTCCAGCACACCGGTCTGGCCGGGCAACCGATCGAATATTTTGCGCCGATCGTGAGGCATTACTTGTCCCGCGAGTGGGGGATCACCAGCGAGCGCGAGTATCTCAACAAAGTGCTTGAGGTCGGGACCACCCCCAATGGCGTCTGTGGCATGAAGGTGCATATGAATCAGTTCCGTCCCTGGCTTCGCACCCTCCCACAGCTTCCCGGGTATCAGGGGCTTGCCGCGCCCGAGATCCTGTCAACCATCTTTCCCAACCTCTCCTATATCTGGATCACTCGGCGCGATAAGGTCCAGCAGGCCGTGTCCTATCTGAAAGCACGCCGGACCAGCATGTGGTGGCAGACAGACCGGACTCCCTTGTCTGCCGGGGCGCCACCGGCCTTTGATTTTGAGGCGATTGACCGCTCCGTGCAGTGGATCGAGCAGGAGGAAAGCGCCTGGCAGGATTACTTCAACGCACAGAGCATCAAGCCCCTGGTGGTCATCTATGAAGAACTCGTCCAAAGGTATGCCACCACTGTTTGCCAGGTTCTGGAGTATCTCAACATCCCGCAACCAACCAACCTGGTCATTGCCGAACCTCGTGTGAGGAAGCAGGCCGATAGGAGTTCGGAAGAGTGGGTAGAGCGGTATCATCGGGTGAAGCGAGCGTAGCAGATACCTGTCGAGTCGCACAAGGCATGACACGTGTCAGCGCTCAGCGCGTCGAGAGCGGATCGTGTGAGCCGCTCCGGCGGACCCAACCTGTTGTAAAGGAGAAAACGATGCAGAGTGTTCTGTTGGTCCTACGTCTGGGACTTTCGGCGGTCTTCCTGGTGGCCGGGTTCGCCAAACTGGCCGACCTCGCCGGGTCGCGGGCCGCCCTGCGCGACTTTGGCGTGCCTGCGCGACTTTCCAGTCCCTTTGGGGTGCTGCTGCCACTGGCTGAACTGGCGGTCGCGGTGGCCCTGCTTCCCGCGGCCTCCGCCTGGTGGGGGGCTCTTGGGGCGCTGGCGCTCTTGCTGGTGTTTGTGGCCGGCATCGGCTACGCACTCTCGCGTGGACGCACCCCCGACTGCCACTGCTTCGGCCAGCTGCACTCCGCCCCGGCTGGCCCGTCCACGCTCGTCCGCAACCTTGTGCTGGCCGCGCTTGCCGCAGTGTTGATCGTCTTCGGACGAACAAATACCGGACTCGACCTCTGGAGCTGGTGGGGCACGCTCCCCGTCGCAGGGCGGATCGAACTCATCGCGGGCCTGGTCGAGCTGGCAGTGCTGGCCGGGATTCTCTGGCTGCTCTGGCACATCCTGCGTCAACAAGGACGGCTGCTCTTGCGCATCGAGGCGGCGGAGTCTCGCTTGGGTGAGGCAGGCCTCGCGACTCAGGCAGCAAGCGTGGCCAACGCAGGGCTCTCGATTGGCACCTCGGCTCCCCCGTTCCGCCTGGAAAGCTGGCAGGGAGAGACGCTCACGCTCATCGACTTGCTCGCTTCAGGCCTCCCGGTGCTGCTGCTCTTTGCGGAGCCTGGCTGCGGCCCCTGCGCGGCGCTCTTGCCAGAGGTGGGCCGCTGGCAAGGCGACTACGCCGGCACGCTCACCCTGGCGGTGATCAGTCGGGGCAGTCGGCAGGCCAACCAGAGCAAGGTCGTCGCGCCGGGGATCACGCGGGTGCTGCTGCAGCAGGATCGCGAGGTACAGTCCTCCTACCAGGTGACGGGCACCCCCAGCGCCGTGCTCATCGCTGCCGATGGCACCATCGGCAGTCCGCTGGCTCAGGGAGCAGATGCCATTCGGAGCCTGGTTGCCGGCGTGGTGGCCTCGCCAGTGCTGAGAACGCTCCCTATGGTCCCCACTCCCGTAGAGAGCAATGGCCATAGGGCAAGAGCGGCGAAGATGCCACCGATTGGCCCCGTGCTCGGCGACCCGGCGCCGGAGTTCAGCCTGCCCGATCTCGAAGGTTCGGTGGTCCGCCTCTCCGATTTCCGGGGCAGCCCCACCCTCCTGCTCTTCTGGCGACCCAGTTGCGGCTTTTGCCAGCGCATGCTCACAGATCTCCAAGCATGGGAGGCCCAGGCACACGAGGGAGCGCTCAAACTGCTGGTGGTCTCAACTGGCAGCGTGCAAGAAAACCAGGCCATGGAGCTCCGCTCGCCGGTGGTGCTCGACGCAGCGGGCCTGAGCATTGGCAATCAGTTTGGAGCCCGGGGGACACCGATGGCCGTGCTGATTGATGCGCAGGGGAAGATTGCCTCCGAGGTGGTGGCCGGGGGGAAAGCCGTCCTGGCGCTGGCAGGGGCGACGACGGTTCCCTCGCTTTAATCAGCCAGACAGGCACGCGAGGGACCGTCAGAAGAGCTGGCGTGAGAGCACCTTGCCCCGGCTCTCTGATGAAACACCGAGCAGTGGAGTTGAGACATGGCAAAGATCCTGATTCTGCCCTTACCAGCGCATGGGCATGTCAACCCGACCCTCCCGATGGCGAGAGCGTTGGTGGAACGTGGAGAGGAAGTCATCTATTGCCTCCCAGAGGAGTTTCAAGCAACGATAGCGTCTACCGGAGCGACGTTTCTGTCCTCTCCCCTCGCCAACTTGCAGGGCTTTCGCCGACCTCGTCTCTCTGATCCAGTCCACCTCTTCTGGTTACCCCTGGATGGGGCACTGGCCAGTTTCCAGCTCATCCCACCGCTGTTGAAGAGCATCCAGGGTGCGCAACCGGACGTGCTCATCTATGACGCCTGGTGTCTGTGGGGCAGGCTCCTGGCCCGCCTGCTGTATCTGCCCGCCGTGCGCTTCAACACCACGTTCGTGCTGAACGAACACCTTGGCGCAACCTTCTCGGCCATTCTGGCAGAGGCCAGCCATATGTTTGTGACCCCGCAAACCTGGGCACCGTGGACAGGGGAGGCCGGGCCAATCACCTATCAGAGGGCCATCGAACACCTGTGTGCCACCTACCATCTGCCGCCGATCACGCTGAAGAACTTCTTTGACCATGCCGAAGTGCTCAACCTCGTCCCCCTTCCTCCCACCTTCCAACCGGGCATCGAGACGTTTGACGAGCGCTTTCAGTTTCTTGGCCCAGATATGGGCGCCCGCCATGAGGAAGCGGATTTCCCTCTTGGAATGCACAAGACGCGGCCCTTGCTCTACATTTCTCTGGGAACCGTCGACTCCTCCGACTGGAGCAGAGAGTTCTTCAAGCGGTGTTTTACCGTCTTTGGCACAGGAGAGAGGACAACGCTCACCCCAAAGGGCGAGCAGCAGTGGCAGGTCCTCCTTTCTACTGGCCGGACTGATCCTGTCTCCCTGGGTCCCCCGCCGGCGAATTTTGTGGTCCAGCGCTCGGTCCCCCAACTCAAGGTCCTTGCTCAGACCGACGTTTTTCTCATGCATGGGGGCATGAATAGTGTCATGGAGGCGCTCTCTCACGGCGTCCCGCTGGTCCTGGTTCCCCATGACCCAGAAAGGGCCCTCACCGCCGCACGGGTGGAAGAGCTGGGACTGGGAATCCTCCTGCAGGGCACGGACGTCACCGCAGAGCGGCTGTGGGAAGCCGTCACCCTCGTTGCAAACGACCAGCAGGTTCAGGCACGTTGCCGTCAGATGCGTACGATCCTGCGAGAGGGAGCGGGACCTCGCCAGGCCGTGGAGGCGATCCTGCAGTTCAGTCGGACGCAGGGAGAGCTCGGATGGTGCTGGCCCTCTTCCCCGCGCAAGCCGAAAGTCTTCGGGATTGGACTGAGTCGCACGGGGACCACCAGTCTGACCGATGCTTTGCACCTCTTAGGATATAGCGCCGTCCACTTCCCGCAGGATCCGGTGACACGAGCCGAAGTATACCGTTCCCTGGCGTGCCGACCCGCCTCTGTCTCCCTGTCGGTCTTACAGGAGGCGGATGCGCTCACCGACATTCCGGTGTGTTGTCTCTATCAGGCCTTAGACCAGGGCTATCCCGGCAGCAAATTCATCCTGACCGTGCGGGAGAAGCAAGCATGGCTGTGCTCGTGCGAAACCTTCTGGCGACGGCAGGTCGAGTCCGCTGCTCGCGTGGCGCCTGACGGCCCCATCATCCAGTACATGCGCGCGATGGATACGCACCTCTATGGCACGTTCGCATACGAAGCGGAGGGCTTCTCCAGGGCGTACGATCGCTATTGCGCCGAAGTCCTGGAGTATTTCAAAGACAGGCCAGAGGATCTCTTGCTCCTGGATATCACCAAGGGGCAAGGGTGGAACGAGCTGGCCCCGTTTCTCGGTCTGGCGATTCCCCAGCTGCCTTTCCCCTGGGAGAATCGAGGGCAAAGCGGGTAAATGAGGTCGCGCTCGCATTCCGCCAGCGCTCCCATGAGATGGAAGATGAGCTTGCCACCTGGCGTCGTCGTGTCGATCTGCTCGGTCATTATATAGGATGATCGCTGCTACGCGCGATACATCCGTATATAATCGATGTTAGCTCGGATGATCTGAGCGTAGGACCTTGTAGTTGATCATCCGAGCTAACTACAAGGCTGATGAACTCGATGCTGCGCTCTTTGAACCCTTTGAGCAACTCACTCAAGTGGGTCAACGAGCGCCCGGCCCGATCCAGCTTCCAGACCACAAACGTGTCCGCCTTTCCGCAAATACGCCAAGGCCGAGGTCGCGCCCTTTTCGTTCAGCCTTCGATCCAGTCATCTTGCCAAGAAAGCATGTGTCACACCCCGCTTCTTTGAGGGCGTCGATCTGCTTATGAGATGAGTTTTGAGATTCGTCAAGCGGAATCTCATGCGTGCAGATGCGCCCCTGGAAAAACAGAGCGGATGGTCTCAGCAAACGACCGTTATTTGAACTCAACAAGAGTCAGCCTGGTGGCTTCCGTTTTCGCGCTCAGCCGCTCCTTAAATAAACCCAACAGAACGTTCACTTCGCCATCTGCAAATCAACGTTCATTTTCTTGCCCCTCGCGATGAGTTGTTGTACGATAAGATCAACAACAAAACCAAGGAGATGAGGCAATGAAACTGGGCTATATTCGGGTGAGTCGAGACAAGCAAACCACTGCGCTCCAGGAAGATGCGATGCAGCAAGAGCAATGCGCTCGGACCTTTACCGACAAAATGAGCGGGAAGCGCTTTGACCGTCCCGAATTTCTGCGTCTGCTCGATGTGGCGCGAGCAGGTGATGTGATTGTCGTCTGGCGACTCGACCGCCTCGGACGTTCCCTCAAAGATCTCATCGAAACGGTGCAGACCCTGGAGCAACGGGGGATCGAATTGAAGAGCCTCAAGGAAAACATCGACACGTCTACCCCCACTGGGAAGTTGATGTTCCATCTGATGGCCGCCCTGGCCGAGTTCGAGCGGGATATCATCCGCGAGCGTACTCTGGCTGGGCTGGACGCCGCCCGCGCCCGTGGACGCAAAGGAGGTCGGCGCAAAGCCACCGAGACGATGCGCCCGGAGCAGGTGGATCGTGCCAAAGAACTCTATGCGGCCCGGCAGAATAGCGTCGCCGAGATTATGGCCCTCACTGGCTTCAAGAGCCGGGCCACCTTCTATAGATATGTCGTCAACGAAGACGAGGTAAGAGCAAAGTGAGCCATTGGGCTCTCAGTGCGATTTTGACGTTATCTCGACCCACTTTTTAGAGCATCCAGAACGTATACAACGTATTCTTTCATGGGCTTTTAGATACGTCATTGACTGATTATCTCGATACCATAAACGATGTATAAGCAGTACAGCACCTAGTGTTCTGAGTGGTAGAGTTTGTTTACGACAAAGGAAAAACGAACACTTGCTAACCAGCAAACCTTACCACTGTTGTGGCTTGTCAAGTAGCGTACTATACTTTGCTTATGGCATTGACATTCCATCCAAAAATTGAAGTTCGTGACTCACTTATAGAGGGTAAGGGATTATTTGCTAAAGAGCCTTTCAAAAAAGGCGAGAAATTTAGGGTCACTTCTGGTGAGCATTCTTGGGTTATTATGACCGACAAGGAGTTTCAGAAGTACATCAAAACTGTTCCTACATACGACGCTGTGTATCTAGCAGTTTGTCGGAGAGAAGCAGATACCGCTGGCCAGTGATGGTATACTGATGGGCATGAGTAGAACATTCAAAACAGTGAACTATGAGCAGGCACTGGAACTGACGGTGCGGCTGGGCGACTGTCTGCCCCCTGACCATCTAGCTCGCTTTGTGGTAGACAGTGTGGCTCAACTGGACCTCACGGCGCTGTATGCCCAGTATGGAACACGCGGTGGGGAACCCTACGCTCCCGAAGTGTTGTTGGGCTTGCTGCTCTATGGGTATGCGACCGGGGTATTCAGCTCGCGCAAGATTGAGCGAGCCACCTATGAGACGGTGCCCTTTCGCTTTATTGCAGGCAATCTGCATCCTGATCATGATACGTTGGCCACGTTTCGGCGTACCTTCCTGCCCGAGTTGAAGGACCTGTTCGTCCAGGTGCTCTTGCTGGCCCAGGAGGCGGGGGTGCTCAAACTGGGGACCATCAGCCTGGATGGGACCAAAGTGCATGCCGATGCCTCCAAGCGCAAAGCGGTCAGCTACCAACGGCTGCTGGAGGTGGAGGCCCAACTGCGAACCGAAGTCGAGGAACTGTTCGTCCTGAGCGAACAAAGCGATCAGCCAGAGGCGCCCGATGGGCTGGTGGTGCGTGATGAGATCGCCCGGCGCGAGGATCGCCTGGCGCGACTGGCGGAGGCCAAAGCCGTACTGGAAGCTCGCGCCGCCGAGCGTGCGGCAGCCGAGCAAGCGGAGTATGAGGCCAAGCTGGCGCAGCGCGAGGAGCGCGAGCGCACGACGGGACGCAGACCTCGTGGCCGCCCACCGATCCCACCGGTGCCAGGACCGCGCGACGGCGACCAGTACAACTTCACCGATCCGGAGTCGCGCATCATGAAAAGCTCGACGCATGCGGGCTTCGAGCAGGATTACAATGCGCAGGTGGCCGTGGATCAGGCCAGTCTGCTCATCGTGGGATGGGCCCTGTCCAATCATCCCAACGATAGCCAGGAAGCCGAACCCACGCTGGCGGCCATCCCCTCCGCGATTGGCACGCCCGAGGCAGCAGCACTGGACGCTGGCTACTTTGGTCCCGCGACCTTGCAGGCGTGTGCCAAACGCGGCATCGAGCCCTACATCGCCACGGGGCGGGATCCGCATCATCCCAGCTGGTCGCAGCGCTTTGCCCCGTTGCCTGATCCGCCGCCTCAGGAGGCGAGCGCTCAGGTGAAGATGGCCTACAAGCTCAGGACCACGCTAGGTAAAGCGATCTATGCGGCGCGCAAGTGTACCGTCGAACCGGTGATCGGCATCATCAAGGAGGTGCTCGGCTTCCGCCAGTTCTCCTTACGTGGGACAGCAGCGGCTGCCGGTGAGTGGTGTCTGGTCTGTTTCGCCTTTAATCTCAAGCGCTTCCATACCTTATCCGCGGCGTAGCGCAGGGACGGCGGCCTCCTTCCAGCCTCTTCGGTCGCTCTCTCCGACCCGGTTCTGCCTGCGACCGCGTTCCGTTCTGGCGCTCTTGTCCGCGCCGTGAGCGACACACACGCTGCCGGAGTGGCCGACAGGACTGCTAGTCCCTTCTCTCCGACAAGCTGCTAGCAGACTCAGTTTCGCCTCAGCTTTCTCACAGATGCAACTCAGAGAGCTATAGTATATTTGTGTTGGCGAGTCAAAGGCTGCGTTAGAGAAGCGTTGATGATATCACGAGAACACTACCACAGGAGGCGAAACACATGAACGGTACAATCCCAAAAAGGGTAG
>WNGJ01003385.1_pt1 | contig 17261 bp, 14 predicted proteins | sample 5400611 | NCBI WGS metagenome assembly WNGJ01 (sample SAMN13153375, study PRJNA577476) | soil metagenome | isolation source: 40 cm soil or saprolite under Garry oak tree replicate 1 | place: USA:California | collected 2016-06-15 | reverse complement strand
GCGGCGAGCGGCACGCCGGGCGCGGCGAGCAGCACGCCCCCGATGAAGCCGCCCACGACGGTGCCGGCGAGGAACACGAGGTTCCAGAGGCCGTTCTGCTTCCAGTCGTAGCGGAAGAAGTCCACGTCACCGGGCGCGAGGGCCGCGCACATGTGGCGGAGATTGCTCGAGAACCCGAACTGCCGGTTGCCGAGGACCAGGAGCGCGGGGACGAACAGCCCGATGAGGGGTCCCGCCACCCACCACGGCCACGGGCGTGACAGGAACGCGATCATGCGCGCTCCGTCAACCCCAGGCGCTTCTCGATGTGCTCCTTCCCTCCGGTCGTGATCACGCCGCGGCGCAGGGCGTCGGCCAGGGCGGCGCCGATCTGGGCGCGGTCGGCGTCGAGCCCCCGCTCCCGCAGCTCCCGAATCACGCGCGCCAGCCGCTGGTCGTATTCCCCCGACTTGAGCTTCCCCGCGTCCATCTCCCGCTTCAGCTTCTCGAGCTCCTGCATCAACCGCTCGACCGACACCGGCGCCATCGGCCTCCTCCGGATGCGCTCGGTTCAAAGTTACACCGCCCCTTGCTTCCGGCGCAGCCCGGGGGCAGACTGTCAGCGACTCCCAACCGGACTAGGCCATGAGACTCCCCTTCGCCGCCGTGGCGGCAGCAGTCGGCGCCCTGTCACTCGTTGCGGGCCTGCGCGCCCAGAACCCTGTCGCCACCGCGCTGCAGAGCGCCGCCGCGCGCCAGGCACGCAACCTGGTGGAGGCCGCGGCAGAGATGCCCGCGGATAAGTACGGCTACAAGCCCACGCCGGCACAGATGACCTTCGGGCGGGTCGTGACGCATCTTGCGGGCGGGAACTATGCGATGTGCAGCTCGATCGCGGGCACGCCGGCACCCGAGCCGGCGAAGGTCACACCCGAAGACCCCAAGGACAAGCTCGTCGCGGCGCTCAAGAGCTCGTTCGATTTCTGCACCTCGGCGCTGGCACACGTCGACGACGCGAAGCTCGCCGACAGCGTGCCGTTCTTCGAGGGCCGAAAGATGACGCGTGGGGGTCTGATGATGGCCCTCGCCGAGGATTGGGCGGACCACTACAGCCAGGCGGCGATCTACCTGCGGCTGAACGGGCTGCTGCCGCCCACGGCGAAGCGAGGGGCGATGTGAGAAGGCCGGGAGGCGGGAAGCGGGAGGCGGGATGCGTGAACACATGAGACGCAACGTGCTTACGGTGGCCTTGGCAACCCTGCTGCTCGGAGCGGGCCCCACGCCGCAGCGGCCGCAGTTCATGCTCGTGGTGCACGGCGGTGCGGGCACGATCCGCAAGGAGAGCATGACGCCGGCCGACGACTCGGCGTATCGCGCCACGCTCACCCGGGCGATGCGCGCCGGATACGATGTGCTGCGCGGCGGGGGCGCCAGCCTCGACGCCGTCATCGCGGTGATCACGGTGCTGGAGGACTCCCCCCTGTTCAACGCCGGCAAGGGAGCGGTGTTCACCAATGCCGGGACGAACGAGCTGGATGCGGCGGTGATGGACGGCGGCACCCTGCGGGCGGGTGCGGTGGCGGGTGTGAAGCACATCAAGAACCCGATCGTGCTCGCGCGACTCGTGATGGAGAAGTCGCGGCACGTCCTGCTTGCCGGCGATGGCGCGGAGGCGTTCGCGAAGGAGCAGGGGATGACGCTCGTCCCCGCGTCGTACTTCCGTACGGAGCGGCGCTGGCAGGAGCTGGAGCGCGACAAAGCGAAAGCCGCCAAGGCGAGCGAGCACGGCACGGTGGGCGCGGTGGCCCTGGACCAACAGGGCCGCCTGGCCGCCGGCACCTCGACGGGCGGCATCTCGAACAAGCGCTGGGGACGCATCGGCGACTCGCCGATCATCGGGGCCGGCACCTACGCGAGCGACGCGTGCGCCGTGTCGGCGACGGGGGCCGGGGAGTTCTTCATCCGCAACGTCGTCGCCCACGACATCTGCGCGCGGATGCGGTACGCGCACGAGTCGCTCGGGCAGGCGGCCCACGAGGTCGTCATGGACGAGCTGGTCGCCCAGCACGGCGATGGCGGCGTCATCGCGCTCGACAGTACCGGCCATTTCACAATGCCCTTCAACACCGAGGGGATGTATCGCGGCTACGTGGGACCAGACGGACAGATCGTGGTGAAGATCTACAAAGACGAGTAGCCATCCCAGAGGGAACTCCGGGCCCGCAATCGAGGTACTCGCTGTTGCAGCCCCCCCTTACGCCGGAGACTGCCGATGCGCCTGTCCCTCCGGTTCATCATTCCGCTCCTGCTCGTGCTCGGGGCCTTCGCCTACGCGGCGGTCCCCCTCGTGGACAAGCTCACGCTGCAGTGGTTTGAGCGGGATCTGGACAGTCGCGCCACACTGATCGCCAACACGGTACAGGAGCCCCTGGGGACGCTGCTGCGGGCGGGAAACCGGGCCGGGATGCTGGCCTTCTTCACGCGGATCACGCAGGACGAGCGTCTCTACGCCATGGGGTTCTGCCCGGCGGATGCAGGCCCAGCCGTCGCGACGCCGACCTTGCCGCCCGAGATCCGGTGCGCCGACCTCGAGGAGTCATGGGGCTCCGCGGGGCGGCTGCTCAAGAGCCCGTACGGCCCTCTCCTCGTGTCGGTCCGCCCGCTGACATTCGGGGGGGGAGTGGCGGCAGGGCAGCTGGCCCTGGTGCACGACATGAGCTTCGTGGTGCGCCGCAGCCAGGAAACGCGCAAGTACCTGTTCCTCTTCTTCGTCGGTCTCGGGGGCGCGATCGCGCTCATCACGGTCGTGGTGGCGCAGCTGAGCTGGCGGGGTTGGGTGAAGGGACTGCAAGCCCTGCTGCGGGGCGAGGGTCTGTGGCGGTCCTCGGACGTGCCCGACGCCCCGGAGCTGCAGCCCATCGCCGGGGACCTGCGCGCGCTGATCCGCGACCTCGAAGCCGAGCAGCGATCGCGCGACGAAGAGCAGCTGGCGTGGACGCCCGAGACGCTGCGCGCCATCCTCCATTCCGACCTGCCAGGGCACGAGGTGATGGTCGTCTCGAACCGCGAGCCGTACATCCACGTCAGGCAGGGCGAGCAGATCGCGACCTGGCGCCCGGCGAGCGGGCTCGTCACCGCCATGGAGCCGATCATGCGCGCCTGTTCCGGCACGTGGATCGCTCACGGCAGCGGCTCCGCCGACCGCGACGTCGTGGACGCGCACGACCGGCTGGCGGTGCCGCCGGAACGCCCCGCTTATCAGCTGCGCCGCGTCTGGCTCACGCCTCAGGAAGAGATGGGCTACTACTACGGCTTTGCGAACGAAGGGCTATGGCCGCTGTGCCACATCGCCCACGTGCGTCCCACCTTCCGCTCCTCCGATTGGGAACGCTACGTCACGGTGAACCGGACCTTCGCCCGCGCCGTGGTCGAGGAGTCGAAGTCACCCGACCCGATCGTGCTGGTGCAGGACTACCATTTTGCGTTGCTCCCCCGAATGATCCAGGGGTCTCTGCCGGCCGCGACGATCGTGTCCTTCTGGCACATCCCCTGGCCGAACCCGGAGGCGTTCGCGATCTGCCCCTGGCGGGAGGAGCTGCTCGACGGCCTGCTCGGCTCGAGCATCCTGGGGTTCCACACGCAGTTTCACTGCAACAACTTCGTGGACACGGTCGATCGCCTGCTGGAAGCGCGGGCGGACCGGGAGATGTTCACCGTCTCGTACCGGGGCAAGCTCACCGCGGTGAAGCGCTATCCTATTTCGGTCGAGTGGCCGCCTTCGCCCGCCCTGATGGCCAAGCCCGTGCCGCAGTGCCGCGCCGCCGTGCGGCAACGCCACGGTCTCGCGCCGGATCAGGCGGTGGGCCTGGGCGTGGACCGGCTCGATTACACGAAGGGGATCGAGGAGCGGCTGCGGGCGGTCGAGCGCCTGCTCGAGCTCCAGCCGCAATGGATCGGAAGGTTCACCTTCATTCAGATCGCCGCGCCGACCCGCGGTCGCATCGAGCAATATCAGGCCTACGAAGCCCGGGTGCGGGCGTTGGCGGCGGGGATCAACGACCGCTTCGCCGCCGCGCCACATCCGGCGGTCGTGCTGCTGGTGCGGCACCATGAGGGCCCGGACATCTACGAGTACTATCGCGCCGCGGAGATGTGCATGGTCACCAGTCTGCACGACGGGATGAACCTGGTGGCGAAGGAGTTCGTCTCGTCGCGCGACGACGAGCGGGGCGTGCTGCTCCTGAGCCAGTTCACGGGCGCGGCGCGCGAGCTGCCGGAGGCGCTCATCGTCAATCCCTACGACACCGACCAGTGTGCCGCGGCGCTGCAGCTCGCCCTGACGATGCCCGCGGGCGAGCAGCGCGCCCGGATCCGGTTGATGCGGGGGCTGATCCAGGAGTTCAACGTGTATCGCTGGGCGGGCCGGATGTTGATCGACGCGGCGGGCATGCGGCGCCGCGGTCGGCTGCTCGAGCGGGGGACGACTCCCGAGCGGCTGTCGCGGCGGATCGCGGACCACGAACGGGCCCGCGCCGGGTGACCGCCTCGCTGCCGACGCCCCAGCCCAGCTGGGCCTACTTCTTCGACATCGACGGGACGCTCGTGGACATCGCCGACTCGCCGGCCGGCGCTCGCCTGGATCCCGATCTGCGCCAGCTGATCGAGGAGCTGCACCGCGCCAGCGGCGGAGCGGTAGCCTTGATCAGTGGTCGCTCGATCGCGGATATCGACCGCTTGATCCCCGGCGTGCTGCCCGCGGCCGGGCAACACGGCCTCGAGCGCCGCGCTGCGTCGGGGATGCTCTCGCGCCACGCGTTTCCGTCCGGCGACCTGGATCGCGTGCGCCAGCGGCTCGCGGATGCGGCGGCCCGCCATCGCGGGCTGCTGCTCGAGGACAAAGGCCTCTCGCTGGCCCTGCATTATCGCCGGGCGCCGCGCCTGGGCGGCTTCGCCCACCGGCTGGCGCGCGCGGCGCTGGCCTCGCTCGGGAAGGCGTACTGCGTGCAAACGGGGAAGCGGATCGTGGAGTTGAAGCCTGCCGGCAAAGACAAGGGGGCCGCGGTGCTGGAATTCATGCAGGAAGAGCCGTTCCGGGGGCGCACACCCGTGTTCGTCGGCGACGATGTCAGCGACGAATACGGCTTCACGACGGTGAATCTCCTCCACGGCCACTCGGTGAAGGTCGGGACCGGGCGGACGGCGGCACGGTGGCGCCTGCGGAACGTGCAGGCCGTGCGGGCTTGGCTCGAAAGCGCTTCCCCGGCGGCGGTGACCGGGTGACGTCGCTCGACCTGGCCCTGATCGGCAACGGCACGGTCGGTGCCCTGGTGAACCCGGGTGGCGAGATCGTCTGGGCCTGCTTCCCGGGCTTCGACGGCGACCCCTCCTTCTGCTCTCTGCTGCGCGAACGGAGGGGCGACGAGGACTACGGCTTCCTTGCCGTGGAGCTGCTCGACTGCGCCCGGGAGGAGCAGGAATACGTGCCGAACACCCCGATCCTCGTCACCCGTCTGTACGACCGCAGCGGCGCGTGCATCGAGGTCACGGACTTGGCGCCGCGCTTCTGGCAATACGGACGCATGTTCTGCCCCATGATGCTGGTCCGCTATGTGAGGCGGGTCGCCGGCGCCCCTCGTGTGCGCCTGCGGGTGCGCCCGGCCCGAGACTACGGCCGGTCGCGCACCGAGATCACGTGCGGCAGCAACCACGTGCGGTACCTGGGCAGAGACCTCGTGCTACGCCTGACCACGGACGCCTCGATCACGGCCGTGGTGGAGGAGACGCCCTTCTTTCTGGAGGACGCGGTCACCCTCCTCCTCGGGCCGGACGAGACCGTCCAGGGCGCCGTGGCGGACGTCGGGAGCCGCTTCCTACAAGAGACGGCCGCGTACTGGCGCGAATGGGTGCGCTCCCTCGCCATCCCGTTCGAGTGGCAGGACGCGGTGATCCGCGCCGCCATCACGCTGCAGCTCAACGTGTACGAGGACACCGGGGCGATCGTCGCGGCGATGACGACGTCGATTCCCGAAGCCCCGGGGAGCCGGCGGAACTGGGACTACCGCTACTGCTGGCTGCGCGACGCGTACTTCGTGGTGAACGCCCTCAACCGGCTCGGCGCTACGCGAACGATGGAGCGCTACCTCGGGTATGTCGTCAACATCGTCGCCGGTGCCGCCGACGGGCGCCTGCAGCCCGTGTACGGCATCGACGGCCGGTCGGTCGCCGCCGAAGAGGAGGTCGACGGCCTGTCCGGCTACCGCGGCATGGGTCCGGTGCGGATCGGCAACCACGCGTTTCGTCAGGTGCAGCACGACGTCTATGGGTCCGCCATCCTGACGGCGACCCACGTGTTCTTCGACCGCCGGCTGGTGCGTCGCGGGGACGACGTCCTGTTCCGCCGGCTCGAGCCGCTGGGCGAGCAGGCGGCCAAGCTGTTCGACCAGCCGGACGCCGGCATTTGGGAGCTGCGGGGGACGCCGCGCGTCCACACCTTCTCCAGTGTGATGTGCTGGGCCGGTTGCGACCGGCTGGCGAGAATCGCGGCGCATCTCGGCCTGGCCGACCGCGCCGCCTATTGGCGCCGCCACGCGGAGCGCATACATCAGTTCGTGTGCGAGCGGTGCTGGAGCCCCGGGAGGAGCAGCTTCGTGGCCGCCGTCGGGGCGGTGGGGGGCGGCGACGCGCTCGATGCGAGCCTGCTCCGCTTGAGCGAGCTGGGCTTCGTCCCGGAGGACGATCCCCGCTTCGTGGGCACGGTTCGCGCCGTCGGGCGCGAGTTGCGTCGCGGCGACTTCGTGTTCCGCTATGTCGAGGCGGACGATTTCGGGGAGCCCGAGAACGCCTTTCTGGTGTGCACCTTCTGGTACATCAACGCGCTGGCGGCGCTGGGAGAACGGGAGGAGGCGCGCGCCCTGTTCGAGAACGTGCTCGCCTGCCGCAACCGGCACGGTCTGCTCGCCGAGCACATCGATCCCCGGTCGCGCGAGCAGTGGGGCAATTTCGTCCAGACGTACAGCATGGTCGGCCTCATCGCCTCCGCGATCCGCCTGTCGGTGCGCTGGGACCAGGCCTTCTGAGACGCCTGGACACGCGCGCCTCGCGCGGGTTCTCTTTGTCCACATGACGCGGGAGCTGGGGATCGTCGCGATCGGTGTGCTCGCCCTCGCCTGCGAACGCGGCGGTGGGGGCGGCCGCGCCAACGCTCGCGCCGCGCACGCCGCGAGCGTCGCGCCGGACACCCTCCTCCCCGGGATGCCGCCACCCAGCGACCGCGAGAACATCTACGCCGCCGCGGGCGCCGGGATGCTCGGCGCGGTCGCCCGCGTCGCTGTGCCGCGCGCCTACGTGCCGAATGGGGGCGCCGGCACGGTCAGCGTGATCGACCTCGCCAACTACCGCGTGGTACGCACCTTCCCGACGGGCGTGGTGCCGCAGCACGTTGTCCCCGCTTACGATCTGAAGACGCTGTGGGTCGCGAACGAGGGGGGGAACACCGTCACGCCGATCGATCCCACGACCGGCGCGCCCGGGGCGAGCGTGCGCGTGGCCGATCCCTATAACATCTACTTCACCCCCGACGGGCGCTTCGCGATCGTTGTGGCGGAACGGCAGCACCGTCTCGATTTTCGCGACCCGCACACCATGGCGCTGCACGACTCGCTGCCGGTGAGCTGCGGTGGTGTGGATCACATGGACTTCACCGCCGACGGGCGCTTCGCGGTCGCGACCTGCGAGTTCTCGGGTCAGCTGCTCAAGCTGGACGTCGCCGCGCACCGCATCGTGGGCTACCTCGCGCTTCCCCCGGACTCGGTCGGGCACGCCATGCCGCAGGACATCCGGTCCGCGCCAGACGGGCGCATCTTCTACGTCGCGGACTTGACGGCGGACGGCGTGCACCTGCTCGACCCCGCCGCGTTCCGCGTCGTCGGGTTCATCCACACCGGCCGGGGCGCGCACGGCCTGTATCCGAGCCGCGACGGCCGGCTGCTGTACGTCGCCAACCGCGGCTGGAACGCGGTGGTCGGCGGGCGGCACGGCCCGGGGAGCGTCAGCGTGCTCGAGTTCGCGACCCGGCGGGTCGTGGCCACCTGGCCGGTTCCGGGAGGCGGCAGCCCCGACATGGGTAACGTCAGCGCCGACGGCAAGGAGCTGTGGCTGTCGGGGCGGTTCGACTCCGAGGTGTACGTCTTCGACACGGCGACGGGGCGGCTCGCCCACCGGATCGCGGTGCAGCGCGGCCCGCACGGGCTCACGGTGTGGCCGCAGCCGGGCCGCTACTCGCTGGGCCACACGGGCAACATGCGGTGACCAAAAAGCCGGGAAGCGGGACGCGGGAGACGGGAAACGTGAGCCGAGTCGCCGGTAAGCTCATTTTCGTCACGGGTGCGAGCTCCGGGATCGGGGCCGCGTGCGCGCGCCGCTTCGCGGCGCAAGGCGCGCGCCTGGCGCTGTGGGCCCGCCGGCGCGATCGCCTGGAGGGGCTCGCCGGCGAGCTGCGGGCGGCGCACCAGGTCCCCGTCAGCGTCGCGCAGGTGGACGTGCGCGACCGCGCCGCGGTGCAGCGGCAGGCCGAGGTGCTGCTGCGGGGCGACGGCGTGCCCGACGTGCTCCTCAACAACGCCGGGCTCGCGAGTGGCCTCGCCCCGCTGCACGAAGGGGACTTCGACGACTGGGACAAGATGATCGACACGAACATCAAGGGCGTGCTCAACGTCACCCGGGCGATACTGCCGCATATGGTGGCGCGGCGCACGGGCCACGTCGTGAACATCGGCAGTACGGCGGGCCATATGGTCTATCCCGGCGGCAACGTCTACAACGCGACCAAGTTCGCGATGCGGGCCCTGAACGAGGGGATGAATCTCGACGTCGCCGGGACCGCGATCCGGGTGTCGAGCGTCGATCCCGGATTCGTGGAGACGGAATTCTCGGAGGTGCGCTTCCACGGCGACGTGGCGCGAGCCAAGGCGGTGTACCAGGGCTTCAAGCCCCTGTCGGCGGACGACGTGGCCGACGCCATCTCCTATGTCGTCAACCTCCCGGACCACGTCAACGTCCTCGACATGATCTTGATGCCGACGGCGCAGAGAAATGTCTATGTGGTGGATCGGGAGGGAGCGTAAGCTGTCAGCCGTCAGCTGTCAGCCGTCAGCAATCCGGGCGCCAGGCTGCTTGCTGACGTGATTGCTGACAGCTGTAGGCTGATAGCTGACTGCCGTCTTTACCTTACGAGCAACGCCACGTCATACAGTGCATGCGTCCACGCGGTGATGCCGAATCCTCGCATCACGTACAACGCGCTGAAGAACACCCCTGCGATCATGCGGAAGATGAATGAGTAGGGGGTGAGGCGGTCCCCGTAGGGTCCGAGGTAGTGCACGGCGGCGAACACGATCGCGCCGAGCAGCACGGCCCACAGGCCGGCGATGGCGGGGCGCCACCCGAACACGCCTTCCGCGAGCCAGGCCAGCGCGGTCACCAGGACGACCCGAAACAGCAGCTCCTCGTAGATGCCGGCGCCGAGCGACAGCATGAGGCGCGTCCCGGCGCTGAGCGTCTCGACCTGCGAACGGCCGATGACGGCCGCTACGTCGGGGCGCGTGACCTGCGATGTGAGCCCGCCGACGGCGACCCCGAACGCCACTGCGAGCACCGCCGTCTCGACGAGCATGCCGCCGAACACGGTCACTCGCAGGCCTCCACCGTGCCGCCGCATGTCCCGCGCCACGAGCCAGATGCCGGCGCCGATCACGCACGTCATGAAGATGAGCGGACCCCAGCGCCCGGCGAGCGCCACGAACAAACTCTCGAGGATGACGTCCGCGCCGTTGCGCAGCGAGCCGCGGGGGCCGACCGGCTGGAGGGCGGCGAGGATCTCGTAGGCGACGAGCAGCGGCAGCGCGAACAGCAGGCTGTAGCGCGGGGCGCGGCTCGCCCGCCAGTAGGTGGCCATGGCCGGCCCCGTCACTCCCCAGGCTGCCGGTGTTCCAGCTGCTCGAGCAACGCTGCGGCGGTCTTGCGCGTCTCCGGGTGCGTGAGCTTGTCCCGAACGGCGCGCAGCCGCGCCACGGCGAGCTCGGGGCGCACCGTGAATTGGAAGGCCTGGAGCACGGCGCGCCGGACATACGGGCGCGCGTCGTCGAGATGGCGGCTCAGCGCGTCGAGGGCGTGGGCGCTGCCGCCGTTGGCGAGCGCGCCGAGTGCATGGGCAGGGGTGCGGAAATCGCCCAGCATCCCTTCGATCTGATCGATGAAGCTCGTGTCGTGCGACTGGACGAGGGCTCGGAGCGCGGCGGCGCGGATGCTCTCGCGATAGGACTGCGCGCTGAGCCCCGCGGCGATGGCCGCGCGGCGGTGCGCCGAATCGGCGCGGGCGAGCGCCCCGACCGCGGCCGCGCGCACCTCGTAGCTGGGATCGGTATCGAGCGCGGCTCGCGCCAGCTGGATGGCGCGCTCACCCCCGAGCTCACCCAGCGCCTCGAGCGCCGACTGCCGCACGGCGGACGACGTATCCCGCAGCGCGGCCGCGAGCGGCGGGACGGCCAGCGCCTGCGGAAAGGCGGCGAGCGCCTCGGCCGCCTGCGCCCGGGTCGTGAAGTAGTCCGCGCCCGTGGCGGCGGCGGCGAGCGCGCGGCCCGCCGCGGAATCGGCGCCGCGGCCCGCCAGCTGGCGGATGACCCAGAAGCGGTTCCACAGATCGGGATCGCGCGCCAGCTGTGTGGCGAGCCAGGCCGTCGGCTGCTCGAAGGTCAGTCCCTTGAGGACCGCGTTGCCGTCGTCGAACACCACCATCGTGGGCGGCGCTGCCACGCGGTCGAAGACAATCGTCTGCTCCCGCGCGGTGAGGGCGACGCGCCTGGTCACGTCTCCCGCGCTCGTCCTCACGCGGATCGTGACGGGCATGCGGAACACGGCCGGCGTCGTGAACCTGAGACCAATGGAATCGGCCTTGGCGGTGTCGACCTGGGTCTGGGTGACGGTGAGCGTCAACTTCTTCCCCGTGCTGTCGTACGCCGCCGCGACGGCGAACTCGGGGTACCCCGCCTGATAGACCCACTCGTCCCAGAACCAGTCGAGGTTCTCACCGGTGGCGTCGAGCACCGCCTGGCGGAGATCGTCGCTGGTGGCGTTGCCCAGGGCGTGGCGCGTGAGGTAGGTGTGCAGCGACGCCCAGAAGCGCTCCGGGCCGAGGTAGCGCTCGAGCATCCGCAGCACGAGCGCGCCCTTCGGGTAAATGTTGTTCGAGGCGCGGGCCGCGAGCGGCATCCGCCGGCGGGCGTCGATTCCCATGAACTGGGTGTACTCGTCGAGGTAATAGTCGTCCGCCGCGTGCCGGCCCAGCTTCGCGCCCCAGTACTGCCCCGGCATGAACTCCGCGAAGCCCTCGTTGAGCCACACGTTCGCCCAGTTCTCGGTGGTCGTGTAATCGCCGAACCACTGGTGGGCGAGCTCGTGCGGGATCAGGATCCACAAGTACCACGGCCGGTCGCGGTAGGCGCGCTCGTCGGGGAGCCAGTCCACCAGGGTCGTGGCGCTGACGTTCTCCATGCCGCCGAAGAAGTCGGCGACGGTGGTCTGCGCGTACTTCGCCCACGGATACGGGATGCCGGTGAGGCGGGAGTACACGTCGATCATGTCCGGGGTCGCCGCGAACAGCCGGCGGGCGATGGCGCTGTCCTCGTGGTAGACGTAGTAATCCACCGGCATCCCCCGCCACGCGTCGCTCACGCGGGCGAGCGGCGCCACGATGAGCGATACGAGGTAGGTGGCGGTGGGCAAGTCCTGCCGCCAGGCCACGGTGTGGGTGCCGTCCCGGTTCTTCCGGTCGAAGACCAGACGGCCGTTCGAGACCACGGCGTCCGCCGCCGGCACGGTGGCCCGCAGCTCCCACGTCATCTTGTCGTTCGGGAAGTCGTAGGTCGGGAACCAGAGGTGGTTGTTCATGTCTTCGCCCTGGCTCCAGATCTGCTGCGGGCGGTGGGGACGGCCCTCGGGCACGATGAACGTCAGGCCCTTGCCGTTGTCCACGCGACCGCCGTAGTCGATCGTGAACCGCGTGGTGTCGTGGAACGCCAGGGGCTTCGCCGGATAGACGACGAGCGTGTCGCCATGCCGGGTGAAGCGGAGGCTCGTCGTCCCAGTGACGCCCGCCGTCACTTTGCGGACCGTCAGGAGCTGCCCGGCGTCGAGGATCACCGAGTCCAGCCCCGGCCGGAGCGCCACCAGAGTCGTGGTCACGCGGCCGGTGAACGTCGTGGAATCCCAATCGAAGTCCCGGACCTCTATCACCTGGTGCACCAGGTCGTAGTCGTGGGAGCGCGTGTAGGCGTCGTTCGCGACCCGCTCGGTGTTCGACTGGGCGGCGGCGCGCAGGGCGAAGCCGCAGAGCACGATGACTACAAGGGATAGGCGCATCGGCCTAATGTAGTCTGGACGCGGGCGGCTTTCTTGTGCACAATTCCGCCGCTCGCCATCACGCCTGACACAGGAGATTCGCATGAGAGCGACGTTCGGCACTATCCTGCTGGCCCTCTGCGCCGTGTCCGCCTCGGTCGCGCCCGCGCAGGCCCAGAATCCGGTCACGAATGGATTGCGGGCCATCACCCAGCGGCAAGCAAAGAACATCGTGGACGCCGCAGAGGCGATGCCGGCAGACAAGTACGGGTTCAAGCCCACACCCGCCCAGATGAGCTTTGGCGACGTGGTCGCCCACCTCGTCCGGGAAGGGAATGACTATCTCTGCGGGGCGGCATCCGGCCAGAAGGCTCCGGACCGCGGCAACGTGACGGGGACCGATCCCAAGGAGAAGCTGGTCGCGGGCCTCAAGGCCTCGTTCGAGTTCTGCCAGACGGCGTTCGCCAGCATGCAGGATGCGCAGCTAGGCGACAGTATCGAATTTCTCGGCGGCCACAAGCAGACCAAGGCAGTGGCTGCGCTGATCACGGTGGCGGACTGGGGGGACCACTACAGCCAGATGGCGATCTACCTGCGGCTGAACGGGCTGTTGCCGCCGACGGCGAAGAAGAGCTAGCGGTCGCGGAGCATTTCCCGCGCCGCGTTGTAGCCGCACGCACCCATCACCCCCCCGCCGGGATGCGTCGCCGCGCCGCACAGGTACAGGCCGCGGACCGGCGTGCGGTAATCGGCGTAGCCGGCGAGTGGGCGCAGGAAGAACAGCTGGCGCAAGGTCATCGCGCCTTGGAAGATGTTGCCCCCCGTCAGCCCGAACTGGCGCTCCAGATCGAGGGGTGACAGCACCTGCCGGGCGATCACCGCGCGTTTGATGTTGGGCGCGTACTCGGCGAGCACGTCGAAGCAGCGGTCGGCGAACCGCTCCTTGAGGCCGTCCCAGGTCCCCTCGCGCAGCGCGTAGGGAGCGTACTGCACGAAGCACGACATCAGGTGCTTGCCGGGGGGCGCGACCGTGGGGTCTACGACCGACGGGATGGTGCACTCCAGGATCGGGCGCTGCGACGGGCGGCCGTACTTGGCGTCGTCGTAGGCCTGCTCCATGTAGTCGAGCGTGGGGGCGATGTGGATGGTGCCGCGGTGCTGCGGGCCAGGAGCGGCACCCGGGAGGCAGGTGAAGTCCGGGAGCTCCGAGAGCGCCGCGTTGATCTTGAGCGACGCGCTCCCGTAATCGATCTGGCGCACCGCCGCCGTGAACTCCGGAGGCAGCTCGTCAGGGTCGAGCAGTTTGAGGAAGGTGACCGCCGCATCGGCGCTCGAGACCACGCGGCGGGCCCGGAGCTCGGTGCCGTCTTCCAGGGCGACGCCCCCGACCCGGCGTCCGCGCGTGAGGATCCTGGCGACGGGGCTCGACACGCGAATCTCGGCGCCGCGCTCGCGCGCCGCCGCCGCCAGGGCGGTGCTGATGCCACCCATACCGCCGCGCACGTAGCCCCACACGCCCCGCACGCCATTGCACTCGCCCATGACGTGGTGGAATAGCACGTACGCCGTGCCCGGCGTGGACGGCGAGGCCATGGCGCCGATGATCGCATCGGTGGCCAGCGTCACTTTGAGCTGCTCCGACTGGAACCAGCGATCGAGGATCGGGCGTGCGGCGCCGGTCAGGATCTCGACGACCTGTGGGCCGAGCGTGCCCAGCCGCGCGAAGCGCCACCCCAGGGTCGCGAGCCGCAGCAGGTTGCGGGGTTGGAGCGACCACGGGTCGGGAGGGGTCTCGAGCAGGGTGGGCTCGACGAACGCCGCGACGCGCTCGAGCATCGCCTCGTAGCGGGGCAGGGCGGCGGCGTCGCGCGAGGAAAACTTGGCGACCTCGCGGCGCGTGAGCTCGCGGTCGGGGCCGAGCAGCAGGGAGCGGCCGTCGGGGAACGGCGTGAACGACGAGGGATCGCGGGGCAGGAGCGCGAAGCCGTGGCGGGCGAGCTCCAAGTCCCGGATGATCTCCGGGCGGAGCAGCGAGCTCACGTAGGCCGCGGTCGAGACGCGGTACCCGGGCCATACTTCTTCGGTCACGCACGCGCCGCCCACGACCTCGCGGCGCTCGAGGACGAGAACGCGCAGTCCGGCCCGCGCGAGGTACGCCGCCGTCACGAGCCCGTTGTGGCCCGCGCCGATGACGATGACATCGAGCTGATGCGACATGGCTACACAAGCTAAAGGCTGGAGGGGAACCCGGATCCCCCCGCCTGTGTTTGAAACGCGTTCTCACGCACAGGAGGCGGCACGTGGAGCAACGCACGCTTGGCAGCCAGGGCCTCGTCGTCTCGGCCCAGGGTCTGGGCTGCATGGGAATGTCGGAGTTCTACGCCGGCCGGGACGACCAGGAATCGATCGCGACGATCCACCGGGCGATCGAGCTGGGCGTCACGTTTCTCGACACGGCGGACATGTACGGTCCCTTCACCAATGAGCAGCTCGTGGGACGGGCGATCCGGGGACGGCGCGATCAGGTCACCCTCGCGACCAAGTTTGGCAACGTGCGGGGCGCAGACGGGAGCTTCCAGGGCGTGAACGGGCGGCCGGAATACGTGCGCGCCGCCTGCGACGCGTCACTCAAACGCCTGGGCGTGGACTCGATCGACCTCTACTACCAGCATCGCGTGGACCGCAGCGTGCCGATCGAGGAGACGGTCGGGGCCATGGCGGACCTGGTGCAGCAGGGGAAGGTGCGCTTCCTCGGCCTCTCGGAAGCCGCGCCCGCTACCATCCGCCGCGCGCACGCGGTCCATCCGATCAGCGCGCTCCAGACCGAGTACTCTCTCTGGAGCCGCGACCCCGAGGATGAGATCCTGCCCACCTGCCACGCACTGGGCATCGGCTTCGTGGCGTACAGCCCGCTGGGGCGGGGATTCCTGACGGGCCGCTTCAAGAAGTTCGAGGATCTCCCCCCCGACGATTTTCGCCGCAACCACCCGCGCTTCCAGGGGGAGAACTTCCAGAAGAACCTCGACCTCGTGCGCAAGATCGAGGAGATCGCGGCGGAGAAGAGGTGCACCCCGAGCCAGCTCGCACTCGCCTGGGTGCATGCCCAGGGCAAGGCCATCGTCCCCATTCCGGGGACCAAGCGGCGCCGCTATCTCGAGGAGAACGTCGCGGCGCTGGATGTCTCGCTCAGCGCCGACGACCTGCGCCGCATCGACCGGGCGGCGCCGCACGGGGCAGCGGCGGGTGCGCGCTACCCCGAGCGGGCCATGGCAGCCGTGAACGTCTAGCGATGGCGCAGCCCGCCTCCGAGTAGCGCGGCCAGCTCTGGCGGGAGCTGCGACCCGAAGACCTGATCGCCCGGCATCGGAATGATCTCGGGGCGCGGACCACGCGGTCCCTCGGAGCCCGTGGGGCCCGCCTGCCCCTTGCGACCGACGGCGCCGTCCTGCCCGTCGGCACACTTCCGCCCCTCGGCGCCGGTCCTCCCCTGACCGCCCTTTCCGCCCGCGCCCCCGGGGCCGCCCGCGCCCCCCGGGCCGCCCGGCCCGCCCGGGCTGCGGGCGGTGACGAGCCCCGCCATGAAGGGGTCGGACGCCGGCACTACGATGGTGATCGGGCCGCCGCGCCCTCCGGGCGCACCGGGGCCGCCGTTGCCCCCGTCTCCTCCCGGGCCTCCGGACTGGCCTGGGCATCCTGCTGCTCCGGCTGAGCCGTCTCCCCCCTTCGGCCCCGGGCCGCCGGCGCCGCCCCGGCCCCCGCGCGACTCGAGGATCAGGAAGTCCGCCGGCGGAATCGCCTGCGCGTCGTACAGCTCGTAATACGGCGCCTGCACGCCGACCTGCGATGCGCACCGTGACGTCGGGCCCGTTGCCGCCCGCCTGCGCGGGCCCGCCCTGCTCGCCCGCGAACCCGAAGGCGTGGGGCGCGCACGAATAGTCGGGCGCCACGGTCGCCGTGCCCTGAATGCTGGGCTTCTCCTTCAGGAACACGCGCAGGCGGTAGCCCGTGCTGGCGGAGAGGAGCGGGTCCTGCACCATGACCCAGTTGCCGTCGTTGGTGCTCGTGGCCTCGGAGCTCGACCGGTCGAGGAACACCATGTGGAGGCGGGGCGGGTGCTTCTTGTCGTAGGTACGCTGGAAAGGAATGTGGGTGCCGTCGTCGAACACGGCGTCGTAAGAGGCTTGCACGGCTGCTCCCGGACAGGCCCGCGATTGCACGGTGGTGATCTGGATTTCGCGCATCCGGGCGACGAGCCCGGGGTCGGGTGCGAAATCCGGGGACTCGATTTCATGGATTCTCCTCTTGGGGACCCGTTTTGCCGACCCCAACTGTAGGAACGACACCGCCGCGCGCAAGCCTCAGAGCTTCTCTGGGGAGCGCCGCGACCCTACCTTGGCCCCCTGGGCCGCCATGGACACGACCGGCTACGGGCTGATCGAGACGATGCGGGTGCGCGCTGGGCGCATTCCGTTTCTCGAACGGCACCTCGCCCGCCTGGAGCGCGCCCTGAGCGAGCTCGGCCTGCCCGGGCCGGCCCGGGACTTGAGAGCGCTGGTGGCGCCCTTTTCGGGAACCGGCGACGCCGTGCTCCGGGTAGACGTCTCCGACGGGCGTGCGACCGTGACTGTGCGGGAGTTCGCGCCGCTCGATCCCCCCGCGGTGATCACGGCCTCCGAGCCGCACGAGCCCTATCCCTTCAAGACGACGCAGCGCGACTGCTTCGACGATGCCGCCCGGGAAGCGAATGTCGCCGAGGCCGATGACGCGCTGCTGCTCACGCACGATGGGTGGGCGGCCGAAGGGACGGTGTGGAGCGTCTTCTGGTGGGACGCCGATCACCTGTACACGCCGGCGCTGGAGCTGCAGGTGCTGCCGGGCGTGGGGCGCGG
>WNGJ01006940.1_pt1 | contig 17267 bp, 11 predicted proteins | sample 5400611 | NCBI WGS metagenome assembly WNGJ01 (sample SAMN13153375, study PRJNA577476) | soil metagenome | isolation source: 40 cm soil or saprolite under Garry oak tree replicate 1 | place: USA:California | collected 2016-06-15 | reverse complement strand
GCGTGCACTCCCCTGAAGAGATCCGCATGCTGGTCCAGCAGAGCCGCAAGACGGGCGGCCTGGGCGCGGGCGACGCGCGCCTGCTGGAAGGCGTGTTCGAGTTCAGCGAAAAGAATGCGCGCGACGTGATGACGCCGCGGACGCAAATGGTCGCGCTCCCCGCGGAGGCGTCGCTCGCCGAGGCCGCGGACCGCGTCGCGGCCGCGGGACGCTCACGCTATCCGGTGACTGGCGAATCGCTCGACGACATCGTCGGCATCGTGCACGCCAAGGATATCCTCCGCGGGTTGCTGTCCGGCGCCGAAGCGCCCGTTCAGGACATCGCTCGGCCAGCCTTCTTCGTACCGGGGACGCGCGAAGTGGAAGACGTTTTGGCGGACATGAAACGCCAGAAGGTCCATCTCGCCATCGTGCTCGACGAATTCGGCGGGACGGCGGGGCTCGTGACGATGGAAGATTTGCTCGAAGAGATCGTGGGCCCGATCTACGACGAGTACGATCAACCGCCGGCGGCCGCGCCGGGGGGCGCGACGAGCAGCGCGGGCAGCGGCGTGCCGATTTTGCCCGGCAGCACCGAGATCGGCGACGTCAATCGGATGCTCAGGCTCCATCTCGACGACGCCGACTACACCACGATCGGCGGGCTGTTGTTCGGGCGGCTCGGGCGCCTGCCAAAAGTGGGCGACCGCGTCAATCTGGAGAGCGCAACGTTCGAGATTCTGGAAATGGATGGCCGGCGGGTTGGGCGCGTGCGCGTGTGGCCGGCGACCACGCACGTCCCGGAGCCGTCGAGCTAGTCGCCGCGGTGCCGGCGGGCACCGACCAGCTGCACCGCCAGCTCCAGCGACGCGCGCATCGACCCCGCGTCCGCAATCCCCTTCCCCGCGATGTCGAACGCCGTCCCGTGATCGGGTGACGTGCGGATGAACGGCAGGCCTAAGGTCACGTTCACTCCGGTGCCAAACCCCGACACTTTCACCGCCGTCATTCCCACGTCGTGATACGGCGCGAGCACGGCGTCGAATTCGCCGCGCAACGCGCGCACGAAGACGGTGTCGGCCGGGAGCGGCCCAGCGGCGTCGAGCGCCGTCGCCGCGGGACGCAGGAGGCGATCGTCCTCGTCGCCGAACAGCCCACTTTCGCCGGCGTGCGGATTCAGCGCGCACAGGGCGAGCCGCGGCGCGGCGATGCCCCACCATTGGCGCAGCGCGTCGGTCGCAATCCGCCCCGCTTGCACCACGCGCTCGGTTGTGACCGTCGCGATCGCATCCCGCAGCGAGAGGTGCGTCGTCACCAGCACGACGCGCAGCCTCCCCGTGGTCAACATCATCGCGACGGGGATATCACCGGCGATATGGGCGAGGAACTCCGTGATTCCGGGAAACCGGTAGCCGGCGGCGTGCAGCGCCAGCTTGTTGACGGGTCCGGTGACGATCGCGTCGGCCTCACCGGAAAGCGCGAGACGCGCGGCGGCCTCGATGTTCTGAGCGGCCGCGCGACCGGCCTCGAGATCACTCGGCGTCTTGCCTCCGCCCCCGTCTTCCCAACCGCCGACGATGCGCACATCGGCATCGAGCGGCTGGCGCAGCGCTTTGCGCACCACTTCGGGGCCGATCCCGCGCGGATCGCCCACGGCCACCGCCAGGCGCGGCCGAGCACGAGGAGGAGCCACGACTAGAGTCTGATGTCGATGTAGATCTGCCGTCGCAGTTGATCGATGAAATGCTTGATCGCGAGCTGATCGCCGAGCGACTGGCGGATTCGCAGCTTCACGTCGTCAAACGCCAGCTCCCCTGCCCCTTTCCGCGCCGTGACCTCGAGCACCACGAATTTGGTGCGGCGCGTATCGGCCCCCTCGACGATGACGGGCTTGAGCCCTACCGTCGTGTCGCTCGTGACGACCTTTTGGTACTCCGGCGGCAGGTCGGTGAGCGGGGCGTCCTCCGCCAGCTTCGGCTCCTGCGGGTCGGCGGAGATCTTCGCGAGAGAGTCGAACGACGCGCGCAGACCGCCGCGCGCCAGAGCGTCGTGCAGCGAATCCGCGCGCCGCCGGGCGATCGCGATCTGTCCCGCGCTGATCTCGGGGGTAATCAGAATATGGCGAGCCAAGATCTCTGCCGGCTGCGTACGCTCGACCTCGATGATGTGAAATCCGAACGCCGTCTCGACCGGGCCCACCACCTCGCCCGGACGGACGCGGAACGCCACGTCCTCGAATTCTTTCACCATGACGCCGCGGCGGAACCACCCGAGCTCACCGCCCTGGGACGCGGAGGCGCTGTCGCCCGAGAACTTCTTGGCGGCCGCCGCGAAATCGGCGCCGGGATGGCGCAGCGCCACCACGAGCGACTCGGCGAGCTGCAACGCACGCTGGCGCGCGGCCGAGTCCGGGGTCGGCTTGAGGACGATCTGCCGGAACGAAACCGTCGCGGGCCGCTTCGGCTGCTGGTCCTTGTTCTGCTCCCAGAATTCGCGCATTTGCGCGTCGGTCGGCGGAATCGGGCGCAGCTTCCCCTTCTGTCGCTGCGCCTCGATCAAGCGTTGCGCGTACAGCTGCCGGCGCTGCTCGTCGGCCAGCCAGCGGCGCCACTCTTCGACCGATCCGAACCGCGCCTGGCGAATCTGATCGCGGAAATCGTTCTCCGAGGTGAATTGCTTGCGGACGTTCTGGTACGTCTGCTCCACCTGATCGAGGACCTCCTGGTCCGTCACCTTGATCGAGGTGTCCCGCTCCGCCTGCTGCACGAGGATCTCGAGCTCGACCAGGCGGTCGAGGACTTGACGCCGCATGGTGGCGAGCCCGGCGGAGTCGGTCGGCAGCGGCTGCCCCTGCGCCTGCTGCTGGACCATTTCCTCTTCGATCTGCGACGCCAGAATGGGACGCGTCCCCACAATCGCGACGATGCGATCGAGTGTTTGTGCAGCAGCGGTCGCCGCAACCAGCGACGCCGCAAGGAGTACCGTGAGAGCTTTTATCATGGCGTCTGCCTTCTCGACGTGTCGATCGGCGCGGGTCCCGGTGCCGGCGTCATGCGCGGCGCGTTGGACGCCTGGGCGGAGTCGGACCGGATCTCTTGACCCCGCTCGACCGCGCGTCGCACGCCCGCGGCGTCCACGGTCCACCGGGCGTCTGCGAGCAGGGCGTCGGCCAGGAACGCGGGTAGCGGATAGAAGCGCGCCCGTCCGTGGAACACGCGGTCGAAGTAGTCGTTCACGCGTCCCAGGGCGAAATTCACGCGCGCGGTGGGCGATGTGCCGGCCGAATCGCGGAGCAGCTCCGGCGACAAGTTCAAAACGTTGGTGATCATGACCATCGTGGAATCATGCTCTTGGCGCACCCGCTGCCAGTCTTCCGCCGTCAGCGTGACCTTGGCGGAGTCCGCCTGCTCCAGCATCAGCTGTTGCTGCGCGAGAGACTTGAGGAACTGGTTGATCTGCTCGTCGTTCGCCTGCGGCAGCGCGTTGATGATCTGGGGGTCGAGCGCATCCAGCCAGCGCGCGAAGTCCCGTACCTTGAGCGATCCACCGCGATACTTCACGAGCACCCGGCTGCTGGAGCGCGCCGCATCGATATCCTGCGCCGCCGCTTTAGCATAGTCGGGCGCCCGGCTCACCGGCTCGATCTTTCGCTGGGCGACGACGCTGTCCATGTAGACCGAGTCCGTATGCCGCGACATCCGATCCTGCAGGCCGATCCGGAACGAGTCCCGAACCTCCGCCAGGGGCGGACGACGAATGATGTGGTAGCCGAACTGGCTCTTCACCACCCCGCTCACGCCGCCGGGCGCGAGCTGCCAGGCGGCATCGTCGAACTCCCGCACGAACTGGCCGTGGGTCGAGAGGCCCAGCGATCCGCCCGCGACCTTGGACGTGGGATCCTCCGAATAGCGTGACGCGAGCTGCGCGAAGCGCACGCCGGCGCTGCGCGCCTGGGGGAGCAGCTGCTCGGCCTGACGACGCTTCTGGTCATCGATTCTGACCAGGGCATTCGCGTCGGTCGTCTTGGTGCCCGGGGCGGGCAGCACGCGAAGCAGAATGTGTTGGAACACGCGGTAGGGACCGCTCTGATAGGCCGAGTCTACTTGCTGGGGCGTGAGGTTTTGACTCGTGACGAGCCGGTCGTGGAAGCGCTGCCATTTGAGACGCGACACGACGGGCCACATCGCCGTCGCCGCCATCGCGGAGTCGCGCAGATTCCGCCCCGCAGCCAGCGCTTCCGCGAACACCGTGTACTCCACCCAGTAGCGCGACACGCGCCCCAACGTCTGGGGATCGAGCGGCACCTGCTTGCTTTGGCCCGCCCAGCCGGCCAGCCGTTCCACCGTCAAGGTCTGATCGTTGGCGCGCGCGACGACGTCCGCGCGCGGCGAAAACGCGTCGCGCAGCGCGTCGCAGCCGAACAGGGTGAGCGAGGTCAGCGCCAGCAACACCAGACTCAAACGTCGCATCCGTTTCCTCTTTCTCTCGTTACTCGTGATGGTCCCGCAGAACGGCCGTGAGCGCCCGGACCAGGCCGGGGCCGATCGACTCTCCGCCGAGCCGGCGGAGCCTGAGGGAGAGCGGCATCGCGCGCCGCACCTCGGCTTCGAACTGCACCGCCTCAAGGGCCACCTGCAGCCCCGCTAACCGTGGCGACGCATCACGCCGGAATGTGAGCCGCGCTTCGTCGCCCTTGATCAAGACCGTCTCCAAACCGGCCTGGGCACCCAGCGCGCGCAGCTCGGCGACGAGCAGGAGCCGCTCAGCGGCCGCCGGTAATCGTCCGAAGCGGTCACGCAGCTCGTCACGAACGGCTTCAATCTCACCTGGTTGCTCAGCGCGCGCCAGCCGCCGGTATAAATCGAGCTTCGCGTCGTCGTCGGCGACGTACTCATCCGGCAAATGCGCCGGCGCGTCGAGTGTAACATCGGGCGGGCTGAACTGCTCCCTGCTCCCCGCTCCCGACTCTCCGTGTTTCAGGCCGCGCACCGTCTCTTCCAACCATCGCAGATACATGTCGAAGCCGACGGCCTGCACGTGCCCCGACTGCTCGCCGCCGAGCAGGTTTCCGGCTCCGCGCAGCTCCAGATCCCGCAGCGCAATGCGATAGCCCGATCCCAGATCAGTATGATGCTCGAGCACCTGCAAACGTTCCTCCGCCTGGGCATCCACTTGATCGGGCACGAGCAGATAGCAGAACGCGCGCCGGTGGCTCCGCCCCACCCGTCCGCGCAACTGGTACAGCTGCGCGAGGCCGAAGCGATCGGCGCGGTCCACGATCATCGTGTTGGCGTTGGGGACGTCGAGACCAGACTCGACGATCATCGTCGAGACGAGGATGTCCACTTCACCCCGCACGAACTGGCCCATGACCGCTTCGAGGTCGGTTTCGCGCATCTGCCCGTGCGCCACCCCCAGCCGCGCGCGCGGTGCCAGTGCGCGCACGCGCGCCGCCACGGTTTCAATCGTTTCGACGCGATTGTGAACGAAGTAGACCTGCCCGCCGCGATCCAGCTCCCGCGCAATCGCCTCCTCGAGCAGCGCATCGTCCCAGGGCTCGACGAAGGTGAGGACGGGGGAGCGGTCCTTCGGCGCCGTCTCGAGTAGCCCGAGGTCCCGCAGGCCGGCCAGCGACAGGTGCAGCGTGCGCGGAATCGGTGTGGCAGTCAACGTCAGGACGTCCACGCTCAGCTTGAGCGCCTTGAGGCGCTCCTTGTGCCGCACGCCGAAGCGATGTTCCTCGTCCACGATCAGCAGCCCGAGATCCTTGAACGTGACGTCCGGCGAGAGCAACCGGTGGGTCCCGATCACGATGTCGACCTCACCGGCGCCGATACGCCGTACCAGGGGAGCAGTCTCTTTGGTCGAGCGAAAGCGGGACAACACCTCGATGCGCACCGGGTAATCGGCGAGCCGTTCGCGAAACGTGCGACCGTGCTGCTCGGCGAGAATCGTCGTGGGCACGAGGACCGCCACCTGCTTCCCTGCCTGCACCGCCTTGAACGCCGCGCGCACGGCGACCTCGGTTTTTCCGTATCCGACGTCGCCGACGAGCAGCCGATCCATCGGACGGGCGCGCTCCATATCCCGCTTGACCTCATCCGAGGCCCGGCGCTGGTCCGGGGTGTCTTCGTAAAGGAAGGCGGACTCGAGCTCGCGCTGCCACGGCGTATCGGTCGGGAAGGAGTAGCCCGTCGCAAGCTGCCGGCGCGCGTACAGATCGAGCAGTTCCGCCGCCATCGCCCGGATCGCGGCCCGCGCCTTGTCCCGTTGTCGCTGCCACGTCGTCGTGCCGAGCCGGTGCAGACGCGGCGGCGGGGCGTCGCCATCACCGGCAGTGCGGTAGGGTTCCAGCTGGTCGATGCGGTACAGCGGCACGTTGAGGCGATCGCCACCCTCGTACTCGACGACCGCGACCTCGAGCGTCGCCCCATCGGCTCCCACCGCGATCGTCTGCAACCCGCGGTAGATGCCGATCCCATGCTCCAGGTGGACGACGTATCCGCCCGGTGTCAGTGGTCGCGACGCAGCGGTGGAGACCGCGCTGCGATAGCGACGCGGCCGCCGCAGCCGGCGCGCGCGACGAAAGATCTCGTGATCGGTGAGCACGCGCAGCGTCGGCATAATGAAGCCGCCGTCGAGGGCGCCGACGGCGAGCGTCGCCCGATCCGCGCCGAGCAGCTCCTCCAGGCGCTCGAGCTGTCCTTCGTTGTCGCACAGGATGACCGTCGGCGGAGGCTGGGCGACGATCTGGCGCAGTCGCTTCAAGTCCCGGTCGACGTGCTCGGGCGGCGCGAGTGGAAACCGCTGCTCCGTTTCGGCGTCCGACACCGCGATACGCGCGAGGCCGGTCAGCCGTGCCCGCCATGCTCGTGGATCGATCAGCAGCTCTTCGCGCGGCGGCGGCTCTTCTCCCAGGCGGCGGGCGACCTCGAGATGATGCGCGGCATCGGCCCACGCTCGCTCGACTTCGCGCTCGACGGCCGATTCCTGATCCGTGACGACGATCGTGTCGCTGGGGAGTAGAGCGAGCAGGTTCGTTCGTAGGGGCGCGGCATGTTGCGCCTCTACCTGCAATTGGCTGTGCACCGACTCCGCGCGCACGGGGAGAACCGTAACGCGGTCCAGCGTGTCGCCCGAACGCTGCGTATCGAGATCGAAGCCACGCACCGAAGCGACCTCGTCGCCCCACCACTCGATGCGGGCCGGCGTCGCCATGCCGAATCCGTAGACGTCCAGGATCCCGCCCCGCACGCTGTACTGCGCGACTTCCGTGACGGTGGGCACGCGCGCGTAACCCATGACGTCGAGCCGCCGGGCGGTGTCGGTCAGACGCCTTTCCTCTTTATTGACCTCGATTACGAGCCGCGCCTGCTCGAGCGCCGCCGGGACTGCAGTCCGCTCCGCGGTGGCTCGCGCGGTCGTGACCAATACGCGCACCGCGCCGCGGAGCAGCGCCTCGAGCGTCTCGATCCGCTCACCCGCGAGCTCGTAATGCGGCTCCTCGGCGCCGAGCGACTCGCGCTGGGGATAGAGTGCGGTGGTGTCGGATCCCAGCAGCGTCTGCAAATCCGCGAGCCAGCGCTCCCCATCGGCGGGGGTCGGCGCGATGACCGTAAAGACACGTTGCGGCAACCCCCGTGCGAGCGTCGCGACCAGCACCGTGGCGCTCGAGCCGGGTAGCCCCCCCACTCCGATCCGTTTTCCGGGCGATGGCAGGCGCTCCTTGAGCGAGCGCGTAGCGGGAAGGTCGTGGAACCTTTCGAGCAGAAAGTCGAGCGGCATCAGCGCGTCCGGGTCGCGACTCCCAACTCCGCGGCCGCGAGCAGCAGGGCGAGAAGCAGCAGGATCCCGCTGGCGTCGGCGCGTCGCGTACCGGAGAAGCCCTCGGCGGCAAAACGATCGGCGCTCAAGACCGACGTGCGGTCCTTGCCGCCCAATGCGGCCGTGACCAGCGCTGTGGTCGCGGGCGTGAGGTCGGACTCGCGGGCGTCCGGGCCAAACACCGTCGCGCCGATCGTATCCGTCCCGCGGGTGCGAAACTCTACGTGGGGCGCGCCTTCGGCCGCCGCGACTTCGGCTTCGCCCATCACAATCCGGTTGACCAGCGCGTCGACGAACGGCACAAACCCAGGGGCGGCCGGCAGCGCCGTCCAGGCCGTGTCCAGGCGGCTGCCGAGCAACACGACAGAGCCTGACCTCACGAGCCAGGGTTCTCCATTGACCGTCGCGAGCACATCACTGGCTCCCTCCTCGCCGCTGCCCGCTGCCTCGATACGGTAGCGCCGCGCGACCGGCACTCCGTTGAGCCCCGCGCGCTCGGACGAGGTAAGCACGCCGGGAGTGCTTAACGGACCCCAGCGCCAGGGCACGCCCCGCGACCCCAGAGCGCGATTTACCTGCCCGACGAGCGCCGGATCGTCGGGTGGCTGCACGATCGCATGGGGACTGCTCGGAAGATCACCGCCGCTGATCACGACGTCGCGGCCATCGCTGATGTGCCTGCCCGCCTGGAGCACTGCGAGCGCTGCCGCGACGAACGATCCAGCACTTGGTGTCGCCATTGCTCTCGCGGGCGGCGCTACGCGCCATGCGAACGGCCGGCGGTCATCAGCGCGCAGCTCGTCAGGCTCGAGCGCCGCTTCGCCGACCCACCAGCCCGGCGCGAGCGATTGCGCCGGCAGCGACACGGTGACCGCCGCGCGCGTCGCTCCTCCGGAACCTTCACGGCCCGGCGTCGCCAAACCCCGGGCAGCGATTTCTCCCCGGTTCGGGCCGGCGCCGATGCGGATCGTGACCGGCACAGGCTGCGGTGTACCGCCGTTATCGAGCATCGCGCCGCTCAACTCGATCACCGCGGCTCCTTCGGACACCGTGACGGCAGCGATTCCGCGATTGGGTACCCCACGTCCTGGGGCGAGCGTCAACACCCGGACGCCGCTCGGCACCACTGCCTGACCGGACGCGAGCGCCGTGCGCTGCAAGTCGCTGAGCACGTGCACTTCCCGGCCCACTACCGGCTGGGCATTCACCATTCGAGTTGCGCGTTCGACGGCCTGCACCAGATCCAGCCGCAGCCAGCCGGAGCGCGTGCTGTCGATCGTGGCGAGCAGCGCCTCGCGGGTGCCCCCACGGAGCACGCCGTCGCAGAGCATCAGCCACACGCGATCGGCAGACGTCGTGCGGGCGATGGATGAGCGCGCCACGACCCGCAGCCGTTCCAGGACGGGGGCGCCGTCGACGATCGCTCCAGAAGACGGCGAATTATCCAGAATGATGACGGCAGCCGTCGGCTGATGCGCGCCGCCGCCACGCAGCGGCACAAGCGGTCGCGCTGCCGCCAGCACGATCGCCACGATCAACGCCGTGCGAAGAATCAGCAGCAACAGGTGCCGAAGCTTCAGCCGTCGAGCGCTCTCGCGTTCCGCTGCGCTCAGATACCGGACGGGGGGGAAATCGACTTCCGGTGGGACGCGTCGCTGCAACAGGTGAAGCAATGCCGGGATCGCGGCGGCGGCGAGTCCCAGGAGTGCCAGCGGATGAAGGAAGCTCACGTCAACAGGCGCAGCGCGAGGCCGAACGGCATGTCGGTTTGGACGTGATGGTAGGCAATGCTATGCCGGCGGCACGCCTTCCGCCACGCGGCGATCTCGCGGCGCACCGTGTCCGCGTATGCCCGCGCCAGCTCACGCGGCCGGACCACGACGCTCACCGCTGATTCGGGATCCTTGAACCGCACTTCGGGCGGACCACTGAGCTCGACTTCCGCCGGGTCCATGAGGTGAAAGACCACGACCTGATGGCCGCGATGCCGCAGATATCGCAACGCGGTCAGTGCCAGCTCACGATCGAACAACAGATCCGAGACGAGCACGACCATTCCACGGCGTGCGAGCAGGGCGGTCAGACGTTGCAGCGCGGCGTGCGCCGCAGTCCCCTGGCCATCTGGCGTGTCCAGCAGGCCACGCACGATGCGCGTCCACTGACCCGCCTTGACTCGCGCGGGGATCACCTGCCGTACCTGCTCATCGAAGGTCACGAGTCCCGTCGCATCGCGCTGCCGTAACAGAATCAATGCCAGCGCGGCGGCGAGCCGATCCGCATATGCGCGCTTGGTCAAGCGTTCGGGACTCCCCTGCCACGCCATGGAGCGGCTCGCGTCCACCAGGACCATCGAGCGGAGATTTGTCTCTTCTTCGAATTGCTTGACGAACAGACGATCGGAGCGCCCGAGGATCCGCCAGTCGAGATACTTCAGCTCATCGCCCGGCTGGTAGGCGCGGTGCTCAGTGAACTCTACCGAGAACCCACGGAAGGGAGATCGATGCATTCCGGCAAGGAATCCCTCAACGACGCCCTCAGCGACGATCTCGATGCCGCCGAGGCGGGCAACGTCGGCCGGATCGAGCAGGTCTAGGCGCTGAACCAAGAAATGTCCTTGCCATGGGACAGGCGAATTGGATCACAATACAGCCAAGTCATTATAACAATATAATTTACGCCTATTATAGCGCTGGCACAGTCTCTGCCTTGGTTGGGGGCGGGAGGCACCATGTTCGCAAACCTAGCGATGCTCAGCTTGGCCGTCCTGTCCACGTCCACGCCGCGGGATCCGAGCTCTTACCGCCCGCGAATCGAGCTGTGGACAAACCGCGGGGACGCGGCCGTCTATACCCGTGGCGAGCGGGTCCGGCTGTATTTCCGCCTCGATCAGGATGCCTACGTCACGATCTTCCGCGTGGATACGGATGGTCGTATTCGCGTGTTGTTCCCCCGCGACCCGTGGGAAGACAACTTCGCGCGCGGCGGCCGTGACCTCGAAGTCGACGGGAATGAGCTCGCCCGCGAAGGCTTCACGATCGATGACTACCCTGGCGTCGGTTACGTCTTTGCGGTGACCTCCGCTGACCCGTTCGTCTACGACCAAATCGAAAGTGGCCAGCACTGGGACTATCGTGTGATCGCGGATGGCCGCGTGCGCGGTGATCCGTATGTCGCCATGACCGATCTCGCGGAGCGGATCGTGCCCGACGGGTACGTCGATTGGGACTACGACGTCATCTCGTACAATGTCGGTCAGCACTACGATTATCCGCGCTTCTTGTGCTACGACTGCCACACCTACGTCAGCTATCCGTACTGGGATCCCTACTTCGACTCATGCGTGCGCTTCCGCATGTTCGTGTACGACGATCCCTGGTACTATCCGTACCGGTATTACGGCGGCACCCGCGTCGTGTTCGTCCGGCCCTATCGCCCACAGCCTCGCTTCATCTTTAAGGATTGGGGACGCGATCGCCCCAGCCGGGATGCCTTCGTCACTCGCGAGCGTGAGCGGCCGGTCAACGACAACACGCGGCGCGGAGTAACGGGCCGGGATATCGGCGGACTCGGCAGCGTGCCGCCCCCCAACGTGCGCGAACGTCGCGGTCGCCCCGGCGACGACCGTAACAACGGCGGTAATGATCGCGGCAACAACGGCAACGATCATGGTAATCGCGGCAACGACCGCGGTAATCGCGGCAACGACGATCGTGGTAACCGCGGGAACGACGACCGTGGCAACCGCGGCAATGATCAGCCTGGCAACGGCGGGGGCCGGCGCGACCGTCCCGATGGGCCGGACCGGCAAGATGGCAAGCGGACTGATCGGCCGATGGTGCTGCCGCCTGCGGATCAGCCCCGCGTTCAGCCCCGCTCGGGCGACAACCAGCCGCGGCGCGGCAAGATGGCAAGCGGACTGATCGGCCGATGGTGCTGCCGCCTGCGGATCAGCCCCGCGTTCAGCCCCGCTCGGGCGACGACCAGCCGCGGCGCGTCGAACCGCGCGTCGTTGAGCCGCGGTCGGAGCCACGTCGCGACGAGCCCCGGCGCGTGGAGCCGCGGAACGAGCCTCGTAACGAGCCGCGGCGCGTGGAGCCGCGCAACGAACCGCGCAGCCAGCCCCAGAGCCGCGCCGCGATCCGCCACGGGAGGCTCCCAAGCCGCGGGATGAGCCTGAGGTGCGGCGTCGCAAGCCTTGAACGTTCAGACTGAAACCTGACGCGCCCGATCGTAGTCTCACACGATCGGGCGCGTTAGCTTTTCATCCCTTCCTTTTCTTGAGGCTGTCTTGCTCGCAATGCTGTTGCTCTCGAACGCCCTGTTCGTCCAATCACCGGCCGATGTACAGCGGGCGGCGCAAACTATCCTGCCGGCCGATATCCGCCGGCGCATCGGGATCATTGCCGATGATTCCATGCGTGGTCGTGACACACCGAGTGCCGAGCTCGACAAAGTCGCAGCCTACATCGGGCGCGAGTACCGCCGGCTGGGCCTCACGCCAGGTGGCAACAACGGGACGTTCATTCAGCGCTACTCACTGGATCGCGTGCAAGTCGTCGCCGAGAGCTCGGTGGCATTCGTGCACGGCGGCGGCGGCGCCACGATGAAGTACGGGAAGGACTTCGTGTTTTCCGATAACAACTTTGAAAGCGGCGACTACGCGGGCGGCGTGGTGTTGGTCACGGGCCCGTTGACCGGTCCGCTGACTGCGGACACTGCCACGTTCGCGGGCAAGATAGTGATCTTCGCGAGCCCTCGTTTTCGTGACCGGCAGCGGCTGTTCGCGTGGAAGCCCGCTGGCGTCGTGCTGCTCACGTCCGCTGATGACTCCGACTGGTCGAGGATTGTCAGTCGCAGACGTCGGCCGCAGTCCCGCGACCCCAACAATTCCGTCGGTGGCCCGATCCTGCTCATGCGGATGTCCTCGTTCCAGGCGATCGTGGCGCAATTCGGGCTCGATCTGGCCGGCGCGCAGTCCGCGGCAGCGTTCGAGGCGAGGCCGTTGGGAGACGTCCAGCTGCACGTGCACGCGCGCATGGCTGTGCGCGAGAAGAAGTCCGCGCCCAACGTGGTTGCCATTCTCGAAGGCAGCGATCCGACACTCAAGAACGAATACGTAGTGTTCAGCGCGCACATGGATCACATCGGGGTCGCGGGACCACGGGGCAGCGGCAGCTGCCAGGCCGAGGGGGCAGACTCGATTTGCAACGGCGCCGACGACGACGGTTCAGGCACGGCCGCCGTCGTGGAGATCGCCGAGGCATTCTCGGGGCTGCGGCCGCACCCCCAGCGTTCGATCATCTTCCTGAACGTGAGCGGCGAAGAAAAGGGACTGTGGGGCAGCCAATACTTTGTCGATCATCCCACGGTGCCGATCACCAGCATGGTCGCCGATCTCAACATCGATATGATCGGTCGTAACTGGAAGGACACCATCGTCGCGATCGGGAAGGAGCACTCGGATCTCGGCGCAACTCTGAACCGGGTCGCCGCGGCGCATCGCGAGCTGAACATGCAGCCGATCGACGATAAGTGGCCCGGCGAGAACTTCTACGGGCGCTCCGATCACTTCAACTTCGCGAAGAAGGGCGTGCCGATCCTGTTTTTCTTCAGCGGCACCCACATCGATTACCACAAGGTGGGTGACTCGCCGGACAAGATCGACGCGGAAAAGGAGTCGCGCGTCGCGCAGCTCATCTTCTACCTCGGCCTCGACGTCGCGAACAGTGCCGAGCGGCCGAAGTGGAATCCGGACAGCTACAAGCGCATCGTCAGCGCTAACTAACGGCATCAGGTGAAGGGACGCCCCCGACCCGGGATGACCGCGGGCGGGGGCGCGCCTATCTTAGGCTCGTGCGCGTACTGATCGTCGAAGACGACCCGGAACTCGCGGGTCTCCTGCGTGATGGGTTGCGCGAGCATCGCATCGACCCGACGGTGGCGGCGGGGTTTGCGGAGGGACGCGAGCAGGCGCTCATCGGCGACTACGACGTCGTCATCCTCGACGTCCGGTTACCGGGCGGCAGCGGGTTCGACCTCTGCGCCGATCTGCGTCGTCAGAAAGTGGGCGTGCCCGTCCTGATGTTGACGGCGCTCGACGCCGTGGACGATCGCGTGCGCGGCCTCGAAGTTGGTGCCGACGACTATCTCACGAAGCCGTTCGCGTTTCGCGAGCTGGTCGCTCGGCTGCAGGCGCTGGCGCGCCGCCGCGCCTTGACACTCACCCCCACCGTCGTGCGCGTCGCCGATCTCGAGGTAGACCTCGGCGCCCGCCACGTGCGTCGCAGCGGCCGATCGATTGATCTCACCGCGAAGGAATTCGCCCTGCTCGAGCTCCTGCTGCGCCACTTGGAACAGGTCGTCGATCGGTCCGCGATTACGGCGCACGTCTGGGACAACAACCACGATCCTTTCGCCAACGTGCTCGAAGTGCTGGTTCGCCGCCTGCGCAGCAAGATCGACGACGGCTTCGAGCCGAAGCTGATCCGCACCGTGCGCGGCGCCGGTTATCGTCTCGGTGTATCCGGATGAGCCTCAGCCGGCTGCGTGTTCGTCTCACACTGTGGTACGCGGCGACCTTCACGCTCATCCTGCTGCTGCTCGGCGCCGGTTTGTTCCTGGCGATCGGGACGCAGGTATCGCGGCGCCTCGATCTCTCACTCGCCGCGGCCACCACGGCGATCGTGGGCGCGACGCACGATCTGGAGAACGAGCGCGCGGCCGGCGGCGCGGCGGATGCCGTGGAAGAACTCCACATTCCCGATCGCGAACTGTACCTCTTCGACGCCAACGGACGACCACTCACCCCACCCGGCGCCGAAGCCTGGATTGTCGAAGCGGCGCGCGCGGCAGCGACGAATGGCAGCGCCGACGTGCAGCACGTCACGGGCGGCAGCCACGAGCGGCGGCTGCACGCCGAGCGATTCGTGGGACACTCAGGCGCGACGTACGTCGCCGCCGCGGTCGCCGATCGGCCGAATATCCGGGAGCAGTACGCGTCGTTGATCGGGATCTTCGGCGCGGCCGCGCTGGCGGCGCTGTTGCTGGTGGCGGCCGGCGGCTTCATGCTCGCTCGAAAATCCACGATTCCGGTCGAGCGCTCGATGGAGCAGATGCGTCGCTTCATGGCCGATGCCGCGCACGAGCTGCGGACGCCCGTGACGATCCTTCGCACCCGGACCGAGCTCGCGCTCGCGCAACCGCGTGACGCCACGGGTGACACCGCCGCCTTTCAGGCAATCGAGCGGGAGGCGGACCGGCTGGGGGGAATCGTAGGCGACCTGCTCACACTCGCGCGGGCCGATGCCGGTGAGCGACAGGTCGTGCGGGCGTCGCTGTACCTCGACGATGTCGTCTCGCAGGTCGTCGCAGCGGCTCGGGCGTTGGCCGAGCGCAAAGGGGTGGCGCTGGTCGTCGGGTCGTTCGAAGAAGCGCAAATCAGCGGTGACGCGCGACTCGTGGAGCGGCTCGTCCTCATCGTGCTCGACAATGCGATCAAGTACACGCCCGAGGGCGGCCGCGTGCGGCTGGATGTCACCGCCCGCGACGGCGGGCGCTCCGTCATCGTCTCAGACAGCGGCGTCGGCATCCCGTCCGACCAGCTGCCGCGAATCTTCGAGCGATTCTACCGTGGTGAGAGCGCCCGCACCCTTGCCGAGGGCTCGGGGCTCGGCCTTCCGATCGCGCGCTGGATCGCCGACCTCCACGGCGCCCGGATTTCCGTCGCCTCCGACGCCACCGGAACCCGCGTCGAAATCGCATTTCCTGCCGCGTAAGCCCGCTGTAAGGTAGAGACACTAGCTTCGTGGCCATGCGCCTCGTGTCAGTTCTGACCCCGGTGCTGTTTCCGTTCGCGTTAGTGGCTCAGCAGCAGGTCACGCGTGCCGATGCCGTCGCCGCCGCGCTGGCCCGCGGCGCGCGCGTGGCCCTCGCCCGCGCCGATACGACGGCGGCGTTGGGCGCCGCGCGGGCAGCCCGGGCATTTCCGAATCCCACGGTGTCGGGGAGCTACACCAAGGACACGCCGAACTATCACGCGCTCGCCGACCTGCCGCTCGACCTCCCCTGGCTGCGCGGGGCACGGATCGGGGCCGCGGAATCGGCCCGCGACGCCGCGCGCTATCGTTTCGACTTCGAGCGCGCCGCGATCCGGTTCGACGTCGATACGACCTACACGCGCAGCCTGGCAGCGGCGCTGCACGCGCGCTTATCCCACCGCACCGCCCTCGATGCCGACAGTCTGTTGCGGATCGCCGAGCTGCGGCGGGAGGTCGGCGACGTGAGCGAGCTCGACGTCCGGCTCGCGGCGGTGAATGCGGGGCAGCTCGCGAACATCGCCGCCGACGACTCGCTCGCCGCGCTCGAAACGCTCTTGTCGCTGCAACTGCAGATGGGGCTCAGCGGCAACGAGCCGACGATCGTGTTGGTCGATTCGCTGCGCCCACCACCCGACGCTGCCCTAACCGAGGGGCGCGTGCTGCTTCCCATCGCCGCGGCCGAGGCGTCGCTGCGCTCCGCCGAGCGGTCGCTGGCATTCGCGCGCCGCAGCCGCTTCGCGCCGAATCTCCAATTCGGCTTCGACACCGGTGATCCGACGAGTACGACACCGCATCAGCTGCTGCCCGTCATCGGCTTTTCGCTCCCCTTCCCGCTCTTCAACTTTGGCCGCGGCGACGTGCTGCGTGCGGCTGCGGAGCGGGATCGGGCCAGCGCCGAGCTCGACCTGACGCGCCGGGAGACCGAAGCCGCGGTGGCGCGTGTGCGGCGCGATCTGGTGGCCGCACACGATCGGCTGCGGCGCACCGCGGGACTCGTCGAGAGCGCCAATCGCGTCGCGGCGATGTCACTGCGGGCCTATAGCGAGGGAGCCATCCCATTGGCGAACGTACTCGAGGCGCAACGCAATGCGCGCGAGATCCTGGCGCGCTACATCGACGACCTCGCGACCGCGGACGCGGCAGCCCGTGCCTTGAAACTGCTCACCGCGTCGCCGGACGCGCCGTGAGTCGCCTCTGGATGAGTATCGCGCTCGCCGGAATCAGCGCGGCATGCCGAGGCGGAGGTTCGAGTAACGGGCAGGACGTGTCGCGCGAACCCGGAGTGCTCGGCGTCTCCACCAGCGTCGCCATGGTCCGACCCTTCCCCCATGAAGTCAGCGCGATCGGGACGGTCATGCCGCGAGCGGACCGCTTTGCCGCACTCGCGCCACCTGGGCAGACGCGCGTCGCGGGGATCTTCGTGGTCGCGGGGCAACCCGTCGCCAAGGGCGATGCGCTGATCGAATTCGAGCGTGCACCGTTCGACGCGGCCGCGCAGAGCGCCGCCGCCGCGCTAGCGAACGCGGAGCGCGCGTATGCGCGCGCGGTGAGGCTCGTCCAGGCCGGCGTTCTGGCACAAAAGGACAGCGGCCAGGCGGCTGCCGACCTTGCGGCGGCCCAGGCTGCGGCAGTCACCGCGCGCCGCGC
>WNGJ01003856.1_pt1 | contig 17274 bp, 9 predicted proteins | sample 5400611 | NCBI WGS metagenome assembly WNGJ01 (sample SAMN13153375, study PRJNA577476) | soil metagenome | isolation source: 40 cm soil or saprolite under Garry oak tree replicate 1 | place: USA:California | collected 2016-06-15 | reverse complement strand
GGCCGGGCTGCGTCAGGCGGCCAAGTTGGTCGAGGCAGTAAAGCCCGCGCTTGTAGGCCTCGGTGGGATGTTTTTTGGCCCAGGTGCGCATTTCCCTGGCCCAGCCCCATTCGCTGCCCGAAGCGCCGAACTTGTCGAGTTGGACGGCCTCGGCCTGCAGGGCATCAAGCTCGCCCAACCGGCCCGTAAGGGCCAGGAGTTTGGCCAATCCGCCGCTGGATTCCCGGCCCAACTGCTGGGCCACGGGGTCGGTCGAGCCTTGCACCGCCGCCCAAACCTGCTGGTAGCGATCAATGGCCTGACAGTAGGCGGAGCGCACCTGCGCGCCGCGCGCCAGCCACAGCAGCGCGCCGGGGTTCCAGGAAGAGTTGGTGTGGCCACCCACGAAATCCGCTACCTCGGCGCGCAACTCGTTGTCCACGGCGCGCCGCTGGGTCCCGGCATCGGGGCCAGGGGCGATGGCGGCCGCGGCGGCCCTGGCCTGGGCGAACAGTTCGTCCAGTTGCTGGGTTTCTTGCGGGTCTATGGCCACCCCGCCGACCGGCTGGAATGGCGGCTGGGCTTGAGCTTGAGAAGCGGCCGAGATCAACATCACTGCAAGCGGCAACACGGAGCGGTGAAGTAACGACGTTTTCATAATGGTTAGTGGTTTTGTGGGGGGCCTGGGGTTTCAGAGGAGCGCGATTGGACGATGCGCGCGACGCTGTCGGGGCCGGCGCCTGGGCTGACGCTGTGTGCGGCCCGGCGCCGGATTCTGCCATAAACCCGGTGCGCTTCGCAGCAATCCCTCTTCATCGTCGAAAAGAGTCCCACTATCTCTACAAGTAAATTCGCGCCCAATTCCGCAACCAGAAAAATTAAAAAAGTTGAGAAATTCCCAGCTCCTTCGCCGTGGCCTTGATTTCGCGGCGCAGTTTGCTTACCATCTGATGCGAAATGCGCATCTGGTCCGCGATTTCCATCGTATTAAGGCCCGCGTCCAACAGCAGCAGGATGGTTCCAGTCCGCGGCTTGAGCCGTGGCAGCAATTGTTGGACGATCTCGCGCGCGCATACTTGGGAGAAGAGATCGGCCCCGGGCGCAAGGTCCTCCAGCGCCGGGTTGTCGCCTTCGAGACCGCCGGCGATTTGGCAGCAGCGGTCGCGGCGTTTGTGGGCGTCAATGCTCCGGCCCGCACGCTGGAGATTTTGGAGGTTAAGGCGGCAACTTTCGATGTACCAGCTCCGGTTCTTGCCTGGGGAACCTGCTTCCACTTTCCAAGGCCAGATCCGCGTCTCCTGCATCAGGTCCTCGCGCGACGCGTCGTTGGTCGTCAACGCATTAACAAGGCGGTGCAGCAACGCTTCAATTGCAGGCTCACCAATCAGCATAACCATTCAGTTTCCAACTGTACATACGGTTCAAAAACAGCGGATCTTTCAGCAATCTTTCGCGAGCGGTGTAACCGGCTGAGGGACTGGACGATGCAGAAGAAGAAAAATGGGGGGGTCTTCTGTGCGTGGAGGAGGGTTGCGCTCCTGTCTTTGCCTGACCGACACTTCAGTTGACCATGTGGCAGCCAGAGCAACGGTCCAACCGCTACAACTGCTCCCTCTCGCCAGACGACCGTTCAGCCCGGGCTAAGGGCTCGTGCAAAAACAACTTCCGATTTTGGCGCCTCTTCTCCCTCTCCCCGTGAGGAACGAACGGGGAGAGGGCCGGGGAGAGGGGGCCTACTAAAATGTTCGAATTACGCCCCCGGCTCGGTACTTATTTTTGCACAGACCCTAAGGAGGCCACGGTGCGGCCATGCCTGCGATTGTGGTCGCGGATCCTGGCTGCCGTAGCGGGCGGCATCTTGCCACCCGGATGGGATGCGAACCCGGACGCGCCGTGCAGATGCCAGCGCTGAGCCCGCCGGGCAGGATGCCCGGCTCTACGGCAGGCGGGACGCCCGCCGCCACGCCAATCCGATTCCGGGCTAAGAGGGGCTAGCCTGCCGCCCCGCCTCCCATCTTCCATCTTCTATCTTCCATCTCCGACCCGAGGTTTCTGAGTTCTTTTCGTGCATTTTGTACACTGAGTCTTCTGAGTCTTTTTCGTGCATCTTGTACACTGAGTTTTCTGAGTCTTGGACAGCCGCCTCCTTCGCGTGTATGGTTGACGACGTGAGAGTAACTAAAAACAATGATTCAAGCCTCCCTGCCTCCCTTGCGCCACACCCTGCTTGCCACCTTGGTCAGCCATCCAGTTAAAGCCAGTTAAACCTAGTTAAACCTAGTTAAACCAAAAACTTTTCTCCACGCGGAAAACCGTCCAGGAAATGGACAAATGGACAGGATTTGCTTCTTGACAAGCAGCGTTTTCTCCGGCATTCTCGCGACTTGTCGGTCCTGAGAAAATGAAGCACGATGAGGTCCTGTCGCCAACTCCCTCCGTTCGGTTGCGTTACTCTCCAGTTCGCTATCTCCGCCAGGTCAGGAAGGCGGCGAATGGAACAATCCACACCGCCGGCCTTCGCGAAAACGTTTCTCCGTCGTTGAAGTTTCTCCGCTATGTTTAGCAGCTTGACTAAATGCGTTCGGCGCCTGTGGCCAATGGTCACGCTGGCCGTTCTTATCTTCGGGGCCGTTTATGGTCGGGCCCAGATGGTTGACCTCAACGCCAACGGGATGAGCGACATCTGGGAGTTGGTTTTTGGGGCTGGCGGCCTCGACCCGAACGGCGATCCCGACCAGGATGGGGCGCCAAACCTGGTCGAAGCCATTGCCGGGACCGACCCGTTCGACTCGAACTCCGTCCCCAGAATCACGTTCGCAGTTTCTTCGAGCACCAACCTCACGCTGAACATGCCGTGCGCTCTGGGTAAGCTCTACCAGTTGCAGAGCATCGAGGCGCTGGCCGGCGGCTCCAACTGGACTACCGAAGCCAGTGTGGTTGCCAGGTCCGGCTCGGTCGTCAGCTTCGCCGCCCCGGCCAGCCCGGCTGCGAAGTTTTTCAGAATTGCCATTTCCGATGTTGATACGGACGGAGACGGCGTCAACGACTGGGAGGAAGACAAGCTTGGCCTGGATCCGGCCAAGGCCTCGAGCAACGGCCAATTGGATGGAAACGGTCAGCCCATGACTGACTATGCCTACGTCACTGGAAGACTGGCTGCTCAGAACCAGGTGACCATCAGCGCCACTGATCCCACGGCCAATCAGCCCGATTTGGGCCAGAGCGCCATCAATCTGGGACTCTTCACCGTTACGCGCGGAGGCTTTCCGCTCAACGCCATGACGGTGAACCTTGCGCTCGCCGGACCTGGAACTGGGGTGGCGATCGAAGGCCTGGACCACTCGGTTTTGCCACGGTCAGTCAATTTCCCGGTGGGCGTCAGTTACCAGACCATCCCTTTAAACCCTCTAGCCAACACTAACCTGATGACACCGGTTGTCGCCACGCTAAAATTACTGCCAGGCGCAGGATACAGACTGGGAGTCGCCAGCAATGCGAGCATCCTTATCTATCCCTCGGCTACCCCGGCCGGCACCGGCCTGACGGGCCAGTATTTCACCAACGCAAGCGCGACCTACTCCAGCAGCGCCAATTTCAATCCAACCGGCCTCGTGCTGACGCGCCTGGACCCAAGCATTGATTTTGTTTGGGGCACGACGACTAACCCCATCCCGAACAACGGTTATTACTGCGTCCGCTGGTCCGGGCAAGTGGAACCACAGTACTCGGAGACTTACTATTTCGACACCAGGAGCGACGACGGCGTCAAGCTCTGGGTCAACGACCAGCTCATCATTGACAAATGGCTGCTGCAAAGCGCGACGGATTGGGTCGGCTCGATCCCCCTGCAGGGCGGCGTCCGCTACAATATCAAGCTGGAGTATTTTCAAGGCCCTGGCGGCGCTGAAGCGCACTTGTCCTGGTATAGCCCCAGCCAGCCCAAGCAAATCATTCCTGGCAGCCGGATGTATGCGACGACTTTGACGCCCGCGCCTGCGGCAGTCACCAGCCCCCTGTTCGCCGTTGCGTTCCTGGGCCAGCCGTTCAGCTACACCGTCACGGGCGCCAATTCGCCGACTCGCTACACCGCCAGCCCGCTGCCACCGGGATTGGGCTTCAACCCGACCAACGGCGTGATCAGCGGCACCAATAATCTGGCTGGAGATTTCCAAGTCACGCTGACCTCGAGCAATTCGGTGGGCGTGGGCGCTTCCATACTATACCTCCAGGTCATTGACACAGGCAGCTCCGTTGTGCGCGAAGTCTGGAACAACGTCCCCGGCGCCAACGTTTCCGACATCCCGCTCAGCATGCCGGCTACCATTACCAACAGGCTGGGCACCTTGGAGGGCATCACCGACTACGGGGACAACTACGGCGAGCGCATCCGCGGCTACCTGACGGCGCCCGTCACCGGCAACTACTACTTTTGGATCGCCGGAAGCGATTCGGCCGAACTGTGGATTTCCAACGACAGCGAGCCGGTCAACAAAGTCCGGCGCGCCTACGTCGCCAACGGCACAGGCTCCCGCCAGTGGAACCTGCAAGCCAACCAGAAGTCGCCTTGGCTGGCGCTGGTCGCCGGGCAGCGGTACTACCTGGAAATTCTGCACAAGGCCGGTGTGGGAACCAATGATAACTGGTCAATAGGCTGGCTTCAGGATCCTCTGGGGACTAATAGCGTGCCGGGCGGGGTCGTCCCGGGCTACGTCTTGTCGCCCTACTTTGCTCCGCCCCCTGCGTTCATTCCGGGCACCCTTTATTCGGCCAGCATGCTCGCCCAATCCGGTGCAGCCAGCACCGCCGTGGGCTCGGCCACGTTGCGCTTGAGCGCCGATGGCTCGCAGGCGGTCCTTAAATTCAGCTATAGCGGCCTGAGTTCACCCGAAACCGCTGAACATATTCATTGCGATCCGTACCTGAGCAATCCAAGCCAGATCATGTTCGATATTGACGTCACTACGCCACAGGCCGACGGCAGCTACGTGTGGAACATCACGCCGGTTGGGACTCTGTCGGCGGCCGATGTCGTCGAGATCATCCAGGAAGGCAAAGCCTACATCAATATTCACACCGTCAATTACCCGTCCGGCGAAATTAACGGCCACTTCACACCGGCAGACGGGAGCCAGATATTCAATCCGCCGCCAACCGCCCCGGCATGGACCGACGACCACTCCAACTCCAATGCCGCAGCGCGGTTCCTTATTCAGGCTACGTTCGGGCCGAGCCAGGCGGAGGTTGCCAACGTGCAAGCCCTGGGCTACGAGCCTTGGATCGACAACCAGTTTGCCCTGCCCGCCACCCACCATCTTCCGACAGTCCTGTCCAAGGTCAGTTCGGACCCAACCACTGCGTATCCGGGCACGCTCACCTTCAACACCTGGTGGCAACAGTCGGTAACGGCTCCGGACCAGTTGCGGCAACGGGTGGCGTTTGCTCTGAGCGAGATTATGGTGGTCTCCCAGCAAGGCATCCTCTCAAACAATGGCCGGGCTCTGTCCTCCTACTACGACGCGCTGCTGGATAATGCGTTTGGCAACTTCCGCGCTCTCCTCAAAGCGGTCACCCTCACGCCGGCGATGGGGCTCTTCCTCGACATGCGAGCCAACGATAAGGGCAGCATCATCACCGGCGTCCATGCCAACGAGAATTACGCCCGCGAGATCATGCAGTTGTTCTCGATCGGCCTGAATCGGATGTGGCCCGACGGCACGTTGGTGTTGGATTCGCAAGACAACCTGGTCCCGACTTATGACCAAAACGTCATCATGGGCGTTGCCAGCGTGTTTACAGGTTGGAATTACTATCAAAGCAACCAGGGTAATGGCCGACTGCCGGCCAACTGGTATCCCAGCGCCAACTACACCAATCCGATGGTCCTGGTGCCGACCCACCACGAGCTGGGAACCAAGCGTTTGTTGGATAACGTGGTCCTGCCAGCCGCCCAAGGCAGCCAGGCCGATTCGACCAGCACCAACTTCGACCTTTACTCCTCCCAAGATCTGGAATCCGCCCTGGACTCGATTTTCAACAACCAGAACGTCGGTCCGTTCATCTGCCGGCAACTGATCCAACGGCTGGTAACCAGCAACCCTAGTCGTGATTACTTGTATCGCGTGGTGCAGACCTTCAATGATAACGGCTCGGGTGTGCGCGGCGACCTGCAGGCGGTGATTAAGGCGATCCTCCTCGATTACGAAGCGCGGAGCAGCACCTTTGGCAACCAATCCACTTTCGGCAAGCAACGGGAGCCGCTCCTGCGGGTCACGGCTGTCGCGCGGGCTTTCCCAGGCCCACCGTCAATCGGCGGGACCTATTCGGAGAATGGCGGTCGGCCAATCACCGTGACCACCACCAACGCTCATCGCTTGAATAATGCGGATACGGTATTTCTGACTTTGACGGACACCTCCGGCCTGACAGTCCCTCCGACGCAGGGTTATACCGTGCAGACAGTCCCCAGCTCGAATACCTTCACCGTCAACGCCCCGGGTCTTTCGTCCGGCACCTACACCCTGGCGCCAAACGCAACCATCTCGAATATGGTCACCGCGAGTGTCATCACGACCAACGTGATCACGGTCAGCCTTTCAGGTCACGGCCTGGCCATTGGTCGTCCGGTCTATCTGGCGTTTTCCACGGGCGGCGCATCCAACGGAGTCTATCAAGTAATCTGGATGACCAATAATAACTACTTTGCTGTAGTCACGCCCGATTCGGCAGCCCGTTCTGGAAGTTGCCTTATGCCCAAGTGGACCGGCGGCGGCTACACCGTCCAGAACCACACCAACCTCACCGTCAGCACTTCGCTGCCGCATTGGCTGCTCCCGGGCGATATTGTCTATCTGGATTTCAGTGCCGCCGGAAGCCCCGCCGATGGACAATACCAAGTCGTGTCGAGTATCAATGCGACCCACTTCACGGCCATCACGACGTCGGTTGCCAACCAAACCCAGAATGGCCTGACGGTATTTCCTTTGGTCGCCCCGCCGCTGGTGCGCTCCGGCAGCGTCGTTGTCCAGTGGAACACCTGGGCGATGAACGCCACCGACACGGGTTCCTCCAGCCTGTCCCAGACCCCGCTGAACTCACCGACGGTGTTCAATTTCTTCTTCCCGGACTACCGATTCCCCGGAGTGCTGGCTTCCGCCGGCTTGACCACGCCCGAATTCCAATTGACGAGCGACACCAGCGCCGCGCTCCAGATGAATTTCCTGGAAAGCGGGCTACTGGTTAACGGCAGCAATACCAACGGCCTGACCAGTTTCAACAACAGAAACGGAGCCATTGTCCTGGATGTGGGCCCCTGGATGACGCCTGCTTACGCTGCCGACGCCGGGATTCCCAACCTGGTGGACGCGCTTAATTCGCTTCTCATCGCCGGTCAATTATCCGGCAGTGCCAGAACCACGATCATCAACTACGTTGCTAATCCCGTCAACTTCCCCATTTCGTCGCCGACTTATATGCGCGATCGTGTGCAAGCCGTCGTTCACCTGCTCATTAACTCACCCGATTTCACCGTACAACGATAGGCTTATGCGACACCAACAATTTTCCGGTCTCCGGACCCGCCGCGAATTCATCCGCCAGGCCGCCTGCGCCGCCGTGGGTACGGCCGCGCTGAGCTGCGCCATCCGGGATTTGCGTTTCATGAACGCCGCCGTTGCCCAGAGTAACATCACCGATTACAAGGCGCTGGTTTGCATCTTCCTGGCGGGCGGCAACGACTCGAATAACCTCATCATCCCGACCATCCAGTCCGAGTACGACAACTACGCGGCCATCCGCACTCCCGTCCTGGCCATTCCGCTGAGCGGCTCGCCTTACAATATCCTCAAACTTGACAATGAAGGCGGGGTTGATTACACGCCATTGAACAGCGACGGGCATGAATACGGTTTGCATCCAGCCGGCCCCGAACTACGCACCCTCTTCGGCGAAGGCAAACTGGCAGTTTTGTTTAACACCGGCACGCTGGTTTTCCCGATGACCCGTGCTGAGTACAAGGGCGGCATTCTTCAAAAGCCGCCGCAGCTCTTTTCGCACGCCGACCAAGTCACCCAATGGCAGACCTCCGTGCCCAACCGACCCGCCCTCACGGGTTGGGGCGGGCGCTGCGCCGACCTGCTGGCCTCGGTGCAGCCTAACGCGCCCATCTCCCTGTCCGTCTCGCTGGCTGGCGCAAATACTTTCGAAGTCGGCAATATCGTCTCCCAGTATTCCGTCTCGACCTCGGGCGCAATCGCACTGTCTCTGCCCTCGTCGGGTGCCACAGCCCGCCAAGCCGCGTTGACGAATATCCTGGGTCTGCCGTACGGAAACCTGCAAGCGCAAGCCTATGCGGGCGTCGCCAAACATGCCATTAACACCAGCGCGTTGCTCAACAACGCCATCGCCCCCACCTCCGTCTCGACTTATTGGACGGCGCCCTTCCCGGCGACGATCACACCCCCAACCGGCGGCGCTGCCTTTACCTCCAACTTGAGCGCCCAGTTAAAAATGATAGCCCGGCTCATTGAGGCCGGACACCGCAGCGCGGCCAATGGCGGGTTTGGCATGAAACGCCAGATTTTCTTCTGCTCGGTTGGTGGCTACGACCTGCACACCAACCAGACCAAGCTGCTGAGCCCTGGCGTCTTCGACACAACTCAAGGTTCTCATACCAACCTGCTTGCAGAGATAAGCCAGTGCTTCTTCGCGTTCCAGCGCGCCATGGAACAGCTCGGCCTTTCCAACAATGTGACTGCGTTCACCGCCAGCGATTTCGGGCGCACCTTTCCCAGCAACGGCCAGGGCAGCGATCACGGCTGGGGCAGCCATCATCTGATCCTGGGCGGCGCGGTCCATGGCCGGCGGACTTACGGCAAGTTCCCAACCCTCACCATTAACGGCCCCGACGATACCGGCACCGGGCGCTGGATTCCGACGACCGCGTGCGACCAGTATTTCGCCACGCTTGCCACCTGGTTCGGTGTAGATAACAACCACCTGGCCACGGTCTTCCCGAACCTCGGTAATTTTTCTGCCTCCGGTCTCGGTTTTATATGAGAAAGGTGCTCCTGGCCGGCGCGGTCGTTTGCGCCGGAGCAGGCCTGGTCTGGTGCGTCTTCCTATCTCACCCTTCAGCCCGCCGCCAGCCTGCAGCCAGCGCAGATCGGAAGTCAGAGATCGGGGAGCAGAGATCAGAGCCGTCCTCCGACCTCGGATCTCCGACCTCCGATCTCCTGCCTCAAGCGCCCGGCGTTGCCCCCGCGCCTGCCGAGACCATTGCTGCGCCGGCCACCGCGAGCGGAGATGGGAAGTCAGAGATCGGAGAGCAGAGACCAGAGCCGCCCTCCGACCTCCGATCTCCGACCTCCGATCTCCGACCTCTGCCGCCCGCAACCATTTTGGAAAACATGCGCGCCACCATCCGGCAGTATGGCTCCATGTTCGGTGGCAACCCGGTCGGCACCAACCCTGAAATCACCCGCGCCTTGAATGGCGATAACCCCAAGCAGGTCAAGTTCCTCCGCGCAGAAGACGGAACACAAATTAACGCAAAGGGCGAACTGGTGGACCCCTGGGGCACCCCGTACTTCTTCCACCAAATTTCCGGCACAGAAATGGAAATCCGCTCCGCTGGTCCGGACAAAATCATGTGGACGACCGATGATTTGGTGACGCGGTAAGCGGTAAGCGGTAGGCGCAAGGCGGTAAGCGGTAAGCGCCCCGCGCCTCCCGCCTTGCGCTTACCGCCTCCCGCTTTGCGCCCCCGCCCCCACCGCCCTCTCCAGCCGCGCGTGAGCGACCGAATAGTCGTGGAGCGCCTGGATTTGCGTCGTGCGCGCCTCGGTCAACGAGGTCTGTGCGCCCAAGACATCCAGTTGAGTGCCGCTCCCCGCTTCGCTCCGTGCCCTAGCCAGACGCAAGGCCTCTTCGGCTTGCTCGAGCACTTTCTCCTGTGACCTCAACAGTTCCTCAGCTTCGATAAAATTCGAGTAGGCAGTGCGGACCTCCAACTCGACTTGCCGGCCGCGGTCATCCAGGTCAACCGCAGCTTTCTCAGATAGCGCGCGGGCCTCCGCGACTCTGCCTTTCGTGCGCAGCCCGTCAAAAATGTCCCAGGTCAATTGCACGCCTGTGATCCAGCCGTGGACTTGACGGGCGAGGTCCGAACTGAACATGGAACTGTGCGCGTCATAGCCGGCGAAGGCCTGCACGCTGGGTTTGTAGCCGGCCTGCGCATTGATGACGTCCTCCTTCCGCAGGGCCTGGGTCTTGCGCAAGGCCGCCAGTTCGGTGCGCCGCTCGAGCGCTAAACCGATAGCGCGCGGCAGCTTCAACGTGTACGGCTCCGCTTCCAGCTTGCCCGTCAGCCGCAATGGGATGTCCTCGAGTGTTTCCTTCGGCAATATGAAGCCGAGCAGGTTCGCCAGATTGTTTTTGGCAATGCGAAAATTGTTCCGCGCCCGAATCAATCTTGGCCGGGCATTGGCCAGTTCAACCTCTGCGCGCAGCACATTGAAACGCGGCACCGTGCCGGCATCGAATCGGCGATTGGTATCGGCCAGCTCGCGACTGAGCAGCTCCACCGAGGCTTCCTGAACGGTGATTTGCTGCGCGTCAAGCAACACGTCGTAATAGGCAATTTGCACCTCCAGCACCGTATTTGCGGCCGCGGTTTGGTAATTCAGGAGGGACTGCTCTTGGGTCAGTCTGGCGGCGCGCAGCGCCGAAACCATCCGTCCCCCTTCGTAGAGGGATTGGACCAGCCGGAGTTGCGAAGACCAACTCTGGTCGGTGCCAAAATTGACGCCTGCGCCGGCGTTGGTCCCAAATGCCAGGCCGGGAATCGCGACGCTGTCCACGTCGCTCGGCTCCAGCGCCGAGTAGCCGCCGGTGGCTCTGAGTTTGGGGACTGCAATCGCGCGCGTCTGAATCACGACCCCTTGAGCAGCTTCCAGGTCTTTTTGCGCGCGCTGGATGCTCGGATTCTGTTTTAGCGCCAGATTGACGGCGTCAGCCAGCGAAAGTGGCTGAGTGAGTATGGAGTTGGTCACCGGAGGCTGATCGGCGCCGGCGAAGGGCGTTGAACAGCACATCGAAGTGAACCATAGAGCTGCCGTGGCCCTAAGAGCGTGTCGGAGACATCGGCTGCGTCCTCTCGTCGGCGTCCTCGTCATCGATCTTTTGGTTGTCTTACTGGTTACGATTACGGGGAGACGATTTGATGGGCCGCATTTTTCAGGCGCGCTCCAAACCTGCGCGCGGCCCAAGCAGCACGGTGGAGTTGCCGTCCATCTGGTTCGTCAATTCCCAGGGTCATCATGCGGATGCACGCCATTTAACACGTCTGGGATTCCTGCACACGATCATTTTTTGAACGGAGAGGGATCAAAGTTGTTCGTGCAATTCGTCTCGCCGCAGCGTATGAAATCTGCCAATGATTGCTACAAGAAGTCGCTCGCGTTGAATCCCCATCATGCAGCCTGCCGTTTTGCAACACTGGTCCCGCGCGTCCCGTTTTTGTGTGCTGCTCTGTGCGCTCACGGGCCCTTGCCTTGGGCAATATCCTAAGCCCGCGGCGAAAGCTGAGTCCCCTCGCTACGAAGTTCGCCAGCAACACGATCCGGACGGCATCGGTAAATTCTACCTGGGCCGGGAAATCGCGCAGGTGATGGGCCATCAGGGCGCGAATTGGCTGGAGCGCCCGGAGCGGGAACAAGAAGAACGGTCGGACCTGTTGCTCGCCGCACTTAAACTCAAATCAGGCGACGCCGTGGCCGACATCGGAGCGGGCACAGGCTATTACACCCGGCGATTGGCGAGGCTGGTGGGCAACCGGGGCGTGGTCTATGCCGTGGACATCCAGCCTGAGATGCTGGACCTGCTAACCAATAAAATGGCCGCGTTGAAAATCCGCAACGTCAAACCGATCCTCGGAACGGTGGACGATCCAAAGCTGCCGCGCGCCTCGCTCGATATGATCCTTTTGGTGGACGTTTATCACGAGTTCGATCATCCGTACGAGATGGTGGAAGCAATGGAAAAGGCGCTCAAGCCGGCCGGCCGCATTGTCTTCGTTGAGTTTCGCGGTGAGGACCCAACCGTTCCCATCAAGCCGCTGCACAAAATGTCCGAGGCCCAAGTGCGCAAGGAAATGACCCCGCATCACCTCGAATGGGTAGAGACGCTTGAAGTGTTGCCGCGCCAGCACATTGTTGTGTTCAAAAACAAATCGTGATCCCCCTCGTCGTCGAGGCGGCAACATTTCACAGGTTTTCCTTCCCGGTCGTCTCTTGTCCACTTAAGCAACAATCTGGACCCTTGACCTTTGACCAGCCTTACGTTTCCCATTTCTTGGTCATTCATCATAGTTATTCTGGCTCAGGTGTGGAAGATTGGGATTCGCGATGCTGGGCGAGGGACAAGAAACTGCGGGCGCCGGAACCTACGTTCTGGCCAGTTGGCTCTTTCTGCGTTTACTGGGGTTTATCTATCTGGTCGCGTTCGTTTCGCTGGCCACTCAGCTCAAAGGACTCGTGGGCAAGGGTGGGATTCTGCCCGCCCGCGAATTCCTCCAGGAACGGCGGCATTGGGGCCCGAGCCGGTTTTTGCGGATGCCGACGCTGTGCTGGTTGAGCGCGAGCGACACTTTTATGTTGTGGCTGGCTTGGAGCGGAGCGGCGCTCGCTTTGTTGCTGCTGGCGGGCTTCGCGCCAATACCGGTTTTGGTCCTGTTGTGGGTGTTTTACTTGTCGCTGGCCACTGTGTGTCGGATTTTTCTCGGCTACCAATGGGACATTCTGCTGCTGGAAACGGGCTTCCTGGGCATCTTTCTGGCGCCCTTGGAAGTGGCGCCACGCTTCCCGCCAGTGGCTACACCGTCGCCAATCGTGGTCTGGTTGTTCTGGTGGCTGTTGTTTCGGCTCATGTTCTCTTCCGGTGTCGCAAAGCTGCGTAGCGGCGATCCGACTTGGCGGAACTTGACGGCTTTGTCTCACCATTACGAGACCCAGCCGCTCCCGACGCCATTGGCCTGGCAGGCACATCAATTGCCGGTTGATTTCCACAAAATCTCCACGGTAGTGATGTTCGCCATCGAAATCCTGGCGCCCTTTCTGATCATCGCTCCGTCGCCCGCGCGATTTGTGGCGGCCGCGCTGTTCATTTTGTTGATGGCGCTCATTCAGATCACGGGCAACTACTGCTTCTTTAATCTCCTTGGGATCGCGCTGAGCATTCTGCTGCTGGATGACAAGGTCTTAGCACCGGTCGTCGGATGGGCTTTCCCGCAGTTGGAATCACCTGGCGCCTTCATTCCCGCGCCGAATTGGTTGAATGGGGCCGTGACGGTCGTGGCAGTGTCGATTTTGACTTTGTCCGCGGAGCGGATATTGCATCTGTTCCGCGTGCGAATCAACTTGCCCAACTGGTTGGCGGAGTTGCTCGGACTCCTGGAACCTTTTCGGCTGGTCAACAGTTATGGCCTCTTTTCGGTGATGACCGCTGAGCGGCCGGAAATCGTCGTGGAGGGCAGCAATGACGCGGTAAATTGGCAGCCCTACGAGTTCAAGTTCAAACCCGGCGAGGTGACACGGGCGCCGGCCTTCGTCGCGCCGCACCAGCCGCGTTTGGATTGGCAACTGTGGTTCGCGGCCCTGGGCTATTATCAAAACAATCCTTGGTTCAGCCGGTTTCTGGCGCGCCTGCTGGAGGGCTCGCCTACGGTTCTGTCGCTGCTCAAGATCAATCCATTTCCGGGGAGTCCGCCTCGTTACGTTCGGGCTGTTTTGTACGATTACCGGTTCACCAACCGCGCCGCGCGCCGGGCCACGGGCGCCTGGTGGCAGCGTGAACGCCGCGGCTTTTATTCCCCGATCCTCGAACTCCCGTGAGTCAATGAAGGGACTACGGGACTACAGGACTACGGGACTACGGGACTTCCGGACTTTTCTTCGGGGTCTTGTAGTCATGTGGTCTGGTAGTCCAGTAGTCATGTCTTACGCTTGGGTTCGCAAGTTGAGTTACCACCCCAGGTAATCAGCTTACCATCTTCGGGGGCTTTTTCTCTCGCGCCGATGCCGCGGGACATCGGTTCGGCTGCGATTTTCCGCAGTTAGCAAAGTTTGGCACAGGGATAGCTTGACCTACTACTTCACAAGCCGCTGGTGGCATCAGCCGGTGGCAGAGACTGATCCCGCCCAAACCAGACGCGCCTGTGCGGTTCCACGGTCTGGGCCGGTTGATCAGTTTTGCCAGTTTGTGGTCATAAAGATCGGCTCGCCACCAGAGGGGCCGGAAAGTCGAAATGTTATGTCGCCAGCACAAGACCAACTTGAGAGTTGGTTGCGCGCCGCTCTGCATCTGCCTGCTTGCAGTCCTTCCAGCCTGTGGACAGCCCGCCAGCAACAGTCCGGGTGTTGCCGCGCAGCAAAGAATGGTCAGCCTGGCTGACGCGCAACGCATCGCCTTGGAACACAATTGGGATTTGCTGGCCGCCGCAAAAGGCATAGATGCGGCCATCGCTCTGAAAATCGTCGCGCGCGAGTTCCCAAACCCGGCGCTCTCCGCTTCCTCGATGAAGATCAACCTGGACAACCATCCCAGTTCCACGTCCGCCGGCAACGGGTTGTGGGACCGAAGCTATGACACTATTTTTGCCATCAACCAGCTATTCGAGATCGGCGGAAAGCGGCGCCATCGCCAAGCCGCGGCCGAAGCGGGGTTCGAAGCAGCAAGAGCCCAGTTTTTCGATGCCAGGCGCACGCTCGACCTCGCCATTTCCAAGGCCTACGCCGCGGCGGCGCAGGCCGAAGAAAACGTTCGCGTCTTGGTGAAGTCGGCCGACACTTTGCGCCAGGAGGCAAGAATTGCCGAGGTCCGGCTGCGGGCGGGTGAAATTTCCACCTCGGACAAGAGCCAGATCGAAATCATTGCCGAGCGCTTTGAACTGGATGCGCGAGCCGCAGAATCGGCTGTCGCCCAAGCCCGCGTTGCGCTTGAGGTTTTGTTAGGGATGCCGCAACCCAAAGGCGAGATCATCTTGAGCGATCGGCTCGAAACGCTCAGCGCAGCCGTCCCCCCGCCGGAGAGCAACCCGCTCGGCGCCGCCAGGCCTGACGTGGTGGCTGCGGAAGCCGCGCTGCGAAAAGCCGAAGAAGATTTGCGCCTTCAAAAAGCCAACCGCATCCCGGACCCCACCTTCCTTGCACAGTACGAGCACGAACCGCCCGACCAACCCAATACCGCGGGTTTCGGGGTAGGTTTCCCGCTGCCGCTTTGGAACCGAGCAAGCTCGCCAGGGCCTCGAGAAAACCAAGACCGAAGCGGCTGCGGACATTGCCACGGCCCGTCTGGCTTACGACAACGCCGTGAAACGATGGCAAAATTACCGCGACAGCATTCGCCCCAAATCCGACCAGATACGCAAAACGATAGCTTACGCATACGAGAAGGGCGGCGCGTCACTGTTGGACCTGCTGGTGGCCGAGCGCAATGACAATGACGTGCGCCTGGCCGCCGCCCAGGCCGCCAGCGACACGGCAGTCGCCGTTGCGACACTTAAGGCAGCCCTCAATGTGATGCAACCGACAACCAACAAATGAATCACCCCCGCCTGATCGGAAATCCGAATGACCTATTCCAAATAACGAAAGCAATCCGGATGACGAAGCTTGAAAATCACAATCCGGGTTGTCTCGGATTTGGGATATTACCTCTGCTCCTGCTCTTGGTTCTGTCCGCGCCGCTACTGGGCTGTCACTCAAGCAGCAACAAGACGGATGCTACGGAAGTCCAAGTCACGAGCAACGTGGTCGTGGTGCCGCTCAACTCGCCACAGCGCCAGGCTTTAACTATCGAATCGGTTAAGGCCGAACGACCCGTCTTGGTGCCGCTGGCGGGGCGATTGGTGTGGGATGAAGACGCCACTGTCCGCGTGTTCACACCGTTTGCCGGGATTGTCCGGAAACTTTTCGTGGATGTAAACCAGCCGGTCAGCAAAGGCCAGCCGCTGGCGGAGATCCAATCAGCCGAGTTTGGACAGGCCCAGGCCGATGCGCGCAAGGCGGGCAGTGACTTCCGGCGGGCTGAGCGCGCCTGGAGCCGTGCGCGCGAGCTGTTCGAGCATGGCGCCGCGCCACGCAAAGAACTCGAATCAGCCGACGCGGATTACGCCAGCGCCCAGGCTGAAAAGGAACGGGCGGAAGCGCGGCTGGCCATTTATGATGCAACGGCGGTCGTTGCTGAGCATGGATTCCCGCTGCCCAGTCCGCTGAGCGGGATTGTCGTAGAAAAAAACCTCACTCCGGGCCAGGAGGTCAGGCCCGATCAGATGTTGGCAAATACTCCGCAATTCACAGCGCCCTTATTCGTCGTGACCGATCCTTCGCGTTTATGGATTCAGATCGACGCGACTGAGTTGGACCTGCCGCACCTCCGTCCGGGGCGCGAGTTTACCTTCGCCAGCCGCGCGTTTCCGGGCCAAACATTTACCGGGCGTGTGGAGGTCGTTTCCGAGTTCATTGACCCCGGCACTCGGACGATCAAGGTTCGCGGCACGGTGGATAATGCGCGGAGGCTGCTCAAAGCGGAAATGTTCGTGAGCGTCAATCTGCCAGGCGAAGAAGCGGCTGCCGCTAGCGTGCCCGCCAAGGCGGTGTTCCTCAAAGGCGAACAGCATTATGTTTTTGTCGAAGAACAGCCTGGGCAATTTGTCCGGCATGAGGTCCACATCGGCGCGGAACAGGATGGCCAGGTTCTGGTCCTGGCGGGCGTGCAGGCCGGCCAGCGCGTTGTCACCGATGGCTGCATTCTTCTTCAACAGGCGCTGAAGTGATCAAGCGCGTCGTCAATTTCGCCCTGCACCAGCCGATGTTTGTGGTCTTAATGACCCTTCTATTCATCGCTGGCGGCTGGGCGGCCTTTCACAACCTGCCCATCGAGGCCTTTCCCGACGTTTCCGATCTGCAGGTGAACGTCATCACCTTACAGCCAGGTCGCGCGCCGGAAGAAGTGGAGAGACAAGTGACCATGCCGCTCGAAACAGTGCTTAATGGTCTGCCCCACCTGGTGCGCATGTTTTCCCACACGCAGTTCGGTCTTTCCTTCATCATGCTCACGTTCGATGATCACACCACTGATACCCAAGCCCGCCAGCAGACCCTCGAACGCCTCGCCACCGCCGACCTCCCGTCAGGAATCCAGCCGCAGCTTGCACCGCTTTCGACCGCCATCGGCGAGATCTATCGTTATCGCATCAAGGGCGAGGGTCACAGCACGCGCGAGTTGCGAACGCTCGAAGAT
>WNGJ01002986.1_pt1 | contig 17274 bp, 17 predicted proteins | sample 5400611 | NCBI WGS metagenome assembly WNGJ01 (sample SAMN13153375, study PRJNA577476) | soil metagenome | isolation source: 40 cm soil or saprolite under Garry oak tree replicate 1 | place: USA:California | collected 2016-06-15 | reverse complement strand
GCGCCGCCCAACCGGACAGCCCTCGTGAGCGCCGGTCTCCTCGTTGTCTCGCTGGTCGTCATTGTCGGCCTCGCCAAGATTCTGACTCCCTGGGTGGAGCTTGGGATCGCCTATCTGGGCGTGGGGAAGGCCGTCGTGGGTATCATCATCGCCGGGCTGGTGTTGCTGCCCGAAGGCTTGGCGGCGCTCAACGCGGCCCAAGCAAATCGATTACAGACCAGCCTAAACCTCGCGCTCGGATCGGCCCTTGCGACCATTGGGCTGACAATCCCGACGGTTGCCGCCGTATCGATCGCGATCGGGCAGCCGCTCGAACTCGGCCTGGACGCCAAGGATCAGGTCCTGCTGGCGCTGACCTTGCTTCTCGGCGTGATCACTTTGGGCACCGGCCGGACCACGATTCTTCAAGGCATCGTACACCTCGTCATGTTCGCAGCTTTTTTGTTCTTGGCAGTTGTTCCGTAAAGGCGCGCCGCGTGGATGCCCGGCACAAGAGCCTGCCCCGGACTTGATCCGGGGCCAGGCATGACGGGAGAATGTCGGCGGCCATTGGTCTAGGCATTGCGCGCGGGATTTTCCTCGACCTGATGCACCTCGATCACGTTGCCCTCCGGGTCATAGAAGAAAATCTGGTGCCAGCCGCTCATGGCCCACGCGCCGTAGTCCGAATAGGGGATGCCCTTTTCGTCGAGCCGTTTCCTGAAGGCGGCGATATCGTCGGTGCGGAAAGCGATATGTCCGCGCTCCAACGGGTTGACGGCCTGCTTCTGGCGGAACCCCACCTCGAGGTCCTTCTGTGCCAGGTGGAGCTGCGTGGTCCCGTCGTGCACGAACGCGACATTGCCCGCGTAGCCTTCGGTGACGCGCACGGCGTTCAGCGTCGGCTCGCGCTCGAGATCCAAGACCGAGCGATAGAATTCGTCCATCGCCGGAACATTGGTCGTGCACAGGTTCACGTGATGCAGCTTGATCTTCATCGGGGCTTCCTCCGCCGAACGGTCCCTCGTTGCGCCTCGCAGCAGCCGGATGCGATACCTGCTCCTGCCGACTTCCGGCAAGGATAGCGATCCCGGGTCGGCGAACAAAGTACGGACGCCCGCTCCGGCACTGCGCATCGTGGCTATTTGACCGCACCGGCATAGAGGCGCTCGATGAAGCCGTTTTGCTCCAGTTCGTCGATGAACGAGGGATCCGCGATGTCGGCTTCCCTGAGCGACGAGGCGGCAGGGTATTTTGCCGCAAGCACATCCCGCAGCGTCTGCATTCCGGGGAACGACGGCCGCGGCGCCTTTTGAAACACGGGGACGTGAAACGCGTAGAGGTCCTCGGCGGCCTTGCGATCCTCGATCTTCAGGTAGCGCTGCATCAAAGGCACGACGATGTCGGGCCGCGTCTTGAACAGGTGGATCGCCTCGACGAAGCCCTGCATGACATCCATCACCAGCGCGCGATTGGAAGCGACGAGCCTGCGCGTGCTGGCGAATATCGACGGCGTACCGAATTCGTGGATCGGGAAGGCATTCCAGCCGTAGCGCGCCTGGCCGACAAAGCGCAGGTCGACCGAGAGCGCGCCGGCGTCGATTTCTCCCGCGGCGAGCGCTGCGAAGATGCGCTCGAACTTGATCAGCGGCAGGTAGGTCGCGGCGGCGCCGGCCTTCTCGACCGTGAGTCGGGCCGCCACGCTGGTCTGGCCGGTCTCGGTCAGCACGCCGACTTTCTTCCCGCTCAACTGAGCAAGCTCGGTGATCTCCTTCCTGGTCATGACAAACGAATTGGTGAAGTCCGAGGTGGGCGTTGCCAGGATCACGACATCGCGGCCTCTGAGCACTTGTTCGGCGACCGGCAGGGCCCCGGTATGAGCGAATTCCCAATCGCCCCGGATGAGTCCTTCGGCGGCCTGCGGCCCGCCCACCGCGATCGCCGGCAGCGTCAGGTCGATCCTTCGTTTCTTGAAGAGACCGGCTTCGGCGCCGAGCCACGCCGTGCTCTGCCACATTGCCAGCAGCCCGGTCGCCACCCGCACGGGGCGGGACATCTCCTGCGCCCAGGCCGGGCGAAAGGCTGCCGGGGCCGCGGCGGCGCCCGCGATCAGTCGCAAGAACTCGCGGCGAAGAAGCATGTCGGCGTCCTCCGATTTTTCGCAAGCATAGGACCGCGGGCGCCGGCGGCTAGGACAGGGCGGGAATGCCGCTGGGACTCGACGGGACTCCGCACCCGTTGCTAGCTTCCCGGACCTCATCCTCACGGGTCCCAGCACGATGGCCGATCTCATATGAGTGCCCATGCCGCAGACCGTGTGCTGGTGCAGGCGCACGGTACCTCCGTGCAGTCGCTCCACGAGCGCGGCGTCACCTGGGTGTCGTTCCAGCCGATGCCCGATGTCGCCTGCGGCATCGACTTCACGCTGCGCAAGTTTCCCGACCTGGGCCTCCTGTCGGGAAGCGTGCAAGGCGTGCGGCACGAGCACGCGCGCCGGGACAGCGGGGACGGCGACGACGATTTCAGCTTTCATATCAATGTGAGCGGGCGCAGCTTCGTTTCCGGACGCCGCGGCGAGACGACGCTGGCAGCCGGCGATGCGATGCTGCTCAGCTATTCCGTTGCGCGCACCATCAGCCGGCCGGATCGCGTCGATCATCGCGTCATCCGGCTGCCGCGCGCCTCGCTTGGCCCGTTGCTGCGCAATATCGATGATGCGGTGCTGTGCCGGATCCCGCGCGGCACCGGCATGCTGAGCCTGCTCGGGAGTTACGTCGATGCCGTGTTCGACGACCCGGCGCTCGCGCGGCCCGAGATGCGACGGCTGGCCGTGGCGCAACTGTGCGACCTCGTCGCGGTCACCCTCGGCGCAACCCGCGACGCAGCGGCAATCGCTCAGGGGCGCGGCCTACGGGCGGCGCGCCTGCGCGCCATCAAGAGCGACATCGAAAGGCACCTCGGGCACGGAGACGTTTCGCCCGGCGCGGTCGCACGCCGCCAGAAGGTGTCCGACAGTTACATCCGCAAGCTTTTCGCGAGCGAAGGAACTTCATTCTCACAGTTTGTCCTCGCTCGCCGGCTCGACCGCGCGCGGCGCATGTTGACCGACCCGCGCTGGCACGACCGCACCATCGCGTCGATCGCGTTCCACGTCGGCTTTGGCGACCTGTCCTACTTCAACCGGGCGTTCAAGCGTTGCCACGGCGTTACCCCTTCGGACGTGCGTGACGCCGCGCAGCGGTAGAGTGCTTCTGCCGCGCGCACATACCGCAATGCCTCGACCTTCGACCCAATTCCTCATCGTCGGCGCCGGCGCGGCCGGCCTGATGGCCGCCCGCGAGCTGGCACGCGTGGGCAAGAAGGTGACGATCCTCGAGGCGCGCGAGCGATGCGGCGGGCGCATCGATCCGCTGCCGATCAAACAATTCGGCTATCCCGCCGAGGGGGGCGCCGAGTTCGTCCATGGCGAGGCGCCCGTCACCGCTGCCGTGCTGCGCGAGGCGGGACTTCCGCTCGCGCCCGTTACGGGTACGCGCTGGAGCGCGCGGGACGGCAAACTGTCGCCCAACGGGCGTGCACTCCCCCATGCGGACCGCCTGCGCCGAGCGCTGGCGGACCTGAAAACCGATCTGCCGATCGCCGAGTTCCTCAAGACGCATTTTGCCGACCCGGAATACGCCGAGCTGCGTCGGACGCTCACCCGCATGATCGAGGGTTACGATGCGGCCGACCCCGCGCGCGCCGGCACCTTCGCGCTGCGCGATGAGTGGATGAACGAGGGACTGGGTCCGCAGCGCCGCATCGTCGAGGGCCACGGCGCGCTCATCGCGTTCCTTGCGTCGGAGTGCCGGCGGCTGGGCGTCGCGATCCATCTCGGCGCCGCCGTGACGGCGATCGAGGCGCGCGGCGGACGGATTACCGCACGCTGCCGCGATGGCGCGGTCCACGCGGCGGACGCCGCGATCGTGACCGTGCCGATCCCGTTGCTGCGCGACATCGCGCTGCCGCCCGACGCGCGCGCAAAGGCGGCGGCCTGTCGCGACATCGGCTTCGGCAATGTCGTCAAAATACTGTTGCGCTTCACCAGGAAATGGTGGGCCAATCAGGGCGGGCAAGATCTTGCCGATCTGTCGTTCCTGTTCGCCGGCACCATTGTCCCAACCTGGTGGACCCAGCGTCCCGCCGAACATCCGGTGCTGACCGGCTGGTATTCGGGACCCAAAGCGGACCGGGTGCCGCTGCTCGCGGCGAGCGAGTTCGTGCACATGGGCCTGACCTCGCTCGCGGAGATTTTCCAACTCCCCCTCGAGCGCTTGACGAGCGAGCTCGTCGCGGCAACGGCGATCAACTGGGGCAACGACCCCTTCGCCCGCGGCGCCTATTCCTACGCGACGCCGAAGACGCGGCAGGCGCTCGCGACGCTCAAGCGAGCGGACGGCGGATCGGTTTTCTTTTCCGGAGAAGCGCTCTACGCCGGCCGCGACATGGGCACGGTCGAGGCCGCGCTGGCGAGCGGACGCGAGACGGCGCACGCCATCCTCGCCGGGTCGTAGGCCGTGTCGGAAATCACGGCTGCGGACGTCAGGCCGAACCGGCGCAATTAAAGCGGGATGACTTTACTTCGAATCGTCATCCCGCTTTAACTTATTCTTGGAGCATGATGTTTTCCGAAAACCGGTTCCCACTTTTCGGCATCATGCTCTAATCACTTCTGTGCCAGTTCACGAGCGAAAAAACGCTGCGCATGCCCGATGACGTCGAGCCGCGCTTCAGTTGCCGGTGCCTTCAATGGCGTAGCGACGGAATTTCGCATACTTCTCGCCTATCTTCAGAGCCGCCTGGTACTCCGCGCCCTTGTACCAGTTGTTGAAGGCATCCATGCTCTCCCAGATGTTAATGGTGACGCGCTTTGGCGGATCACCGTCAATCGCGGTGATGGGCTTGGCGTTGGCCCCGCCGGTTCCGCCGATGGCGAGTTGGCGCCCGCCGGCGGCCTTGATGCTGGCCTGGGCCTTCGGCGCGAACTCTTTGCCGTAATTCTCAGGATCCGTTACCGTGATTTCAGTCACGACGTACACTGGCGGCTTGGCCTGGGCGTGAAGTCGCTCGATCGCCACGGCGCCGATCGCAACGCCCGTAAGTAAAGTCAATGCAACTGTGTATTGGATTTTCATGATGATCCTCCCACGCTGATGGCCGATGTCCGGCGTGCCACCGTACCACGCGGCAATGGCGCGTACTAACGTATTCCGCCACGCACACCCCGAGGGGAACGCTGAATATCACAGATAGACAATCTGCCGTTCACTCGCCGACCGCAAAACCCGACAATACGATCAGCCCGGAAGCTGCGGAAGTCCTGCCGCAGTTCGCACCGGCCGATAACCACGCGGCAGGCGTCGTGACATCGGACGACGGGGCAAATGATGTACGCTTGCGGAGATCAAGGAGACGAGCGATGAACCGACGCGTTGCGAGCCTGATGCTGTTCGGGGCGGCGTTGCTGTGGCCGTTCGCGGCCTCCGCGCAGGACTATCCCACGCGGACGATCCGGCTGATCGTGCCGTTTCCCGCCGGCGGCCCGTCCGATCTGTTCGCGCGCATCCTCGGCATCAAGCTCACCGAGAACCTCGGCCAGCAGGTCGTGGTGGAGAACCGGTCCGGCGTGGGCGGGGTGACCGGGGTCGACGTGGTCGCGCGCAGCGCGCCCGACGGATACACCATCGGGCTCTCCAGCGCGGGCGCGCTCTCCATCATGCCGTTCGTGATGAGCAAGATGCCGTTCGACTGGCAGAAGGACCTCGCCCTGCTCACGCTGATCGCGCGGGTGCCGGAGGTGTTGGCGGTGCATCCCGCGCTCAAGGTGGCGAGCCTCAAGGAGCTCGTCGACCATGCCCGCGCCAATCCGGGAAAGCTCAACTTCGGCTCCTCGGGCACCGGCAGCATCGCCCATATGGCGATCGAGCTGTTGAAGACGGAAGCGCATATCGATCTGGTGCACGTGCCCTATCGCGGCGCGGCGCCGGCGGTCACCGACCTCCTGGGCGGCCAGGTTCAGTTGGTCGCGTTCGACGTTCCCGTCCTCCTTCCCCATATCCGCTCCGGCGCGCTAAGGGCGCTCGCGGTGACGTCGCAAAGGCGCGCCCCTGGCCTGCCCGACGTTCCGACCACGGCCGAGGCCGGTTTTCCGTCGGTGCTTTCCGACAACTGGTACGGACTGGTTGCGCCGGCGGCCACGCCGCCCGGCATCTTGAACAAGATCGGGACCGCGGCGACCGCCGCGCTGTCCTCCGACGACCTCAAGGCCCAATACGCGAAGCAGGACGCCGTTGCGGCGCCGACGACGCCGGCCGAATTCGCCGCCTTCGTGACGGCCGAGCAGGTCAAGTGGAAAGCGGTCGTCGCCGCCACCGGCGTGAAGTTCGAGTGAGGGACGCGATCAGGACTCCGCCGGGGAGATCGGATAGATTAGATTTATCGGGACACCCGGCGTCCTCAACGGAAAGGCGTGTTCCTAAACTGGGAGGCATCGATGGCGCTACGCAAGTTCATCATCGAGCGAGACATTCCGAAAGTCGGCACGTTCGAACGCGAGCAGCTCAGGGGCGCGGCGGCGAAATCGAACGAGGTCCTGCACCAACTCGGGCCCGACATCCAGTGGGTCGAGAGTTACGTTGCGGATAACAAAACGTTCTGTGTCTATCTGGCCAAGGATGAGGGGATCATCAACAAGCACGCCGAGATCAGCGGATTTCCCGCAACCAAGATCACCGAAGTCAGGAAAATGATCGACCCGACGACCGCCGGCGCGTGAATTTCCGATCGCCGGCGCTTGCCGCGCAATATCTCCCGCTGGAGCCCGGCGCACCCTGCGAGCATCTCGCTTGTCGGAGATGCTCGCACCGGGGCAAGCCGCTACTCACAGCGGGTTGTTGTAGTAGTCATTGATAGCGCGTTCACGTGTCTGATTTGACCAGTCCCAATCGGTATTGCGGTTGAACTTCGGCGCGCCTTTAAGCTGTCGACCCGGTAGCCGCCAAGCCGGGGGTCGTACTTCAGTTTTTCCCAGGGCATCGGGTAATAATCCTCGCCCATGCCGAGGAAGCCTCCGAACGACACCACGACATAAGCCGCCCGGCCGCTGATCTTGTCGATCATCACCCGCTGAACGTTTCCGATTTTCCTTTCGTCGGCGCCATATACCGCAGTGCCTTCAACCTTATCGCTCCCGATGAGGTTGCTCGTCTCGCGCCGATTTTCGACGGTGGTAGCCATCTTGCTCCTCCTTTCAAGATGTATTGGTGTCAACGCCGGCCTCGGTTTCGTTGTTCCCGCTCGTGGGATTACCGCGATACCCTGATAGAGTTTCACGACCAAGGTCGGGAGAAGCCGCATGAAACTGGCAGGCAAGGTCGCGCTGGTCACCGGCGCGCAGCAGGGAATTGGCGCGGCCATCGCGCTCGCGCTGGGCGAAGCAGGGGCGGACGTCGCGCTCGCTTGGCTCGACGATCAGCCGGCCGCCGAAAAGGTGGCCGCGCACATCCGTCAGGCCGGGCGCCGCGTCCATCTCGTGCGCGCCGACGTGGCGCGGCTTGCCGACATCGAGATGATGGTGACGGAGACCGCCCGCGTGCTGGGCGCGCCCGACGTCCTGGTCAACAACGCCGGCGTCTACCCGCGGGTGAAGCTGCTCGAGATGCGCGAGAGCGATTGGGACTACGTGCTCGACATCAACCTCAAGGCGGGCTGCTTTGCCACCATCGCGGTCGCCAAGGCGCTGCTGGCGGCCGGCAAGCGCGCCGGCGCGGTGATCAACATCTCATCGCAGGCGATCCGCGGCGCGGTGCGCGGCGTGCACTACAGCGCGAGCAAGGGCGGCGTGGTCTCGATGACGCGCGCCATGGCGCTCGAACTCGCGCCGCACAACATCCGGGTCAACGCCATCGCGCCCGGCACGACCGACACCGCGCAACCGCGCTACGGCGCCAGCGAGGCCGAGCTGATCGAGCTGGCGCGCCGCGTCATCCCGCTGGGCGGCAAGATGCTCACGCCCGATCAGGTCGCGCGCACGGCCGTGTTCCTCGCTTCCGACGATGCCGATGCCATCACGGGCCAGGTCGTGCACGTCAACGGCGGCTCGTACATGCCGTGAAGATGGACGACCGGCTACATGGCCGTCATCTTGAGCGGAGCGCAGGTCTCATCGCGAGCTGGCGACTAAGAAGCGCGCTGGCGGACTTATTAGGTAGGATTGTCAAGCTATGTGACGCCGGATAGCCATCAGGAATCTGTATACCTCACGGCGACACTTGCTCGCGGAATAGATCACTTCCCGAGCGCGCTGCGGGCGGCTTGTTCGAACATCGATGCCGTGACCCCGCGGCCGGCAAGTGCGCGGTAGCCCACCTGCGGAGTGAACTCGGACGACACGACGGTGTGGATGCCGACGAGCCACGCCTTGTCGCCGTCGAACAAAAGCACCGGGGAGCCGGATTCGCCCGGCATCGAATCGCAGGTGTGGAGGAGCAGGCCTGCCGCCGGCTCGTCGGTCTGCGCCGTGCACCCCTTGTGGACCGAGAGAACGAAGGCGTGGTCGCCGCCATATCCGGCCAGCGCGATCTCACCCGGCCACGTGTCATTGGGCAAACTGGCCGGCGGCATCACCCGGATGGGAACCGGGGTCGACGACAGGGACCGCTCGAGCGTGACGAGCGCCCAATTCTTCTTGACCATGTTCAGCGCGATCTTGTCCCAACGCGGACGTTCTTCCATTCTGAATCGGAACTCGGACGAGGGTAGGAACGCCGTGGCGACGGCGTGGGCGGCGAATTTGTCCTTGTCCTGCGCGGCGACGAAATGGATCGCCCCGGGCTTCACGAATCCATTGATCTTGCCGTCGAACAAGCAATGCGCCGCCGTGATCACATGGCGCGGGCCGATCAGCGTGCCGGTGCAGAAGCTTCTCCTGATGCCCATGATCACGTTGACGCGGCCGATCCACGACCACGGCCAGCGATCCGGCACGACCGGGACGCGATGGTCGCGCGCACTCAGCATACCCGAAGGGTGACCGGTCGGCGGCGCCTTCTGGGCGAGCGCCGCACATCCCGTCAGCATGACGATGAGCGACAATGCCAGCAGTGGTCGCCTGCCGTTCAAAGGCTGTATCCGCCTCACGTCCGCTATCCGGTCCTCGGCAACCGGCTCGGGCCGCAATTTGCCTGAATACAACGAACCGTCGCGCTTCGAAGAAACGCCATCCTGCCTTAATGCGGGACGAGGCCGCCGTCGACGTTGAACGCCTGTCCGGTGATGTTGCTCGCGCCCGCCGACGCGAGGAACACGATCATGGCCGCGATGTCCTCGGGCTCATTGGCGCGACGCAGCGGAACGCTGTGCGTGCCGCGCCGTTCGATCTCCTCGACGCTCGCGGCCTCCTTTTCCGCGATCACGCGAACCATCTCGGCATAAAGGGCGGTGCGCACGATCCCGGGGCAGACGGCATTGACGTTGATGTTGTGCGGCCCCAGCTGCTGCGCCGCCGTCTTGGTCAGGCTGATCACCGCCCCCTTGCTCGCGGCGTAGATCGCGTTCGACGTGCCGGCAAAACCCTTCCCGGCGATCGAGGCGATGTTGATGATGCGCCCGCTGCGCCGCGGGATCATCTCGCGCGCGACGCGCTGCAGGCAGAAGAACACGCCCTTGGCGTTGACGCGAAAAATGCGGTCCCAATCATCTTCGGTGAGATCCATGATGTAGGCGCGGCGCGTGACGCCCGCGTTGTTCACCAATACGTCGATCCTGCCGAAGCTCGCGACCGCCTCGCGCACGAGGCGGTCGATGTCCTGCGTGTTTCCCACGTCCGCCTGGATCGCGCGCGCCCGCCGCCCGCTCGCCGCGATCGCCGACGCGGTTTCCTCGACGCTCGCGCCGTTGATGTCGCTTGCCACGACATGCGCGCCGGCCGCCGCCAAGGCCAAGGCCGCGGCCTTGCCGATGCCTTGGCCGGCGCCCGTCACGATCGCGACCTGATCGGACAATTCCACGGGAGCGTCTCTTAACTAAACGACGCTGCGCATTCAGCCGCCGCGGTGCACTGCGACGAGCTTGTTGCCGGCCGGATCGCGCAGGTAGGCGAGATAAATCTTGCCTGCGGCCCCTTCGCGCCAGCCGGGCGGGTCCTCGATGCTCTTGCCGCCGTTGGCGACGCCGGCGTCGTGGAAAGCCTTGGCCTGCTCGGGGCTGGCGCAGGCGAAGCCGATGGTGCCGCCGTTGGCGTGCGTCGCCGCCTTGCCGTCGATCGGCTTGGTGAGGCAGAACGTGCCGCTCTTCGTGCGGTAAAAGATGCGGCCCTTGGGATCGGGTTGGCCCGCCGGGTGACCGATGGCGCCCAGCACGGCGTCATAGAACTTCTTGGACGCTTCGATATCGTGGGCGCCGACCATTACGTGCGTGAACATGCGTGCTGTCCTCCTGTCAGAGTCCGATCCTGGATTTCGCCTGGACCGCGCCCGTTCGTGCGAACGTGCGCCTTCCCGTTATGCCACATGATGCCGCGGCGGTTCAAACCCGCGTCGCCGCGATGAGCGTGCTCACCTGCGGCTCGTTCTCGAGTCCCCAGAGGAGGCGCAGCAGGTTGTCGACGCGATCGGCGCGCAGGAGTTTTTGCGCCATCAGGCGGAACTTCTCTTCCATTTCGCCATCGGTCATCGGATTCTTGAAGTGCCCGCGATGATACTCGACGCGGGCGGTCTTGCGCGCCCCCGATGTCAGAACGACCTCGAGTTCGCATAGATTGAATTCGTGCTCGGTCCGGTCGGCTTCATCCGACGGGACGCACTTGACGCGGCTCACCAGGTCGAGCAGGCGCGCGTCGCGCAGATAGGGATCCTCGTAGTATTCGGGCTCGATCCTGCCATACATGAGCACGAGACCCGCCGCATACGGGATGCTGTGGTCCGCGGTCTCATGGGTCTGCGGCCGCCATTTGTCCGGCCCGTCCGCCATGATCTTGATCGCGGAGCGCGAGACGTGAATGTTGACTTCGCGGATGTCGTCGACGTTGTGGAAGAACGACCGCGCCTCGACCGCGGCCTGCGCGACCGTCTGGGAAAACTGACCGAGCGGAAAGCGTTTGGTGAAGACGCGGCGGATGCCGAATGGCTCGCCCAGTTGCAGCGGCGCGACCGGCTTGCGGTCCATCACCTTGAAGAAGCCGTAGCGCCCTTCGAACACGTTGCTCGGGCCGGTCATCCCGTTGTGCGCCAGCTGCAGCGAAAACATCGCCTTGCGGCAAGCGTCCGCCGCCGCGAAGGCTTTCCAGTTCGACAGCGTATCGGCGCGGCCCTGGCGCGTCGCGGTGTTGCCGCCGACCGTGATCCCGATCGCGTGAACCATCTGTTCCACCGTCAGGTTCATCAAGCGACCGGCGCCGACGACCGCCGCGATGCCGGTGAGGGTCGAATGGTCGATGCCGTTGCCGAGATAATCGAAGACATCGGCGATCTTGCAGAAGACTTCATAGGCGAGCACGGTCGCGGCGATGAGATCGCGGCCACTGCTCCCGCCGAGCTCGGCCGCGCTCAGCAATGCGGCAATGGTATCGCTGGGATGCCCGCCGCCATGGGTGAGGCTGACGAAGGCGTCGTTGAAATCCAGGTATCGGATCATCACGCCGTTGGCGAAAACCGCCAGATCGGGACTCGTCCTGGTGCCGCTGAACAGGACGGTCGCGCTCTGCTTGGCGCTGACGTCGCCCGCGAGCTTGATCGCGATCTTGCTGGGTCCGGCGGTGTAGCCGCCGCAGGCGCAGCCGAAGGTGTCGAGAATGGTGCGTTTGACCAGTCGGACGACGTCTTCCGGAAGATCCTCGTACCGCAAGGCGGTCGCATAGCGGGCCAGCGTCTCGGCGAGCGGAACCTGGCCGCTCGCACCGGTCGGAGAACGTTGCCCGGCCTTTTCCTGCGCCGCCGCCGCAAATGTCGAACCTGCCGCCATGGCGGCCGCGGCCGCCTGTTTGAGGAAACGACGGCGCCCGACGCGCCGCGAGTCATGAGATGCGCCGCGCGCTTTCCCCAATTTCTTCTCAACCGACATGGAGAACCCGATTTTCGCCGTGACGTGTCGGCGTGATCTTAGGTTTGAGCGTCGGGAGGCGGCAAGACCTCCGGGATCAGGCTCGCGTGAGCATTATTGCGCGGCAGCCCGCTTCCACACCGTCAGCAGCGTCATCCCGCGGGCGTTCGCGCGGACGTGTTTCGCCAGACAAGAACTATGCAATATGCCCAACAGGGCCGCTGAATTACTCCACCTTGATGTTGGCCGCGCGAATCACTTTCGCCCACTTCGCGGTTTCCTCGCCGATGAATGTTGCGAATTCAGCGGACGTCATCGCTATCGGCTCGAGGGCCAGGCCGACAAGCCGCTCCTTCAATTGCGGATCGGCGAGGCCTGCATTTGTTTCCTTGTTGAGCCTGGCGATGATCTCGCCGGGCGTGCGCTTCGGCGCGCCGATGCCGTACCAGGCGGTGGCTTCGTAACCCGGCACGAACTCGGCAACGGCCGGGATGTCCGGGAGCGTCTGCGAGCGCGCCGGCGTCGTCACGCCCAAAGCGCGCAGTTTGCCGGACCGGATGTACTCGATGGATGAGATCGCCGTGGGGAACAGGACTTGCACCTGGCCTCCCAGCAAATCCGTGAGCGCCGGTCCGTTGCCGCGGTAAGGCACGTGCACGAGGTCGGTGCCGGTCATCAGCTTGAACAGCTCGCCGGCGAGGTGGCCCGAGCTGCCAACCCCGGCAGAAGCCATGTTGATCTTGCCGGGATTGCTCTTGGCGTAGGCAATGAACTCGGGAACGGTCTCGGCGGGAACCGACGGATGAACCGCCAGGACACTGGGCAGGCGAGCGATGCTTGCAATCGGCGCGATGTCTCGAATGAAATTGAACTTAAGTCTCTCATAGAGCGTCGCATTGATCGCCGCCGGCGTAGAGACGAACAGCAGGGTATAGCCATCCGGCGACGCATGCACGACGGCCTCGGTGGCGACATTGGTCGCCGCGCCGGCGCGGTTCTCCACCACGAATTGCTGACCGAACCGCTCGGAGAGCCATCGGCTCAGCAAGCGCGCGGCGATGTCATTTCCGCCCGCGGGGGCAAAACCGACGACCAGGCGCACCGGCCGCGTCGGATAGCCCTGCGCCCGCGCAACGCGTGAGACCGCCGGCAATGCCGCCGCAGCCGCGGCGAGATGGAGAAATTTTCTCCGAACAAGTTTCATGGCCTGCTCCCGGGGATATCGCCGCGGGCGCGCATGAGCCTTGCGCGCGGACGCGACCGCGCGTCCTGGTTATTGCGCGGTGAGGCCGCCGTCGACCACCATTCCCGATCCGGTCATGAAGCCGGCATCGTCGGAGGCGAGGAACACGATGCCGAGCGCGATGTCCTCGGCGGCGCCCAGCCGCCCGATCGGATGCTGCCGCGCCGCGACGTTGCGGGCAGCCTCGACATCGTTGCTGCCGGCCTGCCGCGCCCGCGACACGAACGTCTGCGCGCCCATGTCGGTCTCGATCACGCCGGGATGGATCGAGTTGACGCGAATTCTCCAGCCCTTGCGGGCGAAGGAGAGCGCGGCCGACTTGGTAAACAGCGTCACGCCGCCCTTGCTCATCGAGTAGAGCGGGTCGAGCTGCGAGCCCACGAGGCCTGCCACCGAGGCAAGATTCACGATCGCCGAGCCGTGCCGGCTCGACTTGCCGCTCTCGGCGAGCGCGGGAGCGCACGCCTTGGTGCCGAGCCACACGCCCGTCATGTTGATGGCGACGAGGCGGCTCCACTCTTCCATGGTTGCGTCCATCAGGTCCTTGCCGAGGAACATGCCGGCGTTGTTCACGAGAATGTCGAGCTTGCCGAATTGTTTGGTGGCCGCGGCGACGGCGGCCGTCCACGATTGTTCCGTGGTCACGTCGAGGGCGACCGCCAGCGCCTTGCCGCCGGCGTCGGTGATTTCTCGCGCCGTCTCGCGCACGCGCTCGGCGAGCACGTCACCGACGACGACCGTGGCGCCCGCCGCCGCCATCCTGCGCGCCGTCTCGGCGCCGATGCCGCGCGCGGCACCCGAGACCAATGCGACCTTTCCATCCAGACGATTCATGACGGCGTCCTCCAATAAAATCGTGAATAGCGAATGGCGAATAGCGAATAGCGAATAGAAAGAGCGAGCGACCTTATACTATTCGCTATTCGCTTTTACGCATGAACGCGAGCACCTGCGCCATCGCCTCGTTCTTGGGATAGATCGCGGCCAAGGCACGCGCGCGGGTCAGCGGGTCGCTGGCGAAGAAGCGCTCATAGAGCACTTGCCGGCTGCCGAAGGAGCTGATGGCCACGTCCCAGGCGAGGTGGAACAGCCGCACGCGGTCGTGCGCGGATGATTTGTCCGTGGCCAGGTATCTTTCGATGTCCTGCGCCAACGGACCCTTCATGTCCGCCTCGCTCGGCGTGATCATGAAGCTCGACGAACCGAGCAACTGCAGGATCTCGATCATGCGCGGGTAGGCCGTCATGAACAAATTGCGCGTCGATTCCATCATCACCGGATCGGGACACATCACGCCCCACTCGTCGAGCTTGGCGTCGGCCTCGGCCGCACGCATGGCGGCGCGCGTCAGGGTCGTCGTCAACATCAACTCGCCGATGTAGGCCTCGGTGTGGGGCACCTGGGCGTTGCCGAGCGTCTCGGTCATCAACAGCGCGAGGCCGAGCACCAGCTCGCACTTGGCGAGGTTCTTCGCCGCGTTCTGGTGCGCCGAATGGGCCGAGTAGTGCGTGGCCGACGCCGTGTCGTTCAGGAGCTTTACGTCGCCGAGGAGGAAAACGCGCTCCCAGGGCACCAGCACGTCGTCGAAAAACACAACGCAGTCCATCTCCTCGAAGCGCGAGCCGAGCGGGTGGTCGAAATGCGAGCGGCCTTGATCGAGGCTGTCGCGGCAGAGGAACTTGAGGCCGGTGGTGCCGCAGGGAATAGCGAACGACAGCGCGTAAGGGCTATGGCCCTCGGCATAGAGGCCGACGCGAGGGGAATAGACGGCGATCTCGTCCGCGAACGGTCCGAGCGTCGCGAGTATGCGCGCCCCGCGCACGATGATTCCGGCATCGGTCTCGCGCACGACGCGCAGCGCGGTATCCTCCTCGAGATTGTAGATGCCGGAAGCGGTGCGGCTTCGCTGCAGGTTGACCAGCGCGTGGGTGAGCACGAGGTCGTTCTCGCGGATCAACTCATAGTAGCGGCGCATGTTGTCGCCGAACGCGGGCCGGCCGCGGGAAAAATAGTCGGCGGCAGCGGCCCAGGCGGCAAACGTGACATTCATGAAATCCGGCGAGCGGCCCATCATGCCGCAGGTGGCCCGCGCCCAGCGCAGCATCATGTTCCGCCGTCGCAGCAGATCGTCCTGCGTGCGCGGGATGATGAACGAGAGGCCGACCGGATCGCCGCTGCTGGGCGACGTGTACGTCATTTCGGCGCGCAGCGCGGGCGCGTGCTGCATGTCGTAGAGCGCGGCGACGGCGCGCGCGCCGTTGGCGAGGCCGGGATGCGTGGTGACATCGCGCACCCGTTCGCCGCCCAGGTAGATGGCGCGCTCTTGGGCCCGGAGCCCGTCGAGGTATTGGCGACCATTGCGTGCCGGCATGGCGGTGGTCCTGCCCTCGGCAGTTCGCCTCACCGCATCGTGAGCACGAGCTTGCCCTTGAGGTGACGCGACTCGCTCACGCGCAGGGCCTCCGCGGCATCGGCAAGGCGGTAGAGCGTGACCGGCGCCGGGCGGACCGCCCCTTTAACGTAAAGATCGACGATGCGCTCGAGATGCGCGCGGTCGCGGCCGACCGCCGGCCGAAGGGCCGTCACGTCGCCGCGGTCGGGCTTCGGCGGCTGCGCCCCGGAGGCAATAAAGGCGGCGCGTCCGCCCGGCTTGAGAACCGCGAAAGAGCGCACCGCCACCTCGCCGCCAACGGTATCGAATACCGCGTCGCAGTTGCTCACAACCTTGCGGAAGTCGGTCGTGTTGTAATCGATGACTTCATCCGCGCCGAGGCCGCGCACGTAGGCGAGGTTGGCCGCGCTCGCGGTCGAAATGACGCGAGCGCCGAGATGCTTGGCAACCTGAATGGCAAAGCCGGCAACGCCGCCCGCACCGCCCTGGACGAGGATCGTCTCGCCCGATTTGAGCTTCAACGTGTCCTCGACCGCCGTGAGCGCCGTGAGCCCGGTGAGCGCCAGCGCCGCGGCATCGACATGAGACAGCGCGCTCGGCTTCTTCGCGACAATGGCGGCGCCGACGGCGATTTTTTCCGCGTAGGTCCCGTCCCGGCCCGCCTCCAGCACGCCGAACACCTCATCGCCGATGCGCAGATCCGCGACGCCGGAGCCGAGCGCGCTGACCACGCCGGAGAAATCACGCCCCAGGATCAAGGGAAACGTCGCCTGGGCGTAGCTGCCGGCGCGCACCTTCCAATCAGCGCCGTTGACGCTTGCGGCGAAAGTATCGACGACGATCTGACCCGGCCCTGCGCACGGATCGGGAAGCTCGCCAACCTGCAAAACCTCGGGCCCACCGAATTGCTGAATGTAAGCCGCCTTCATGTGTGCTGACCTTTTGCTGGAGCATGATCGCCGCGGGAAGATGGCCGGATGCTACCCGACATCGGCGCATGGCGCGACTGGCATACCTGACCCGCGATAGTGCCGCGAACCCGAAGTTCGCATTACCGTGCGGCGTGTGCGTTTGCGAACTTCGGGTTGAAAGCGGCACTAGAATCATAGACTTGCTAGTGTCCATCGATTCCGAAGTTCGCATCCGAACGTGCCGAAAGATTGGGCGAACTTCGGAATCGGGACACTAGCTGCGAATTGACACCCGCCCGCTTCCGTCCGAGCATGCTTCCAGGCACAAGTTTGCCTGCTCCCCCGGCGGGAGCTGAGTGGACCCGGCAAGGAGCGAGGCCAACCAGCGCCGCCTGCTCCCCGCAGAAGAAAAGCGGGATGACTTTTCTTCGAATCGTCATCCCGCTTTAGGTTATTCTTGGAGCATGATGTTTTCCGAAAACCGGTACCCACTTTTCGGGATCATGCTCTAGCCCCGAGGAGTCCATGATGCACGCACGCGTCCAATTTCCGGAACATATCGAGCCATTGGTCCGGTTCATCGAAGAGACAGCCCCCACCGAGATCCTGGACCGCACGCTGGAGAAGCTGCGGGGCGGCGTCGCTGCTGAGGCCATGTTGACGGCCTCGGCGCT
>WNGJ01011481.1_pt1 | contig 17278 bp, 17 predicted proteins | sample 5400611 | NCBI WGS metagenome assembly WNGJ01 (sample SAMN13153375, study PRJNA577476) | soil metagenome | isolation source: 40 cm soil or saprolite under Garry oak tree replicate 1 | place: USA:California | collected 2016-06-15 | reverse complement strand
GGTCAGCGCGCACTCAACTTGCCACTGTGATTGTTGTGGTGGCGCTGGCGGGAGGATGCCCGAGCTGCTCGGGATTGATGCTCGGTTTGGTGCTGGCAGGCTGTAGCCGGCAGGGAGAGTGACCTACTTGCCAGCGGCCGTCTTGGACGTGCCCTGGAGCTTGATCTGTCCTCGAACTGCCGGCACCGGCCTGGCCACCACACCCGCTGGCCCGATCAGCAGCCTGTCCAACCCTGCAGGGTTGTGACCGTCACAGTCCTGCCGCGCGGTGACTCCACCCGGGCCGGTGCCCAGCCACGGCCGCCTGCCACCAGGGAGGACAACCGCGATGCCCATGCTAGAAGGCAGGGTCGACCACGTCATCGGGGTCGACACCCACCGCGACACCCACGCCGCCGCGGTGCTGGACCCATGCGGCGGCGTCCGCACCCGACCTGGAGGTCACCGCCGACCAGGCCGGGCATGCTCGGCTGCTGGCCGTCGCCGCCCAGCGGGCGCCCGGCCGTCGGGTCTGGGCGCTGGAGGGCACCGGCAGCTACGGCGCCGGGCTGGCGGCCTTCCTGAGCGCCAGGGGAGTGGTGGTCGAGATCGACCGGCCCAAGCGGCCCGCGGCCGCACCGGCGCCAAAGCGACCCGCTGGATGCGATCCGGGCTGGCCGCGAAGCGCTGGCGCGTGAGCGGCTCGCCAGCCCGCGTCAGCGTGGCCAGCGCGAGGCGCTGCGCGTGCTGTCCACCACCCGCAGCCAGCTCGTCCGGGTCGGCGCCGACGCCCGCCGCCACCTCAAGGCGCTGATCGTCACCGCTCCCCACCCGCTGCGGCAGGCCCTGCGTCGCCGCTCGTGGCTGCAGCAGGCCCGCGTGTGCGCCGCGCTGCACGCTACGCCAACGGACTCGATCCAGGTGCGGGCGACCGTGCAGGTGATGCGGCTGACCGCCCAGCGGCTGCTTGCCGCCTACGCCGAGGCTGCCGAGCTCACCCAGCAGCTGCATGCGCTGATCACCACCATGACCCCAGGCCCGGGGGACCAGCCCGGCGTCGGGCCGATCAGCGCCGCGCAGGTCCTGCTGGCCTGGTCCCACCCGGGCCGGGTCCGCTCCGAGGCAGCCTTTGCGATGCTTGCTGGCGCCGCCCCGATCGAGGCCTCCTCGGGCCAGGTCGTGCGTCACCGGCTCAACCGCGGCGGGGATCGCCAGCTCAACCGCGGGCTGCACACCATCGTGATCATCCGCCAGCTCCACGACCCTGCGACCAGGGCCCACACCGCCCGCCGCACCGCCCAGGGCAAGAGCCCCCGGGAGATCCGCCGCTGCCTCAAACGCATGGTCGCCCGGCAGCTGTTCCGACTCCTGGAGCGCACCGCCACCAACCAGATCGCGGCTCGACAGAAATAGAAGCATCAATCCCAACACCCCACCACCAGCAACACCGCTGGTCAACGGCCCCGTCATCCGCCTGCCGGGCCAGCACGGCAAGGTCCGCCGCGACGGCTATCGTGCAGACCGGTCGTGAGGGGCGACGGCCGGGCATTCGTGTCGCAGGTTCGGACCGTGGGCACGACCCGGACCAGAACCACGCACTCCACGCGGTGCGCCTAGCTGCGGAAATGCCAATCCCCACCACGCCGCGGCGCGGCCAGGATCACTGAAGTGCCTGTCGCAGGTTCGCATCGTGGGCAGGATTCAAGCGAATGGGAACCCCAGTGATCAGCCCCTTACCTATGGTGGTCACCAGAGCCCCACCACTCCGGGAGATACCAACAGCTGAAGTTACTTGTAGTGACGAGTGCATCGTCGATGGGGAGAGCCCACGTGCATGGGCAACGTGTCCAAGGCCCCGGCAAAGTCGCGATTCGTCCGTGTTTGTCCGATGGTCCCACGTCGTGGCCCGGCGCTACGCGACCGCATCCTCAAAGCCGCGCGGGTCAACCGGCCGATCCCCGTCAACCCGGGTCGCCTCGTGCCCGCTCCCCGCCGCGGTCGATCCCGACAGGGGTCCTCGCCCATGTGCGGCGCCGGGCCTCCACGTCCGACGAGTTCGGGCGGCTGCTGGCCGCGACGACGGTTTTCTACCGCGACCACTTTCTGACCCAGGCCGGCACCGGTCTGCGCAGCGAACCGGAAGCCCCGGTCCCAAGGGGTCGGGGGGGCTCGAGGAGCGAGCGGTCGCCCTCGGTGCTGGTCAGGCCCGGCGGCGCCGCCGGGTCGCGCGGAGGACCAGGCCGCCCACGCCGAGCAGGCCGAGGCCGACGGCCAGCTCGGGCAGCGTGCTCGCGCCGGTGAACGGCAGGCCCGTGGCGGTCGCGCGGACCCGCAGCGTGGCCTCGACGCCCAAGTTGCCACCGCCGCAGCGGCCGGTGATCCCGTAGGTCCCCGGCACCCTGGTGCTCGGGATCCTCGTCGTGGTCGAGAAGGTGCCGCCCGGCTTGACCGGTGTGAAGATCGCGGGCAGGCCGGCGAAGTCGTGGGTGTGGACGAAGGCCTTGGAGATGAGCGTGACCTGGTCACCGACTGGGCACCCTGGGACCGAGCCCGACACGGTGACCGTGCCGCCGGCAGGGACCGACGTGGGGTGGACATGGATGGTCGCGCCCGCCGCCAGGGCCGGCCCGGCGAGCAGTGCGACCACCGCGACGGCGGCGGCAGCAAGGATCCGGCGCACTGGATCCTCCTTTCTCGGCGGCACGACGCAGCGAGCCACTCGCCGGAGCCGTCGGGACCCTGGCACCCGCTGGGTCGTCCCGCTATGACGAGCAATAGCCCCTGCTGGTCTCGCTCGGGCGACCCGATGATTTCGGCTCGGCCTCGAACTCGGCGACGCCCAGGCGCAGGTGAACTGGCAGGGTCCCGGCAACGTCGCGAACTGTCCGAGTTGGTCTCCAGTCGCGCGCTCGCGACGCCACACGCGAGCTGCCTGCCACCTGAGACCGGGGCGACGCGGCCCGTGGTACGACCGGACAAATCCCCGACTATGCCGGGACCCTGGCAACGTGTCAACGGCGATGAGAGCTCGGCCGGATCAGAGCCGCTCCCGATCTCTGCATCGTCGCGCGGCCGGCTGCAACGATTCTCACGGGCGGTAGAGCCGCGGCGGTCGCTACAGGTGAACGGTGGCTCGATGCGATCGGCTCGGTGTCTTCCGTATAGATGCCCGTGGGTGCTGTTGCGTTACGCCAGGTCGCGGCATGTTGAAGCTTCGCCCTTCCCGGGATCAGATCGCCAAGGCCAGCACCGGCTCCTCGGCCGCCAGCTCGTCGTGCCCGCGCCGAACGTTCTGCACGAAGGCATGCCCGGCGATCACGATCCTGGCGCTACGGTCCTGCTTGAGCCCGCGCATCGGCCGCAGCCACGCCTTCAGCCGGCCGTGGTCGGCCTCGACACGGTTGTTGGCGTCCTGGTTGGTTCGATGCCAGGCGGCTGGCGCCAGCTCCTCGAGCACGCCCGGGGACACCGGCGCGTGGTCGGTAACGACTTCGACGGGTGTGATCTTGGTGGTGCCGATGGCCCGTTCGAAGAACCGGCGGGCTGCGCTGGCATCGCGCCGCGGGGAGACGAACACGTCGACGACCTGCCCGGACTGATCGACTGCGCGGTAGACGTAGCGCCACCGGCCGGCGACCTTCACATACGTCTCGTCGACGCACCAGCGGGTACCGATCGTGTGCCGGCAGGGACGTGCGGCGTCAGCCAGCAGCGGCGTGAATCGCTGCACCCAGCGGTGAATGCTGACGTGGTCGACCTCGACACCTCGCTTGGTGAGCAGCTCTTCGACGTCGCGATAGGACAGGCCGTAGCGCGGGTACCAGCGCACCGCCAGCACGATGACGTCGGGTGGGATTGACGACCTGGTGTATCTGACCGGGCCGTAACGCCAACGTGATGATGCCGGAACGGTCAGGCGCTACAAGCGCACTGGGTCTCACCGTCGCGAGCAAAGGAGCCAGAGCCCATTCCTTGCCCACTGTGGGCCGCCCCTGCCTAGATGACCGAGCGTTCCAGCTGGGCAGCACCATTGCTGCTGCACCAACGCCACGACCAACCAACGGCATCTCGACCAAGCTTCCTGACACGAAGGAGGTCATCCGCTGCCTGAAGCGCTACGTCGCCCGGGAGGTCTTCGCAGTGCTCAACCAGATGGCCGCACACCCGCACCCCAGCCGCTTGATATCCATACTTGATATCTATACAAGCGTCGAGTATGAGCCAGCAGCGTGACGAGCTGACTTATGAGGCCCCACGCGCTTCCACTCCCGCTGCCGGGTCGCGGTGGACCGATGCACGACCGAGCCACCGTTCGAGGACAAGGTCCGCGATCATCCCGCCGCCTGCTGGCTCGTCTGACCGTGTCGGCGCATAGCTGGCCTACGGCAATCGTCGTAGATGTCGACTCCTAGGTTGATTCGTCGTATCCATGTGCTACGACTTGACCGTGGCCGTTCGTCCCATTGATCACGGGCCAGAGGCCGCCGCGGCGCCCTGTGCCCGGTGGCGCTCGCCCCTTGGACCGCGGCCGAATCGGTCCCGTCCGGCCCACGAGCCCCGCCCGCCCGCAACGCAGCGAGGAGAACCATGTCCATGATCCTGGGCGCTTGCGCTCCTCCCTCCATCCAGACCAGGCCACTCGCGAGGCTCCGGCTCCCGCGCTGGCGGCGCTGGGCCGTCCCGTTGCTCGTCGCACTGTTCTGCGTGGCGTTCCTCGGGGCGCCGGCGCACGCGGCGCAGCCCGGCGTCGTGCAGGTGAGCGCCGACCCCTACACCGCCGAGAACGCGCCCACCGGGATGCACGCCACCGAGGTGGAGCCGGATACCTTCGCGTGGGGCTCCACCCTGGTGACCTCGTTCCAGGTGGGGCGCGTCTTCAACGGCGGCGCCACCGACATCGGCGTCTCCACCAGCACCGACGGCGGGGTCTCCTGGAGGGAGGCGTTCCTGCCGGGCACCAGCCGTGAGGCGATGCGGCCCGGCCCGTTCTTCTCCGTCAGCGACCCCTCAGTCGCCTACGACGCCCGCCACCACACCTGGATCATCTCCTGGCTCGGCGCCCACTTCTCCGGCGGCGGCATCGTCGACGTGCTGGTGAGCCGGTCCACCGACGGCGGCCTGACCTGGGACGACCCGGTGGTCGTCGCCGCTACCGGCGTGTTCTACGACAAGAACTGGACGGCCTGCGACAACACCCCGAGCAGCCCCTTCTACGGCCACTGCTACACCGAGTTCGACAACGCCAGCGCCGGTGATCTGGAGCTGATGTCCACTTCGGCCGACGGCGGCATGAGCTGGGGAGCGCCCACGCCGACCGCCGACAACGCGCGCGGCCTCGGCGGCCAGCCGGTGGTGCAGCCCAACGGCCGCGTGGTGGTCCCCTACGAGGGGCTCAGCGGGACCAGCGGCATCCGCGCCTTCACCTCCGACGACGGCGGCGAGACCTGGAACGCCTCCGTGCGCATCTCCACCAGGTCTTCGCACCGGGTCGCCGGGGTGCGAACCTCGCCGCTGCCCTCCGCCGAGATCAACCGCGACGGCACCGTCTACGTCGTGTGGCAGGACAACCGCTTCGAGCCCGGCGGCGCCGCCAACGACATCGTCCTCAGCACCTCCAGCGACGGCCTCAACTGGTCGGCGCCCAGCCGCATCCCGATCGACCCGGTCGGCGGCAACGTGGACCACTTCATCCCCGGCCTGGCTGTGGACCGCTCCTCGGCCGGCGGGAACACCCTGCTGGCGCTGACGTACTACTTCGACCGCGACCCCGCCTGCGCGGGTCCCGGCTGCGAGCTGTTCGTCGGGTCCACCTCATCGCTCGACAACGGGCGCACCTGGAGCGACCCGGAGGTGCTGGCGGGGCCGATGCGGCTGGACTGGCTGGTGCCGACCACGCAGGGCGTTATGGTGGGCGACTACATCTCCACCTCGTTCCTGGCCGGGCAGCAGCGGGTGCTGCCGGCGTTCGCTGTCGGGTTCGAGCCCTCAGGGACCGCCGAGTTCGACGAGCCGATGTTCAGCGCCATCGAGAAGCTCCGTGGCGGCGTCAACCCGATGGTCGACGACCCGGTGCTGTTCCACGCCACCGCCCAGAGCGAACTGGACACGCCTCCGCTAACCACCTTCTGATCCGATCGGTCGCGCGGACGGCGCTCCGCCGCGGGCGCCGTCGCGCACGGTGAGGGCGGTGGAGAGACGGCGCGGTTGCCCTGAGTGATCTGTTCGACGCGGACCCGTGCTGGCTGCTGGTGGCCGACGGCTGGGCCGCCGCGTGGGAGCCGGCCGTCGAGGGAGCGTTCGCGGTCGTCAACGGCTGTCTCAGGCAGCCGAGTCGCGGTCGAGGAGGGCGGCGGCGCAGGCCGCCGCCACCCCGGATCGCCAGGTGATCGAGGCCCCGACGCCGGAGCTGGTGGTCGCCCCGACCTGGTCGAAGCTCCGTGTCACGGCCGGTGGCAGCGCCCTGGCAATGGGCGCGGCAGAGGTCCTCGCCCACCGGTGCACCCGGCACCCACGGGCGGGGATTTCGCTCCACTTTCGCTCCACCCGACGCCAGGCCGCGCGGGACGGGGCGGAACGGGCGGGGACGCCGGGTGACGGAGCAGGCTGTCGACCGGCCGTTGCGCACGTCACCAGCGATGATCGGGACCAGGTGGGATGGGACGGGACCCGCGAGGAGGCGGCGCTGCGACCTGTAAAAATCGCCGGCTTGCGCCTACCCAGGTTCGAATCCTGGTCCTGCCACACCATATCTGACCCGACGCTATGTAGGTCGGGCCCCCGTCCCCTGCTCAGCCCGACAGCCATAGGCTTCGGGATCAACGAGCGCAGGGAAGGAGGCCCGTATGAGTGTGTACGTCGGCATGGACGTCCACCGCAAGCGCTCCCAAGTCGCCATCCTCGACCAGGCCGGCGCTGTCCAGCGCAACCGCAACGTCCCCAACGACCCCGCCGAGCTCCAGCCGATCCTTGGTGGGCTGCCAGCCAGCACCCCGGTGGCCTTCGAGGCCGCCTACGGCTGGGGCTGGCTGGTCGAGCTACTGGAGGGGCTCCAGCTCCAACCACACCTGGTCCACCCCAGCCGCTGCAAGGCGATTGCCTCCGCCCGCTTAAAGAACGACAAGGTCGACGCCGAGACCCTGGCACAGCTGCTGCGCGGCGATCTGCTGCCGGAGGCGTGGATCGCGCCACAGCCGGTCGGTGACCTGCGCGCGCTGCTGCGCCACCGCGTCAGCCTGGTGCGCCTGTCCACCGCGTCCAAGAACCGGGTCCACGCGGTGCTGGCCGACCGCGGCGTGCACCAGCACACCAGCCTGTGGACCGCTGCCGGGCGGGCGTGGCTGGCCGCCCTGGAGCTCCCACCCGTGCCACGACCGATCGTGGACGACTGCTGTGGGCTGATCGACGCCCTGGCCGAGCCGATCGGCCGGTTGGAGCGAGAGATCGGCAAGCTCGCCAAGCCCGACCCGCGGATGGAGGCGCTCATGGCCCTGCCCGGCGTCGGCCGGCTCACCGCCATGACCTTGCTCGCCGAGATCGGCGACATCTCCCGGTTCGGCTCGGCCCGCAAGCTGTGCGCGCTGTCGTCCCGCCCCAGACCTGCCCGTGCTCTGCCCCTCACGCGCCCCTGCGGTGCCTCTCATGCCCTGCCGCGGGCTCGTCTGGCGAGCACGGACAGAGTCAAGAGTGAACCCGACCACGTAGCGGCCCAACACGGTGGCCTGGTGCACCAGGCGAGCAGGCCAGGACCGACCATCGCGTCTACGTCCATGAGCTCCCGCGGACCGCACCCAAGTGGCCGGGCTGATCGAGGGCGTGGTTCGGCCGAGCAGCGCGGGGAAATCGGAGCGAATCCCGGCCCGGTGGGGTGGCGTGACCGGCCGGACAGCAATCGCGTTTCCGCGGGTCAGATATGGTGTGGCAGGACCAGGATTCGAACCTGGGTAGGCGCTAGCCGGCGATTTTACAGGTCGCACCGCCGTCTCCCCGCGGGTCTCCTGCCATCCCCTCCCGGTCCCCAGCATCGGCCGTGACGTGCGCAAACGGCCGACCGACAGCCGCGGCCGTCCCTGGGCGTCCCCGCCCGTTGCGCCCCGTCCCCTGCGCCATGGCGTCGGGCAGAGCGAAGGTGGAGCGAAACGACCGCCGGCCGCCGCCTGGAATGCTCATAGCACTGGTTCCTCGGCCTGAGTTCTGGCGCCAGCGCACCCGTCGCGCCACACCCAAACTCGATCTGCTGGGGCGCATGCTTGCAGGTCTGCTTGGCTCGCACCAGCCTTCCCGCTCCCGCTGTCAGCTGTCCTGCTCGGCGACGCGGAGGACGACCTTGCCGGCCCCGTGGCTCCCCTGGACGTGCTCGAACGCGGCGCGGGCGGCACTGAGCGGGAACACCTCGTCGATACTCACCCGCAGATCGCCGCGATCGGCCAGCCGGGCCATCTCGACGAGCTGCTCGCGGTTCGGCTCGACCACAAAGTACACCGCGGCGATGCCACGTCCCGCCGCGGCCTCCGCCGGCGGCTCGCTGGCGATCGACACCAGCCTGCCGCCCGGGCGCACCACCGCCGGCGAGCGCTCGAGCCGGTCCCCTCCGACGGTGTCAAAAACCAGGTCGACGGGCTCGACAAGATCCTCGAAGCGGGCCGAAGCATGATCGATGACCTGGTCGGCCCCAAGCTCGAGGGCGGCCTCGACATTGGCGGTCGAGGCAGTCCCGATCACCACGGCCCCGCTCCAGTGGGCCAGCTGCACCGCGAAGCCGCCCACCCCGCCAGCCGCGCCATGCACCAGCACCCGCTGCCCGCCGGCAAGCCGGCCGTGATCGAACAGCCCTTGCCAGGCGCTGAGCGCCGCCAGCGGGATCGCGGCGCTCACCACATGCCCCAGCGTGCCAGGCTTGGGGGCCAGGAAAGCGCCTGGAACCACCGCATAGTCCGCCGCCGCACCGTCACGGTCGAACCCCGTCAACGCGTAGACCGCCTCGCCGACCTGAAAGCCGTCGACGTCGCGGCCCAGCGCGGCGACCACACCGGACAGCTCGTAGGACGGTGTGGCCGGCAGCCGATCGACCGGCCAGTCCAGCTCGTCGCGGGTGATCGCCGCCGCATGAACCCGCACCAGAACCTCGCCGGCCCCAGGTGCCGGGGTATCCAGCTCCTCCAGCACCAACCCCGCCGCCCCGTCGGGCGTCCGCAACCGGACCGCTCGCATCGCGCTCCACTCCCCTGCCTAGTGATCTTCGGCTCTTCGACGCCGCGTGCCCCATGTCCAGCACCACACCGCCCAGCTGCATCCCGATCGTGTGCCAGAAACCCATCCATGTCCAAGGTGGCCACCCACAGACGCCCCTTCGTTCCGTCGTCCCGGGGTCGCAGCTGCTGCCGTCGGTGCACAGACTGTTGAGCAACTGCCCGTACAGCGCGGGACGCGGCCCACCGCGCCGAAGCAGGTCCTGGTCAGCGCCAGCATGACGCGGCCGACAACAGGCCTGTACAGGGACGTCGCCGCTGGTGCCTGGCGCAGGACCGCGATCTCGACGTCTTTGGCGTGCGCGCTTCGGAGGCTGGCAAGCAACATGCCGGTGACTCGGCGTGCCATGAGGTAGAGGAAGGACACGGCCATCGGCGGATTATCCCTTGGCTCGATCCTCGCTGCTCACGCACACGGCCGAGTTTCTGAACCCCACGGGCAAACCGGGCCTCTCGGCATGCCTTGCCGATCACCACGCGGGTGAGTTCGGCGACGACCTCGGGTCCCAGCCGGCGGACCAGCTTGCGGACCGTCGACTCATCCGGCACCCGCTCGGCCCAGGGCGATCAGGCAGAACCGCCGCAGGTGCAGGGAGTCGGATACCTCCCGCAGCAGCGTCTCGTACCCCCAGCCGGTGCGCTGCTTGACAACCATCAGCCGCACGAAGCTGGCCATCGGGATCGTCGGCCGACCGTGCCCGCGCGCCGACGGCTCCCACACCCCTTCGATCGACGCCAGCAGCAGCCGATCGGCCAGTAGCCGGTCCAGCGCGGCCAGATCCGCTGGCAACTCACGGACCTCCACCGGCAGCAACTCGTCGAAGAACGACTCGACCTGACCACCCGCCAACCGCAGCATCCGCCCTCCCACCATCCCGCCCGACGACCGGATTATCCCTCTGACCAGGGACAACACGCCCGCTCAGCCGCGACTATTTCCGGGGGAAGTAGCTAGATGCAACAGTGTCGTGGGTGTCCCGGCGGTGACGCCCTGCAGGCGTGAAAATCGGGGCGGGTCGCTCGCCGACGCCTGTCCACTCACCGTCGATTTTCGATTCTGCCTCGCCACGTTCCTCCCCTGCTGGGTCACCCATGCCGCGTCAGGGTTGGCCGTGATCCCGGCGAGGACGACCCGCCTGCTGCTGAGGTGGATGAAGAACAGCACCTCCAGCGTCTTGCGCCGGATCGTCTCCACCGTGAAGCAGGTCGCACGCCACGATCCCCTCGGCCTGCGCTTTGAGGAACTGCGTCCAAGTGGGCCCCGAGCGCCTTGGCGCCGGACCCAGGCCGTGGCGTCGCAGCAGCGTCCTGATCGTCGTGGCACTAACCCGGATGCCCAGCTTGCGGACCTCCCCGGCGATTCTGACGCAGCCCCATCGGGAGTTCTCCCTTGCCATCCGCACGATGAGGCCGCGACCTCCGGGTCGATCGCTGGCCTGCCGGGCCTGCGTCCCCTCGGGGAGGTCCACTTGGATCGCACGAGCATGCGGTGCCAGCGCAGCAGCGTCTGGGGCGTGACGAGGAATGATGCCCAGCGGTCTGGGGGAAGCACGCGGCTTGCGGCGGCGAGCACGATCCGGTCGAGCGTGGTGAACCGGGGGCGGCCGGTCTTGCGGCGCAGCACCCGAAGCTGATGCCGGAGTACCAGGATCTCCAGGTCCTTGGTGCCGCCATCAGTGCCTTGGAGGACCAGCAGGCGAGCGAGTACGCGGACGAGTAACAAGAGCACGAACAGCATCGGCGGATGGTACAAAGTCCCAGCTCAGGGTGCGAACCCGGGTTTCCGCGCCCCACAGGCCGCCAGCTCCCTCCCCGGCTCCAGGGGATGCTCGACCACCTCCCACCCGCCCTGCTGGCCGCGCTGATCGTCACTCAGGCGCTGGGTGACGAGTGTCACCTCACCCTCGACCCGCGCCTGCTGGGGCTGGCAGCGGCTGCTGTCGCGCTGGCCGTCCGCGCCCCGGTCCTGCTGGTCCTCGTCGCAGCCACGGCAACCACCGCGCTCGCCCGCCTGCTCCTGTGAGAAGGCAGCGCGGCGGCCAGCATCCGCCGGGCACCCTCGCGGACCAACTCGTCCAGGTCCAGGGTCAGCTCAGCCCGTGCCTGCCCGTCAGCAACGACACTCAACATGTCGCGGCGTTCCTTCCTTGCCGGCGTTCACCGCGCCGACGTCCTCCCCACCGGTCAGGGTGGAAGATACGCCGCGTACTCACGCGAGGGCTCATCCACAGGTTCCGACCATAGCTCGGGACACAGCCAGGACGTCAGATCGATGGTCGTCCGCCTGCCCATTCTCCTGCGCCTTTCTCATGCCACTGTTAAGGGTCAACGGCCATCAGTGGTTCCGCGCCCGACAGCTTTCCCTCATGCTGCAATCTGAGCCGTCTCTGTGCATGTAGGAGATTGACATGGTTGGCAAGAGGAAGAGGGAAGCTGTGACACCTGAACTGCTGCTGATGCGGCATGGTGCCGGGGTCAAGCCGTGGCACAACCCCGCCAAGGATCCGCCTGGACCAGACGATGTGCTGACCGCCGAGGGCTACCGCGAGGCTCAAGCTGTAGGAGACATCCTGGCTGAAACACTCAACTCATATGCCGGCTACAACAAGGTTGTTGTCCGGTACGCCGGCCCAATAACCCCCGCGTCGACGTCGGCTTGGGCATGGCAGGCCAGTCGGGCACTCGACGGCGAGCCGGCAGCCACTGCGCGGGTGATCGTTCAGCGGCTCACAAAAGCGGAGATTGAGGCTCGACCTCCCAAGCCCTGGCCTCGCATTCTGCCAGAGCGAATTCCACCCGTCGGCCCTGATCGGGCGGCCGTCGTCAAGGCAGCACGGGTGCTGCGCTGCGCGACCGGCAACCGCGACCAGGGACTGCTGCTCGTGGTTGGCAACTCACCACAGGTCGATTGGATCGCCGAGCAGCTGCTAGGACGCCCCGTCGCTATCGGCCGCGGGGAGATCATCTGCGTCGGCCGAGCCGCGCGACGGTCGCGCTGGTCAGTCCGCGAGCACCACGACTTGCTCTGGACTATTGGACCCGGTGAGCAATCGACGATCAACGACTTGCGCGAGAAGATTCGCTCGAAGATGGATTCAGCGAAGTTCTTGGGCACCTTCATCACCGCGCTGGCCACATTCGTGCTCGGCAAACGGTTCGACGCCACCAAGAGCAGTGCGGGCACCCCGGTCGATCTTCCGGCCATGCAAGACCGGCTGTGGGTAGCGACTATCGCGGCACTCGGCGTAGCCGCGTTGCTGTGTTACGCCGCTGTCTTCTACTACGACTCGCTATTGATGCCAGCCCGTTTCTGGGCGTCGTCCATCCGCCCTGGCTGGCTTCGGCGATGGCGCACCTCCGATGGGGCCCCACGAACATGGTGGCTGGTACAACGCCCCCCTTCCTCGGCTGCCTGGATTCTGCAACAAAACATGATGCGCATCTGGAGTCGCCTGGTTGTGGTAGCGATGTGGGTCGTTGGGATCGCCTTGTCAACGTTCGCGGTCCTAGTACTTGCAACGCCCCATGGCTTCGGCGACCTCGGCTCGCCCTTCCTGGTCATCGCAGCTGTTGGAATTCTGGCAGCCGGCTATGTAGCGATGCTCAAGCCTCGACTAGGCGTCGAAGACTGAGTCAATCTCCTGGCCTGTGGGTGCCAGAATTCGGTCGTAGCCTGCGCTTCCGGGATGGCGGCCAGCAGTCTTGCCCATGCGCATGCCTCCCGCGGTCGACGCGCAACGTCATCATTGATGCCCTTGACCAGCAGCACCGCCGCCTACGCTCAATGCCGTTGTGTTTGGATGTTCCGGAATCTGGGAGCAGGTTGTCCGCCGGCCGGTCGAGTTCGGCTGCGAACGTCAGCCAGCCCGGTGAGCGGCGGGACAGGCGCGCGCCACAACGTGATGTGACCGTCCGGGGTGGTCGCGTGCTGGGTCGGGGTGGGGCAAGCGGGTGACCACCTGGCCGTCGGGGTCCACCAGGCGCACCTCGAGCCAGCTCAGGTCGGACTGGTCCGCCAGCTGCACGGCAGCGAACTCCGGCAACGGTTCTATGCCCGCAGTATCCCGGCGGGGCCAACCCGTGGCGCCCACCCTGGTCGCGGGCACACACTGAATGCCTGGAGCGGCAGTACGGCGGCCCGACCTGGTCACCAATCCGAGGAGCACCTGGAGTACACCATGAGGGTCTGGCGTGTCCGGCGGTGGATCCGCGTGGCTTCGGTGCTTGTACTGGCCGGCCTGCTTGCGCAGTATGCCGACACCGTGCGTCGGGTCGCATCCGGTCAGCTGCCCGGTACCGAGGCACGCGATGGGCTCGTTGTCCTTGCTGTCGTCGCGTTGTTGGTCTGGCGGTGTGCTTTCCATCCCAGCGTGCGGCTATCGCCTGATGGACAGGTGACCGTGCGTAACCCGTTGCGGCGCTACCGCTTCGCCGCTGCGGATGTCACCGGCTTCAGTTTCACCGGGTTCGGATTGGCCTTTCATCTCGCCAACGGACAGCGCCCGGTCAGCTTCGTCTTCCAGGACACGGCGCACCGGGCTGCGCCTCGCTGGTTCCAGGTTGCCGAGGCGATTACGGGCCAGACGCCCGAGCTTCCGCCCGATGAGCAGCCGGACGAGGACTGAGGGCCCGCCAAGGCCACGGCCGTTGGGTTAGGAGTCCCCGCACGACAAGCTTGATTGCCAGTCTGGCTATGCGCGGGAACGTTTCGGCGGCCCTGGCAATCCTCCAACGCACGTCGGCGTCACGGTCACGGCAGCGCAAGCGTCTGGACCCGACCCAACAAGCCGACGTCCAAGCGGTCGCTAAGGCCAAACTCCAGCAGCCGCAGCGTGTGGCGCTCCAGACACACGCCGCCACCATCCCCCGCTGGGCAGGGGCGCCGGGCGGGCGCGAGCACAGCCGGCACGTGAAGTGACCGTGCAGGACCAGGACGTAGACGTCCTGGTCGGGTTCCGGGGGGACGGCTTGGTTACTGGCCCTGGCCAATGCCCGGGCGGTCGTGGAGTAGACGCCCACGATGGCGACGTGCGGATCGCCCAACCAACGCCTGGCCTCCGTCGCGATGCGGACCAGCGGGCGCTGCCAGCCCACCGGGTCGGCGGCTGGAGCGGCGCTCGCGGACCCGGCAAGCGGCATCGCCAGGACGATCGCAACGGCTACCGCTCGCATGGCGCCTCCTCTGCCAGCGTCTCGCATAGGTTATGACGCTCCAGCCCAGCACACGGTTTCAGGCCGCTCGCTGGGAAGCCGTCCGTCAGGCGGTGCGGTGCTGCTCGATCGTCCCGGATCACGAGTAGCGGCGGCCTCGCTGAGTCGTGCCGCGTTCACGCCGGGCAGCCAACCCACCAGCCCTGATCACTCCAACGGTCACCACTGGCCAAAGTAGTCAAGCGGGGATCCCTCAGGGTCCACGGGCGGTGCGGGGCACGATCACCGCGGCCTTATCTGGTGGCTTGGTCGGCTGCGGCCAGTGGCGATGGGGGTCGCGCTTGAGCGGGAAGTTGCTCATCTTGCGCTTGACCACCCGTGGCCAGGCGCGCAGCCGGCGTGGGGGCAGCAGGTGCCGTAGCACCTCGGCGATCGCCTGCCGGGTGGCCCTGGCCAGCCGCCGAGGGGGAAAACGCGGCCGGGCTGGTCACCTGGCGTCGGGTGATGTGCAGGCTGCGGGTAAACGACAGCCGGTCAGGATCCACCTCGGCCTGCAGCGCGGCCTGGTGCATGAGCCGGCGGATGGCGTAGTGGACAGCAGGTGCGCCCAGAGCTCCTGGCGGACCCCGTCAGGATTCTTGCTGCGCAGCACCACCCCGGCGCCGCGCTGGTGGGTCTTGAGCTCATCCAGCGCGGTCTCGTGCTCCCACCGCTGCGGATACAACCCGGGCAGCTCGGCGGCGGGGGCGCGCTCGGGGTCCAGGATCGTGGTCAGCAGCCGGTAGCCCTCCGGCTGGCCGGGGCGGCCGGGGTGGTCCAGGTGGTAGTCCACCACCCGGACCGCGATCCGCCTGCTCGCGGGCTGGCTGTGGCCCAGCTCGCTGCGCCAGGACCCATCGGGGAAGACCTCCAGCACCTCCAGCCTGACGTCCTGGCGGCAGCGCCACACCAGCTCCGCCCCCGTTGCCTGCAAGGTCCGCCATAGCTCCAGGCCGCACAGCCCCTGGTCGACCAGCAGCACCATCCCCGGGGCCAAGCGAACGGGCAAGCGACGGCACCAGCGTGGCCTCCCCAAGATGCAGCCCGCCCATGGCCGCGTCCACGATCGCATGGGTGCCGCACTCCACCAGCCTCACCAGCCGCACCTGCGGGAACGCCCCCTGCCCCCGGCCACTACCAGGCCGGCCGAATGCCGCCACATTGGCCGGGGTGTCCGCCACGTCGAAGGTCGTGCCATCCAGCGCCATCAGCCGCAACCCCCGATACCACGCCCCTGCCGTCGCCTGGGTGGCAAGCGGCCGGGCGACCTCCACGAACAACTCACGCAGCGGCCCGGGTCCAAGCCGCTGCCTGGCCCGGGCGATCGAGCTCTTGTCCGGCACCTGCCAGACGCCCCGCCAGCAGCGCATCCAGGCCAGCCCGTCTACCAGCAGCCGCATGACCTCCTCGTAGCCAGCCTGGGCGAACAAGCACATCGCCAGCGTGTAGTAGACCACCACCCGGGCAGGCAGCAGCCGCTGGCGCCGCTCGCCCCGGCCGGTCTTAGCGATCACCCGATCCACCAGCTCGGGCGGGAAGGTCCTGGTCAGCACCCCAATCGCGATCCGATCCGACAGGCGGGGTATGACCGTGGCTTGCTCTGGCCGGCGCGTGGCATCCGAGAGTGCTCACCTCCGGACGCCGGACACTACCAGCTCACCAACCGCCTAACACAACGGCATTGAGGCTAGTCCCGCGCAGCTGGCCAGCGAGCTTGGCACCACCACTACGGTGGTCCGCCGCCTGCTGGACACCGCGGGCATCACTCCGTCCCCCCGCCGGGTGACCGCCGCCCGCCGACGTCGCAGCAGCACCGACCAGGATCTCGCCGTCCGAGCTACGGTGCTGGGCTTCGTCTCGCTTCAGGACTATCTGACCGACCGGGCGGTGACCCGGCGATGGCCAGGCACCAGCATCGCCGGCGAGCTTGGTGTCCAGCCGGCCACGGTGCGTGACCGGCTCGACCAGCACGGGCTGCCCCGCCGGCGGGCGACCATCCGGCCCCACCGGTCCATCCAGCAGCAGACGGAATGCTGGGCGGCCAAGCGGCAGGCCCGCCTGGTCGGCCTGGGGTTCGCCGGTGTGGAGGGGTATTTGCGGGTGCGGCGGGTCGGGCAGGGCTGGTCGCTGCGGCGCATGCTCGCCGAGCTGCAGGTTGGTTCCGCCTGGCTGAAAGGCCAGATGTATCGGCTGGGCATCCCCTGACCTCGTCGGCACAGCGCATGCGGCCCGCGCGCTGGGCGGCGTTGTCCGGCTTGCGCTCCTGCGATGACCGGTCATCGGACCGCCGGTGATGCTGTCAGCTGCCGCCACGGGGCCCGCCGACCGATGCTGCTGACGCTGTGACAGCGCTCGGAACCTAGACGTCAGAGCTGACAACGGCGCTGATGGCCGGGGAGCTTGTTGGAGCGACGCGATGAAGCTCAAGGGTAGCGGCGGCACGAGCAGAGCAGGTCCAGAAGGGCCATCAGCACGCCTCACGGCGGAGATCGATCTGCTGCCGCGGCACCGCGGCGATCGTCAGTACGATGCGGGACCCAATCCTCGCTGGAGTCGTTCCAGTCACAGTGGGGATTCGTGTCGGAGGGAGGATTCGAAGCTTGTCAACGACGGCGTCCTTCGGGCTTCGAGGAGACGAGGGCGAGCAAGAGGCCGGACAGCTCGCTCGAGCTGGCGCCGGCCTCTTGCTCGGCCGGGTGGTCAGTCTTTGTTCGGACTCACCTGAGGTGCTGGCTGGTCAGCCGCGCGGTCCAGCCCGTGGCGGATCGCATAGGCGATCAACTCGTATTTCGTGTGCATGTGCAGCTTGCCAAGGATGTTCTGGACGTGGTTCTGAACGGTCTTCACTGCGATGAACCGCTGCT
>WNGJ01009111.1_pt1 | contig 17279 bp, 16 predicted proteins | sample 5400611 | NCBI WGS metagenome assembly WNGJ01 (sample SAMN13153375, study PRJNA577476) | soil metagenome | isolation source: 40 cm soil or saprolite under Garry oak tree replicate 1 | place: USA:California | collected 2016-06-15 | reverse complement strand
GGCCAGGCGGGTCGCGGTGACCGTGCCGGTGCGCCGGGGCGGGATCATGTCGCTGCTGCTGCCGATCCCGCCGGAGACCATCAGTTTCCACGCGACGGCAGTCGTGCACCGGGCCGGCTCGGTGGAGGACGGCACGCTGCCGGGGAAGGATGCGCAGCCCGGCCCTGGCCCGCGGACACGCGCCGGTATGAGCGAGCCGCGCGCCACGGCTGTTTCGGGCGCGTGGCGGGCACGGCCGCCGGATGGATCCGGGGATCGATCCGGCTCGGCTGGATGAAACCCGGGATCGATCCGGATCAGCGGTGCGACGGCGGCGCCTTCGACGCTCGAGGACCCAAGATTCTGACCCGCGGTTAGCCCTGGCGGGCCCGACGTCCCTGCGCGGCCGGCCGCGCCTGCAGCGGTCGCAGCTCGTGGAGTGCCTCGATGACGCTCTGCAAGTGATCACGCATCGCGCGTTCGGCGCCCGCCGCGTCGCGCGCCGACACCGCCGCGACGATCGCCTCGTGCTGAGGCAGCGAGACCGCCGGCCGGCCGGCCGGGCACGAGCGTGAACTGGTGCCTGACGGTCTGGTCGCGTAGCTGGCGCAGCAGGCGCGCGCCAGTCTCCTGCCCGGACATGTCGCGGATCGCGGCGTGCAGGCGCGCGTTGAGGTCGCTGCAACCCAGCAGTTCGGATCGCTCGACGGCCGCGCGCATGTCCGTGGCGACCACGCGCAGCGCCGCCGCCTGCGCCCTGGTCGCCCGCTCGGCGGCACGGGCGGCAAGCTGGCCCTCGAGCATCCTGCGTACCTCGGTGATCTCGATCGCCTCAGCGAGCGAGATCTCCCTGACCCGTGCGCCCCGGCCGCGCTCGAACTCGACCAGGCCCCGGGCCGACAGCTCATGCAGGGCGCACCGGGCGATGAACCGCGAGGTGCCGAACCGCTCGCACAGGTCGATCTCGACGAGCCGCTGCCCTGGCGCGTACTCGCCGCGCAGGATCGCCGAGCGGACCGCCTCGACGACGGCTAGCTTCGGGTCATCAGGCATCTCGCCTCCGCGGGGGGCTCTGCCCCCCGGCCGATCACCGGACCGGCGGCGTTCCGTGCGTGTGGAACGAGGGTATGGTGGCCAGGCCCCAGGCCTGGCCCTTGGCCCGCTCGGCCTGGGTCCAGCTCACCGGCGCCCAGTCGGGGGCGAAGATCAGCCGGGCGCACGGGTTGCACAGCTCGACCCGGTTCCCGCCTGGCTCGTAGACGTAGAGGAAGAACGTCTGCTGGATCGCGTGCTTGTGCGGGCCGGTCTCGATGAAGACGCCCTTGTCCAGGCAGATGTCCGCGGCACGCAGGACGTCTTCCCTGGTGTCGGTGGCGAACGCGAGATGGTGCAGCCGCCCGGAGGTCTTGGTCCAGTCGTCGGTGTAGACCAGGTCGTAGGACTTCTGCGCGAAGTGCAGCCACTGCGCCGAGATCGCGCCGTCGTCGAGCACGATCTGCTCGGTGACCCGGCCGCCGAGCGCGTCGCAGACGAACTTCCCGTTGGGCTCGGTCTGCGCCGCGAGGAAGTTGACGTGGTCCAGGCGCCGGACGCAGACTCCGCGGCCGGGGTAGGCCTGGGCCTGGTTCTTCAGCGCGGGCTTGAGGTCGCCGGCCGGTCGGTACCACTCGGTCTGGAAGTACAGCTCGAGCTCGTGCCCGTCGGGATCGCGGAACAAGTAGGTCGGGCCGATGCCGGGGTCGCCGTCTTGCCAGCCGACGCCCAGGCCGGCCGCCTCGATCGCGGTCACCCGGCGGTGCAGTGCCTCCTCGCTGGTCGCGCGCAGGCCGGTCCGGCGGATGCCCGAGGTCGCCGACGCGGTCAGCTTCAGGCTGTGGTGCTCGTAGTCGTCCCAGGTGCGCAGGTAGACCGAGTCGCCGCTGGTCCCGTTCTCGGTGAGGCCGAGCACCTGGGTGAAGAACCACAGGCTCTTGTCCGGCTCAGGGGTGAGCAGTTCCGCGTGGGCGAGGTGGGCTACCTCATGCAGCAGGGGCATCGGGCGTCCTCTCAGGCACGGTCGGCCGTGGTCCCGGTCGCGGGTCGAGGTCCCGGGAAGACGATCCCGTCGAAGAGCTTGCGTGCGGTGCGGACGACGCCCGCGCGCAGGGTGGCCGGCGGGTCGGCCGAGGTATCCAGCTCGACCTCGACCGTCAGGTGGCCGGTCGGGTGCTCGACGTCGACGAGCTGCCCGCCCCCGGCGGGCTCGGCGAGCTCGGCGACCGAGGTCCCGACGCCGCCTGGCAGCAGCAGCGCGGTCGCCACGCTCACCGCGCCGAGCACGCCGATCGCGGTGTGCGGCCGGACCGGGATGAACGTCCTCGTGCAGATCGTCCCGCCGTCGCGCGGGGAGCTGACCAGGGTCGTCTTGGGCACCGACAGGCCGCTGACGTCGCCCAGTCCCATCAGCTTGCCCGCGGCGATCCGTAGCGACTGCACCCGCGCCGTCAGCTCGCCGTCGGCGGCCAGCTCGTCGGGCGCCTCGTACCCGCCGATGCCGAGGTCCCCGGCGCGGGCGACGACCACCGGCATGCCGTTGTCGACGCAGGTCACCTCGACGCCGTCGACGACGTCCCGTACCCGGCCGGTGGGCAGCAGGCTCCCCGTCGCCGAGCCCGCGGTGCCGGCGAAGCGCAGGAGCACCGGCGCGGCGGAGCCGGGGACGCCCGCGATCTCGGTGCCGCCCGCGTAGGCGGGAACGCCGCCCGGGGTCGCGAACGCGGCGGTGACCACGCTGCCGGAGTTGACCATCAGGACTCGCGTGGTCGTGGTCGGGCTGCCCGGGTCGATGAGGCCGCGCTCGACGGCGAACGGGCCAACCCCGGCCAGAATGTTGCCGCAGTTCTGCCGGTCGGTGATCGTCGCCTGCTCGACGCCGAGCTGAAGGAAGAGATAGTCGACGTCGGCGTCCTCGCGCTCTGAGCGCGAGACGACCGCCACCTTGGAAGCCAGCGGGTGCGCGCCGCCGACGCCGTCGACCTGGAGCGGGTGCCCGCTGCCCATGATCGCGAGGAGCAGGGCGTCCCGGTCAGCAGGCTCGGCGGGCAGGTCGCCAGCGAGGAAGAACAGCCCCTTGGACGTGCCGCCGCGCATCAGCATGCAGCGGACGCCGTCGGCAGTCGGCCGGCTCACGGCCCGGCCTGGTATGAGTCGTGGTCAACGTACTCGACGCCTAGCCGCGACAGTTCCCCGCGCAGTCCGTAGCGATCGAGGCTGAGCTCACCGGCGCGGAAGGCGGCACGGGCCGCGGTCTCCCGCTCCGCCCGCTCGCGGGCCGCCGCCAGGGCACCGGGGACGCCGGCCCGGCGCACGACAACCACCCCGTCGTCATCGGCGACGACCGCGTCGCCGGGAGCGATCCGCTGGCCGCTGATGCTGACGGCGACGTTGACCGCGCCCGCGGTGGCCTTGACGGTTCCCTGCGCCGAGACGGCGGCGGCGAACACGGGGAAGTCCATCTCGTGCAGTTCGGCCACGTCGCGCACGCCGCCCGTGGTCACCAGCCCGCGCACGCCCCTGTGCTGCAGTGCCGTGGCGAGCAGTTCGCCGAACGAGCCGTCGGCCGACGGCGACGTGGTGGTCACGACCAGGATGTCGCCCGGGCGGCACTGCTCCACCGCCGCGTGGATCATGAGGTTGTCTCCCGGCCAGCAGACCGCCGTCACCGCCGTGCCGCCGACCCGCGACCCCAGGTGGACCGGGCGGATCGCCGGGCCGAGATAGCCGGTCCGCCCGATCGCCTCGTGCACGGTCGCGACGCCGAACGGCACCAGCTCGTCGACCTCCGCCAGGCTGGCGCGCGGGCAGCCGGTGACGACCACGGCCCTCACCGCAGCACCTCGGTCACCTGCGGGTACAGCCGCATGTAGGCCTCGGCCATCGTGTCGTGGGTCAGGCCAAGGTTGGGCCCGGCGTTGCGCCGAAGCTGGACGCCCCGGCGCCTGGCCAGCTCGGTGTAGTACTCCCACATGTGCTGCTGTGCGGGCAGGCACTCCATGGCCCGGCGCTTGCGCTCGAACACCCCGGTGATGTCGAGCAGCACCTGCGGCTTGAAGTCGCACTGCTCGGGCTGGTGCGGCTCGAACAGGAACACCGGCGGCGCGCCGAGCGGCTCACCAGGCGCGTCGTAGCCCGCGGCCTGCGCCAGCACCCGCGCCTGCAGCGCCATCCGGGCGGCCGCCGGGTGGTCCGGGTTGTAGGGATCGGCCAGTGGATGGGTGATCACCACCGCGGGATCGATCCGGCGGAAGCAGCGCACGATCCGGTCGACGAGCTCGTAGGACTCGCGCAGCGGGTAGTCGCCCGCGTCCAGGAACTCGATCTCCGCTCCCAGCACCTCCGCGGCCCTGGCTGCCTCGTCCCGCCTGATCGCCTTGATCTCGCCGAGGTTCTTGCCTTCGCGCCACGCCCGTGTGGACTCGCCGCGTTCGCCGAAGCTCAGGCACAGCACGGTCACCGGCGCGCCGCGGGAGGAGGCCAGGGCCATCGCGCCGCCCGCCCGCCAGACGAAGTCCCCGGCGTGGGCGCTGACCACCAGGACCGGGCCGCCGGCCGCCTCGGCGCTGGCGTTCATCGGTCGGTCCTCACCACGAGCCCCAGACCTCCTGCGCGGTCTCGACGATCAGCCTGAGCTTCGCCCACTGCTGCTGCGGGGTCAGGTCGTTGCCCTCCTTGGTGGAGGAGAAGCCGCACTGCGGGGACAGGCAGAGCTGGTCGCCGTCGACGAACCGGGCGGCGTCGTCGATCCTCCGCTTCAGGTCGTCCTTGCTCTCCAGCTCCCCGCGCTTGGTCGTGACCAGCCCGAGCACCACCCGCTTGCCCTCGGGCACGTAGCGCAGCGGCTCGAAGCCGCCGGAGCGCGCGTCGTCCCACTCGCAGAAGAAGCCGTCCACTTCGAGGGTGTTGAACAGCGCCTCGGCGACGAAGTCGTAGCCGCCCTCGGCGGCCCACATGGACTGGTTGTTCCCGCGGCACATGTGCGTGGTCACCGCGAGGTCGGCGGGCCGGCCGGCCAGCGCCCGGTTGATGTTGGCGATGTAGAGCTCGTGCTGGTGCACGGGATCCCCGCCGATGTCGGCGACGTGCTGGCGCTGGGCCGGGTCGTTCATGTAGGCGAGGCTGGTGTCGTCGAGCTGCAGGTAGCGGCAGCCGAGGTCATACAGCCGGCGCACCTCCTCGGAGTAGGCCGCGGCCAGGTCGGCCCAGAACTGCTCCAGGTCGGGGTAGACGGACTGGTCGATCGCCGACCGGCCGCCGCGGTAGTGCACCATGCTGAGCGACGGGATTGTCAGCTTGGGCACGGCGGGGGGTTCCGGGGGGTCGTCCCCCCGGGCCGGCACGGCGGGGGTGACGGTGCCGGCCAGGAACGCGAACGCCTCGCCGAAGATCGTGTGCGCGAGCGTCACGGGCGCGACGATGTGCGCGGACGGCGGCGCCCACTCGTAGGTCCTCTGCTCGTTGTGGAAGGCCACCCTGATCGTGTCGTCCTGCACCTTCCGGACGCCGCCGAGCTGGTAGATGAAGTCCATGTGCCAGGACTCGCGGCGCAGCTCCCCGTCGGTGGCCGAGCGCAGCCCGACCTCGGCCTGCATCCGCACGACCTCGCGGATCGCCGCGTCCTCGATCGCGCGCAGGTCGTCCGCGCCGATCCGGCCGGCGGCGAAGTCGTCGCGGGCGCGCAGCAGCTCGGGCGGCCGGAGCAGGCTCCCGACGTGATCGGCGCGGAACGGCGGTCGCGGGCCGGCCGGAGCCGAGGCTGGCGTCGCGGCCGAGGCTGCCGTCGCGGCCGAGGCTGCCGCCTCGCCCGTGTGCTCGCCGCTGATCCGACTGTTCTGCGACTCAGTCATCGGGCCTGCCTCCTCTTCGGCAGATCGTTGACAGGATTGTAGACAATATGCCTGTTTGAGAAGCGGCGATCGAGATCAGCCGCGTGCGCGGCGAAGCGGGAGTGGCCACCACCGAGTCCGACGCTGCCCTCCTGTCGGCCGATCAGCCTCATCGGCCGGCGCGGTCGGCGGGCCCGCGGGCTGAGCCTCCCGCCATCTGGAGACCATCGCGTCCACATCCACCACCGGCACGAAGATAGGCGATCCGAGCGGGAGCCGCCGCCATCGCATGATCCGCTCGTTTAGTTCCGCGACGGCCTCGCGCACCTGCAACTCGGAACGCAGGCCGGGCACCGTCTCGGCCAGCCGCTGGGCCTCCTTGCGCAGCCGCAGCGGGGCGGGCAGGAACTCTTCGGCCGCCACGCCCTCCCGGCGCGCGTAGTCCCGCAGCCACGCCTGGCCGGCGTCCTCGTCGCCGCGGGCAGGAAGCGGCTTGCCCGCGCCGGGAAGATCGTCGAAGGCACCCCGCTTCGCGGCCTCCTCGATCTGCTGGTCGATCCAGGAGGTGAAACTGGTCCCGGCCGGCTTGCGCTCGGTCACACCCACACGCTATCTCCCGGCGTCCCAGCCAGTCCGAGCAGGCGGCTTCCCCCGGACTGGAGTCATTTCGGCGTCCGGTTTGGGAGTTATCGGGGGTACTACATCCGGGTCAGTGCGGGCGTGGGCTTAGCGGCGGCGGGCGAGACTGTCGGTGTCGATGCGGCCGCGGCCGAACGCGTCGAACTGCTTCCAGGGGCCGGGCAGGTCGAGGAGTTCGAGGTGGCCGATCCGCTTCGGCAGGGCCGGGTCGACGAGCAGGTGTTCTCCCTCGCAACCGCCCCGCGAACACCTCTGCGGCCTCCAGGATGCCCGCGACGATGCGGGCGGCTTCCTCCCTGAACCCGTACCGTCGCAGGCCCCAGGCGATGAAGGAGTTGTCGAACGGCCACACCGCGCCCACGTGGTAGCCGATCGGGTTGTAGCGCCCCTCGCCCTCGGCCAGCGTGCGCACCCCCCACCCGGAGAACAGCCGCCGGCCGAGCAGGTGCCTGGCGACCGCGTCGGCCTTGGACTTGTCCACGATCCCGCTCCACAGCAGATGCCCGATGTTGGAGGTGAGCGAGTCCACCTGCCGCCCGTCGTTGTCCAGCGCGACCGCGAAGTACTGCCCGTCTTCTAGCCAGAAGTCCCTGTTGAACCGGCGCTTGAGGCTGGCGGCCTCCCGCTCGAGCCGGTCGGCGAAGGCCTCGTCTCGCCAGACCAGCCGGGCGAGCCGGGCGCCGCGCACCTTCGCGTCGTAGGCATACCCCTGGAGCTCGCAGGTTGCTCGCGGGAAGCCGGGCAGGTCGCCGTTGCGGTAGGAGATCGAATCCCACGAGTCCTTCCAGCACTGGTTCTCCAGGCCGGTCTCCGGGCTGCGGCGCTGGTAGCAGAGGTAGCCGTTGCCCTGCAGGTCGGCGTACTCGTCGATCCAGCGCAGGGCGGCCCTGGCCGCGTGCTCGAGGTCCCTGACCAGCCTGGTGTCGCCGGTCCAGCGCTCGTACTCGTCGAGCAGCACGACGAACAGCGGCGTGGCGTCGGCGGAGCCGTAGTACGGCGAGTGCGGCCGTTCCTCGAAGGCGGTCAGCTCGCCGTAGCGCATCTCGTGCATGATGCGTCCCGGGTCCTCGTCACGGAAGTCGTCGATCCTGGTGCCCTGCCGCTCGGCCAGCGCGCGGAGCGTAGTCGCAGCCAGCTCGGCGGTGAACGGCAGGGCCTGCAGGCTGGTGAAGATGCTGTCCCTGCCGAACATCGTCATGAACCAGGGGAGCCCGGCAGCCGGCAGCGACCGGCCGGGCATGGTGGGGGTCGAGAACCGCAGCGCGGCCAGGTCGGTCAGGCAGCGCCGGTAGATCTGCTCGAGTGGCTCCCAGTCGCAGCGCAGGTCGGGCGCTCGCTCCAGCCACTTCTCCAGGCCCCTGGCCATATCCCTGCGTACCCGGCGTCGCCCGGCGACCACGGGAACCCCGGCGTGGCCGGCGGGCGAACCCAGGGCCGCCGCGGCCGACGCCACGACATCCAGCACGGTCGCCCACTCGCCGTGGGGCGGGACCGTGACCGTGAAGGACAGCCCGTGCTCGTCGACCGCCGCAGGCTCGCTCGAGCCGATCCAGGTCTCGCGGACGTAGGACTCGCGCCGGTAGGCGAGTACCAGGCTGCCGCCGGCGACCCGCGCCTCGTACCGGCCGCGCTTGGCCACGGCGTCCTTGACCTCGAACAGGTCGGCGAAGTCGCTCGCCGCGTCGACGCGGATCCGCAGGTCGACCGGGTCGTTGGCGTGGTTCAGCACCCGGATTTCCTCGTGGAAGCCGTCGGCCACCTCCCGCAGCCTGATGACGGTCAGCGTGGCGTTGACGTAGACGGTGCTGAGTCCCGGCACGAGGAAGAAACGGGCCTGGAAGTACTGCAGGTCGTCGGTGGACAGTGCGGTCAGCCGCTGGCCGTTCACCGTCAGCACCCATCGGGACAGGAAGCGGGTGTCGAACGAGAACAGCCCGGTCGGATCGCTGGCCGAGGCCTCGATGTCACCGCGGTCGTCGCTGACGACGAAGGTGTTTCCCTCGAGTATCCGCACCGGCCCGCCGCTCATGCGTCCCTCCGCTGCGCCATCACCGTCCGGGCGCTGATCGGGGCGACCCGCCCGGTCGAACCGGGGGGACCCGGCAGGCACCGCTGGAACATCACCACGGCGGCCATGTTGCCCTCGCAGGTCACCAGGCCGCGCAGGATGGCGGCCTGGGCGTTGAGCCGCCCGGTCACGATGGCCTCGAAGTCGGGTCGGCGGGCGCGCACGATCGCGTCTGCGGGCCTGTCGTCTGCGGGCCTGTCGTCGGCCGGCCTGTCGTTGGCCGGCCAGTCCTGGCGGGTGACCGTCACCTCGCCGTCCGCCATGGTGAGATACCAGTGCTCGACTCGCTCGTGGCGGTCGCGGTTCTGGTCGTCGAGGTTCTCGCGGTCGAGCAGGTCGAAGCGGATCGTCGCCGTCTCTCGCTCGAAGGTGGCGATGTGGCCGGCCTCGGCGAGACTGCCGAAGAACCGATCGATCGGGCTCACCACGACGCGTCCGTTAGCGCGCGCGAAGGGATGGCGGTGCTCATGGCGACATGCTCCGGGCTGCGCGCGGTCAGAACCAGCGAATCGGGCTGGCCAGAGCCAGCCGTTACCGAAATGGGATCGAGCCAAGGTCGTCAATGGGCCGCCCGCGGCCCCTCATTCCGTTCCCGATCGCCAGGTCGGGCGGTAGTCTCCGTGATGGACGATGGCGGAACCCAATGGCTGGCGCGGGATGCCCGGACCCGGGAACCCGCGAGGCCGAGGAGCGGAAATGACCCTGCAGATCGGAGAGACCGCGCCGGATTTCGAGGCGCAGACCACAGAAGGACCGATTCATTTCCATGACTGGATCGGCGACTCGTGGGCGGTGCTGTTCTCGCACCCGAAGGACTTCACCCCGGTATGCACGACCGAACTCGGGTACATGGCCAGGATCAAGCCGGAGTTCGACCGGCGCGGCGTCAAGATCATCGGACTGTCGGTCGACTCGACCGCCGACCACGGCCGGTGGGCCAAGGACATCGAGGAGACGCAGGGGCACGCGCCCAACTATCCCGTGATAGGCGACGTGGACTTCACCGTCTCCAAGCTCTACGGCATGCTGCCGGCGAGCGTGTCCGGCGACGCGGCCGCACGCACGCCCGCGGACAACCAGACCGTGCGCAGCGTGTTCGTGATCGGCCCGGACAAGAAGATCAAGCTGATCCTCGTCTACCCGATGACCACCGGGCGCAACTTCGACGAGGTCCTGCGGGTGGTCGACTCGCTGCAGCTCACCGCGAAGCACAAGGTGTCGACGCCGGTGAACTGGCGGCCGGGCGAGGACGTGATCATCGCGGGCTCGGTCTCCGACGACGAGGCGAGGAAGACCTACCCGGAAGGCTGGGAGGCCCCGCGGCCCTACATCAGGATCGTGCCGCAGCCGTCGTCCTGAACGGTCGCCCTGACTGTCATCCTGGGCCGTCGTCCTGGGCCGTCGTACTGGGCCGCGGCGCGGCTCAGTACGACGGCTGTCACCGGGCGGTGCCGGCCTCGCGGGCGAACATCTCCCGGTAGTCGGTGGCGGTTGCCGTCCGCGGGTTGGACGGCGTGCTGGTGTTCCGGGCGGCCTTGTCGCCCAGGACGTCGAGGTCGTCGAGGCGGATCAGTTCGCTCATCGCGGGCACGTCCAGGTCGCGGTTCAGCTCCCTGATCGCCGCGATCGCGGCCCTGGAAAGCTCGGCCTCGCCCGCGCCCGGCCGGCCGGCGCCCATCGCCAGTGCCAGCCCCGCGTACTTGCCCGCGCAGACCGGCAGGTTGTACTCCATGATCGGCGGAATGGCGGCGGCGCAGCAGTAGCCGTGCGGGTGCCCGTACAGGCCGCCGATCGCCTCGGCGAGCGCGTGCGCGCCCGACACGTCGGTCAGCCCGACCGCGATGCCGGCGGTCAGGCTGCCCTGCGCCATCCCGCACCGCGCCTCGGCGTCGCCCGGCTCGCCGTACGCGCGGCGGATGTACCTGGCGACCAGCCGCGCGCCCGCCAGCGCCAGCGCGTCCGAGGCCGGCGTGGCCAGCCGGCAGTGCAGCGAGTCCACCGCGTGCGACAGGGCGTCCATGCCGGACGAGGCGGTCACCCATGCCGGGCAGGACAGGGTCAGGTCGGGATCGACGAGCGCGAGGCTGGGGCAGTTCCGCACGTCGAACAGGTTCATCTTCTTCTTCCTGGCGGTGTCGGTGATGACCGCCGACGGGCTCACCTCGCTGCCGGTCCCCGCCGTGGTCGGGACCGCGAACACCGGCAGCGGGTCATGGCGCAGGGCGCCGAAGTCCTCCCAGTCCCTGGGATGGCCGCCGTTCGTGACGAGCAGGCCGATGCACTTGGCCGTGTCGATGGCCGAGCCGCCGCCGAAGCCGACGAGCAGCCGCTGGCCGCCCGACCTGGCCAGCTCGGCGCCCGCCAGGCAGTCCTCGTCCCTGGGGTTGGGCCGGACCTGGTCGAAGACGGTGACGCCGATCCCGGCCGCGGCCAGGTCGCGCTCGGCGGGAGCGAGCAGGCCCGCGGCGCGGACGCCGGGGTCGGTCACCAGCACCACCGACGTGGCACCCGCCGTGCGGACGTGCTCGGCCAGCCGGCCCGCGACGCCGCGGCCGAACAGCGCCCTGGTCGGCAGGTAGAACTCGCCGTCGGCGCAGATCCCCGACCCGCGCCGGCTCAGCGCCGGATGCGGGGGGTGGGTCGTTTCCTCAGGCATGAGGCTCCTTCGCGTTGCCCGCGGCCGGGCGCGCCATGAGGGTGATCAGGTCGTAGGCGACGGTCGCCGCGGCGATCGTGGTCAGCTCGGCATGGTCGTACGCCGGCGCGACCTCCACCACGTCTGCGCCAACCAAGTGCAGCCCGGTCAGCCCGCGCAGCACGCGCAGCAGTTCCCTGCTGGTCAGGCCGCCGGCCTCGGGCGTTCCCGTGCCGGGGGCGAACGACGGGTCGAGCACGTCGATGTCCACCGACAGGTAGACGGGCAGGTCGCCGACGCGCTCGAGGACGGCGTCGATCGTCCCGCGGATGCCGAGGTCGTCGACATCGCTGGTCCTGATCGTGCGGAAGCCGAACCGCCGGTCGTCGGCGAGGTCGGCTTCCCCGTACAGCGGGCCGCGAATTCCGACGTGAATCGAGTGATCCTCGACGAGGAGCCCGTCTTCGAACGCGCGCCGGAGCACCGTGCCGTGCGTGACCGGCGCGTCGAAGTAGGTATCCCAGGTATCCAGGTGGGCGTCGAAGTGCACGAGCGCGACCGGGCCATGCCGAGCCGTGACGGCCTGGAGCATCGGCAGCGCGATCGTGTGGTCGCCGCCGATCGCCACTACCCTGCGGTCGCCGCCGACCAGGTCGGCGGCGTGGCCGCGGATTTGCCGCATGGCCGCCGCGATGTCGAACGGCGTGACCGCGACGTCGCCGGCGTCGGCGACCTGCACGGTCTGGAACGGTGCGAGGCCGAGCTCGACGTGGTAGCCGGGGCGCAGGTGTCGCGAGGCCTGGCGCACCGCCGTCGGCCCGAAGCGTGCTCCCGGGCGGTAGGACGTCCCGGTGTCGAATGGCACGCCCAGCACGGCGACGTCGTAGTCGGCGACCTGGTCGACCGCGGGGAGCCTGGCGAAGGTCGCGGCGCCCGCGAAGCGGGGCACCACGCGGCCGTCGACCGGTCCCACCGGTTCGGGGCTGGCGTCAGGCACTGTTCCTCCAGGTTGTGTCGTACGGTCGGCGCGAGTCAGGCCCTGGTGCGGGTGACGCCGCCATTCGGCTGCAGTACCTGCCCCACGAAGGCGCTGCCGCCCTGGCCCGCGAGGAAGCAGACGGCGCCGGCGATGTCGTCGGCGGTGGCCAGCTGGCCCGTGGGGACGAGATCGCGGTAGCGCTGGCGCATCTCGTCCAGCGTGATCCCGGCGTCGGCCGCATCCACCCGAAGCTGCTCGGTGTCGATGTAGGCCGGGGCGATGGCGTTGGCCAGGATGCCCTGCGGGCCGAGCTCCCGGCCCAGGCCCTTGGTCAGCGCGATCAGGCCCGCCTTGGACGCCGCGTAGGCGGTGGCGTTCGGGTGGCCGATCACTCCCCAGCCGGACGCGATGATCACAATGCGGCCGCCGCCGGCGGAGCGCATGTGCGGGACGACCGCCTGGATGAGCCGGAAGTGGCCGGACAGGTTCACCTCGATCTGGCGCCACCAGACCCGCGGGTCCTGGGCGAGGAACGGCCCCATCTCCATCGCCGCGGCGTTGGCCACGAGCACGTCGACGCCGCCGAGCCGCTCGAGGACCGACCTGGTCATGCCCGTCACGGCGGCGGGGTCGGCGATGTCGCCGGGGACCGCCAGACCGTCGATCTGGCCCGCCAGGGCAGCGAGCCTGCCGTCGTCGCTGATGTCGTTGACGGCGACGGCGAAGCCGGCGCCCGCGAGCCGCAGCGCCGTCGCGTGACCCAGGCCCTGCGCCGCTCCGGTGATCAGCGCGGCCGGCCGGCGGCCGTTCTCGCTCATGATCAGATCACCGCTCCGGCGTTCGGCGACAGCACCTCGCCGCAGTACATGACGCCCTCGGTCACCAGGTAGTACACGGTCGCGGCCACCTCATCCGGCCGGACCAGCCTGCCGAGCGGCAGCGTGGCCAGGTAACCGGGCTGGCGCCAGAGCGAGTCCGGGGCGAGCAGCGGGGTGTCCGTCGGGCCGGGCGCGACCACGTTGAGCCGGATCGGCGTGCCGGCCAGCTCGGCGGCCAGCGACTTGACCAGCCCGAGCACGGCGCCCTTCGCTGCCACGTAGTGCAGGTCGGTGGCGCTGCCCCCCAGCGCCAGCTCCGAGGAGATCGCGATGACCGTGCCGCCGCCCGCCGCGATCATGTGGGGGAGCACGGCGCCGCATGTGTTCACCGTCCCGCCGAGAACGACGCCCAGCATCGAGTCCCACTGCGCTTTTGTTACGTCACAAACGTCGATGCCCTCCTCGTAGTATCCGGCCGCCGTGACCGCGGCGTCGATCCCGCCAAAGCGCGCGGCGACGGCATCGACGGCCGATCGCACGCCGTCGGCGTCGGCGACGTCGCACTGGAGCGGCAGGTCGGTGTCCGACGGCTTCAGGTCGATGCCCGCTGTCCGCCAGCCGCGCCGCCGGAACAGCGCGGCCGTCGCGGCGCCGATCCCGCTGGCCGCCCCGGTGATCACGACCGCCGCGGGGCCCGGTCCGGCCGGCTCGCTCACTGGCTGCCTCCGGGCTCAGTCATTCGCCCGCCGGGTCGGTGACCAAGGGCTCGAAGCGGGCCGTCACCGCCTCGCCGCCGCGCCGGAGGACGACGGCGGAAACCACCGCGCCGAGCACGCCTAGCACGGCGATCACCAGCACGATGCTCCAGTTCAAGTACCAGACGCCGCCGTAGGTGTTGCGCGGCCAGGCGATGTTGATGATCTCGGCGATCATCCAGATGGCCGCGAAGTACGTCACCGTTGCCGCCACCCTGCCCATCGACACGGGCCCTGGCGTCCAGCCGCCGCGCAGCCGGGTGATGGCTGCCGCCACGACCGGCAGGGCATAGGACACGAAGAATCCGGTGGTCGCCGCGCTGAGCAGCAGAGTGAACACGTTCGCGTTGTGGATGAACAGCAGTATCCCGGCGATGATGAAGGTCAGACCGATCACGTGGCGGGGCAGCCGCTCGGGGCCGCTGAGCCGGGCGAGCAGCCCGGACAGCGGAAGCTCGCGGGCGCGGGCGCTGGCCCAGATGGCACGGGACACGGCGGCCTGCACGGCGATCATGCTGGCGGTGAAGCCGATGGTCAGCATGACCAGCAGCGCGCGGCCGGTTCCCGAGCCGAGGCGGGCTTCGAGCGTCGTGGCGATGGGGTTGGCGTCCCGGCCGGATAGGACGGCGCCGAGGTCGGGGAGCGCGAGGATGAGGCCGAGGGTGGCGAACATGACCAGCAAGCCGACGGTGAGCAGCGACAGGCTGATGGCCTTGGGCAGCACGTGCCTGGCTCCCTGGACCTCCTCGGCGATCGAGCCCGCCGACTCGAAGCCCACGAAGGAGAAGCCGATGAACGCCACGATGGCGAGGAACGGCCCGAACAGCCACCCGCCGCCGTGCGCGGTGCCCGCCCCGCTGAACAGGAACGAGAACGAGTGCGTGCGGTGGAAGAACAGCAGTGCGATGCCGATCCCCAGCGAGGAGATCAGCTCCGCGGTCATCGAGACGTAGAGCAGGCCGCGCAGGAACTTCCGGCCGATCATGTTCGCGATGGTGCCGAAGATCAGGATGCCGAGCGCCAGCAGGCTGGTCTCGGTCTGGCTGAGCGAGTTGAACCCCATCGCGGGCCCGAGGAAGTCGGCAGCGAAGAGCGCGACTATGGCCATGGCTATCACCAGCCCCCAGCTATACGCCCAGTTCGCGAACCAGCCGTAGCGGGCGCCGAACAGCGCGCGCGCCCACTGGTAGACGCTGCCCTGGAACGGCCATTTCGAGACCAGGTCGCCGAACACGCCGGTGACGGCGAGCTGGCCGATCAGGACGACCGGGAACCCCCAGAAGAACGCCGGGCCAGCGGTGAGGAGGCCGAGACCGAACACCGAGTAGATGCCGACGATCGGCGACACGTCGGAGAAGGCCAGGGCGAACGCGGACCGGAGCGTGAAGTCTCGGACGGGAGTGTGGGACAGGTCAGGCGCGACGGCCTGGTCAGGCGCGATCTCCGCCATGCCGGTCTCCTTTCTCGCTGCTGTTGCGTGCGGGGAGCGCGACCCAGTAGGCCGCATCGGGCAGGACCGGCTGCGGGCAGGTCCGCGGAGCCAGGTCGAGGCCGGCGACATGGCGGGCGACGTCGCCGACGGTGGTGATCCACAATCCGGGCAGCTCGGTCATCCGCTCGATCAGCCGCTCGATCGCCCGGGCGCGGGACGGTCGGCCTGACAGGAACGGGTGGCAGGTGAGCACGAACGCGGCGCCGATCTCGTGCGCGGCCTCCAGCTCGAGCGACCACATCTCCAGCGCCTTGGCCGGGCTCTCGATCACGCCCGACCCGATGAGGTCGGGCAGGAACGCGTACTGCTCCCAGTCGTCCAGTCCCCACCAGGCGGGGATCTCGATGAGGCTGGCACCCGGCGAGCCGTCGGCCACCGCGAGCCGGTACGGGTAGTCGGAGTCCATCAGGCTGGAGTCGTAGAGGAAGCCGCGGTCGGCCAGCAGCCGCGGCGTGTTGTAGGTCAGCTCCCACATCGGCGCCCGGTAGCCGGCCGGCCGCACCCCGGCCACGTCGCGCAGTGCCTGCAGGCCAAGATCGATCATGTCGGCCTCGGTGCGGGCGTCCATCCCGATCGTGTTCTCGTGGAAGTAGGAGTGGTGCGCGACCTCGTGGCCGGCCTCGGCGATCGACCGCACGACGGCGGGGTAGCGGTGCGCGGAGTAGCCGGGCACGAAGAACGTGGCGCGCACGTCGTGCCGCGCCAGCAGGCCGAGTAGCCGCGGGACGCCGGCCAGCGGACCGTAGGCCTGGTGGCTCATCGGGCTCATCCGACCCGCGGAGGAGATGTCGGCGGTCAGCACCGCGGACTCGGCGTCCAGGTCGAACGTCAGGCACGCGGCCGCCGTGTAGCCGTCCGGCCAGGCAACAGGCCCGGCCGGCGTCGCGGTGCTGGCCAGGTCCTGCTCGCCGCCCGGCCGGCTCACGGGGGCGTCCCGACGGCCTTCATGCGGGCAAGCATCCGACTTGTTCGCCAGACTTGGCCATCCGACTGCGGCGCAGACTTCCCGGTGCCGTTCATAACGTGGTATGAGGGAGTACGCCTGGTTCGGCCGGCTAACGGCGGCGACCTCCGGGCGGTGGGGGACAGACATGACGATGACCGTCCGGCTGCTGCTTGAACGACCGAGACTGCAGCTCGCCCTGGTCGGGGGAGCCTCCGGCCTGGACCGGGAGGTCACCTGGGCGCACGCGTCAGACCTTCCCGCCCCGTGGGACTGGCTCGGGCCCGGTGAGCTGCTGCTGACCAACGGGACGGGGATTGGGGCATCGCCGGCCGCCCAGGTGGACTTCGTCGAGCGGCTCGGCAGGATCGGCGCGAGCGGGCTCGTGATGGGCCTGGGTACCGGAGGCGCTCCGGTCACCCGCGAGCTGGCCAGGCGAGCCTGCGACCTTGACCTGCCCTTGCTGACCGTCCCGTACTCGATCCGGTTCAGCGACATCGTGCGGACGGTGGCCGAGGGCAACGACCCGAACGGGCAGGAACAGCTCGGTGACCTCGCGCAGTTCTACGACCTGCTCAGGCTGTCGCTGGCTGCGGGCGACCTCGGGCCGGCGGCGTTCGACGCGCTCGGCCGTCAGCTCGGCCTTCGGCTGCACCTGGTCGACGCCGGGACCGGGACTTCGGTCTTCGACGACGAGACCATCGATCCGCTCGGCCAGGCGCTCGCGGAGAGCGTGGCCGAGCACGGCCACGCCATACCCGGGCTGCTGCGGCTGAGCCGGGACGGCAGCGCTGACGGCGAGGTCTGCGCGCTGGCGGTCGCCGTTCCCGGCGAGCCGCTGACGGCCCTGGTCGCCGAGCCTGCGGGCGGCCGGCTGCCCAACGTCGCGGTGCTCCAGCACGTGGCCGTGGCCGGCGCGGTTCAGCTGGCCCAGATCGTCGCCGAGCGCCGTCGCCGCCGGCAGCAGGGCGCCGAGATGCTGGCGCAGCTGCTTGACCGGCACCGGGGCTGGCGGCTGACCAGCGGCGAGCCGTCTGTCGACGGTATCGACTTCGCCGCGAGCGTCCTGATCGTGCTCCGATCCGCCGAGCCGGAGACGGAGGACGCGCT
>WNGJ01005405.1_pt1 | contig 17282 bp, 8 predicted proteins | sample 5400611 | NCBI WGS metagenome assembly WNGJ01 (sample SAMN13153375, study PRJNA577476) | soil metagenome | isolation source: 40 cm soil or saprolite under Garry oak tree replicate 1 | place: USA:California | collected 2016-06-15 | reverse complement strand
AATGGCAGGACGCCGTGATCCGCGCCGCGATCACACTGAAGCTCAATGTCTTCGAGGACACGGGCGCAATCATTGCCGCCGTCACGACGTCGATCCCCGAAGCCGCGGACAGCAGCCGCAACTGGGACTACCGCTTCTGCTGGCTGCGGGACGCGTACTTCGTCGTGAATGCCTTGAATCGCCTGGGCGCGACGCAGACGATGGAGCGGTACCTCGGCTTCATCCGCAACGTCGTCGCCGAGGGCGCCGAGGGGGGGGGGCGGCTCGATCCGGTGTACACCGTCACCGGTCACCGGCTGCCGCCGGAGCGCGTGGTGGAGTCGCTGCCGGGTTACCGCGGCATCGGGCCCGTGCGGGTGGGCAACCAGGCTGCGGAGCAATCGCAGCACGACGTGTACGGCTCATCCATTCTCGCCGCCACGCACGTGTTCTACGACCGGCGGCTGGTCCGGCAAGGCGATGAGTCGCTGTTCCGCCGCCTCGAGCCGCTGGGGGAGCGCGCATTCCGGTCCTTCGATCAGCCGGATGCGGGGTTGTGGGAGCTGCGAGGCAGCACGCGGGTGCACACGTTCTCCGCCGTGATGTGCTGGGTGGGGTGCGAGCGGTTGGGCCGCATCGCGAAACAGCTCGGCCTCGAGGACCGCGCCAGCTACTGGTGCCAGCGCGCCCGCGAGCTGCACGAGGAGATTTCGCGCCGCGCGTGGAACGAGAAGCTGGGCACGTTCGTCGCCACGTTCGACGGGGATACGCTGGATGCCAGCCTTTTGCAGCTGAACGAGCTGTTCTTCGTCGCGGACGACGACCCGCGCTTCGTGGCGACGGTGCGCGCCATCGGGAAACAGTTGAAGCGAGGCGATTTCGTGTTCCGCTACACCACCCCCGACGATTTCGGCACGCCGGCGAACGCGTTTCTGGTGTGCACGTTCTGGTACATCAACGCCCTCGCCGCGATCGGCGAACGCGATGAAGCGCGCCGCATGTTCGAGGACATCCTGGCGTGCCGCAACCGGTTCGGGCTCCTCGCCGAGCACATCGACCCAAAGACAAGGGAGCAGTGGGGGAATTTTGTGCAGACCTACAGCATGGTGGGACTGATCAGCTCGGCGATTCGGCTTTCTCAAAGATGGGACCAAGCCTTCTAACTAGTTTTTGCATGTCCCCGCCTTTTGGGCACACAACGCGAGCGCGACCCCGTTGGTCCATCCAAATCCATCCTGCGTGGGATACTCACCGCCACCTGCTTTGCGAGTCGTGTTGACCACATCGTACTTCTCCATCATTCGCCCAGTTGCCTGGTAGGTCCGATTGATGAGCCGGAGCCAGCGGCTTGCCGCCTGATCGGCCAAATCGCCCCGGCCATAGCGGCGTACCCCTTCGATCGTCAGCCACACGAGTGGCGGCCAGCCGTTGGGGCCGTCCCACTGCTGCCCCGACGCGAAGTTCGTCGTCACGAAGCCGCCCGGTTTCAGGAAATCGCGCTCCAGGCGCGCGGCAACCCTTCTCCCCTGGTCATCGGTCGCGATGCCGAAGTAGAGCGGCTCGGCTGCGGCGAGCGACGGACGATCCGTGACGAGCGCCCCGGTGCGCCAGCGCCGATCGAAGAAGAAGCCTGCCTTGGGGTCGTACATCGCAAGAATCGCCCGCCGGCGCGTATCGGCCCGCTGTTTGAACCGCCGGAAGAGTGTGTCGTCCCCCCTGCCGTTGCGGACGAAGGCGAAGGCCGCGATGGTGCGCTCGCTGTTGTACAGCAGGCTGTTGAGATCGACCGGGATCAGGTCCGTGGTCTCGAGCGTGCGCAGGTCTTTGGGATTGCGCATCCAGCGGCTCGAAAAGTCCCAGCCACTCTCCGCCGTCGCACGCACGTTGCGATAGAACTTGGCGCGGAGCGACTCGGGGAGCGTCTGACCGAGCTCGACGTCGGGCCGGTAGGATTCGGGCCGCGGCTCGTCAGAGTCGTCCCAGTACCGGTTCAGTACGACGCTGTCCGACAGTCGCACCACTCGGCGGAACGCGTGTCCCGGCGCCAGCGTGTCCGCGCCATCCATCCAGAACGCGTACTCCTTCTCCATCGCGTCGAGGTACCGGAGGGCCTGCGCCGTGTCCGTGGCGCGCGCGTACAGTCCCACCATTGCCGCGAAGTAGGGCGGCTGGCTGCGGCTCCGGTAGTAGGTGCGATTGCCGTTCGGAATGTGCCCGATCGTCAGGATGAGATGCGCGAAGTTGTCCAACATGCTCTTCACGAGGTCGGTGCGCCCGCTCTGCACGAGCCCGAGCATCGTGAAGTAGGAGTCCCAGTAGTAGACCTCGCGGAAGCGCCCGCCGGGAACGATGTAGGGACTCGGGAGAGGGATGAGGGACGAGTGGGTGTCCGCGCTGTCGGCGGAGCGCGTCAGCACCGGCCACAGCGCGTTGAGATGCGCGACCATGCTCTGCGATGCGACGGTGTGGTACCCATCACCTGCCGGCTGCGGCAACACGAAATTCTGCGCGACGAACGCGCGGAGCACGAATCCGGGTGTGCGCCGCGCCGAATCGTAGCGCACCTCGATGACGCGAGGCTCTGATTTGGGATGCGCGTCGACGAACTCTTTGGAATCGGGGAAGATTCCCGAAAGCTGGACGTCCGAGAAGAGCGCGCCGATGTCGTGCGCGGGGTCGTATGACGGTCGGACGGTCGGACGGCCGGACGGCCCGCAGGCAGCCAGCCCGAGCAGTCCGGCGCACAGCGTACGGCGCACGGCGTACGCAGTCATCAGGCAAACACGATCCAGAGCACGCCAATGATCGCCACTAAGAGAATGGAGAGCGCGATCTCGATCCTGCGCTGTTTCGACTTCTCGCCCTCTTTCGTTGCCATACCCGGCCCTCCGACGTCACGCTTCTCGTACGTGAGGCCAGCGGTCTTCTCGACACCGGGCGCCGGCGTGGCCATGCTCACCACGAAGAGGACGGCCGTGCAAATCACGAACAGCAGCACCGCGTAGTGGAGGAAGTTGAACTCCGCGATCCACTCCCAGAGTGAGCCAGCGGCCAACCCCGCCTTATCGGTCCCATTCGCGAACTCGAGGACCAGGCGCAGCACGCCGAGCACGAGACCGGTGACCAGCGATGCCATCGCCCCCTTCCCGTTCAAGCGCTTGAAGAAGATGCCCAGCAGGAAACAGGCGGCGATGGGCGGCGCGATGTAGGCCTGAACGCTCTGCAGGTAGATGTAGACCTGCGACGAGATGTACTTCATGAACGGAATCCATGCCAAGCCCAGCACCACCATGATCCCGGCAGAAATGCGGCCCACCTTCACGAGCTGCTGCTCGCTCGCGGCCGGACGCATTTTCTTGTAGACGTCCCACGTCAACAGGGTCGAGCACGCGTTGAAGGCCGACGCGAGCGAGCTCATGAGCGCCGCCAGCATCCCGGCGAGCACGAGGCCTTTGAGCCCGTCAGGCAGCAGCCGCGTCACCAGCGAGGGATAGGCCGAATCACCCTTGATGTCTGAGAACAACGCCGCGGCGACGACACCGGGTAAGACGAAGATGAAAACGGGCAAAATCTTCAGGTAGCCGGCGAAGATCGTTCCGGTGCGCGCTTGCGGAATGTTTTTGGCGGCCAACACGCGTTGCACGATGTGCTGATCGGTACACCAGTACCAGATTCCCAATATCGGAGCGCCGAAGATGATTCCGGTCCACGGAAAATTCGGATCGCTGGCGGGCTTCCACATCGAGAAGAATCCGACCGGCACTTTCGCTTTCAGCGCCGCAATCCCGCCCACGTGCTGCAATCCGATGATCATGAGCGTCGCCGAGCCGAGGATCAGGACGATCGCCTGCAACACCTCAGTGTAGACCACGGCACGCAGGCCGCCGAAGATCGTATAGAGCGTCACACTGATTTTCGTGAGGACGTAGCCGATCACGGACACCCAGGTGAAGTAGGTCCGCGCCGCCGAGTTGTACCGTTTTTCGAGGAATTCGGGCATCGTGTAGACGCCGCTCTTCAGGTAGTAGGGCACGAAAAGCCAACCGAGCAGCAGCAGGATCAGGCAGGCGAGCCACTCGAAGTGGCCCACCGCGAGTCCGGTGGTCGAGCCCGACCCCGCCAGACCGACCAGGTGTTCGCTGCCGATGTTCGAGGCGAACAAGCTCGCGCCGACTGCGAACCAGCCCACATCGCGGGCCGCGAGGAAGTAATCGGAGCTCACCTGCTTCTCGCGCCGCGCCGCCCAGTAGCCGATGCCGGCCAGGATCAGGAAGTAGCCGACGATGAACACCAGGTCGAAGGCATGCAGATTGCTCATGGAGTGGACCTTGAGGAGTGGAGGAGATATTGAACCGCGATTTCGGTCAGCGACCACAACTGCACGTCGGAGCTCGAGCCGTAGCGAACTGGCCGCAAGACCCCTCCTTCAAACTTGTAGCTCCACAGCTCGGCGTACTGCAGGCCGGAGCGCGCCACCGCGCTCCGTACCGAATCGATCGCGCCCGGGCGATTGCGCCCTCCCTGCGCCAGCGCGGCGAGCAGGACGCTTACTTCTCGACCCCAGACGACGCGCGGCGAGTGGTAGCGATCGCCCTCGAACATCTCCCAGACGGCGGGAGCGGCGTAGGCGTCGTTGGCTACGGCCAATCCCAGACCATCGATGAAGAGCCCCACCGGGTACGGCAACAGAAACGGCCGCAGCAGCTCACTCTCCCGAGTGTCGTCCTGCCGCTCGAGCAGCAGCCACATCGCTGGATCCGTGCTCATCACCGGAATCGGCTGGCCGGCGCTGTCGAGCGAGACGGCGGGAAAGCGCAGCGTGTCGCTTGGGAATCCGGAGCGCGTCACCACCGCTTCCCAATGCGCCCGCTCGGCGGCGGGCAGCGAGGCCAGCTTGGCGCCCACGCGCGCTTCGACGTCGGCGGGCGCCAGCGCGACCATGAAATGCTGTGACGATTGCGCCCAGGTGCGGACGCCCGCCGGGACCAGCTCGGCATGGTCGATTCCCGGCTCGCCGAGCGCGCGAAGCGCGCTGTCAATCGTGACGATCGCGCGGAGTGCCTGCGGGACCCAGACCACATTCACATCGAATGCGAAGCACCCGCCTGCATATCCCACTCGGCTGTCGCGCCAGCTTCCCGGATGGCAATACCCATCTGGGTCGCGCTTGAAGGACACGAGGTTCGTCGCGACCGGATCGTGCGCGTACGGAGCCGCCCGGTGCATCACGTACCCGATGTTCTTGCGCAGTGCGTCGCCCCAGCGCTGCACGAATGCGCGCTTGCGCGCATTGGGGACGGCGCCGTTGGCGAAGTAGTGCCCCGCGACCACCGGCAGCTGGAAGTCGTCGTCCACCATCCAGTAGTTCTCGCGCGTCGCCTGCAGGTTGCGCAGCAGCGTGCTGTCACCGGTCCTCAAGAACTCGGCGGCGTTCTCGCGGATCGCCTGACCGCCGAGCGCTTCTTCGTGACTCACTTCGCCGTCGGGGGCGAGCTTGGCCAGCGCCGCGCGCATGACGAATTCGGGCATCGTATCCGCCCACACCGGCTCCATGAGCAGCGCTGTCAGCAGCATGTCGCGGCCGAAGTAGGTCGCGTACGTCGGCAACGCCGCTATCAGCTTCTGCTTGGAGCTGAGCAGCTCGAAGCCGGAGATCTCGCGCTCCAAACGCGGTGACTTGGCGGAATCGGCGAAGCGGCGGAACGCGGCGCTGAAGATTTGGTTGCGGCGGAGGGGATCGAGCGCGGCCCCATCGGTCGCGATCTCGACGCTGAACGTGACGGGTCGCGTCCCGAGTGCCCGAATCGTCAAGACACCGCCGCGAAGCGTGGCGAGAGTGGTGCGCGCGTCGCCGCGCAGTGTCAGCCAGAGATGGTTCCTGCCATCGAGGCTGGGCTGCGATGCTCGCAGCGTCCAGTCCCGGGGAGTGCTCGTCAGTCGCACGCTCGGCGTGAGCCGTTCGGTGTACGGCGCGCCCATGCGCTTGGCGAACTCCGCCATCTCGGACACCACGAACGTCGGTGCGTCGATCGAATCGCGCACGCGGCCCGCGTAACCGAAGTCGCGCTCGATGCGCATCGAGCCCAGCAGGATTTGACCGATCCGGATTGACCGCCCGCCCTGCACCGTCAGTGAGTACCGTAACCACCGCCGACCGCTGCGACCGCCGGTCGCACCTACCGTCGCTCCCCCTTGGTCGAATGCGACCGCCGCGACCGCCGCATTTGTCTCTTGACCGCCCAAGTTGCGAGCCGTGAACCCGATGCTCTCGTTCAGCGCATCGGCCCAGAGGTGCACGACGCGGCCCGTTTTTCCTTCGATGTACATCTCCACCGAATTGCCGCGCGCATCGCGGTACAGGCGGGCGGTGTAGCCCTCGTAGGCCGCGGGGTCATCGAGACCGGACGTCGGAAACTGTAGGACGGGGGGCGTTTCCCGTGGGGATGCAGCCTGAATCGCGAGCAGGATTGCCAGCAGCATGGCCGTAGATACTCCGCCCGTGACCCACCCTTGACAAGGGCTGGATCGGGCGGCAATTCGGATGCAATAACCGTCATTCCGTTGGTCAGCAGACCCGCCTGCGGAGGTACATCGATGCATCTGAATCGACACGTAGGGCCCATCCTCGCGTTCCTGTCCGTCCTCGCCACTCCCCTCGCGGCCCAGAACGGCTCGATCCGCGGCCAAGTCGTCGACAGCGTCACCCAGCAGGGGCTCGTCGGCGCCACAGTCCTCATTCAGGGGCAACCGCGACAGACGGCAACCGGTGCCGACGGCAGCTTCACGCTGAGCGACGTGCCGCCAGGCACGGTCGTACTCAAGGTGACGCGCATCGGCTTCGGTCCACAGACGAGATCGGTGACTATCGCTGCGGGTGCCACCGCCGAAGCGCGGTTCGCGCTCACGCCGCAGGCGTCGCTCCTCGAGGCCGTGGTCGTCACAGGTTACGGCTCGCAGCGACGCGAAGCGATCACCGGCTCTGTCTCAACCGTGGATCCGAGCGCCGCAAACGTGGGCGTGAAGACCAACGTCGATCAAATGCTGCAGGGCCGCGCGGCCGGCGTCGACATCATCCAGAACAACGGTGAGCCCGGCGCCGGGATGCAGATCCTGATCCGCGGCGGCAGCTCGATCAGCAATACCAACGAACCGCTGTACGTCATCGACGGCGTCGCGATCAACAACGTCCCGACGCAGCCGGACGGCATGGGCGCGGGTGGCGCACCACCGCTGGCGCGCAACCCCCTGAACATGATCAATCCCGGCGACATCGCTGCGATCACGATCCTCAAGGACGCCTCCGCGACTGCGATTTACGGCAGCCGCGCCGCGAACGGGGTCGTGCTGATCGAAACGAAACACGGCACCAGCGCCGGTCCGTCCACCGTCGAATATGACGGCTACGTTGCCGCGTCATCCCCGTCCAAGCGTCTCGACCTGGTCACCGCTCCCGAGTACCGTCAGTTCGTCACGGGGCAGGTCGCCCAGTTTGTCGCGGACACGGCCCTCTGTCCCCCGTTCGCCGTCGATTCGCTCGCCTACAAGGCATGTTTCAGCGCCGCCCGGGGACTCGATCCGAAGCACCTCGCCAACCTGGGTAAAGCAAACACCGATTGGGAGCGCGCGGTCACGCGCACCGCAGTCACGCACAATCACAATCTCTCATTCTCGGGCGGCAGCGAAGACACACGGTATCGGGCGTCGATGAATTACATGAGCCAGCCCGGCGTTGCGATGAATAACGGCCTGGAGCGGATCCAGGGAATGCTGAGCGCCAATCACCGTGCATTCGACAATCGCCTGCGGCTGGCGTTGACGGTGACCACGTCGCGCGAGAATGACACCTACATCACGTACGAGAACACCGGTGGCTTCGAAGGCGGTGTCTTCCAGAACGTCGCGATCTTCAATCCGACGCAGCCGGTCGCGGTAACCGACTCGACCGGCACGCGCTATTACGAGGTCCCAGTCGGGACCTCCGTGCGGAATCCCGTGGCGCTGGCCGCACAGGTCCAGAACGTCGGCAACGCCACGCGCACCCTGGGAAACTCGAGTGCTGAGTTCGACCTCACGTCGGGACTGACCGCCAAGATCGCCGTCGGCCTCGACCACTCGGACGGCATCCGCCAGATCTACTTCCCCAACGCGAATCCCGTTGGTGTGGCACTCGGCGGCGGGCTGGCCCAACAAGCCGAACTCGGGAACACGACGAAAACGTTGCAGACATTACTCACCTTCAATCGTCAGTCCGGCAACAACAGCTTCGACATCGTGGGCGGCTACGAGTACACGAAATTCAACAACAATCTCGTGACGGCGCAGGGGGTCGGATTCTTCACCGATGCCTATGGCTTCAACAATCTCAGCGTCGCCGCCTCGCGCACCGTTAGTTCGAACGCTACTGACTGGAAGCTCGCCTCCTTCCTGTCGCGCGCGAACTACGGGTACAAAGACAAGTACTTCGTCACCGGAATTCTCCGGTATGACGGATCGTCGGTCTTCGCCACCGGGCATCAGTGGGCGCTGTTCCCGGGCCTCTCGGCCTCGTGGAAGCTCAGCCAAGAAGGCTTCGCCAGCAGCCTGCCGTTCTCCGATCTCCGGCTGCGCGTGGGTTGGGGACGCCAGGGCAACCCGGGCATTCCACCCTATCAATCGCTCGTCCTGATGAGCGGCGGCACGGGCGGCACGTATCCGTGGGGCGACACCCCGCAGAGCGGCGTGTTCCCGGTCGGCAACGGCAACAAGGACCTCAAGTGGGAGCAGACGGACCAGTACAACGTGGGGGTCGACTTCGGCCTCTGGGGTAACCGCCTCGCCGGCACGGCGGAGCTTTACGTGAAGAAGACCTCCAACCTGCTCGAGTTGGTCGGGGCGCAGCAGCCGGCCAATAATTCCCAGACGTTGGTGAACGTCGGCAAGCTGCAGAATCACGGCTTCGAGCTGACGCTCGACGCGCTGCTCGCGTCGCGGCCCAGTCTCACGTGGCGCGCAGGGATCACGTTTGCCGCCGCGCGGAACAAGGTCGTGTCACTGGGCCCGTTCAGCTTCCTGCGGTCCGGAGTCGTCAGCGGGCAGGGACAATCCGATCAATGGGCGGAGCGCCTGATCCCAGGACAGCCGCTCGGCACGTTCTATGGGCCGGTGTTCGTGGGCGTCGATGCGGCCGGCCATCAGCTGTTTGCCTGCACGGCGGCAACATCGGGCTGCACCAACGGACAGACCACGAACGGGTTGGGGCCCGCTTCCGCCGACTACGCCATCATCGGCAAAGCGAACCCCGACTTCACCTTCGGGTTCCGCAACCAGATCACCGTGGGCAAGTTCGATATCAGCGCGCTGATTCGCGGGGCTGTCGGCCAGGACCTGTTCAACAACACGGCGCTGGTGTATTCGACCAAGAGCGACGCGCTTTCGGACAAGAATTTCCTGCGGCCGGCACTGACCGATGGGGTGGGGCTGCATGAGCCGGCGATCTACTCGTCACGCTGGGTCGAGTCCGCGTCCTTCGTGCGGCTGCAGAACGTGACGGTGGACTACGCGCTGGATCTGCCGGGCCTGGTGCGGAGCGCCCGCAGTATGCATCTGTTCGTGTCGGTCGATAACGCATTCGTCTTGACGGGATATAGCGGGTACGATCCCGAGGTGTCGAACCTGAACCAGAACTCGCTGACCCCCGACGCCGGCATCGCATCCCGCGGCGTCGATTATCTCAGCTACCCCCGGCCCCGCACGGTGACCGGCGGCATCCGTCTCGTCTTTTGAGGAGGCTGGTCATATGAAGCGACTTCTTGTGACAACGTCCTTCGGTGCGGTGGCGCTGAGCACGTTGCTGCTCGTGCCGATCCAGGGATGCACGGACCTGACCGAGGCACCGCCGAGTCAAATCGTGAAGAGCCAGTTCTTCCGCGACCAGGGCGAAGTACTCGCCGGTCTCGCCGGAGTCTACGCGCAGCTGCGTGGCACGCTGGATGACTACTATAACCTCAGCGAGATCAGCAGCGATGAAATGGTCGTGCCGACCCGCGGCCCCGACTGGTACGACAACGGCACGTGGCTCGAGACGCATCGCCAGCAGTGGACCGCCACCAGCCCGGGCACGCTCAGCTTCATGAACGGCGCCTGGAACACCGCCATGGGCGGAGTGGCGCGCGCCAACACATTCCTCGACGCCGTGCAGACCTCGTCCGTGCCGAACATCCCGAGCATCAGGGCGGAGGCGCGGACGCTGCGGGCCTTCTATTACTACCTGTTGCTGGACATGTTCGGCGGCGCGCCGATTGCGACGACCCCTGAAATCAAGGCGCGGCCGCGCGCGACGCGCGATTCGACATTCAAGTTCATCGAGTCGGAGCTGCTCGCCGTTCGGCCCGACCTGCCCGTCACGCGGGACGCGGCCAACAGCGGCCGGATGACGCGTGGTGTCGTGGATGCCATTTTGGCGAATATGTACATCAACGCCGGCGTGTTCACGAAGGACGGGACCCCTACCAGTGTTATCAAGGCGACCGCATACAATTCCTGCGCGGGCATCACGGTCGCGGGCGGACTCGACGCCTGCCAGGCGGCGGTGAACCGCGTAGACAGTCTTTTGAACTCCTCCGCCGCGTACGCGCTCGGGGATAGCTTCCCGACGTTCCAGAAGAATTTCTCGCCCGATAACGCCACGTCGAAGGAGAATATCTTCGTCATCAAGTTCGCGGACGCGACGGACCTGGGTCTCAACTTCGTCATGCGGGCGCTGCATTATCACCAGTACACGCCCGAGCCCTGGAACGGGTTCGCAGCGCTGGCACAGACGTATAACGCCTTCGATGCCAGTGACAAACGCCGGGCGATTTTCCTCGTGGGACCGCAAGTCAACGTCCTGACCGGCGTACCCACCACGGACCGCGCCGGGAACCCGCTCGTGTTTACCGTCACCATCGCCAACGTCGCGTCGGCGACCGAAGGGGAAGGTCCGCGCATTTACAAATGGCCGGCCGACCCCGGCCACGTGGCGCAGAACAACGGCAACGACTTCGCCTGGTTCCGGCTGGCGGAGATGGTCCTGATCAAGGCCGAGGCGGAGCTGGACGGCGCAACCGGCAGCTCCACTCCGCTGGCGCTGGTGCAACAGGTGAGAAAGCGCGCGTTCACGACGGATACGCTGAGCGCAGTGTCGTTGCCCGTCATTCTGCGCGAGCGGCTGTTCGAGTTCACCGGCGAAGGCAAGCGGCGCCAGGATCTGATTCGGTTCGGAGCGTACACGCAGCCGTGGGAGTGGAAGACGAACCCCGAGGGTCAGGAGGCGCGGCGCGTCCTCATGCCGATTCCCCAGGGGCAGATCGACGCGAACCCGCTGCTGACACAAAACCCCGGGTACTAATTGCCGCAGGCGCTTCACAGAGGGGCGCAGCATGCTGCGCCCCTCTTGCTTTTGCTCGGTATCGTCGCCTGCTCTGAAACACCGCGCGATGACGTCCCGCCGCCCGCGCGCGCCGGGCAGTTGTTCACGCTGATGCCCTCGAGCTACACCGGCGTCCGCTTCGAGAACCGCGTCACCGATACGCGGGAGTTCAACGTTTTCACCTACCGCAACTTCTACAACGGCGGCGGCGTGGCGCTGGGCGATCTCAGCGGTGACGGGCTGCCGGAGCTCGTGCTCACCTCCAATCAGGGCGGCCCGCGCCTCTACCTGAACCTCGGCCAATTCCGGTTTCGTGACATTACGCAGGAGGCCGGCGTCGCCGAGCAGGACCGCTGGACGACCGGCGTCACGCTCGCGGATGTAAACGGCGACGGCCTGCTCGACATCTACGTGTGCCATGCCGGCCTGAAAAGCGGCGCCGCGCGCGCCAACACGCTGTACATCAATCAGGGACTCAGAGACGGGATCCCGCGGTTTCGCGAGATGGCGGCCCAGTACGGGATCGCCGATACCGGCTATTCCACCCAGGCCGCCTTTTTCGACTACGACGGCGACGGTGATCTCGATCTCTTCCTGATTCGTAACTCCCCGCGGGCGGTGGCAACGATCGCCGTCCGGAACCAGCGCACGATCCGGGATCCGCTCGGCGGACACGAGCTGTACCGCAACGACGGCGGGCACTTCGTCAATGTCAGCGCGCAGGCGGGCATTTATGGCCCCGAAATCGGCTTCGGCCTCGGCATCGCGGTGGCGGACGTCAATCGGGACGGCCGGCCCGATGTCTACGTCGCCAACGACTTCTTCGAGCGCGACTACCTCTATATCAACAAGGGCGACGGGACGTTCGCCGAAGTCCTGGACGGGGCACTGCCGGTCTCCAGCTACTTCTCGATGGGCGTGGACATCGCCGACGTGGACAACGACGGGTGGCCCGACATCTATACCGCCGACATGCTCCCCGAGGACGACTATCGGCTGAAGACGACGTCGGCCTTCGAACCGTGGGAGTCGTTTCAGGCCAAGGCCCGCGACGGCTTCGATCACCAGCTCATGCGCAACATGTTGCAGCGCAACAACCGCGACGGCACCTTCAGCGACATCGGGCAGCTGGCCGGCGTGGCGCGCACCGACTGGAGCTGGGCCGCCCTCATCGCAGACTTCGACCTCGACGGCAATAAGGACATCTTCGTCGCCAACGGACTGGCCAAAGACGTCACGTCACAGGATTACATCGCCTTCCTCGGCAACGACCAGACGATGCTCCAGGCAACGCGCGGCGAGCGGGTGGATTTCATGAGTCTGATCAACGCGATGGGCTCCACCAAGCTTCGTAATTACGCGTTCCGCAACAACGGCGATCTGACGTTCACGAAAGTCAGCGCCGCGTGGGGCCTGGAGCAGCCGAGCTTCTCGAACGGCGCGGCATACGGTGATCTGGACGGCGACGGGGCGCCGGATCTCGTCGTGAACAACGTGAACGACGCGGCGTTCATCTATCGCAACAACGCCCGCGCGCAGCTTCCGGCCAATCACTACCTGCAGGTCCGCCTCGAAGGCGACAGCGCGAATCGCTTCGCCGTCGGCGCGCGGGTCACGCTGCAGACGCGCGACCGCCAGTTCATGCAGGAGCTCGAGCCGACGCGCGGATTCCAGTCGAGCGTCGACTACACGCTGACATTCGGTGTCGGCCGCATCGACACGCTTGAATCGGTCACCGTCGATTGGCCTGATGGTCGCACGAGTGGCATGAAGCACGTCGCCACGAATCAGCGCGTTACGATCCGAGAACAGGGTGCGGAGCTATCACGCACCACGCACGACGCACGACGCACGATCTTCCAGGACGTCACAACCCAAGTCGGCTTGGACTTCAAACACCAGGAAAACGAGTTCGTCGACTTCGATCGCGAGCAGCTCATTCCCAAGATGGTTTCCACCGAAGGCCCGTTCGTCACCGTGGGCGACGTGAATGGGGATGGCCTCGACGACTTCTTCATCAGTGGTGCGAAGGGCCAGCCGAGCGCGCTCTACGTGCAGCGACCAAACGGCACGTTCGTAGCAACGAATAAGGCCCTATTCGACCGCGACCGCATTTCCGAAGACCTCGGCGCGGCCTTCTTCGACGCGAACGGCGACGGCAAGCTCGATTTGTACGTCGCCACAGGCGGCAACGAATTCTCCGCGCTCGCGCCCGCCCTCGAGGACCGGCTCTACCTCGGCGACGGCCGCGGCAACCTGCGCAAGACGACAAATCAGCTGCCGCCACTCTTCACGAGCGGCTCGCGGGTCGCGGTGTCGCAGGACTACGTCTTCGTCGGTGGCCGGGTCGTGCCGGGGCGCTACGGCGTGGATCCGCCGAGCACGCTGCTCCGGAACGACGGCCATGGGAAGTTCAGCGACGTCACCGCGCAGGTCGCACCCGACCTCGCGCACATCGGGATGGTGACCGACGCGATGTGGCTCGACGTGGACGGCGACCGCCGGCTCGACCTGGTCGTCGTGGGCGAGTGGATGCCGATCACGATCTTTCACAACACGGGCACGAAGCTCGAGCGCGTGGCGACGCGCGGACTCGAGCACAGCGCGGGCTGGTGGAACCGGATCATCGCGGGCGATTTCAACGGCGACGGCCGGATCGATTTCGTGGTTGGCAATTTGGGACTGAACACACGTCTGCACGCCACCCCCACCGAGCCGGCGCGCATGTACGTGAAGGACTTCGACGGCAACGGCTTCCCCGAGCAAATCGTCACATGCTACGAAAACGGTGTGTCGCTTCCGCTCGCCCTGCGCGATGAGCTCACCGCGGCACTGCCCTACCTCAAGCCACGGTACCCCAAGTACTCCGACTACGCCGGGCAGACGGTCGAGCAGGTTTTTGGAAGTGGACTCGATGGTGCCATCGTGAAACAGGCTGAAACGTTCGCGACGACGCTGGCACTGAGCAATCGCGACGGCTCGTACACGCTGGTCCCCTTGCCGCGCGAGGCGCAGATTGCGCCCGTCTACGGCATTCTGGCGGGGGACTTCGATCGCGACGGCAACCTGGATCTCCTGCTGGCCGGGAACTTCGAGGGCGTACAACCGGCGATCGGTCAAATGAGCGCCAGCTATGGACTGTTCCTGCGCGGCGACGGGCACGGCGGCTTCAAACCTGTGGGCGCGTCCGCGAGTGGCTTCTTCGTGCCGGGTCAGACGCGCGACATCCAACGGCTCCGCACCAGGCGGGGCGATCTCTACATTGTCGCGCGCAACAACGACCGGCCGCTGTTTTTCCGCTAGTTTTGCTTCGTGCGGATGAGGATCACGCCGTTCGCGCCGCGGACGCCGTACGCGGCCGTCGCCGCCGCGTCACGGAATACCTGGACGGTTTCGATGTCGTGCGTATCGATCGCCTTGAGGTTGCCGGGGTTGGGAGCGAGCGCGATGTCGTTGACGACGACCAGCGGCTCGTCGTCGCCCAGGAATGTGTTCGTCCCGCGGAAGTGCAGTACGGCGTGGCCGTCCGGGGCTCGCGTGAGCGTCAACCCCGGCACGCGCGCGAGCAATAATTGCTCGAGCGACTGCCCCGGGGAGCGGCGGATGTCATCCGCGGTCAAGACCGTTCCCGGCGGCGTGTTGGTAGTCTCGGGCGCGGTGCGCGGAGTGCGATGCGAACACGCAATGCACAGCGATACGGCCGGCAGGAGAGCGCGCGTCAGGTTCGTCATAGAGCACCCCTTGAGGGAGTCCGCGACCCGGCAAATATATCCGTTGGCCGCGATGCCCGCATCACTCAAATCGTCCGGGGAGAGCGATTCATGAAGATCTACGGTGTCACGTTGTTGGCGCTACTCATCCCCTTCACTCCCGGAACGAGCCAACTCCGCGTCGCGTCACCCGACGGCCGCAACGTCGTGATGATCGACACCCACGAGGGCAAGCTGTACTACGTGGTGCAGCGCGACGGGCATCCGTTGCTGACGCCGTCGCTGCTCGGGTTCGAGTTCCGCGGCGCGCCGCCGCTGCGCGACGGGCTGCGCATCGTGGACTCGAGCCGCAGCACGTTTGACACGACTTGGACACAGCCGTGGGGCGAAGTGTCGCGCATCCGCGATCACCACAACGAGCTGAAAGTGTCGGTCGCCGAGACCGGACCACCGGACCGCAAATTCACCTTGGGCGTCCGGGCGTTCAACGACGGCGTGGCCTTCCGCTACGAGCTCCCGGCGCAAGCGAGCCTCGGCGACTTCGAAATCACCGACGAGCTGACGGAATTCGCGATGGCGGACAACGCGCGTGCCTGGTGGATCGCGTCGAACCGGCCCAGGCTCGACCGCTCCGAGCAGCTCTGGTCCGAGGGACCCGTGAGCACGCTCGACAGCGTGCAGACGCCGCTGACGATGGAATTCCGAGGCGGCAAGACGTTTGTGGTGATCCACGAAGCGAACCTCGTGGACTACGCGAGGATGAACATCCGCGGCCCGCGCCTGGATAACCGCACCCTGCACGCCGATCTCGCGCCAATGGCCGATGGCGTGAAAGTCCGGGGCCACACGCCGTTCGTGACGCCGTGGCGCACGATCCAGATCGCGGACAAAGTCACCGAGCTCTCGCCCTCGGTCATCGGCTTGAACCTCAACCCGCCCAGCGTCATCCCCAATACCGAGTGGATCAAGCCGATGAAGTACGTCGGGATCTGGTGGGGCATGCACATCAACACGATGACGTGGAGCTCGGGACCCAAGCATGGCGCCACAACCGCAAATACCAAACGCTACATCGACTTCGCGGCGGCGAACGGTTTCGGCGGCGTGCTGGTGGAGGGCTGGAACGTCGGCTGGGACGGCGACTGGATCCAGAACCGCAACGCTTTCTCCTTCACCCAGTCGTATCCCGACTACGATCTCGTCGCGCTCGCCCGCTACGCGCAATCGAAGGGCGTGAAGCTGATCGTGCACAACGAGACGTCGGGTGGAATCGAGAACTACGAGCGGCAGATGGACAGCGCCTTCGCGCTCTACCAGTCGCTGGGCCTCGACGCCATCAAGTCGGGATACGTGACCGACACGATCACGGGCGGGCACTCGCACTGGAGCCAGCGCATGGTACAGCACTACCGCCTTGTGATCGAGAAGGCGGCGCAGCACCACATCATGCTGGACGTGCACGAGCCGATTCACGATACCGGCGAGCGCCGCACCTATCCGAACATGATGAGCCGCGAAGGCGCGCGCGGGCAGGAATACAACGCGTGGGGCGGCGAAGGCGGCAATCCGCCCGAGCATGAGACGATCCTGTTCTTCACCCGGCTGCTCGACGGCCCGATGGACTTCACGCCCGGCATCTTCGACATCCTGCGGACCAAGACCGGACCGGCGCGCACGAACGAAGACGCGCGCGTCCGCACGACGCTCGCGAAACAGCTCGCGCTCTACGTCGTGATCTATTCACCGCTGCAGATGGCGGCCGACCTGCCGGAGAACTACGTCAACCAGCCGGCCTTTCAGTTCATCAAGGACGTCGCGGTGGACTGGGACACCTCACGCGTGATCGACGGCAAGATCGGCGACTACGTCGTCGTCGCGCGGCGCGAGAAAAACACCGCGAACTGGTTCCTCGGCGCGATCACCGACGAAGAGGCGCGCACGTTCGACGTGCCGCTCACGTTCCTCGATCCGGGCAAGAGCTACGTGGCCGACATCTATGCCGACGGTCCCCGTGCCAACTGGCTCACCAATCCGCTGCCAGTCTCCATCACGCATCGGACCGTGACGCGGGCCTCGCACCTCACGGTGGCGCTCGCTCCCGGGGGCGGCCAGGCGATCCGCATCCGGCCGACTGGGCGGGGAGGGCGCCGTCAATGAACCAGCCCGTAGCGCGCGTCGTCAATCTCATTCCGGACAGCTCGCAGCGC
>WNGJ01002985.1_pt1 | contig 17283 bp, 7 predicted proteins | sample 5400611 | NCBI WGS metagenome assembly WNGJ01 (sample SAMN13153375, study PRJNA577476) | soil metagenome | isolation source: 40 cm soil or saprolite under Garry oak tree replicate 1 | place: USA:California | collected 2016-06-15 | reverse complement strand
CGCATTGTCCATAGGGGTCGCTGCAATAGATAAGCGTGCGCCCGCGCCCCTTGCCGACGCTCTCCACTTCGATGTTCTTGCCGCCCTCAATGACGGAACCGCACCAGGGGCAGCTGGTCAGCTGGCGCGGCGTCCCGCTGCCGCCAAATTTGCTGCCGCGCAGCCCGTGCTCCTGTTTGTTGGCCTCTTCGCTCTCCTCCGTGGTATTGGGGGTCGAGCGCTGGCCGACCCACAGTCCGAGGCGGAACGGCGTCTCGCCCCAGGTGGCGCTATCCTCGCGCCGGGTCATCTCGCAGGCGCAGATCAGCGAGGAGGCGCGCTGGAACTGTTGCAGCGTCAGCAGGCGCAGCGTATAGCGCATAATCACCGCTACCCCATCCCTGCCCGAGCGTCCTTCGATGGTGCCCTGCAGGCGGCGAATCGCCAGTGTGTAAGCCGTCAAACCAAGGTAGGCCTCTGTTTTGCCGCCTCCGGTGGGGAACCACAGCAGGTCGGCCAGCGCGCTGGCGTCTTCGCTGCGCTCGGGATGGTGCAGGTCCGTCAAGGCGGGGATGTTCAGCAGGATAAAGGCCAGCTGGAAGGGTCGCCAGCTGCGATTGCTCTCCTGGTCCATAGCTGCCAGCGTGGTGACAAACCCACGGCGTTTCCCTTCGGCATATAACGTGTGAATGCGCTGCTGCCACATGGCCCTGTTCATAAAGACGAAAGCTCGCCGGGCCTCGCTGCTACTTGCCAGCGTGTCAATCCCTGCCTGCATGCGCTCCAGCGCCTGGCGGCAATGCCGGAGGGTATTGCTGGCGACATCCTCGTAGCCTTCCAGACCGGCCGCTGGGTCGCCGATGCGCCGCTCCTGCGCATCGATCCAGGCGGCATAGGCTGTGACTAAAGGCTGCAATTTTCCCGGCAGCTCCGCCTTATCTGTCTCGTCCGCCTGTGCCAGCTCTCGCATATCCAATGTCAGCCCGGCCATGGCGGGAATGTCGGCGCTGCTGGGCGCTTCCGTCACGGGTACATCATAGGACGGCACGACGCAGCTGGAGAGGCGCACCGCCGAGGTGGGATCATTTGGCGGCGTCTCGGCGTGGACGCTGATACCATGACCAATGGCAAAGCCAACGTGGCGGCGATAGAGCATCGCCATGGCCTTCTCTTCGCTCTCCTCGTTGTAGAGGAGCATCTGCTGTTCGGGGGTGCGTTGTTGAAAAATGGGCGCGCCGTCGGGGGCCTCGACCACCATCTCTGGTTGAAACAGCCAGGCCTGGTCGCGGTTTCTCTTGGGCTCATGCTGTCCATTCACCAGGAAGAGGCTGACGGTCCAGCCCGCGCCGTATTTGCGCACGATGCCCTTGACGAAGACCTGCGGCTGTTCCTCGCTCTCAGGTTGCCAGGGCTCGATCGGCCCCACCTTGAGGGGGATCTCGTGGGGTATACCGCCGCGCTGCGTGCGCCGCCAGACCCGTTTGGGTGCGCCTCTCGTAGTGGTAATTACCTGGCTGTCTGCTTTTTGATAATGCCCCCAGCGCACCGTTACCAGCAGACTGCTCGCCTCCTGGTCCACGCGGAAACTCATGCCCAGCGATGACGGGCTGAGGCTGGCTTGCTGGGACGCACCCACGTCGACTTTGCCCTCTTCCGGGCCGCCTGCCTCTGCAATGCCCAATTCATCCTGCTCTTCGGGCATGGTCTGCAATTTATTGGGAGCCAGCATCCCCACCAGGTAGCGATCGTGTACGCGGTCATCTTCAAGCTCCTCGTCCGGGCCGCCCGCCGGACCCAGCAGGTCGCGCAGCACCATCTCCTCCAGCTCTTTCCGCATCGCCGCCGCCGGGGGTATCGTCAACATCTCTGTACGCTGCTCTAGAGCGGTCGGCTCACCCTCCTGTCGCGCAGCTTCTGCTACAGGCGCAATGCTCTCCCCCTCTTTGTCAACCTCGCTATCTATTTCGTTCTCCGGCAGCCACAGCGCGGGCGTTTCACCCCGGGCGTTCGCGTCGTCGCTCACATCCTCCACGCCTGTATCCCCATCTCCCATGCTTCCGGCCGCCTCAAAAGCCATCAGAATCGCTGGCATCAAACTTTCGGAGATGGTCTCGCTGCCGATAGCCTCGATATGCTCGGCCAGGTCGAGCCCCTCAAAGAGTCTTTCTAGTTGCTCTGCCTCAATCCCCGGATCGACGTCCGACCAATCCAAGCGCACCTCACCCGCCCTGAGCTGCCTGTTCAGCCCTCCCAGGTCAAGTTCGCCCGTTAAATCTCGTGGTAAGCGAATGATCTGCACTGACTTGCTCTCCATTTCCCCTCTATATTTTCCTGCTCATATTCCAATACGTCGGGTCAAATCCTTGCAACAAAGGCGTATTGACGGTAACGGGCATGACCACCAGCAGGGCGCGCATGGACCGGGTCATGCCCACGAACATCGTGCGCCGCTCGCGTGCCAGCAATTCCCTGCCCTCATCGTCCGAGGCCCCGGCTGGAATAACCGGATAATTGCTATTCACAAAACCTGCCAGCGCCACGATCGGAAACTCCAGCCCCTTTGATGAATTGAGCGTCAGCACTTTGACGCCTGGTCGGGTCAGGTTGAGTTCCTGCCCTGGCATATAGGTAGCCTCGATGCCCTCGTTTACCAGCGTGGCAGCAATAGCTTTGCCTATCCGTTCATTGGGACAGAGCACGGCGCAGGAGCCAATCGTCAGGCGCAGGTTGAGACTGGCCTTCTTGAAGAAGTTGGCGAGCAGCTGCGCCTCGTAGTCGCTATTGAGCACGGTGCGTACATCGGGCGTAGGGCCGCTGTTGATATACTGCCTCTCGCTACTTTCGGGTTCCAGGGCGCCATAGGTGAGATAGGATTGGGCGGCCTCGCCGATCTCGCTGGTGGAGCGATAGTTGGCGCGCAGGACGCTCGTGCGGCCCTGGAATTTCAGGTCCTCGTGCACATCGGACCACGTAAAGCCGCTGCCATAGATGGACTGGTTGGCGTCCGCCGTCACAAAGACATGCTTCGTTGTCTTACACAACTGGATCAGCATGCGTAGTACACTCGGATCGAGGTCCTGCGCCTCATCGATGATCACGGCATCGTAGCGCTGGTAAAGCTCGCTCTGCTGCACCATAGCCTCAGCACGCGCCCGCCGCTGCTGCCAGCACTCCCGTCCGCTGGCCTGTAACAGCTCGCGCCACCGTTCATACACCCTCCATACAACCGCGCGTTGCGTGGCGTTCAAGGGCAGTTTGCGCCCGGCGCGCGGCGTACGCCCATACTCTTCCAGGCTCTGCACCTGCCGCGCGATGATGACCTGCAAGATCTCCTGCAGCAAATAATTGTTGCCCATGCGTGCAAGCGTCTGTTTCTGCGCCTGCTGTTGCAGCAGATTGCCCTCAAATGGCGTCTCAGTCACTGCCTGCTTGAGCAGCCGCATAAGTTCCTCGTCGCTGGCGATCTCTTTGACCTGCCCGCAGCCGTGCAGGATATCATAAGCCAGCTTATCAGCCGTCGAGACGCGTACATGTTGAGCATGGGAGCCGAGCAGTTGTTGTAACAACTGCTCCGAGGATTTGATGAGGGCGTTGGTATAGGTGGTGAAGAGCAGGCGTGGTGCCGCTTTACCCGCGCGCTGCAACTGTTCCAGCATCGAACGGATGCGGTAGAGCGCCACAGTGCTCTTGCCCGTGCCGGGTCCTCCCTTGACCAGCGTGGGACCCGCCGCGTTGATTGACCAGGAGACGTACTTCTCCTGCTCGGGCGAGAGCTTGAGCAGAAAGCTCAGCAGCTCGCCTTCTTTGTAGCGCATCAGGTCATCGACGTCGTTCAGTACGAGATCGGGCTGTTGCAAGACCTGGACCAGCGGCAGCTCAAACATATATGCATCGATTTTTAGCAACACCTCATCATCGACCCCTGGACAGCCCAGCAACTCTTCCTCCGTCTTCAGTGGCAGCAAACGTTTATGATACACCTCTGATACGTGCAAACTTTTGAGTAATTCCCCCGTAATCGGCTCGGGCAGCACCTTGCTTTTGGGCGTGACAAAACTCTCCCAATCGGGCTGGGCCGTCTTCTCTGCTGCCGTATCTGCCCCCTCATCTTCACCGTCTTCAAACCCGGCCTCCGCGTCATCAAGTTGTTCCACGTCGGCATCAAACTTGCCCTTATACGTATCCTCCCGGCGCTTCTCAAGCTTGAGCACGCTGATGTTCTGTTTCTCCAGCGTATAGATAATGCGGTAATCGCCCGAGCGGATGCGATACGGCTTGCCCACCAGGTGCGTCAACTGCTTCTTCACCTTGCCATCCGGCAGGGGGTCTTGTACCAGCATATCGACCTTCGCCATCACCTGGTGCAGCTCCTTGGCCGCTAGCGCCGTCACCCCATGCAGGAACACCGGCTTCATCGTAATCTGCCACTGCGTCGTCATCTGCGATACTCCATCAGGATTTCACGGTACTCACTGAAAGACGCTGCAGAAATGCGACAGCAGAGTTTTTTCCAAAGTAGAAGAAAAACCTCTTGTTGCATTTCTCATGCGCATGACAACATACCGAAACACTGCTGTCCATGCTTTTTTACACCGTCACAATTACTAAGTCTTCGGCCGACAATTCCATCGTTTCGAGCACTTGAAAGCAAAAATGCTGAATACTATGAGCTGATAAATTGACCTCAATAAATGTTCCATTCTTGAGTTCTCGTGCTTTTGTAAATCTCTTTTTATCCCGCCCAACAAAACGTGGAAACTGCTGCATAATCTGCTCAAATTTTTCTGGCCTTACATCGGCAATAGTATTCATTGTTCGCTCAAGCACATCGCGCCACGAATGAACTGCAAAGGATTGACCAAGAATAGAAACTGTTGTAGGGGTGGTTCCTGTTACCTTCTTGGGTTCATAATTGCGCCACTTGGAAGGTAGAATTTCTTCTTCCGCTTTGCCTCCTTGTGTCATTGTGAGTATTTTCCACTCCTTGCCAGAAGCCCCGCGACCAGCTTCAGTGATTTCCCAAATCCCTCGTGGGGAATCCAACTTCAAAAGACCTTCTTCCACCATTGTATTGCGTGCCCATTGGGCCGCGTTACGCCAGCGCAGCATCTCTGTACCTGAGGCAAGCGGCTCATAATCTACCTGCCTCAACACTCCCCTCATCGATTGCTCCACCTTTTCTAACACATCGTTCATCTCGGCTGATCCACCCAACTTGTTGAGTGCCTCCAAAATGGGCTGATAGTAGGCTATCTCTGGTGTGCGCAGCCCCCTTTGCAAGCGTCCTAGATTGCGCCGCTTGATAGGTAGAATTTCTTCTTCTGCTTTGCCTCCCTGTGTTACTGTAAGTGTTTTCCACTCCTTGCGAAGAGATACTGTTTTATCTCGAAAAGCTGTGACTTGAGCCGCGTGTTCAATAGCTTTGTGTGCCCCATCATAGTCACGCCTCGCCAAAGCCATCGTAGCAACTTTATTGATGAGATCAACCTCCGCCTCGATCTCTTCCATGAGCATCTCAAAAGCAGCAAACACGTTGGGAGTATTATTCTCGATCATGGCTCGCTCCTTAGTTTCTACTAGTCGCTACATTTAGATTTCGCTTGTGCTGCCTATACCAAGGGTATGACATGGCGACCGCAACTTCCACAATAATCAGTCAGGGTTTCACGGTACTTACTGAAAGACGCTGCAGAAATGCGAAAGCAGAGTTTTTCCCAAGGTAGAAGAAAAACCTCTTGTTGCATTTCTCATACGCATGACATCGTTACCGTGAAACTCTGTCCATCTTTCCTCGCTCTATAGTTTAAGCCGTGCCTTCGATCCTAAAACAACGCTCCCTGCTCCACATCCCCACTATCTATCGGCTCCACATCTCCTGTATCCACATTCACCCGACCCGTATTACTTCTCCCATTTTTATTAGCCTTGTTGCCCTTGCCTTTGCTCCCTTTCCCCTCAAACAACCCCGCCTTCACCTCTCCCTCGTGACGCTGGTGATTCAGCGATAACAGCCGATCCAACACCTCGCGACGTGCCGCTTCGCTAATCGTATATCTTACTCCCTGCTTCGTCTCGTGAAAGCCATGCTCCAATTTCAAATCATCCCACCCATACGCCTTCGCTACGGCCTCGTCCATCTCTTTGTGTAATTCCCGCAACGTGATGATATCCTTGGCATCCTCCTGAGGGTCGTGAAAACGGTTGTAGGTTTTAGTCAGTCCTTCCTGATTCTTCTGCATGATAAATTGACGGTAGGTGTAATAGCGTTTGCCGATATCGTCGAGACCTTCCATGTTTTGGGGGAAAGGGAAAGTTTCAAAACAGTCAGAAAGCGTGTAACGTAACCTCGTTTCTAATGTTGATCCATTAAGTCGTGCCCAATCTTCATGAAATGTACATTGAATAACGACGAACTCTGCATCCGTTTCTAATATCAAAACTCCTATAGTATTTGCATAAACAATACTGGTTTTTGTCCAGGTACATGTCATGTATTTTGTAACAAATGGAATAACCATTACCCGCTTCCTACCTGCTACAGCATTATAGAGAGCAGGACGTTTTTCTGCATAAATCCACCATTTTTCTGGTAATGGTTTTCTTGCAACATACTCACCTTTCTCATTAGTTCTTTGCCGTTCCGGCTTAACTTTTTCCTGCACAATTTGTATGCAATCTGAGTAAGACCTTGCTTGTTCTAAAGACCAATCATGAAAATTGATTGCCCATCTACTAGGTGATTGGTCAGGACGAGTATTTAAATCTTCAGCACTTAAATATGGAAACAGAACATTTTTGTTCAACGGTTCTTTCTTAAGCAAATCTAATGCTTCTTGTGGATCTAGTAAAAACCCCGAACCATACACTTTAGAGCCTTCAAAGGATTTATTTATGTTGCTGACAAGTGAATAAGGTTTTCCTTTTGTTGTTCCTGATGAAATAAGAAAAGTAGTAATGCTTTCCACCTTCTTGCCATCTAATAGGTATAAGCCATTCCATCTCCCTTTTTTCATCCATATGTTGGCAACTTCCAAGCTAGCCATCCCAGGCCATTTGCGGCTAGATACAGCATAGGGAATTGTCCAACCAGAGGCAATGATCTGGTCAAGCCCTACTTCGCGAGTATCTCCTTGAGCAATTGTGTTAGTTGCAAGCAGACCACACATACCACTATATCCCACTAATTTGGTTGCTTTTAGGAAAAAGTAGGCACATAAATCTGCACGTCCCCGCTTCCCTTGTGCAAGATACTTAACAAGGAAGTCACGATAGTCCGTTCCAAGGGCACCTGTAATTAAATGACCACCCTGAAATGGAGGATTCCCCATAATCGCTGCAAACCCGGCCTTATTTCCCTTGTTCACGAACACTTCTGGAAACTCCAGGAACCAGTGGAAAGGTTTTCTGTTTTTCAGCAACTCATCCACTTCGGCACGCAACTTTGCAAAAGCGACACGAGAGGCTTCCCAGCCTTTATCGGTGGTGGGCTGATTACGGTTCTCCTCATAACCTTTGACCATCACAGCATATTCCATACCCACGGTGCCCTGGATGCCATCGCGTCGCCTGGGTTCGCTGAGCGCCATACCTATCAACATATCGGCCCCGAGCTTGACCACCTCCATGGCCTCGTCGGCCTCTTTGAGCAGGCGCTCCTTCGCCTGGATATCGCGTACGTCGTGGTCGGTCAACTGGTTGATCTGGCTGCGCAATTTGAGGGCCGTCGCCAAGGCTCGCTCCAGAGCGCCGCGTATCCAGACCATTTGCCTCACCTCGCCCGGCTTGGCATCCATTGACCAGTTATACAACTGGCGCTCGTTAACGCCTAAAAGGGAATCACCGTCGCGCAGGGCATGATCCAGGAAAGTGAAGGGGCGGTTCTTGGCCAGCGTGATCAGCCACAGCGAGAGCTTAGCCATCTCGACGGCCATGGGGTTCTTGTCCACGCCATACAGGCAGCGCTCGCTGATCAGGCGGCGCGCCAGCGCCAGGCGCTCCTCGGTATCACCGGGCAGCAGCTCTTCTTCGGGTTTGCCCTGCGAGAGCAGGCCCTCGGGCGTGATCTGCGGCTTGTGCGGGCTGCCATTGCCGTTGAGGGCGTTCTCGGCGTTTTCCCAGGCCTCTACCAGCTTCTCGGAGAGGTAGCGGCAGCTCTGCACCAGGAAGGCGCCTGAACCCATGGCCATATCGCAGACCTTCAGGTCCAGGATCTCAGCTGCCGGGCGCAACTGCCACTTTTCCTGGGGCCAACCTTCTGCCGGACCTGTGTAGACCAGCGGGTCAAGGGTATGCTGTACAATCGGCTCGGTTAGGCTGCGCGGCGTGTAGTGCGTGCCTGTCGAACGGCGGTCGCTGCCCTTGGTGACATAGATTGAACCAGGCGTGACGATCACAAAGTTGCCGAAGGTGTCCTTGCGCAGCAGGCCCGCGTAGGTCAGCACGCGCTGGAAGATCTCCTGCCTGTTATCGCAGGCCTCCATCAAGCGGCTGCGCTCCTCCTGCTTCTCCAGAGTTTGGGCCAGCCCCTTACGTAACGTCACGAGACTGCGGCCCGTGCGTTCTTGCAGGAATTCCAGTAGCTCCTGCTCACTTTTGCGCGCTTTCTGCTCCAACTCGTCCAGGGTAGCCTCTGGCTCGGTATCTGAGCTGCCAACCAGTCCAAGGATGGTTGTGCTCGTTCGTTTGGCCGTATGGTCCAGCAGGCCCTCGTAGACGTGGCCGATCTGCTCGATGTCCAGGCCGCGGAAGGAGAGGCGGCGCGGCTCGACCGCGCCGCCGGGAACCCTGGTCTGCAGGAATTGCAGGGCGTTGAGCAGGTGCAGCACCGTGCGGTTGTCGATGAGCAGGGGGGCGGCCGGCACATCGCGCCACGAGGTGCCTGCTTTGCGCCCCTCGAAGAAAGGGTAGTGGTCGGGGTCAAAGAGCCGCCCGCCATAGGCTGGCAGGCGCAGGTCGGGATACTCGATACCGCCATAGACGACGCGGAAGAGCGCCAGCAGGCGACTCCAGGCATCAAAGCGCAGGCTCAGCACCTCCTCGGCGTGCTGGTCGGCCTGTTCGCGCAGCTGCTTGTGCATGGTGGAGACGGCATAGTTCTGTTCGTAAAGCGGGTCGCCCAGCATGAGCATCCCGCGCTCCTCGGCGGAGAGCAGGAAGACCAGGCGCATCATCACCGTCAGCGCTGCCTCGTACAGCTCTTTTTCCGTAATGCCTTGCAACAGCGTGCGCTGGTTATCCTTGTCCAGGCGGTCGAGCGTCTGCACCAGCATCTCCACGGCGCGCAGTACCTGGTCGCCCAGCTGGCTCGTGACCTCCTGCTGCTTCTGTGCGCTCTTCGTCAGCAACGCCTCCAGCGTCTCGTCCTGCGGCACGTTGAAGAAGCGCTCCATGCCCAGCAAACTGCGGAAGGCCTGTAGCGTGACCGGCTCCTCCAGCCAGATCTCGGCATCCCAGCCATAATAACCTGTCGTCTCGTTGGCAGGTGCATCTACCAGCATCCAGTTTCTACCGTTGGTGACCAGTCCCAGCCGCGTCTCGGTATTGCGTAGGAGCTCCATCATGCGCGTCGCCGGGGAGGCCTTCCAGTGCTTCTCGGCCACCACCCTCTCCAGGTCCTGCGCGGCCGGGTATTGTTGGATCAGCAGGCGCGGCTTCGGGTCAAAGGGCGAGCGGATCACCATCAGCGGCCGCAGCGTCTCGCCATGATCTTTAGCCTCGTAGCGCAGCTCGCTGGGAATCTGTTGCCCTTCGAGGATCGTATCGGTGCGCAGTTCCAGCACCTCCTCCAGCACAAAGCGCAGCCACTGCCTGTGGATGGCCGAGTCTGGCCGGTTGCCCGCCTGGTTATCTGCCCACTCGTCATACGCCAGCCGCAAGCGCCGCCGCACCTCGCTATCATTCTCCTTCTTATCCAGTCCGTGCGGAAAAATCTCCAGCAGCACGGGCATACTCAAAAAAGTCCCGGAGACCTCAATCAGTGAAAGCCACTCGGCATGTTGCCGGGCAATAGCGCGATCAGTCGCCATCTATCTGCACAATCCTTTCTTCACCAATTCCCGAACAGGTATCCGTTACGGATACCGCCACCATTGTTCTGTCTCTCCACCAATTGTTCTATTTCCCCCTCCTTCCATTTGCCCTCGCTCAGCTACCGGGCCAGGCGTTCCGGTACCAGGTAAGTTACAGCCACGGGGAAGAGGCGCGACTGTGGGTTGGCGAAGCGCTGTTGAATGCGCCGCGTCTCCTCCGCTATCTCCGTATCGATCTGCTCGACGCGCTCCTCCAGCGCGGCAACATTGCGCTCGAATTGCTGGCGCTCCTCCGTCGAGAAGCCTGACAGCTGCAACTGCACCACCTGGGCCGGCCGCTGGATCTCCTTGAGGATGCTCGCCTGCAGCTCCGCGAGGATGGCCTGGATATCGCGTTGTTCTTTGGCGGCGCTATCTGCTAGCACCCTTTGTAGGCTCTGCTCGCGCTCGCGCATGCGCACCTCCAACGACTGCATCAGCGGGTCTCGATACTCTTCCCACAGCTCGGCCAGGCGCTGGCGTACATCTTCCGCCACTGCGCGATCCTGCGCTTCCGCCAGCGCCTCCCTGAGCTGGCGCTCGTTCATACGCGCGAAGCGCCCCTCGCGTAAATAGCCACCGGCCGCGATCACCTCTTCATGCAGGCGCTGGTTATCGCCGCCCAGCATGAGTAGGCGCGCGTGGGCAATCACGACAGGTGTATCCAGGATATGGCTGGGTACGGTGCGCGCCGTGACGCGGTAGAGCTTGCGCTGGTCGCCGCTCGTCCAGACTTCGGCGCGCAGCAGGCGCAGCGAGGTGGTCACCAGTCGATGGTTGAGGTGCGCCAGCACGACATCATCGCGTCCCCGCGCCAGGTCGTGGTCAAACACGATGGGCCGCTTAATCCGGGTATGCGGATGCTCCAGGCCGTTGGTACATCTTGCCCAGCTGCCACTCAGCTCAGGTACGTCAAAGACCTCGATGGGTGGATAGTGACCATATGGATCGTGCAGTACGCGTCGCTGTAAAGCTGGCTGCCGGGCAATCTCAAGCGCTGTCTCAACGACGGCCTGGATATTGGCGGGAGTCAGTTCGAGCGCGCGTTTGCCCTTTTGCAACTGCTGATAGAGCTGGTTGATATGCTCTTGCAGTTTCTCGCGCTGCTTGCGCTCAAAGGCGTGCAGCCTGCGCGAGGGCGAGTTTTCCTCCGCCTGGCGCGTATCCAGCGAGCGTTCGCGTCCCAGCATAGCCTTCTCGACGCGATCAGCAATCACCGGGCCGACATTGCCCAGGTCTTCACGAATGCGATCAATTTTTTTCACCGCCCGCATCAAGAATTCCAGGTCAGCATCCAGCTTGCTCAGGGTACGGTCTGGCGTATCCTCATCCCGGTAAGTGCTGCTGACAAAGTGATAGATATTGACCATGGATGCGCGCTGCCCATGACGGTCGATGCGCCCGTTGCGTTGTTCCAGCCGATTGGGATTCCAGGGAATCTCGTAGTGGATCAGGCGCGAACAGTGATTTTGCAGGTCGATACCCTCGGATGCCGCGTCCGTTGCCAGCAGGATACGCACCGATGCTTCGGCAGGTTCGGCCTGGAAGGCAGCTTTGATTGCCTCGCGATCCTGCGTCTGCATGCCGCCATAGAGCATCAACAAGCGCTTCTCGCCATCCGGCCCCTTTTCGGCAAAACCCTCGCGCGCCAGCAGGCCGTACAGCCAGTTCTGCGTCGCCCGGTACTCGGTAAAGATAATCACACGCTCGTTCGACCAACGTCCACCCGGCTTGATATGCTTGTGCAGCCAGTCCACCAGCTCCCAGGATTTGCTATCGGGCCGGTGACGTGCGCTCTCCGCCCATGCCCGCATCTGGCCTAACAGCTTCTGTTCCTGCACATCCGGCTCGCGGAAGAGCGGCGCGGTCGCCTCCAGGGCCTCGTTAGTTGCGTCATCCAGGACCTCGTCGTTATCGCTCTCCTCTTCCAACTGCTCGACCTTGCTGCGCAAAATGCCCACGCTTGGCCGCCTGGTCACGCTGGTATGCCGCTGGGCCTGCTTCAGCGATTGCTCATGCTGGGTCAGGGTGGCATAGAAGGCCTCGGGCGAGGAAAAGAGGCGCTTCTTGAGCAGCTTGACGACAAACTCGGTGGCATAGAGTTCGCTGGCATCATCGGCCTGGTTAATGCGCGACTGGGTGTACTGTTGCAGGTACTGGTGTATATCGCGTTCTTGCTGCGTATATTCGACCGTGATGGCATCGATGTTGCGTAGTGGGAAGCGCGGCGAACCGTCCCACTTTTTCGGTAATTCCGATTTCAGACGCCGCACCATGATCGCGTTCAACTGGTCGTGATCCGGCTCTACGCCCCGGGCAAAACGCTGGTTATCCAGCAACTCCAGCAGAGCGGAGAAGCTCTCGCGATAGCCGTTGTGCGGCGTGGCCGAGAGGAAGAGCTTGTGCTCAAAGTGCGGTGCGAGGCGGCGCAGGGCCTGTGTGCGCTGCGAATCGGTAGCGTACTTGCCGCGTCCAGAAGGGGCCACGTTATGGGCCTCGTCAAGAATAAGCAGGTCGAATTTGCGCGGGTAGAGCGACTCACCTTCGGCGGGCAAGATCTCGCTGAACAGGCGCATGGGACGCTCCCGTTTCAAGAAATCAATCGAGGTAATCAGGCGCGGAAAGTGCGTCCAGGGGTTGACATGCAGGCCCCGCTCACGCCGCAGCATCCTCATCAGTTCGCTATCCACGATGCGAAATTCCAGGCCAAATTTATCGCGCATCTGGTCGTGCCACTGCACCTGCAGCGCGGCGGGACAGATGACCAGGATACGCCGGGCGCGGTGGCGAATAATCAGTTCTTGCGCCACCAGCCCGGCCTCGATCGTCTTGCCCAGTCCAACGTCATCGGCGATCAGCAGATTGGCGCGGGGCATGCGAATAGCGCGCGCCACGGGATCAAGCTGGTAGTCTTCCAGGTCGATGCCACTGCGGAAAGGAGCCTGGATCGCCTTGATATCGGCGCTGGAGGCAGCCCCCCACTTCACGGCATTGAGAAAAGTATCCAGGCGCTGCGGCGTATCGAAGCCAACCGGTCGAGGCAGAGGCGCTTTATCGATCGCCGTCGCCCCCGGTTCGATCTCCCAGATGACCTGCAGCTCCTCGCCCATAGCATCATCTTCAACAGAGGAGAGCGTAACCAGGTGCTGTCCCTGCCAACTGGCGGAGGTAAGAATGTCGGGTGGAAGCGGACTTTGCGCGATATCAACAACCACGTAGCGCTGCCGCCGGACGTCCACCAGCTGTCCCGGCTCCGGCACTGGTACCTGTAGAACACGGCTCACAGATTGAAGCCTCCTTGCTAGCAATACATAGATAAGCAGAGTCTTTATTTCTCTCTATCTATCAACAAGTGATGTGGGCAGCTGCTACCATCCACCCTTCCCCGTCACCAGAGCAATGAGTACTATGGGAAGCATCGTGTAGGACAAGACATAAAAATAATCATCAGAGCTTTACCCTGCTCCCCAAAAAATGATATAGTCACAATATGTAATTCTCTTTCGTATAACTTATTGGGTCAGTTGCTCACTTTTAAATGTAGCGTTATTATACACCTGTAAAGCAAACAAATCTATACATACGCTCATTTCTCAAATGGAAGTATCAACGATATAGAGCCTTCCCTCCACATACCACCAGGATTCCGTCTGTAATCAGCGTAATCAACGTAATCAGTGTCATCATCAGCTATGGTCATCAAAGTGAATCAGGGGTGTGAGCACGGTAGGAACCAAAAGTCGGAATAAGGAAGAAATTGCCACTCGTTTTCTTTTATTTGAGAGGTAAAAGCGGTAGGATCGACTCTTCATAGAGCTTCTTCATAGAGCTTCTTCTCTAAAAATTGCTTCTTTCTTTTGTGATGGAGAGCTTGCCTTATCCGCTCTACAAGCTGGCTCAACGTGTTATTCCGACTTTTGGTTCCTACCGTGCTCACACCCTTAGTAGCATCGCATTGTTAGCTGAGTCCTTTCAACGTGTTAGCTAGCAATCGGTATAATGGATTATTCCTGAGACTCCTTCCAGGAGTAGTACTCTCTGGTTTCGCGCTGTGCAACCTCGAGCAAATGAGCGCGACCAGCATCATTGATGCACCATGTATACGCATCCTCATCATGGTCTACATACCCACGCTTTGCCCAGAATGAAAGAGCCATAGAAGTCATGGGAAAATTCGTTTTTTCCTCAATCTCGCTCTCTTTTGCTGGACGCCCAAATTCACACACGACTAGTAACACATGTAAATCATGGAGTCCTCTCAGACTCTCATTTTTCTTTGCCATTGTGGTTACTCCTCCGTATACATGTGAATACAACAAGCGGAATAATGGATTACTGAAAGCTCTGTATGTATCTCACCAGCCGCTCAATGCGTTCAGGATCATCTTGAAGCAAGCCGAGTGCCATATTGCACGGCCCACACAAGAGCGCCCTGACCTGTCCTGTAGCTTGATTGTGGTCAACGGCTAAATCCAGGTGCGCTCCATTGCGGTGGTCAATACCCATTTCGGGATTGCCACATGAGGCACAAACGTCGTTTTGTGCTTTGTACATTGCATCATACTCGGATCGCGTGAGCCCAAACCGTCGCTTTAACGATGCGCTCTTCTGTTCTGCTGGATCGCGTGGCCTGCGCGTTGCCCGCTGATAGGCAAGCTGACAGTCCTTACACTACGAGAAGGACCCATCTTTATAGGCGGTTGCGCGGTAGAACTCAGAAAGCGGTTTCACCTCGTTGCATTTTGTACATGGATTCATCGAAAAATCCTTTTAAGCATGCAGCATACTAGATTAACTATAGCACATAGCGCGTAACACGTAGCTATGTGAAAAGAGGTAATCACTGTAATAACCCCTTTTGGAGAGATGTATTTTGAACGAAGAACCAACGGGATGCGCAACGAGATGCATCTCTCAAGCGAAGTGGCTCCGGATCGTTCTTTGTTGCATCCATGGTTTCTGCACTGAAGCGGAACTTCTAAACATCGCTTGCTTGCTTGCGATGTGGCCGAGATTGCTTGTGAAGGCGCTTCGTACTATACAGCCTGCTTGCTGTCATCTCGTTGCGCATCCTGTAGGAAGACCCCAATCTCATGATAAGTAACACTCATGCTCGTGAGAGTATAATGCCCCTAGCTGAGTTTGTCTATCTCAAGGAAGGATTCTATGACCGATCTGGAAAACATGGATGAGCTAGAAGCCGATTATGGCCCGCCCGCTCCATACGCAGAGCATCGTATTGGTGAGCGGGTCACCTACCAACAGAAAGGCAGGCAGTTCACTGGCACCATCATCTATGTGGCTGCACCACAAGTGATCTCAGGTGAACAGATTCCGACTACCTATGTGATCGTGCGCGATCATCATGAGGGTATGCCAGACCTAGTATTCCCCGGTGAGATCGTGCAGAGTGCAAGGTAAGCTTGGCCTCTGCAAAGAAGAGGATGGACAAAATGACCAGGAGGTCATCTTGGCTGCTGCTTTTCTGTGCAGTGTGGGCGCTCGGCCCGAGCAGCATTTAGTTGCACTCTCCCCTACGTTCTCCGGTGAACGAAAGTCCAGTGTCATCAGCCCATCCATCTTCATATAATCGGCAGCAATTGAACTTGCAACACCCCATTTCGCGACATTGACGCAGTAGGATTCGCTTTGAGAGGCCTTTCTTGATGAGTAATATCTTTCGTCGTCTTAGCCGCGTAAGCGGGCCTGTTTGGCATCTGGTGAATCGTGGGAATCAATCATATAAGGGGATAGATTGGCCGATTTAGCGAGGCGAAATATCTCTGCAACCCATGCTTACTATGCACCATATTTACCCAGCTCCACAGGGTGATCCGTACGCTTACCGTACAGTTTTCACGTTTTGATCCGTTGATTCAAGAGAGAGATCATCCTTGCGTATTGCTGGTGGCGTAATCAGCGTAATCAGTGTAATCAACACTGATAGCCCTTGATATGACCCACCGTATTTTTCCTGATCTGCCACATCCAGTGACCCATTGGTGATATTCTGGAGCGTGACGGGCATACGCGCACTTCACACCATACAAAAAAGCGAACCTGCCTCTTCATGTGTGTTGCTTCCAACTGACTGCACTGATTACACTGATTACACTGATTACACTGATTACAGTCTTGTCCTATCGATCTTGCTTATGCAGAGAACTTTCTGGAGCTTGGATGCTCTTTATCCACGATCACCTCTTTTTTTGCAAACAGGACATAGCATATGTTTCTTCCCATCTTGTTCTTGCCACATAGCATACTTCCTATTGTACAGTAGAGAGCGTTCCCCAAAAACACGAAAAGGATGGCTTTTCAGGCAAAAAGCCATCCTTGTGCTATGGCCATTATGTATGCTGACTGCTACCAGGCTGGATGCTGTCTACTTTACAGCGTTCGTCGTCAAGACGCGAAGCGTATGGGCCTGGCAGATGGCTATCGCGGCGGCATCAGCGGCATCATCTGGCCGAGGTATCGTAGTGAGGCGGAGTATAGAGCGTACCATAGCCCCCACTTGCTCTTTCCGGGCAGCACCATAACCAGTGACCGCTAGTTTGATCTCATTGGGAGTGTACTCTGCAATAGTTAGCCCGCTTTGTGCCAGTGCAAGCAGAGCAACGCCGCGAGCCTGTGCTACACCTATGGCCGTTGTAGCATTCTTGCCGAAGAATAGCTTCTCTATGGCTGCCTCCTGCGGACGATACTGGGTAACGATCATGCTGAGTTGTTCATAGATCTGCTGCAAGCGATGCGGGTACGCCAGCCCCATCGGCGTCATGATCGCATCGCAGACGATCAAATGTAGATCATTGCCCGCTGCCGCTACGACGGCATAGCCCATCCGGCCAAAGCCGGGATCGATACCCAGAATGAGACGTTCGTTCATTTCCAACTTTTCTCCTCGTCTTCTCTCTACTTAACCTCACCAGCCCAACCGCTGTTCGCGCATACTCATCCACGCGCCCTGGCCGATAATCAGATGGTCAAGCACCTCGATTTGCAGTAACTCACCTGCCTGGATGAAAGACCGGGTCACGTCGATATCCTCGGGGCTGGCTTGTATCCCGCCGGATGGATGGTTGTGCGCGACAATGATGGCGGCGCTATTGAGCAGTAAAGGGAGCCGGAACAGTTCGCACACACGCACTACCGACGAGTTCAGGCTGCCCTTGTACAGGCGATGGAGGCGTTGCACATGGTTCTTGGTATCCAGGCACGCCACCCAGAACTCCTC
>WNGJ01002984.1_pt1 | contig 17285 bp, 15 predicted proteins | sample 5400611 | NCBI WGS metagenome assembly WNGJ01 (sample SAMN13153375, study PRJNA577476) | soil metagenome | isolation source: 40 cm soil or saprolite under Garry oak tree replicate 1 | place: USA:California | collected 2016-06-15 | reverse complement strand
ATGGAGAGACTACAGCAGACCCAATTCACGCGCCCGGGCCACCGCTTCAGTGCGCCGTTGGACGTGCAGCTTGCCAAAGATTTTCTTATTGTGTCCCTTCACCGTGTCCAGGGCGAGGACCAGCCGCTCGCTCATCTCCTGATTGGAGAGGCCTTGCGCCATGAGCTGGAGGACTTCCAACTCGCGTGGGCTGAGTGGCTCGAGCAAGGGCTGGGCAGGACGAGCCGATGGGGCTTCGCGCTTGTGCTCCTCTGCTTTAAAGGCGGTGAGCACCTTCCGGTATACTCCGGCATCCTGCCAATAGCCGCAGCTTTGGACAAGAGGTGCGCCATGGGCTTGCCTTCGTCGACAAAGAGCCGGATGAAGCCGCCCGGCTCGGCGAGCGCGAGCGCATCCAGGAGCAGGTGCACTGCCTGGTCCTTGTCCCCCTGAGCCTCGAGAGCGATCGCCACGAGCACCAGCACCTTGAGCCGTTCATCCTCCCACCCCCTGGCCTCCGCCTGCTCTCGCCAGGGAGAGAGCACCGCCAGTGCCGCGGAGGGGTCGCCCTGGGCCAGGTGGATCCGAGCCTGGCTCAGCGGGAGATCGTACGTCTGCGTGAGATGAGCGGCGGCTGCCAGGTTGGCCTGGCGAAGCAGCATCAGCACCTGCACGGCAGCAACTTCAGGGATACGATACACCAAGTTGTGCTGGCGCGCGGACTGGCTGGCCTCGGCGAGCAGAGCGGCCGCCCCAGCCTCGTCGCCCAGGGCCAGTTTCAGGCGGGCGAGCTCTACCTCACCGGCAACCCATTTGTCGGTGTTTTCTAGCTGCCGCGCCAGGTGGACGCACTGCTGCCCGTGCTGCTCGGCGGCCTCCAGGTCGTTCCATGCGTAGCAGAGACGGGCCAGACCAAGATGCGCTTCGATTGCGGGCGGCTGCGGCAGATCGCCTGCCAGGTGCAGGACGCGCCGGTAGGTCTCGGCTGCCAGAGCAAGCTGGGTGTCTGCTTCCTGGACGTTACTCAGGCCGATGGTCGCGCCTATGTACAGGATGAGATTGCCGGCTGCCTGGCTCAGAGCGATGGCTTCGGTATAGGCCCGACGGGCGGCTGCCCGGTCTCCCTGCAGGAAGGAGGCAAACCCCAGCGTCCAGAGCGTGGAAGTGCGGGCAGCCAGGTTGCTGGGGTGCAGATACTCCAGGGCGCGGCGCGACTGGGCCATGATGGTGTCCAGTTGGTTGGCAGGAACAGCCAACATGGCCCGGATAGCGGCAATTTGCCCGACAACGTCTTGGGTCGTATCGTCCCGCTCCTTGCCTTGCATCGCGGCTTCGGCCGCTTGCAGTTTCTCTTCGACGCCGGCAAGAAAGCCAGTCATCGTTAGTGCCGAGGCATACATCACCCACAAAGCGGGCCTGGCATCCAGGGCTGTCTTTGGCAGCGACTCCAGCCAGTGTAGGACCGGGGTCACCGCGCCCCGAAAGTGCAGGGGCATGCCATCTCCTTCCACCAGGCGCGCGGCGCGCTCTACATCGTGAGCGGCAGCCGCATGCTGAAACGCTTCAAGCGAGAGGCCCTGCTCTTCAAACCATTGGCTGGCACGCAGGTGCAATTCGTCCACCTGGCTTTGCGCCTCTGCTGGAGAGGAGGAGAGACTCTGGCGCAGTCGAAGCCTGAGCAAATCCGCAAAGAGCTGGTGATAGCGGTACCAGCGCCGCTCGTCGTCCAGGGAGACGAGGAACAGGTTGGCGCGGTCGAGATCTTCCAGAATGGCTTGCCCGGAAAGAGAAGGGTCGAGCACCACGGCTTCACATAAGGGGCCCGACATTCGGTCGAGGATAGAGGTGCGCAACAAGAAATGCTGAATGCGCTCGGGCTGCTGCCCCAGGACTTCTTCGAGCAGATAGTCCAGCACGAAATGGTGGCTGCCGGTGAACGATTGGATGAAGCTGGCGGCGTCTTCATGTCCCTGCAGGGAAAGCGCGGCGAATTGCAGCCCGGCGATCCAGCCTTCGGTGCGCCTTTCCAGGGCGGCGATGTCTTCTGCCGAGAGGGTAAGTGCCATCGCCTGGTTGAGAAAAGCGGCGGCTTCGGAGGGGGTAAACCGCAGGTCGGCGGCGCGCACTTCGGTCAAGTGCCCCCGGGCGCGTAAGCGGGCCAATGGCAGCGCTGGATCCTCACGGGTGGCGATGACCAGGTGCATCTGCGGGGGCAGGTGCTCGACGAGATAGGTGAGAGCCTGGTCAATCGGTTTGACAGTAATCATGTGGTAGTCGTCCAGGACGAGGACGAACGGGTCTAAGATGGTCAAGTCATTGAGCAGGGCCGTCAGAATAGATTCGGGCGGCGGTGGCTGAGGAGATTGGAGTGCACTCAAGACCCCTTCTCCCATCATGGTCGCTATCGTCTGCACAGCAGCGACGAGGTACGTCAGAAAGCGGGCCGGATCACTATCCCCTTTGTCCAGGGATAACCAGGCGACTGGTCGCTCGATGAAAGCGACCCAGGCACTGACGAGCGTGGTTTTGCCAAAGCCGGCGGGGGCAGAGATGAGGGTCAGCTTGCGGTGCAGACCCTCGTTCAGTCGCGCGAGCAGGCGGGGCCGGCTGACGACGTTCGGCCGCAGCCGCGGGATATACAGTTTGGTGGCGAGAATAGGCGTTGGCATAGCTCCATTATAAAAATCAGGGGTCTCGGCCGTCAACAGCAGCACTTTGTTGGGGAGAGCCGTTGTGTGCCACGGTGATGACGACATTGCCCTTTTTGTGTCCTGTGTCGACATACCGGTGAGCCTCGACAATGTGTTCCAGCGGATAGCATCGGTCTATGACCGCGTGTAGCTCTCCGGCCTCAATCAGCTCTGTCAGGAACAGTAAATCTTCAGTACGTAGCCTTGGACGCCCATCTCCAACCGACACGTACTTTCCGTTCGGAGTGAGTACTTGCTTGCCATGTGATTTGGAGGCTTTCCCAACTGCATCGAAGATGAGATCGTACAGCTCTCCCTTTTTCGTAAAGTCCTCTTGCGTGTAATCAATGACCGGATCTGCTCCCAGCGATTTGACCAATGCCAGATTGGTGGTGCTGCATACTCCCGTCACTTTTGCCCCAAAGTGCCTGGCAAGCTGTAGTGCGGAAGTCCCGACCGCTCCGGAAGCTCCATAGATCAGTACGCTTTGTCCGCTTTGGATCTGACCTTTTCTCAGAAAATGCAGGGCTAACAGGCCTCCAAAGGGAACAGCCGCGGCTTGCTCATAGGTGACATGAGACGGTTTGCATGCCAGCACACTGTTTTCCGGCAAGCAGGTGTACTCGGCATACGCCCCAAACCGCGTAATGTTCAAGGCATACACCTGGTTCCCCTTGTGAAAGCGTGTGACCTCTGTGCCCACCGCTTCAACTTCTCCAGCCAACACCATCCCGAGGATAGCCTTTCTCGGTTTGGTAAAACCGATCACCAGTCCCATCGGGAGTCGCAATGCGAGAGGAACCTTGAACCCCCGGATGATACAGTCACTTGAGGTGACTGCTGTCGCATATATTCGTATCAATACTTCATTGTCCGAGGGCGCGGTTTTTTCCACCTCTTGGAGCTGAAGCCCGTCCGGCGGTCCATATTTCGTGCAGACTATGGCTTTCATGAGTTCCCTCCAAGGGGAAGTAGGAATGTTGCTCTTCTTTCTTCCCAGCGGACAAGAAACGCTACAAGGAGCGGCGTGCTGCTTTCAAAAGCAGCTACGTTCGAGGGTTACATCATTGTCATGGAGATAGATAATGATGCTGAAGCCCGTGAAGCCCGTGTTGAAAGATATCGACGTGTGAGGCCTTCCATCGATTCCTCCTTGAGGCAAACTATGCTATACTATAGCTCAGGAGAAAAGACGATGGCACAGCAATTAGAGCCGGTTCCATTTGATGAGTTCCTCTCGCCTCATACTCCGCGCCTGGCGGACCTGCTGATCCGTGCAAGCGCTATTTACTCCATGGCCCAGGATCGCGCGGTCTACCAGGCTATTGCCATCCGCGATGAATGGATCGTGGCGGTCTCGCAGGACCCTCATGGCCTGGATGGGTTGATCGGCGCTGATACCCACGTCCTTGATGCCCCAGATTTGACCATCCTGCCGGCTTTCGAAGACACCCATAACCATCTCATTCTCGCGGCGCAGAATATGGGCCTGGTTCCGGTTGACCGGGCGCATACCCTTGCCGAATTCATCGACTTGATCAGACAACGCGCTGCCCAGACTCCTCCAGGCACCTGGATCCAAACCTCTGCTGCCTGGCATGAGGTCAATCTGGCAGAGGGACACCTGCCCACCGCGCCTGAACTCGATGAGGCGACGCGGGACCATCCGGTGCTGGTCAGGCGCGGTGGGCATGTGGTCGTCGCCAACTCCCTGGCGCTCACACTCGGGGGCATCACGCGGGAGACTCTCGACCCCCCGGGAGGCACCATCGTGCGCTTCCCTGATGGTACCCCCAATGGTGTCCTCATCGAGGCCCCGGCTTACGCACCCGTCATCGCACTGGTGCCGGCGATGACGCCTGAACAGCTGGTCGAGGGGTTGAGGCTGGCATGCCGAGAGTACAACGCCTACGGCATCGGAGCCGTCCGCGACCCATGGGTGATGCGCGAGCAGGTGCCGGTGTACCAGGCGCTGTGGGAACAAGGTGAGCTGACCGTGCGCAGCCGGCTCATGCTTGCACCTATGGCGGCGACGCTGGCGGAAAGGATGGCGATCATCGAGGGCTTTGGGGTGCGCAGTGGCTTTGGGGACGACCTCCTCAAGCTGTGGGGGCTCAAGTTCGGTCTGGACGGCGGGGCGGAAGGAGGCGCGCTCGACGAGCCCTACGTGAACAATCCTGGCTATCGAGGACATCTGCTCTGGAACCCTGACGACCTTCTGACCATCATCAACTTCGCGGTTCGTCGGGGTTGGAAGGTCGGCACCCATGCCATTGGTGATCGTGCGGTGCGCACGCTGCTGGATGTGTACGAACAGGTCATCACGGAGAATCCGGGCCTGGGCCCCGGCACGCTGGTGCTTGAGCATGGGTTCCTGGCTGATGCCGGGCAGAGAGCACGCGCCATCCTGCTTGGCATCCCGGTGACGATCCAGCACCCGCTGCTGTACACACTGGGTTCGGTGCTGCTCGATGGGTGGGGCGAGCAGCGCACCCGTGAGATCATGCCTGTGCGAGCCTGGCTAGAAGAAGGAGCTTCGCTCTCCGCCGGCACTGACCACCCGGTCAGCTCGTTCAATCCGCTGCTTGCGCTGTGGGGCATGGTGACCAGGGGTACACTGAAAGCCGGTATCCAGGGGCCTGAGTATGCCATCGACCAGTATACGGCTGTGCAACTGTACACTGTTGCTGGTGCGCAGCTCAACGGTGAGAGCCATCGACGGGGCGCACTCCAGCCTTGCAGGCTCGCTGACTTGGTGGCTTTCCGGTCGAACCCGATCACCTGTCCGATCGACGACCTCCCGTCGCTACGGCCCATCTTCACGATGGTGGGAGGTCGGGCAGTTTACGATCCCGAGGCCATGCTTGGCAAGTCATGAATTTTGCGTGATAGCGATAGCGTCCCAGCATTGCTTCACTTCACGGAAGGACCTTCTGGGATGTACTTTCGCCATCCGGGTCTGTTGCCGGCTCACCAGAGTTCAAAGAACGCATCGGTACCAAGCGTGGGGATGAGCGCGCGGGCCAACTCTGCCACGGGTCCCGTCTGCCCCAGTTTCAACCAGTCGTCGACTCCTCCCAGAGAGGACATCCGCTCTGAGCCGAACAGCCGCTGTTTGGGATCCAGGAGGGTGAAGCGCAACACCGGTGTGTAGTGCGCGTGGCGCTCCTCCAGGGCTCGCAACTCCTCGGCAAGGCCCGGTCTCGATAGGCCGGGGATGTGCAGTTCGCTGACCAGCTCGTTGTAATCGGGGCCGATCTGCTCGTAGACCTCGATGCGGTTGCCCTTGACGGCGACCCGGTAGCGGCGCGCCGCGGGGTGCTGCTGCACCGCCGCCTCGACGGCCTCCACCTCCTCTGGCTGGATCAGTGCGGGGCGGTCTTTGACCAGGGAGACTACGCCGTTGACGCTCTCGCTGATCGTGTAGCCGGATGGGATCTCCGTGACCGGTTCGCCTTGACTCTGGCCAGGGCGGCCAAAGTAATAGCGTGGCTTGCCGGTCCTGGACTGTCCCCGGTACAGCGTGTACGTTACGCCCTTGCGAGTGGTGTGGTTTACCGGCATGTTGATGCTCCTGGTTTCACCCCTCAACACGGTGTTGATGCCGCTTTAAAGCGGTGTGCGCCCACCTGGACACCTTCGCTCCAAGCTTTTTCTGCTTCTCCATATCGGCAGATCAGGCACTTCATGCCTGTTTCCTCCTGGTCTTAATTTTTGTACTATACCATAGAACACAGGAAATATGAGATGGACTCTGATTGCGACCTTACCCTATTCTTTGCCGCCCTGCACTCATGAAATTGCCGCAGAGTTTTTCTTTTGAGCACAAAGTCGGAATTGAGGTTGGGGAATGCTTTTTATGCTATACTTCTTTCGAAAACACGAGTTCGGACGCGCGAGCAAGTACAGCACGTCGTAGAGAGATAGTGCCTAAAAATCTAGCGTTTTCTAGCGTTGGGTTCATGGAACTACCAGCGGGCCTGTACAGCAGGCAGCAGTTGAAGTGGTCAAGACACCACCAGACGTGGTTCCAGTCTGGTGCAACTGTCGATCTACATTAAGGGTACGCGAAAGCGGAAAGTGTGTAGGTCGTAAAAAGCCATTGCAACAATCGTGAGGAGCACTTTACTCCGCAAGGAGGGTTTACAACCACCATGTTTGTCTATGTACGCAATCAGGATGGGCGTCCCTTGATGCCTTGTACGCCTGCGAAAGCAAGGAAACTGCTCCGCGCCGGGAAAGCCCGTGTGGTCAAGCGCAGCCCATTCACGATCCAACTGAGTTGGTTGTGCGAAGGGCACGTGCAACCAGTGCGAGCGGGCATTGATAAGGGCAGTCCTACCACTGGCATCTGTTGCGTCGGCAATGGGCAGGCGCTTTTCTCGGCCGAGATCCATCACCGTCAGGATGTGAAAGAGAAGATGGACGATCGCCGAGATCGGCGCAAGAGCCGTCGAGCCCGCAAATGGTATCGTCCGTGCCGTTTTCAAAACCGGGCTTCAAGTAAGCGGAGTGGGCGACTCCCTCCCTCCATTAAAACCAATGTGGAGGAAATCATGTGCGTGGTGCGCCGGGTCCCGCTGCCCATTTCATCCATTATTGTAGAAGATGTTCAGGTAGATATTCCTCGCCTCAACGATCCCGCCTTGCGCGGATCGCGATATCAGGACCCCACGCGCCTTGATGAAAATCTGCGCATCGCCTGCCTGATGCGCGACGACTACGCTTGTCAGCAGTGTGGGAAGAGAAACATTCGCCTGGAAGCCCACCATGTGATCTTCCGCGAACACGGCGGCAAGGACACGCTCGCGAATTTGCTGACGCTGTGTCAAGGATGCCATCATCAATTGCATGACGGGAAGATCGCCTTAAAAAAAGTGAGAGTGAGCGGTTATCTCGACCAGATTGCTCAACGTACCATGCAAGGGAAGCATTACCTGTATGCCGCACTTGGGAAGGAGATGGCTCTGTTTACAGTCTTTGGCTATCAGACGGCTACCTTACGTAAAGCGAGAGGTTTGCCGAAAACGCATATCATCGATGCGCTGTGTATCGCAACCTATCACACGGGAGAGCCAATCGCGGAGACACAGAGCAATGTCTATTCCATCCGCTTCCGCCCTAGACAAACCCGTAAGCGCTTTCACAGCTTGCCGCAAAAAGGGAAAGGGCGTATGCAGTACCAGGTCTATGAAGAGCTGAAAGGCTTTAGAAAAGGTGATATCGTCCTGGTCAAAAAACAGTGGGTCAAACAAGTGAATGCGATCTATGCAGAGGGCAGGCTCGCCTTCAAGCGAGTGAAAGGCGAGCCTGCGAATGCCAAACCGGAGGATTGCCGCCTGCTCGAACGCGAGCAAACGATCATCTGGGAACAGGTGTCATGAAACACATTAAAACGCAACAGAACGCTATCATTTTTAAAACCAGTTGCTATACCTATTGCCAAGCGGACAAGAGAAGTACGCCGAGAGCATCGAGCATGCTCTTCGCTGGCTCTTTGAAGGGAAACGAGGGTAAGCATGTCGTTTGAGATACTTCGCCTGATGGCACAAGAGTATGCTGACCGGCACAAAGAACCACCAGCCCTTCCTGGCACCATCGATACCATGGCCTACGCCTACCAACGCATCTGCCAGGGAGAAGACCCCTGGACTGCCCTGGGAGATTTTTCCAATGCCTGGTATGGCTACGCCAAGCACATCCGTCCAGACCTGATCAAAGATCCTCTGACCCGGCCAGAGCGGGAAACCGAACGGACCCGCCATTGGGGGGCTTTCTGCGCTGCCTCTGTCGAGTATCTGTGTGAGCTCTTTCAGCAACCCTGCCCGCAGTGGGCGCACGATCCCTACTATGTGCTGGAAGTGCCCTGGTGGAACACGCTGCGACGACCTGATCCAGATGCACAGGAATACCTCCGAAAAATCATCCCGCCAGCGTTTGCTCGCCGCAACATCTTTTGCAGTAACCGGCTCTACCAAAATAAATATGAGATGTACGAATGGATCCAGGAAGCCATCACCAAGGGCATGACGGACGTGCATGAAATCCAGCGCTATGCCCGGCAGAAAGAGATCAGCCTGTACGGAGCCTGAGTCCATTGAAGAAACTTCTGTAGGATGAAGGCCCGTTCATCGCAGAAGCAGCAGTGATCATCCTTCCCAACGGAAAGTCCATCCATGAAGCCTACCAGCGGATGATCGATTTCGTGGACGAGCTGGTCGATCCCGCCGACGAATATGCCGCCGAACAAATATCTATGGCATTAAACGGCAAGGGGGCGTTTTCCTGACCTCCATCAGAATTCTGCGCCTGCGTGTGGATGTGCGGTGCTTTAAGCCGCTTATCCCTGCAGCGCATCATTGAGCTTGCTCACGGCATCCTTCTGCATGGTCGGTAGGACATGGCTGTAGATGTCTATGGTCATGCTGATCTGGTTATGTCCCAACAGCTCCTGCACGACCTTCGGATGCACTCCCATACTCAGCAAGATGGTCGCCGCGCTGTGCCGGAGGTCGTGGAAGCGGATCTCCGGTAGCCCGGCCTTTTTCAGTAACGTCTTGAAGCGGTCGACGACCTTGGAGGGATTGAGCGGGGTTCCCACGGTGGTACAAAAGACGAGGCCGCGTTCTTGCCACGTCTCACCTGCCTGCAGCCTCGCCTCTGCCTGGCGAAGGCGGTGCTGCTTGAGCAGCTCGACCACCATGGGAGCCAGCGCGATGCTGCTGCGGCTCTTCTCGGTTTTTGGCTCGGCCTCGATGTAGCGGTTGCCCGGCCTGCGCGTGAAGATGCGCCGGACGTGCAGTGTATTATGCGCGAAGTCAATGTCCTGCCACTTGAGGGCCAGGACCTCCCCTCGGCGCATCCCAGTCGTGAGAGCCAGCACAAAGAGTGCCTCCATATTGTGCCCCTTGGCGGCGGCAAGCAATTGTTGGGATTGCTCGGTGGAAAGCGGCTGGATTTCAAAGTGTGCCCTGCGCGGAGGTGAAACGGCATCACAGACGTTGCGCGCGAGGATGCCCAGGCGTACGGCGTCGTCTAGTGCCTTATGCAGCACAGCATGCAGGCCATTTACCGTGGTGGGGGAGAGACCTTCGTTCAGCTTTTTTGTGTAGAACGCTCGCACCTGCTGCGCTGTCAATTTTTGGAGCTGGTAGCGTCCCAGAACCGGGATGATGTGCAGCCGGACCAGCTCCTCATAGCGCTCGTAGGAGCGGACGCGGATACTATGCTTGTGATCTTCCAGCCACTGCGCAAGGAACTGCTTTAAGGTCTGCTGCGGCCCGCTCGCCAGCATCCCTTGCTGTTGCTGGTGCAGCGCCATCTTGAGCTGTTCCTGCACCTCCTTTCTGGTCTTGCCATAAAACGTTTTTCGTTTCCCATCTTCAACTGAGATACTTGCGGCTCACCGGCCGTCGCTCCGCAGGTAGATGGAACCTTCGCCATGTCCGCGTCTGGCCATCAAATTTTCCTTTCGCTTGGTCTATCCTAACAGACTTACTTTTCGCATCCTGTAGCACTATTCTTTCTTATAGTCTTGGAAATAGCAATGGGTAAGCACCTGTCCTACTCAAAAAGCGACGAATTTCCCGGTAGCTTGTCGATGCTGTTCTGAATGGCCAGTTCAGTCGAGCATGGATGAGTGGTCACCACTGGAACTGATCGACTCGAGCACCGATGTTAAAGATGCTGCTATGAAGCAGCGGGAATATCGACGGCAATTGCTCTTGATCGCGATCAAGAGTACCGGCATAGCAGTTTGTCTAGCGGGCTGCCAGGAAGAAGCCCTGCTCCTCTTGAGAGAGGCGCGCTGATTCCTCACGCTCCTCTATCCATTTTTGGAGAGACGCTGTTGAAACCCGCACAGCCCTTCCCAGGTGAATGACGGGAAGGCCCTCTCTGTTGATGAGGTTATAGACCATGGCACGGCTCAAGCCAAGCTTTGTTGCCACTTGAGGGATGGTAAGCAACAAGGGCTGGGATGCCAGTTCATTGCGCTGCTCCACGATGGATATCCTTTCCTTTCCTTGACCTGGCGGCGAACCGACACTTCAAGGCAAACAGTCACATACCTGCGTGGACAACTATATCCTCCACTGCCCTCGCATGGTGTGATGTTGTAGCCGATTTCCCCCGTGACTTTGACCGAGTTTTGCTGGTCACATGCACAGCAGAAGCGCCATCATCTGCCACCGCTGAATCGGTTGGTGTCACGGGAAAACACGGTCAATGTCTCCCTCCGTTTCGGTCAGGAAACGACGATTTTTCTCACCATGTTCAGGTACATTTGTTCAAGGCTGTCCAATCATCTTGTCGTGAAGCAGGTTTTGTCATAACGGCTGCTCACTGCGAGAAGAGAAGCGGGACCCCGGCTTCTATGTGCGTGAAGGCACCGCCAGTATTTTACTGTTCAGGAGGAGAAAGAAATGGTCTTGCCGATACGAACGAGGGTGCAGGCGCTGGCAGATATGTCCGTCAGCGAGCTACTCGAGCAGTGGATCGGCGAACAACTGGAGCGAACTGATGCTGCCGGGTACCCTCGGCCCCGCATCGGCGTCCTGGCTGCCGGTGGCACGCTGCGCGATGGCGGCTGGCCAGTCTATGGCGGCGATGCACCCACAGCTCACGCCATTTTGGAAGCGGGAGGTCTCCCCTACTTCATTCCGGCGCTACCCCTGCTGGAGAGCTACGACCCCTTACAACTCTTCCGCGATGATCGCACCTTCGCTCTCTTCTTTGAGGTGTTCTGGCCGGTGGTACGCAACCTCGATGGACTCATCTTGAGCGGAGGAGGCGATGTCTCCGCCTGTCTTTATGGACAGCAGCCCCATCCACAGGCGGAGGCACCCAATCTCTGGCGCGATGTGTGGGAGTGTTCCATTGCGCGCCTGGCCTGGGCGCTTTGCCTGCCCACGCTGGGCATCTGCCGGGGGATGCACCTCATGAACGCGGCACTGGGCGGGACGCTGTACCAGGACCTGCGGGCCCAGTGGCCCAGAGGCCGTCCGGCGCTGGTACGCCACCGGGCCAGGGGCAGAATTAGCTCCTCCGATTGGGTCAGCCTTCCGGTCCAGATCACGCGCCCAGACAGCAGACTGGCCCAGGCGGTGAAAGGCAAGGGCGAGTTGGGCCGGCCAGTACTCGATGCCGTGCTGTCCATGCACCACCAAGCAGTCGAGACCCTTGCACCTGGCCTGGGGGTCTCTGCCACGGCACCCGATGGGGTGATCGAGGCCTTTGAAGACCTATCTCCTGCTCGCTGGTGGGTGGCGACGCAGTTTCACCCGGAGTGGTGTACCCACCTCTCCTGGGTGATGGGCCTCTTCACGGCCTTTGTGGACACCAGCCGCGCCTACAGCGCGGTGCCTCGCGAGGGGGTCGAGCCGCTGCGCGCCGAGATACGGGACTGGCTCTGGCAGTGCGGCCACGCCGGCTTATCGAACCAGGCGAAAGGGGGAGTGGATGTCGCCGGGGCCGACCTGCCCGACACCGCAAGCGCCCCTGCCATCAGGCGAACCTCTCCCCTGCTGCACCCGCTTGGAGAAGCAGTGTAACGACCGTATCAGAGGGTATGTGCCGGGCCAGATGCCGCAGGCTGTGCCATCATGCGCTCGCCCTTTGCAACGAACAAAAACAAACAAGGAGCAACTCTGTGGAGAAAAGCAAGTCTGTGACCCAACGACACGTGATAGATCTGACCTTCGGGGTCCGCGCGTTCAATGCGTGCTGGTTGAGCGCGAGCTTTGGCATCTCGATGCTGTAGATGCTGCTGCTGGCCCAGGGCTGGCGCAGCAGTCAAAACGCTCTCATGCCAGCGTGCTTAGCGAGCGTGTGGGCGCTTGGCTCACTCCTCGGGGCGCGTCTCCGGGGCCATGCCCGCCTGTGGGGGAGTGCCTTTCTTGCCTGCGCCCTGCTCTGGCTAGTCAGTCCTGTGCTGGTCTCGTGGCGCATCCCCTATATCCTGATGCCGCCCGGGTCACCAGGAAGCCTGGCGCTGGCTCTGCTGGCCGTTCTCCTGGGAGCCAGCAGCGCAGCCTGGCTCGCGCAACAGGGCGCTTGGCCACAAGCGGGTGAGCGAACCGCCCTGGTACGGGGCCTGGTTGGTCTCACCGTCGGGCTGCTGGTGGCCTGGATGCTCCCCGCCTCTGGCGGACTCCTTGCGCTTGCTTGCTGCCTCCCGCTGCTGGCGCTGGATGCGTTCCTCTCTGGTCGCGCTCCGCTACCCACGCCGGGTGGCGTCGCCGCTCGCTGGATGGACAGATACTGGAGTACTGAGGGTTGGCCGGTGCAAGTCGAGCGGCGCGGCCTGCTTCAGTCCTGGCGCGGGTTTTGCCAGAGCAGGAGCCTCGAACCGGCGCATGGCACCTTCCCGCTCGGCTTGCTGGCCAGCGCAGTTGCTGTGGTGCTGGGAAGCATCTGGGGAGCGATACCCACGCCCTTTGCGGCGGGCCTTCACGCGGCCCACACCCTCGACGTACTCTACTGGCTGCTCGGAGGCCAGATCGTCGCTCTGGTTGTTGGAGCCTGCTGTCTGCTGGCGGCACGGAATGTGGTCGGTTTCCCCGGTCGCCTCATCCCGCTCTCCTGGCAGGCGCGGGTGCGGCTACTGGCACTGCTCATGCCGCTGGGGATGGCGGTGAGTCTGGCCGCTCTGGGTGTACCAGCGCTGCAAGCTCGCTGGTGGCTCGCCTTGAGCCTGGCCGGTTACACCCTGGCGGATGCCGTCTGGAGTATCCTGCTGCTGCGACTGCTGCCCAACCTGACAACAATGGTGCAAGCGCGACGGCACCTGCTCCTCCCCCAGCAGGACGCCAGACTGGCTGGCCCCTTGCACCTCGCTCATGTGCGAGCGTGTGAGGCTCACACTCAACTCCTGCGAGCACAGGTTGAGGGTGTAGCCATCATCGTCTGTACACTGCTGCTGGGCTGGCTGATCGACCGACTGGGCAGTGTCGATGCCGTGCTGGTCATGGTGGGTCTGACCGTCGCGCTTGGCCTACTCTGCGCTGCGCTGATGTGGATGCTCGTCAGAGTCACTCGTCGACTTGCTCAACAGCGCTCGCTGCTCGGTCGGCGCGACCTGCGTTTTTCCGGCAGCTCGTTTTCCAGGTTGGAATCGGCTGCCACTCATTAGCAAGAAAGGAAGGATACAGCTATGATACACTACTTCTCCACTTCTGTCGGCACGTCTGGAAGGCTCATCCCCGCTCAGGGACATGGACGCCGCTTTCTGCGGCGCAAGCGCCTGCTGCTGGCGGTGCTGGCCGATGTGATCGAAGGTGGAGCCACGAGCGGGAAACACACCCAGGGGCAGCACGTGGCGGCCCTGGAACGGCTCATCGAGGAGCGCTGGCAGGTGGGGGCCGCCGTAGCTGTGAATTCCGGCAGTGCTGCCCTGCGCCTGGCGTTGGAGGCGCTGCGGTTGGGGCCAGGGCGCGAGGTGATTGTCCCGGCGCTCACCTTTATCTCGACGGCCTATGCGGTGAGCGATGCGGGCCTGGTGCCGGTCTTTGTGGACGTTGACCCCCAGACGCTCACTTTGGACCTCGATGCGGCACAGGCCGCGCTGACACACAAGACTGCCGCCCTGCTTCCCGTCCACCTGCACGGGCAGATGGCAGACATGCTGCCGCTGTTGGACCTGGCCGACGCCTCCAACCTCTTCGTCATCGAGGATGCCGCCCAGGCACACGGGGCCACCTACGGCTCCACCTCTTCCAGAAGCCATACCTGGTACGCGGGCAGCCTGGGAGACCTGGGCTGCTTCTCTCTCAACGGCGTCAAGAATATGGGCGGGCTGGGAGATGGCGGAATGGTGACCGTCTCGTCACGACTGCTGGGGCGCGACCGCACCATAGTGGATCGCCTGCGCGGCATGCGCGACCTGGGTCGTTACTCCAATGCACGCTACCTGCATGACGGCTGGGGGATGCGCGCCCGCCTGGACGAGTTCACCGCCGCCGAATGCCTGCTGGAGTTCGCCGAGTTGGAGACCTGGAACGCGCGCCGCCGCATCATTGCGGACCGCTACCATGAAGCGCTGGCACATTCGGTGATACATCCCCCCGTCACTGTTCCTGGTCGGGAGCATGTCTACTTCAACTATGCGGTGCAGTCGCCCTCGGTGGCAGTACGCGAGCGGTTCGAGCAGCACCTGCGAGCGGCAGGCATCGAGGTGGCCGAATCCTACACGCTTGTGCCTGACCAGGAGCCGTACCGCACGGGCAAGCTGCCGTGCCGCATCGAGTCGCTGACAGTCGCGAGGGAGGTCGTGGGCCACATTACCCACATTCCGCTCTATCCCGAGCTGGAGGACGAGGAGATCGAGCGTGTGGTGTCGGCCTTGCAGGCGTTTGCCCCGTAAGTAGTATACAGGATCGACGACCAAAGCTGTAGGCGACAGAAAGAGAGGCTTCGCTCATAGCTCGCAGGTACAGATGTCCTCTGTTGAAGAGCTTTATGCAAGATCCCTCTCAAAGGGGTCTGCCATGTGGCCCGGTTCCTGCAGGCGAAAGGACAGCGCCAGCTTCACTGCCTCTGTGAACTGGTGGACCGTCATGTTGGCGAGTTGTGCCTAGTGGCACAGGTAGTAGTGTTGACCGCTGCGATCAACCGCCAGCACCACCCCAAAGCGGTAGCTTATCGAGCAGTGAGCAGCCCTGAGGATCTGATGCATGCGCTCCTGGGTGAGAGGAGTTGTGGCCTGCAAGCGATGGCGAAAAGGGAGGAATAACATGGGAGGTCTCCTTATGAGGATGGAACGAGTGGACGGGACAGACGAGGAGAAGACAACGGAAACGAAGCAGAGGGTGTCATGCTCCCTCTGCTCTTCTGTATCGGCAAGAGGACGAAACTCATCAGGGTGAGGCATCTCTTCGAATTGTGTGTCACCTGGCTGGTCGTCTCGTGACCCCTTTACATGCAACATGGCCCGCGACTCACCGGCCTGCCGTTTCCACCGGCTCGCCGTTCCATGCTATACTGCTGGAAACAGCGATGATTTCTCACCAACGGAGGAGCAGCCAGATGAGCGAAGACCGCCGCACCCGCTTTCCCCTGGGCAGCCAGGTGCGCTTGCAGGCGTTGTCCAGTGACCCCTACCCGCTGCTTAAAGCGCTGCAGGAGTATGAGCCAATCTCCTGGGTCGGAGATGTGCAGGCCTGGTTCGTCACCAGGCGCGCCGACTGCCTGACCATCCTGCTGGACAGCACAACCTTCAGCGTGGCCTCGCCTGTCTCCCTGCTTGAGGACACGCTGGGCCAGACCATGCTCAGCACCGACGGTGCCAGGCAACGGCAGCTGCGGCAGCCCTTCAATGGGCCGTTCGCCCCGAAGGAGGTGCAGGCTCATATGACTGCTCCTTTAGAGACCTATGTCTCCTACCTGATCGAGACGTTCATCGCAAGGGAGCAGGCAGACCTCAAAACCGCCTTTGCGGACAGGCTCTCGCTCTGGACGGTGATGACGGTACTCGGGCTACCCATCCATGATTTCTCCATGGTGCGCGGCTGGTTCACCGATATCGCTTACGCGCTAGGCAACTTCACCCGCGATCCTGATGTGCGTGAGCGCGGGCAGACTGCCGCCGCCGCCTTCGGCGAGTACGCCGCAGCGCGCCTTGCGCAACTGAGAAGAGAGCCAGACAGCTCCGTCCTGGCGGCGGTCGCCTCCTCTGGCATGCTTTCAGATGAGGAGATGCTCTCGGCGGCGCGCGTCATCGTCTTCGGCGGCCTGGAGACGACCTCGGCCATGCTGGCTAACACCCTGTGGGCTTTGCTCAGTCACCCGGCCCAACTGGCAACGGTGCGGGCCAACCCAACCTTGCTGCCGCAGGCCATCGAAGAAGCGCTGCGCTGGGAGCCACCGGTGCAAAGCTGCACGCGCTTTGTCACCCGCCCGGTCGTCGTGCGGGGCGTGGCCCTCTCCCCGGGCGAGATGGTGCAGTGCATGGTGGGGGCTGCCAACCGGGACCCGGAGTACTTCACGGCCCCAGATATCTTCGACCTGGGGCGCGCCAACGCCAGAGACCACCTCTCCTTCGCCATGGGTAAACACTTCTGCCTGGGGGCCGCGCTCGCCCGGCTGGAAGGGGAGATCGGACTGCGCCTCCTGTTGGAGCGCTTGCCAGGATTACGACTTGACCCCGCGCGGCCCAGTGATCCCAGAGGGCATGAATTCCGCTCGCCATCCACGCTGCATGTGCGATGGGAGTGCGTGTAGGAGGGATGCCTGATGGCTGAGAGGCAAGCAGTGTGAGGAGATGAGATCGTCCTGTATTTCCCGGATGAGTGAGCGCCTACTCTGCGAGAAAAGAGGAAGAACCGATGAGTTTTGCCGAGAGTATCCTGACCGAGGACCTGGACCCGTTGCGCCAGCGCCTGCTCTTCCACCCGCTCTGGACGGGCATCGAGGAGGGCACGCTGCCACACGAGACACTGCGCGTCTTTGCCCTGCAGGACTGGTGGCTGGTACGCGAAGCGTATCGCCTTGACGCGCTGGCGGTCGCCGCGATGCCCGACCTGGACCTACAAGACCTCCTGCTCGCCAAACTCGCCCCCAAGATCGGCGGCTACCGGCTGCTGCTGCGCTTTGGCGAAGCGCTTGGCCTCTCGCGAGCCG
>WNGJ01003986.1_pt1 | contig 17290 bp, 18 predicted proteins | sample 5400611 | NCBI WGS metagenome assembly WNGJ01 (sample SAMN13153375, study PRJNA577476) | soil metagenome | isolation source: 40 cm soil or saprolite under Garry oak tree replicate 1 | place: USA:California | collected 2016-06-15 | reverse complement strand
GGGGCCCGAGGTGGCGGCGGTGGACGGCGCTCTGATCTCGCGCTGAAGCATGATGTCATCCAACTCGGACTGATCGACAATGGTCTCGGCTACTATCGCTTCAGTTATCTTGGCAGCAGCAAGACTTATGTTGGGGTCATCGCGCAAGAGGTGCAATCAGTAATGCCTGAGGCTGTTGCGCGTGGGCGCGACGGTTATCTCCGGGTCGACTATCACATGCTCGGAATCAAATTCCGCACCTACAAGGATTGGCTCGCTTCCGGTGCGCGGATCCCCACGCGATCGAGGTTATGACAATGATTTGTTCAATCCGATATGATCGCAATTGGTGGTTTGGCCTGGTCGCATCAGCAATTGTGGCTCTCGCGGCGTGGCCGGCCGGCGCACAGCAATCGTTCAAGTCACCCGAAGAAGCGACAGCGACGCTGGCCGCAGCGGTCAAATCCGGCGCGAATGAACAGTTGCTGAGGGTACTTGGCGCCAATGCTGATGATATTATCCTCTCGGGAGACAGCGTGGCTGACGCCGAGGCACGTGAACGTTTCCTCACCACCTATGATACAAAACATTCTGTCAGTGTCGAAGCCGACAAGAAAGCCTCCCTCATTCTTGGCGCCGATGACTTTCCATTTCCCATACCGATGGTCCACAAGAAAGCCGGCTGGGAATTCGACACGGCCGCGGGCCGTCTCGAGATTTTATATCGACGCATCGGGCGCAATGAACTTGACGCAATCCAGACCTGCCTGGCTTATGTCGATGCGCAGAACGAATATGCGGAGAAGGACCGCACCGGAGCTGGACCAGGCGTCTATGCGCAGCGAATTGTCAGCAGCCCGGGCCAGAAGGACGGTCTTTACTGGCCGTCGGACAGCAATGACAGCCCGCTCGGCGAGCTTGCGGCGCAGGCTTCCGCAGAAGGCTACAAGGCCGCTTCAGAACCGCAGCCGTACCATGGCTACTATTACCGGATCTTGGCGCAACAGGGTCTCAGTGCTGCCGGCGGTGCGCTGAATTACGTCGTCAAGGGCAAGATGATCGGCGGCTTCGCGCTGGTCGCATACCCGGCCGAGTATGGCAATTCCGGCGTAATGACCTTCATGGTCAATCACGCGGGCACGGTTTACCAGAAGGATCTTGGCAAACGTACTGCCATGATCGCGAGACGCATGACGTCGTTCGACCCAGATCAAACCTGGAAGAAGGTCGATGCGACGAGTCCGTGACAGCGACAGGAGGGAGCGCGATGAGTACGCGTGCAGGTCGACTTGCTGGTTTTGCGCTGTTCGCGCTCATGGTGTCAGCGACGCCGTCGCACGCACAAGCCACGGGCTATCTTCATGTTGTATTTGCGAAGGCAGGCATGATCGTGGGTGCTGGTGCAGGCCATGGGACCCTGACGTATCGCGGTCGTGACTATCCCTTCACGGTTTCGGGCTTGAGCCTTGGCGTTACGGTTGGAGCTTCCGCCGCCCGACTAGCGGGGCGAGCAGATCATCTGCGTCAATTGAGTGACTTTCCCGGCATCTACAGCGCTGTTGGCGTTGGCGGCGCGTTGGCCGGGGGCGCGGGAGGGGTCCAGCTAAAGAATGCAAATGGCGTGATCATCACGCTGCAGGGCGCCAGGGTGGGCATGGAATTTGCGGCCAATCTGACCAGCATCAAGATTTCGTTGCAATGAAGGTGAATTGACTTGAGTTCGCCCATCGGAACCATGGGGTCTCGACACGAAATCAACGTTCGCACACGTCTGGTTTCGGGGTTTACCGCAGCGACATGCCTAGTAGGGGGAATCCGCGGGACCATGGCTCGAATACACGGCCACGCGACCACTTCTGCCGTAGCACGATGGTGCGGCGCTGAGTTCGGTCAACGCAGTGGAACGAGTTCTTGCCGATATCGATGCTGATTGCGGCGAGCTAAGTATCGAGTTTCCGTGACATGGCGTCCTCCTTGTCTTGTCGCCCCCGCCAGGATCCGTTGCTGGACCATCCGATTAACGGACATCCGACGACTCGCAGACATTCAGCTGTCGCCACAGAGGCGAATTTCAGTGGCCAAGTGACTTCGCCAAATTTTCTAAATTCTGCGCACTGATGTCGATTAGGCCGTGCCCCATCGAACCGGACAAGCAGATCTCCCGCATCCGGCTCTCGGACAAGAGCTCACGCTTTCGCGTGCAACGCCTTCTGCGCGGAGCATCGATGTCGGCTATTAGAAGGAAGGCCATAGATACGACAAACGAGAGCACGAGAGAAAGTCTCCGACGGCCAGAAGTGCTGCGCGGGTGAAGGTCGAGGTACTCATCATCTCCTCCCTGCTCGGCCGGTAAGGCTATCGGACTGGTGAGGGCGCGGGTCTGACGACCTTCCTCGGCGGAGCACGAACAATTCACCGGCAATGGTTTTATCATGGGATGACATCATCCGGTTCGGACACTTCTTGATCTAAATCAAGGGCGCCACGGGCAGGTATACGCGCCCACCGGTGGCCGCGATGCTGAACCGAATTGCAGGGCTAGATGTACCGCCCCAAGCCGGACACGCCCGAATCATGATGGCGAGTAGGCTATTGATTCGAAGCGGAGATACCGACGCGTGCGCCGCGAGCTGAGCTTGGTTCGCGCTTCAATTGACCTTATTAACGTTCTGAAGTCCGTTCGCACTTAATTCCAGCATGATGATCACCTCAGCAAGGTGAGCGCACTCATCTGGCTGAACCCAGTTATTGCTCCAGTGCGGGTCTTGGCGACAACGATTGCGCGTATGCTGGAGCAGGTTTTCGTGCTGCTCAATTTCCATCGCGATGTTGAACTCGTTGCACCTCGATTTTGTAGTTGCGCTCCTTCACGAGGTGCTTTCGAAGCTCGTCGTTGAGCGCGCGTATGCGGTCCGTGTCCGTAGACATGGTTGTGCCTCCGATGGGTTTGTGAATTTTGATTTGAATTGATCGCCCGGCCGTCGTGGCAGGGACATCTAAAAGGAATGGCTCGGACCTTGGTCCGAGCCAGTGGTCTTGCGCCTTCTAGGCTGGGCCGGGGTTCACGAGCGCCACTGTATTGATGTGCCGAATGAACGTCGGTTGCTTCGGATAATCCCGGAATCGCAATGTCAAGATATCGTCTTCTCGCTTGAGCACCGTTGCCTCCCACCAGCCAGCGTCAGGGCTTTCATGCACTAAAACCATGTGACCGACGCCGATGGTTTCCCAACTACGAGGCAAGCCAGAGGTCACTGGCGAGACGCAGCGGGCCTCGGCCAATGCAGCGTCGGCTTGGTCAATCAGCGACTTGATCGCCGCCGACTGCTCCGCCGCGCCTGCTTCGATCTCCGCGTCGGACTTTTCGGCAGCCATCCGCGCCGCTTCCGAAATCTTGTCGTAGAGGTCACGACGGATATTAGGAATGAACGCTTTCCCGCTGGCGTAGATGCGACCAACCGGAAGTTTCATCGCAATTTCCGAAACGGTGTCCGGCTGGTCGATCAAAACCCTGCAGTTCAAATCCATCGCTGCAGAAACGGTTTTGTCCTTCAATTCGGCGAACCGAGCACCACGCGGTTTTCCGCTCTCGTCCAGGCCCAACACGAATAGCGGATCAATGGTTTCGGCTTCTTTCTTCACGGCTTTTTTTGCCATCAATGCCTCCCGGAAATGCAGAAGGGGCCCGATAGGGCCCCTTAGTCTGCAGTAGGTAAGAAGGTTCGGTTCAACCCCGAAGGGTCAGGCGGTCTATACGTATTCATGGAGTATCTCCAAGTCTAAAAGATACAAAGTCGAGAAATTCGACCTCGCGAATACAGTATAGGCGAAATATTGAACCGATACAAGTGATAAACTATGACCTAACTACATGATTTATTGGCGGTTTTAGCGGTTTTCGGTCGCATTTTTGGTGCAGTTGGCAATAGGTAATTTGACACGATTTGCGGTCGTCAATTCGGTTGCCGTTGCACATGTTCAATTCGTCGGCGGCGCAAAACCGCCAGAGCGCGTGCTGAACAAAGCGCGGGAATTTCTCGGGAAACCTCGGATTGAACGAGCGGGTATCGATCCGTGTTGCGACGCCTCTGATGATCTCGGCACAGCCACCTCGGGCGTAGCAGGCAGCCCCATAAACGTGGGATGTGCCGCAACCTTCCAGAATGCCGGTGCGGTGCAGAAAATTGTGCACGAGGGTGTCGATGGCCATCATGGCCTTACCGGTCTCGAACCAGACGGGCCGCTGGCTACGCGCCCCTATCAGCAGGCTGGATAGCGCCATCGCCAGGACCTTGTCAGACACACCGTAAACGTTTCGAAGGGGGCCGATCAGGGCCTCCTGCCTGGCTGCTCCAGATCGGCGGCAGACGACCCTGCCGCGGTTTCTAATTGGCCGTCGATCCAGCCAATGAGATCGCCACCCGTGACGTCCCGGACGAACAGGAAGAGGCTGTAGGCGGTCTGGTTCAGTCGGCCATTGCGAAGGCGAGCGCGGGGCACGGAGCACGCATCGATATGGTCGGGCTCCGAACAGGTAAAGCTGCCCTTGTCGTATCGGCAGCGCTCATAGTGCCAATAGTTACGGAGTTTCGGGCATGAGGGACATGCTCGGAGGCTTGCTTCCATTTGGGACCAAGATGCCGTTCCATGCTTCTCAATGTATGAGCGGGCAACCCGGTCAGAGATTCCCTGGTAGCTGAACGCCGTGAGAAGCCAGTCGAAGACCGGAGGCGTATGGCCAAGGGCGATAGCCGTATCCATGCCAGCCTTGAGGGTTTCGGCGTCGATCTCATCGAGAAGGGACATCGATCCCGCCAGTCCGCAGACAGTCCGGATCAAGACGCTGGCGCGCTCGAACTGGTCGGAGCGTACCTTAGACGGAGGGGAACAGTCCGCAGCGCCTTTGCGCTGCAGTCGTGGAGCAGGCGGAAGTTAGATCAGTGATACCAGCCTCCGCTGGGCGTCACTATCGCCGTCGATGTAGCGTTGGGTCGTCTGAATGGATCTATGCCCGGCAAGGAGTTGGACATCTCGGAGTGAGCCGCCTGCCTTGTGCACGACGCGTGCGGCACGCGTGATAAATGTACGTCGCCCCGAATGAGATGAGCAGCCGTCGAAACCAAGAGCCTCATAGGCGCGCTGGAACCAAATTACGATACTGAGCGGCCTCATTGGACCGCCGCGTTCAGAGCAAACAACCGGTCCCACGCCAGGCGACGATTGCCTCAAAGCTGAAAACGCGTGTTGCAGTTCGGGATGCAGCGGGATTAGTCGCCCATGCCCCATCTTTGCCGCATGATCGCGAAGCTCAAGTACGCCACCGATTTCGCCGCTAGCCCCTAGAACCATATCCCATGTCAATTTGGCGATTTCGCCAGCACGAAGACCGGCCTTAGTGGATAACAGAACGATAAGCCGGTTGCGGAGGGGGGAGCGAGATTTATCGGCGAAAAACAAGAGATCGTCGATGTGATCGGTCGAGAGTATCTTCGCCTGTTTACCCGGCATCTCGCTTCAAGTCAGTTGTTCAAATCGATTCTAGACCAACCAAATCAGCCTGCAACGGAAACCTTGCGCCAAACAATTGTATAGCTTTCGCGCAAAAGCTTATCAGTCCAAAGGCCTGCCAGGGGCCAAATTCATCGCGCCGCGCAACATGTTCTTCTCGTCGTGCCGCGCGGTGCATCAGCAGTTATCGGCGGTGGCCAAGTCCTATTCCCAGGTGCAACGCTTTCTGGCGAAGGGCTCCGACCGAGCGCTTGGTAAGCTTTGCTATTTTGACTACTGGAGTTCGCGCCTTTGAATGATCCTTCAGTTCTTTTAGATCGGCTTTAGTCCATTCGCGGCGCTTGCCGGTCTTCCTAGCGGCCCTAGTTTTCTTCAAGTTAATCGCTCCTATTGATGATGAAGGCGGGTTGTTACCACGAAACCGCGCAGCGGCAAGGACCGGAACTAACAACGATCGACGTGCCGATGGTCCCGATTGGGCCAACACGCTGCGCCAAGCACAGCAGCCGTTGAGGGCCGTTCGACTCGGCCCCGCGGTGCGAGATCAGTCGTTGTCCGCCGAGGGGAAGGTACGGGATCCAGTGTTCAAGGGGTTGCGGGAGGACTTATGATGGGTACGCATCCCGATAAGTCACGCGATCGAAGCTCTTCGTCCGCGAGCGCTTCGGAAAAGCGCGCTTGATGCACATCGATACGCGGGAGATCGAGGCAAACATTGAGCACACGCGATTTCCGGTACCCGAGCACGAACAGCATTCCAGTACAGCAGATTATCCCGGCCTGCTTCGTGCCGCAGATCTGATCGGGCAGCTGGCCGACATCAATTATCTGCGCAAGGCCTCGGCGCTATTTGCGGAATTTCGTGAAACCGGCCTGAGCGAGAAGCTCGGATATGACGGTCCTGATGATCTACGGGCAGCTTACCCGGCTTTCTTTTGGAAAGCCGTCTGTCCCTATATCGGCGATGCACTCCGGTATCTGCGCGTCACGCAGGAAGGCAAGCAGTGGATCGCCAATCTCTACGCGCACGTTTTCTCGGAAGAGCACCGCGGCGCACTTGGGGCCTAGCGAGCCGAGGTTTCACAGATCGCGAGCTAGAGCTGGTCCCTTCCGGCAACTCCTTCCGGCCGCGTTGACGCGTCCGCTTTGCCGCCAAACTCAGACATTGCTCGACGCAGCCGGCACTTCGCATTTGTGCCCAAAACCGGCGTAAGCCCGGCCGCGGCAGGCATCGGGTGGGTGTTGGCGCAGCGGGTCAATTATCGTGCAAGATGGCGCGCGAAGGGACGTGCATGCCATGGTGCAAGAGCAGCCAGGCCGGGTCGGACGCAGGTTGTCGGTGATAGTGGTCCACCCGAGCGAAATGGCCCAGTGGTAGATGTCTTATGCGGCGACCCGTTTGCGCGGATTGATCACGCCGAGATCCTCAAGCTCTCGCTCGGCTTCCGCCTTTGCCGCTTTCAGGATTTCAACCGCATCGCTGATATTCTGCTCGGAATGATTGGCCATCACCTGCATTCGAATGCGGGCTGCGCCCTTCGGCACGGCCGGGAATTCGACCAGATTGGCTACCAATCCAAATTCCGGGAGGCGTCGTGAGACGAGGCGCGCCAGGCCTTCCGATCCCATCTTGACACAAACGATCGCGGAAGGATCGCCGTAATATTCGAGACCGGCGTCGCTCAGTCCCCGGCGAAGCGACTTGATATTGGCCAGCAGCTCGAGCCGCAGCACGCGTCCCTCGAGCGAATCGACCATATCGAAAGCCTTGAGGATGGTTGCCGCCTGTACTGGCGACAACGCATTGGAGAAAGTCGCCGGCGCGCTGTAGAAGCGCAAATATTCCTGCACGGCTCGGCTTTTGCAGGCGACAAATCCGCCGTTCGAGGCAAAGGTCTTCGAAAAGCTGCCCATCACGACATCGATCTTGCCAAGCATGTTTTGCATGCCGATGTGGCCGCGACCATCCCTGCCCAGACAACCCAGGTCATGTGCGACGTCCACGACGAGCGTGGCATTGTACTCACGACAGAGCGACTGCAGGGCCAGCAGATCGGGAGTGTCCGAGTCCATAGAGAACAATCCCTCGGTGATCACCAGAATGCCGTTCTCGTTATCTTTGGCCCTGATCTTGGCGAGAACGTTGCGGCAGTACTCGTTGTCGAGGTGCCGAAACATGTGGACGTTGCTGGTCGCCGCATTTGCCCCCTCTTGAAGACAGGAGTGCGCGAGCATGTCCATGACAACGTGGTCGGCCGATCGGACCAGTCCCTTGACTACCCCGAAACCCGCGCCCCATCCCGTCGGGTACAATACAATGCGATCCATTTCGAGGAACTCGCCGATCTTCCGCTCGAGCGCGACCGAGTGCGAGGTGTTGCCAACCAGCGCGGCCGAGCCTGCGCTGTGGACGCCGCAGCGTTCGATCGTCTCAATGGCAGTCGCCTTGATTTCCGGATGCGATGACAGGCTGAGATAGTCCTGCGAAGCGAAATTGACGCCGCGCATCCTGTTGCCGCTGTCATCCTGTGCGGCGCAAATCGTCTTGGGGCCGTCTTCGGTGGCGCGGGAAAACGGCCACAGGCCGTTTTGCCGGCGCAGATCCTGCCACTGGAAGAAGCCCCGGGTGCGGTCCAGCAGGTCAAACCCGCCAGGAACGCGAAAATCTCTCATACTGCCGGTGAGCGCGCCAGGCGGTACCTGCGCGTAGGTATTGTTTGACATCATCGTTCCCTGCTCGGCTTTTCGACGTGCTGTCTGCCGATTTTCGCCAACGGTCGCGTAGTGCAATTAATTTTGAGTGTGACTCTGTCTCGCGCCGTCGCCGTTCATCGGTGTTCCTTCCGATGGCGTGAATCTTTGGTTCCTGGCTGAAGTGAATCACGGCCGCCAGGGGACGTGGTGTCGCAGAAACCCGCGATTAACCAGACATTAGCCATGACAGCCATATTCTGGATGCTGCGTGCATTGGCCCTCGGCGCGACGTTGGCTTGGTTCACTCCGCTACGTTGGCGCTTTGTCGGCAGAGGTATGCACGGGCGGTTTGGAACGGCGGCGGGACCCTCATGATCAGGTCAAATGCATTTGTCTTCGCGGGCCGTCGCGTTGAGCGCGACATTCGGAACAGGTATCGCTTCGGCCGCAGACTTGCCGGCGAGGCCTTACACGAAGGCTGCTCCGCTTCAACCCGCGCCGATCACCTGGAGCGGGTGCTATCTCGGCGCCAATATCGGCGCCGGCTGGGATCGCTTCCACGCTGGCGAAGCAGGCTTTGCCGGGGTGCCGAGCCCCTTCGTCGACTACGGCAGCAACACCGGGACCAGCTTGATCGGTGGTGGTCAGGTCGGTTGTGACTATCAATTCGCGCCGAACTGGGTGATCGGTACTCAGGGCAAGGCGGAGTTCGGAAATATCAATTCGTCCAACCTGGTCGCAGCCTTTCCGGGCGTTACTGCGGTATTCAAGCTGAAGAATACCGAAACGCTCACGGGGCGTCTCGGCTATACTCTTGCACCGACGGTTCTTGCCTATGTAAAGGGCGGCGCCGCCTGGTCGAACGCATACGCGACCGCATCAACGGCGTTCGGATTGGGAGAGACCGCGAATTTCAGCATGACCGGATACACGGTGGGCGGCGGCGTGGAGTGGATATTCGCGCCCGGCTGGTCGGTGTTCGGCGAATATAACTACCTGGATTTCGGGACCAAGAACGTCAACTTCCCCTCCACCGGTCTGGTGCCGGGCTTCGGTCCCGCCGGTGCGCTTGCCGATACCAATGCCATCAAGCTTACGGCGCAGGAAGTAATCTTCGGCGTGAATTACAAGTTCAACTGGGGCAGCCCGATCATCGCGAAGTATTAGCGGGAAATAACCGTACCGCCAGCGCGGCCTCAGCCGGCTTATGCAGTCGCGGAGTTCGGTTGATCGACCGCGGGCAGAAACGCCCGCATCTTTGCCAAAAGTCGCTGCAAATCCACGGGCTTTGTGTCGAAATCCGAGCAGCCGACCTCGACACTTTTGGCACGGTCGCTGGCAAGCGCGTGGGCTGTCAAAGCGATAATCGGGATGGCTGCAGTCGCCGGATTGGCCTTGATCAGCTGAGTCGCTTCCCAGCCGTCCATTTCGCCCAAGGCGACATCCATCAAGATCAAATGCGGGTTCTCGCTCGCGGCCATCGCGACGCCGGCGGCGCCGTCATGCGCACAGCAGACGTAGAAGCCGTGCCGCTGCAGGCGCCGGGTAAGCATGTCCCGGTTCATTTCGTTGTCTTCAACCAACAGGATCTTATGCATGGAGCATCTCTGCGGCAGGCTGAAGCGCAAGGTCGGGAGCAGCCGGGACCAGCGTCGCGACGACATGCAAGTCTGCTTTCCGCCGCCCGGCGGTCAAGGGCATGCGGATGGTGAAGCTACTTCCCTTGCCGAGTTCGCTCTCGACGGAAACCTCACCGCCCATCAGTTTGCAGAGCTTCTGGCTCAGCGCCAAACCAAGTCCGGTGCCGCCATATTTGCTTGTGCTGGAATCATCGGCAACGGTGAACTTTTCAAAGAGATGGGTGATCTGATCCGGAGCGATCCCGATGCCGGTGTCTATCACGTCGACCACGAGGTGATCGTCATCATCGTTGGTAATGCGCCTGGCAACCAACTCCACCTTCCCGTGCTGTGTGAACTTGGCCGCGTTATCGAGCAGTTGGCCGACCAAGTTCCGGAATTTACCGGCGTCGCAGAGTGCTGTTCCGAGGTACGGCGAGACGGTGCACCGGAATTCGTTTCCGTTGCGCACGGCAGCAGGCCTCGCGCCATCAGCTATTTCCAGCAACAATCCGGCGAGATCGGTCTCTGCCAGATCGAGCTCCATCTTCCCGGCTTCGATCTTCGACAGGTCGAGAACCTCGTTGACAAGCTTCAGCAGATGTTGACCGGCTGTGTGAATCTTGGTCAGGTCCGAGACGCTGGCGTCATCGCCTTCCGTCTCGGCATCTTCAAGCAGAATCTGGCTGTAGCCGATGACGGCGTTGAGCGGCGTACGCAGTTCGTGGCTCATCTTGGCCAGGAAGTCGGCCTTTGCAGCACTCGCGCGATCGGCCTCCTCGGTCGCCGCACGGAGCGCAATAGCGGTTGCCATGTGCTCGCGCATCTCGCTTTCCAACTCGCCCTGCGAGGCCTGAATCTTCGCGTAATAAAGCGCCATCATCGCGACATAGATTGCTGCAGCCGTCGTCGAGACAAGTCCTAGCCCCTGCATTGCAGCGACCGGCAGCTTGTTGTTGATTTCGAAACCAAAGAAATAGAAGAAGCCGAATATCCCGACGTTCACGGTGAACATCGTCATAACGATCAGGCGCAGCGAGCTCGACGAACCCAGATAGAAGAATGCGAGCAACGGTATCACCAGCACCCACGCCAGCGTGGGCGAGGTTACTCCGCCGTAGAAGTAGCAGCTCCAGAAAATGCAGAAGATCAGGTTTTCGATCGAGACAAGCGCCAGCGGATTGTAAGGGACGCCGGCTCGCAACAGGAACGGGAACACCCAGAAGGCGGTAATGGAAGCTGCCAGCACCGCGACGTCGTATCCCGGCGACGGATCAAGCACAAAGATCGAGATCGGAACCACGTTTCCGATGAATGGCCCGAGAATGTGACTTACCAAAAAGACGTGTGCGCGGTTTCTGGTATCGCGATCCGCTGCGATGTCCCTAGGAATGAAATAGTTAACCAAGCGATCAAGGCCAGCGATCGCTTTCACGAGCACGCTTTTCATAAAATTTGCGCCGCCTTCCGCAAGTTGCTTCCACCATTTGCGCTGCGACAGCAGCGATACAAGCGGGCCAAAAGAGCTGAGCTGCCCGCAGCTAACATTTTCAGGCTCTGCTTAAAAGAGCGTTAATCGGAGCATACAGCCCGCTATACCGAATTTTAAAGGCGGCCACGCTAGGTTGCGGCAGGACAGAAGTCTAACAGGGGCGCAGAACAATGCTGATCTGGAGTCGGCTTGTCAGGTTCATCGACTGGTTCATTCCGGCCGCAGCGAAACTCGAGCGCTCGGAGCGCGGACTTGCGCAGAACTTTGTATTCACGCATCTGTTCGGGCCTCTGCTCTCGCAGTCGATCAGCCTCTTTCTGTACCTCAGTGATCCGCATCCGGACGCGGCCTGCTGGACGGTGATCGTCTGCATCTGGCTATTCTGGACGCTACCATTCGTCTACAGGAAGACCGGAGACCTGCAGCTTTCGGCATTGATCTCCGTCGAATTGCTCGCCTTCACCTCGCTGTTCGGGTCCTATTTCTACGGTGGCGTCAGTTCACCGTTCCTTCCCTGGCTGATCATCAGCCTGCTGCTGGGCTTCTTCTATCTGTCCGAGCGGCCCGTCGTGGTCGTCGCCCTCTTCACCTTCAGTATTGTCGGCTTTGTTCTGGCGTATTTGTTGTGGGGCTTTCCCGACCTGCTGTCGCACGAGCAATTGTCGATGGTCGGCTGGATCTCGATCCTCTCGGCCACCATCTACATGTCGTGGATGGCGACCTACTATGCGAACATGATCGCCATGCGATCGGATCTTGAACGCGAGGCCGAACGACATCGCGAGACTGCGGTTCGGCTGCAAGAGGCAAAGGACCTGGCCGACAGGGCCAATCGTGCAAAGTCCATCTTCCTCGCGAAAATGAGTCATGAACTGCGAACGCCACTGAATGCGGTGATCGGGTTCAGTGAAATCCTGCTCGACGACGTCGAGCTCGACGGCAAGAACCAGCACAAGAGGGCGGATCTCGAACGCATCAACTCGGCCGGTAAGCATCTGCTCTCTCTCGTTACCGACGTTCTCGACCTCTCGAAGATCGAGTCGAACCATATCGAGCTGAAGATCCAGGAGTTCGACCTTAGCGAGATGGTGCGTGAGGTCGTCGCCACCGTGCAGCCGATGGTGGCCGAGAAGAAGAACAAGCTCATCGTCAAATGTCCGGGAAACCTCGGCGTCGTCTCGACCGACCAGACCAAGCTGCGGCAGGCGGCGCTCAATCTGCTGAGCAATGCGGCAAAATTCACCGAAGCCGGTACCATCACGCTGAGCGTACAGAGGCGGAAGCGCCAGGCCGGCGACTGGATCGAGATCCAAGTGCAGGACACCGGCATCGGTATCGCCGCGTCGGACATCGGGCGATTATTCCAGAATTTTGGTCAGGCCAACCAATCGACCTCGAGCAAATATGGTGGCACCGGACTAGGGCTGGTATTGAGCCAGAAGCTATGTGCACTCATGGGCGGCGGAATTTCCGTGAATAGCGAGCTCGGGCAGGGATCGTGTTTCACGATCCGCGTGCTCACCTGGATGAAGGAAGAGCCGACCGCCAATGACATCTCTTCCGGGACAGCCTTGCAATTCGTACCGTCAGCAGCAGTTTGAAAATGTCCATTTCGAATATCAATTCCGTGCAAGCGACCTTGCTGCATGCCGGCGAGCAAAGCGACGCGATCTCCAGTCGCCAGGATATCCGTCCTCGCCTGCTGATCGTTGACGACATCAGGGATAATCGCAACATCCTGATGCGGCGCTTCGAGCGTCGCGGTTTCGACGTGGTCGAAGCCGAATCTGGATTTGAAGCCATCGAGCTGATCGAAAGGGGTCCCTTCGACCTTGTGCTTCTCGATGTCATGATGCCCGGCATCGACGGGATGGAGACCTTGAAGCGCATCCGCAGCCGGCGGTCGGCGTCCGCCCTGCCGGTCATCATGGTCACTGCGAAGTCGGAGAGCGGTAACATCGTTGACGCGCTCCAGCAGGGCGCCAATGATTACGTCACCAAGCCGGTGGACTTCGCCGTCGCCTTGGCGCGCGTGAATACGCAGATCAGCCGCAGGCGTGCGGAGCAGCAGGTCGTTTTGGCCAATGAAGCGCTGCGCAAGGCGAATGAAGATCTAGAGCGTCGGGTTCAGGAACGCACAACCAGCCTGATCGACGCCAATCAGAGGCTGAAGGAAGAAATCGCCGATCGCGAGGAATTGCAGGCAAAATCGCAGCACCTTGCCTATCACGACTCCCTGACCGGGCTCGGCAATCGCCTGTTGTTCAAGGAGCAGCTGGATGAGGCGCTCAGGGATGTCTCGGTGGCGCCACATCCCCTGGCAGTCCTGTTGCTGGATCTCGACGGGTTCAAAGCCGTCAACGACACGCTCGGGCATTCCGTCGGCGATTTGTTGCTGAAGTCGATCGCGGTGAAACTTCGCGACCTGCTTCCGGTGACAGATCGCATTGCGCGGCTTGGCGGCGACGAGTTCGCCATTCTCCAGATATCGGACTCTCAGCCGACGTCATCGATTTCGCTCGCGGAAACGATCATCGAGGTCGTTGGTCACTCGCACAGTATCGATGGACACGACGTGACGGTAGGAGCCAGCGTCGGCATCGCGGTTGCGCGTCCTGGCCAAATGAACACCGAGAGCTTCCTCAAGAGCGCCGATCTGGCGATGTACAGCGCCAAATCCGAGGGGCGCGGCACCTATCGGATCTTCGATCCACAGATGGACGAGGCCGTCCAGACCCGGCGTTCACTCGAACACGATATGCGAACGGCGCTGGCACAAGGCGGATTCGAGCTGTTCTACCAGCCGCTGGTCAACCTGCAGACCAACAAAGTGACGGCATTTGAAGCCCTGATGCGATGGCATCACTCGGATCGCGGGGCTGTGCCGCCATCGGAATTCATTCCGGTGGCCGAAGAGATGGGACTGATCGTTCAGCTCGGCGAATGGGCGCTCAGGTGCGCTTGCCTGGAGGCGGTCAAATGGCCCGACGAAATACGGGTTTCGGTTAACCTGTCGCCGCTTCAGTTCGCGAAGGGCAATCTGGTTTCGACGGTCATGAGTGCCCTGGCTTCCTCAGGCTTGCCGGCTTCGAGGCTTGAGCTTGAAATCACGGAGTCGGTCCTGCTGGAGAAATCAGAACGCAACATCGCGATTCTGAACCAGCTGCGTGCGCTGGGTGTCCGGATTTCGATGGACGACTTTGGCACAGGCTATTCCAGTATCGGCTATCTGCGCAGCTTCCGGTTCGACAAGATTAAGATTGACCGGTCTTTCGTTCGAGACCTGCTCGTCGACGAGGGAAGCCTCGCGATCGTTCGCGCGATCGCAGGATTGGGCATCAGCTTTGGAATGACGACCACCGCGGAAGGCGTCGAGACCGAAGAGCAGATGCGATGCCTGAACCTTGAGGGCTGCATCGAAGTCCAGGGCTATTTGTACAGCAAGCCGGTGCCTGGAGACGAGGTTGCCGGGCTGTTGGCCAGCCTGAATGTCAGGAGAGAACCGCGACGTGCCTGAGGTAGCGTGGGAAGCGGTTTAGGCATTTTCAGGCCGCGCGCTGGTCCTAGGTCGCGGCGACCGCCACCATGGTCAATCCGCCTCGTGATCGTCCCATGGACTGCTTCTGGTTGCGGGCGATGGAAGCAGCGTGCTGATGCGCACGGACAACAGAGGTGTCGATCATCTGCACGGCGGGGTCATGGGCGGCAGCCAACGCATCGGTGATTTTAACCCGGACGCCGGCCCGTCGCCAGCGAACGAAGCGATTGTAGCAGGTCGTGTATGGACCATATTTGTTCGGGAGGTCTCGCCAAGGCGCCCCGGACCGCAATACCCAAAAGATGCCGTTGAGGACACGGCGGTCGTTCACCCGTGGAACGCCACGCGGCTTGTTCGGCAGCATCCCAAAGGCAAACTGTCGCGGGTGGCGCGATTAGGTACTTATATACCATTCCAAGGGTTTAACCGACCGGAATGCATGAAATTTCAATAGCAAAACTTGCATTTCTCGCGGTATTATGCTATATAGACAGCCTTGACGAAACTCGACGAGTTGAAAAGGCAGTTGAAACCCGGCGCTGTTTATCGGCGCGAGGATCTCGCGCGCTTCTCAACGGCGATCGACCGGCATCTGAAAGAACTGGTCGACAGTAAAGTTCTGACCAAGCTGCGGGGCGGCCTTTACGCCTATCCGAAGGAAACGGCCTTCGGTCCGGCGCCGGCCGCTGACGATACGCTGGTCGCGGCTTTTCTGAAGGACAGGCGCTTTCTGCTGGCCTCACCCAACGCCTATAACAGCCTCGGTGTCGGCACGACCCAGCTTTACGACAAGACGGTGGTCTACAATCACAAACGGCATGGGGATTTTCAGTTGGGCGGACGCAAGTTTGCGTTCCGGGTCAAACCGCATTTCCCGAAATCTCTCAGCCGGGAGTTCATGCTGGTCGATCTGGTCAACAATCTTGACGGTCTGGCGGAAGCCAAAAGCGAAGTGCTCGATCGTGTGAAGCAGCGCGCGGCGTCCTTCGACGGCCCGCGCCTGCGCCGGGCGGTGCGTGATTACGGCAGCGTACGGACGAAGAAGTTCTTCGATCAACTTTTCCATGCGCCGAAGCTGACGCATGCCGCGTGATTATCTGCACAACCATGCGCAATTCGCCGATCTGATCCGGATTGTGGCGGCTGAGCAGGGCATCGATCCGGCGCTGGTCGAAAAAGACTACTGGATCATGCACGGCCTCTACGGGCTGCAGCAGCTAGGCCTCGCCTTTGAGCTCAAGGGCGGGACCTCGCTGTCCAAAGGCTTTCAGATCATTCACCGGTTTTCAGAAGACATCGATATCAGGATTGAGCCGCGCTGAGATGGACGTAAAGATCGGTAAGAACCAGACGAAACCCGCGCATATCAAGAGTCGGGCTGATTTTTATGAATGGCTGACGAAGACGATCAGGATCGACGGCATGTGTCGGTCGAGCGCGACACGTCCGTCGACAATAAGGATCTGTTGAGCGCCGGCATCCGCCTCTACACCATCTCAATTTGCATGATTGGGTCGCAACCCATCCCCGCTGACGCGAGCTCTCTTTCTGAGAATTTGCAAATTGTTTCAACCTAACATAGTAACGCGTGTTGCGAGAATTTATCTTCCTACTTTCCCTAGACTTATCCGCAGCAGGTGATTCATGGCGATCAAATATGGCTCGGGGAATGGCGGCCCCAGCGCCGACACCGTAACTGACCCTCAGAAGCTATTTCAGGCACTTCCGGCTAAGGACAAGAAATACGCCTATCTTCGAGACGTCCAAGGGGACGTCTTGGGCAAATGGTTCGCCGCTCCCAAGCAAAAAGATACCGTGATTAAGATGAATACGGGCAGCGGCAAGACCACTGTAGGGCTCTTGCTACTTAAGTCGAGTCTGAACGAGGCCGTATATTCGTCAGGCGCGGGAGTTGTTCGACATGTTCGATCAACTCATTCAGAGTGCCCAGAACCGGCGTATCGGATTGCTCCGGGAGATCAACATCCGCCGAAAGTTTGCTAGGCGCGTCCAGCGCCTCAAAGCGGCGACGTAATAGTGTTTGTGATCTTGAGATTTGCTTCGAAGCAACGCCTGGGCCGCGTTCTCGGCCACCTACCGGCGGACCCTGCAGGCGCCGTTCGCTCACCAAGACGCCAAGGCGGAACTGAAGAAACCGGTCCCGGACGACGTCGGGGAGGCAGTAGTCATGGCCTGTGGGCCAAGCGCTCCAGGTCTGGCGATCCCAAGTAGAGACGACCACCAATGCGTCTTTCTGACCGACGGGTAGGATGAAGATCTGCTTTCGTTGCATCTCAATCACGCTACTTCGTTTGCGCTTTTGCGCTTTGATGCGGCCCCGTTCCGGCCTCAACAGATCATGATCGCGTGCCTCGATCGCCTCCCTCTCGCTCTTGATCATTGCTCAAGCCACCGCGCGCTTTAGCTATCCGCTCGCGCCGACCGCTGAACCGAGGTCTG
>WNGJ01026858.1_pt1 | contig 17294 bp, 17 predicted proteins | sample 5400611 | NCBI WGS metagenome assembly WNGJ01 (sample SAMN13153375, study PRJNA577476) | soil metagenome | isolation source: 40 cm soil or saprolite under Garry oak tree replicate 1 | place: USA:California | collected 2016-06-15 | reverse complement strand
TTCTCGGTGAGATCCTTCCACACGCCACTGACGCCCCTCACTTCGGCCTGGCCGCCCAGATTGCCTTCCGTGCCGACCTCGCGCGCGACGCGCGTCACTTCCGCGGCGAACGCGTTGAGCTGATCGACCATCGTGTTGATGGATTCCTTCAGCTGCAGGATCTCGCCCTTCACGTCCGCCGTGATCTTGCGCGACAGGTCGCCGTTGGCGATGGCGGTCGCCACCTCGGCGATGTTACGCACCTGGCCGGTGAGGTTACCGGCCATGGAGTTCACGCTATCGGTGAGATCCTTCCAGGTGCCGGCGACGCCGGGCACCACGGCCTGGCCACCGAGCTTGCCTTCGGTACCCACCTCGCGCGCCACACGCGTCACTTCCGAGGCAAACGAGCGCAGCTGATCGACCATGGTGTTGATGGTCTCCTTCAGCTGCAGAATCTCGCCGCGTACGTCGACGGTGATCTTGCGCGACAGGTCGCCGCTCGCGATGGCGGTGGAGACTTCCGCGATGTTGCGGACCTGGCCGGTCAGATTGCCCGCCATGGAGTTGACGTTGTCGGTCAGATCCTTCCAGGTACCGGCGACTCCCGGCACCACGGCCTGGCCGCCCAGCTTGCCCTCGGTACCCACTTCGCGCGCCACGCGGGTCACTTCGGCGGCGAAGCTGTTGAGCTGATCCACCATCGTGTTGATGGTGTTCTTCAGCCCGAGGATCTCGCCCTTCACGTCCACGGTGATCTTGCGCGACAGGTCGCCACGCGCAACGGCAGTCGTTACTTCCGCGATGTTGCGGACCTGGCCGGTCAGATTGGTCGCCATCGCGTTGACGGAGTCGGTCAGATCCTTCCAGGTGCCGGCGACTCCGGAAACGATCGCCTGCCCCCCCAGCTTGCCTTCGGTGCCCACCTCGCGCGCCACGCGCGTCACTTCCGAGGCAAACGAGCGCAGCTGATCGACCATGGTGTTAACGGCCTCCTTCAGCTGCAGAATCTCCCCGCGCACATCGACCGTGATCTTGCGCGACAGGTCGCCGTTGGCGACCGCGATCGTCACTTCGGAGATATTGCGGACCTGGCCCGTGAGGTTGCTGGCCATCGAGTTCACGCTGTCGGTCAGATCCTTCCAGGTGCCGGCGACACCGGGCACGGCGGCCTGACCGCCGAGCTTGCCCTCGGTACCCACTTCGCGCGCGACGCGCGTGACTTCGGAGGTGAAGGCGCTCATCTGCTCGATCATCGTATTGACGATCGTGGCGGATCTCAGGAATTCTCCCTTGAGTGGCCGCCCATCCACCTCCAGGTTTATGGTCTGGTGCAGGTCGCCCTTGGCGACCGCCGAAATGGTGCGGGTGACTTCCGCCGTCGGCCAGAGCAGGTCGTCGATGAGGGTGTTCACCGACCCTTCCATTGCGCCCCAGGCACCGGAGCGCCGGTCGCTCCCCATGCGATGACGGGTCTTGCCGTCCTTGCCGACGATCTGCCCGGCACGCTCCAGCTCGCGCGCCAGGCGCTGATTGGACGCCACGATCTCGTTGAAGGTATCGGCTACCTTGCCCGCGAGCCCGGTCCGATCGCTGGCGAGCCGCACCGAGAAATCGCCGTCGCGCACCGCCTGCAGCACTCGCAGGAGTTTCCGCTGGTCGAGACTCTTCGCCTCGGCGCCGTGGCGGCCGTTGGACTTGCGCGTGCGGCGCTCGGGTTCTTGCGTTTCCATCAGCAGGCTCCAGAATGCACCGCACCCCGCACGGGGCACTGCCGGATCGGCGACGGCGGGTGGTCAAAACCGCGGTTCGGGGCGGATGCCGGATGCGGTCGCAGCGGGCGAACGGTCGCGCTTGCCCAGGCGAGGCGCTCGAGAGGCCGGGGTCCGGGTTGCGGTGTGCGCACAGCCTCTCCAGACCCCTCAAGACGGGCTCCCTGGACCCTCACTCTCCGACGTCCAACCTCCGCAGCCCAGAGCGGGACCATAGCAGAAGGCTGTTTTGGCGCAAGGAGTATCCTCACAACCTCGGCCGCGAGGGCTTGCCGAGGGAGACGGATCGGCCGCACCGTGCGGGCCGGGAAGGAATTTCAGGTGCCCGAGACAACCGCGACCCGCCAGCGCGGGCTCGGTCTGGGGCTGGAGCCCGTGCGGGCGGACGGGAAGGCGGTGGCGTGAGCGGCGCAGTGGTGAACGGCGACTGGCGATCCCTGCGCGGCATGCTGCTCGATCGGGCCTGCGCACCCTATCGGCAGGTCGGGCGCTTCGCGTATTACTTTGCACGCGGCAAGCTGCGCGCCGACCCGGTATTCCGCGCGATCCTGGAGCTCGGCCTGCTGCGCGGACAGCAACGCATCCTCGACCTGGGCTGCGGCCAGGGACTGCTGGCTGCGTGGCTGCGGGCCGCCGCGCAGTGCTACGAGCACGGCACCTGGGCGGCGGGCTGGCCGCCGGCACCCTCCCCCCGATCGATGCGCGGTATAGAGCTCATGGCGCGCGAGGTCGCGTGGGCGCGCCGCGCGCTCGGGCCTGCCTGTGAAGTGCTGCAGGCGGACATCCGCAGCGCGGTGTTCGGCAGCGCCGACGCGGTGGTCATGCTGGATGTGCTGCACTACATCCCCGCGCAATCGCAGCTCGAAGTGCTGCAGCGGGTACGCGCCGCGCTGCCGCCGGGGGGCCTGCTGCTGCTACGCGTGGGCGACGCCGACGGCGGCCTGCGCTTTCGCTTCACCCGGTGGGTCGACAGGCTGATCATGCTGGCGCGCGGTCGCGGCGCGGTGGCCCTGCATTGTCGCAGCATCGAGCAGTGGCGCGAGCTGCTGCGCGAGTGCCGCTTCGACAGCCGCGCCGAGCCCATGAGCCACGGGACTCCGTTCGCCAATGTGCTGCTGATCGCGCTCGCGATCTGACCGCGGTCGCCGCCGGCAGTCACCCGGCAGGATCAGTGCCCTGACCGGCGCAGAAGTAGCGCGGATCGTGCGGAGTGCGCGCGAAGATCCGGCGCAGCATCGGTTCGAAGGTGGCGAGGTCCTCGGTCGGATACTCCGGATCGAAGGAGCACTGATCCCAGGCGGCGCAGAAGTGCACGCAGGCCTGGTACCACGGATGCTGGCGCCAGCGCTCGCGAGCGTTGCGATCGCCGCCGAAGTGATGCACGATCATTTCCTCGTCGGCGCCGTCGCGCATGGCGCGCGTGGCGGCCTGAAGAGAATGCCGCAGCCGGCTGACGGGATAGCCTTCGACCGAGTGATCGAGCTTGCACAGGCTCTCGAGCACGCGCCCGCCCAGGCCGACGGCATACGCTCGCTCGGACTCATCCAGCAGCAGGTAGTCCTCCCTGGTGCCGTCCTGCATCCGCCGGAAGCTCACGATCCGGCTCACGCGCTGCGTCTCACATCCGCCGACAGCGCGCGGCGGCGGCGCAGCACGCGATAGAGACTGCGCGGTCCGTCGATATCGATGTAGCAGCCCTGCAGATGACGCAGGCCTTCGGACGGATCGAAGACGGTGCGCCCGTGCAGCAGGCGGCAATTGTCGAACATCAGCAGATCGCCGGCCTTCAGCAGAAAACGGATCTCGAAATCCGGCGCGCGCAGGCGGTGGTCGAACAGTTGCCGCGCCCGGTAGTAGGCGTCGAGGCGCTCGGGCGCAAACAGCGGCACGAAATCCAGCCGCGGGCTGAAGTGGATGGCCTTGAGATCACCACCGAGGTCGAGCTCGATGAGCGGCGCACTCGCGGTCAGCTCGACGTCGACGTCGAGGTATTTGAACCGCACCGGCGTGCTCGCGAGCATGCCGAACGCCTGCGGATGCTGTTCGCGCAACGCTTGCGCCACGGCGAAGCCATCCACCAGCGTTGACAGGCCACCACGGGTCTCATTCACCAGGCAATGCAGCAGCTGGATCCCGGGGACCGGCGCGCGATACGGATTGTCAGTGTGCGGATCAAGTGCCAGCGAGGTGTAAGCGAGGTCGTTGGCATTGGGTGTCGAGCGCACGTTGAACAACGCGCCAAAATTCGTCTCGCGCGTGAAGCCGAACATCGAGCCCAGCCTGAGCACCATGCCCGGCTCGGCGGGCACGCCCTCGAAGATCACGAATCCACGAGTCAGGAACGCTTCGAGCCACGAGGTCAGCTCGGCCTCGCCCGGGTCGGCGCGCCAGCGCGCCCGCGGCAGATCGGCGAGCGTGCCGTCCCACAGACGCGGCGCCGGGCAATCATGGCTGCCGGGCGTGAGCGCCGCTTCCGCGAGGATCTCCTCGGCGTTGAAACTCGCTTCATGCCCGTCGCTGAATTTGACCTTGTAAGTACCCGGCAGCGGCTGCGACACCGCCACCAGCCTCAGATCGAGATCGAAATCCGATGGATCCTGCAGCCGCTGCTGCGTGAGCAGGTCGATACTGGCGGGATCCCTGCAGCGCTCGCGCAGCCACAGCGGATGGATGGAGTGCTGACTGCCGTCGGCGCGCTCCAGCACGAGCTCGGTGGGCCCGCCCATCTTCACAGTCGGCGGTCGTTGCGTGGCAGACACGAGCGGCAGTCTAGCGTCGCGTCTCGAGCCGTGTCCACGCCGGGGCGCGCATGCCGCCACGCCGGCCTGCAGGCGCCGGCAGGCGGCTTGAGAGCGCAGCTCGTCCCGGGCCGCCGCGGCCGGCGCCTGGATGCGCGTCGGTCTCGCGACTCACGCGAATGACGATGGGCATCGGCATCGGTCGAGCGGCGCCCGCGCCGCGCACCCGGGTGCGCGTAGCCGTGCTCACACCCGCGGTGTATTTTCTCTGCCTGACAAACCGGGAGCGCCGCCATGAGCTTGAGCCGCCGTGATCTGCTGACCGCCTCCGCCCTGCTGCTTGCCGGACCGGGCGGCGCGCTGCGCGCCGCCGGCAAGGAGGCGGCCCGCGGCGAGACGCCCCTGGTGCTGTGTTGGAATGAGAATCCCTACGGACCGTCCCCGGCGGCGCGGCTCGCCGTGAGCCGGGCGATCGCGCAAGGGTGCCGCTATCCCGCCGACGCCGAGATCCAGGAACTCGTGGAGGCGCTCGCCGGACACGAGCGCATCGGCGCCGATTGCATCGTCACCGGCACCGGCTCGGGTGAACTGCTGTGCGCTCTCGGGCTGCTGTGCGGGCGTGACGGCGGGGAGATCATCGCGGCCGCACCCACCTACGCGGAGCTGCCCGACTATGCGCGCCTGCGGGGCGCGACGCTGAAATTCGTGCCGGTCGATGCCGGGCTGCGTCACGACCTGCCGGCCATGCGCGCGGCGGTCTCCGAGCGCACGCGCGCGATCTACATCTGCAATCCCAACAACCCCACCGGCACGGTCGTGGGCGCGAGCGAACTGCGCGCTTTCGTGGCGGCGCTGCCCGAGCGCCTCATCACGATCGTCGACGAAGCCTACATGGACTTCACGGTCGGAGCCGACGTGGCTTCGGTCGCGGATCTGGTCGGGACCAGCCACCGGGTGGTCGTGCTGAGGACATTCTCCAAGATCCATGGCATGGCGGGCCTGCGCTGCGGCTACGCCATCGCCCGGCCGGACCTGGCTGCCGCGCTTAGCGCTACCCGCATGTCCACGCCGAACATCCTGGCGGTGCGCGCGGCGCGCGCCAGCCTCGGGGATCGCGCTTTTCTCACCGACTGCCGCCGGCGGATCCTCGCGAGCCGCATCCGCGTCACCACCGAGTTGGCGCGCCTCGGGCTGCGGTACGCCGAGCCGCAGGGCAATTTCGTGTTCTTCGACACGGGAATGCCGCTGGCGCGTTTCACCGGGCTCATGCGCGCGCGCAACATTCTCGTCGGCCGGCTCTTTCCACCGTACGAGACCTGGTGCCGGATCACGATCGGCACCGAGCCCGAGGTGTCTGCGTTCCTCGACGCGCTGCGCGCCGTCAAGGCGAGTTGAGCGCGGCCGCAGGCTCCAGCAGCAGGCTCATGCAGGTGAGGGCCGCTTCCGCCTTGTGCAGTTCACTCACCTCCACGGCCCGGGTGACGATTCCGGCCGCCTCCAGCGCGCGCTGCGTGCACGGATAGACGCTGCTCACCAGGGTGAGCCCGCGCAACGTCAGGGTGTTGGCCGCGAACGGCTCGTGCGGGTCGACCGCGATCACGACGCCCACGTCGAATGCCGACGGATCGACCCAGGAGGGGTTGGCCAACAGAACGTCCGGCGGAATGAAGGTGCAGGCGCTCTTCAGGTGCAGGCAACCTCGCAGCGCCACCTCGCGCACCGCGTAGCCGAAGGGTCGCAGCGCCTCCTCGAGCTGGGCAACCCCGGCCCGGCTGGTGCGGCCGGACGTCCCGACATACAGCGTGCTGCCGATACGCAGCACGTCACCACCCTCGAGGCACGCGGGTGCGCTGATGCGCCGCACCTCGAGACGCCCGGCGAGCGCCGCGGCCACCGACTCGACCTCCGGGCGGCGTGAGGCGACGCCGGGACGGGTGATGACCACGATCTCGGGCATCAGCACCGCGGTGTCCTCGACGAACACGCCGTCGGCGTGCTCAGCGAGCGGCGGCAGCCACTCGATGCGGCATCCGAGTGAGGTGAGCTCCGCGACGTACCGGGCGTGCTGCTGCCGAGCGCGTGGCACATCGATCGCCTGGCGCGCGAGATGGCTGAGCTCGCAGCGCGCCAGCGACTCGGCCACCTCGCGGACGAAGGCGATCATGTTTCCGATTCTGCTGCACCCTCAAGGCGCCCCGCAAACGGATTGGTGTGTATGAGCAGCGCCCATGAGGAGATGTGTGTCCCTGCTGATGGAGCCCGGTCGCCCAGATCCGCAGCGGGCACCGTCGCTTCGGTATCCCGAAGCTGACGCCGGCGCAGTAGGCCTACAGTCTCGGCGATGGCACGTCCTTGGCCGCGAGCCGCAGGCACTCGAGCAGTGCGCTGGCGGCGGGGGGCAGGGTGCCGGGCGCACGCAGGATCGCGCCCACCGGAGTTTCCATGGATTTGAGCTTCACCGGCAGGATCGACAGCAGCTTGTGCTCCACGTCATCCCGCCGCAGCGTGGTCTCCGGCAGCGGCAGCAGCCACGCCTCGTTCACCAGGTCGCGCAGTCCCAGCCGCCGCTTGCGCAACAGCGGATGCCCGGGCCGCGTGACCAGGCAGATCGGCTCGGCGTAGAACTCCTCGTACAGCAGCGCGCTGCTGCGGCCCTCCTCGGGCAGGCGCCCGAGCACCATGTCGAGATCGCCGACCAGGAGCGACGGCACCAGGATGTCGTACGTGCCGACCACAACGCTGATGGCGACTGCGGGCCGCTCGATCTTGAGACGCGCAATCGCATCGGGCAGGATGCTGGCGGAAGCGGCGAGCAGCGTGCCCACCGTGACCTTGCCGCTATAGCCGACGCGCAGGTTCTCCAGCTCCTCGGCCGCGTGGCGCAGCTGCGCCAGCACGATCTTGGCGTGCCGCGCGAAGATTTCCCCGTACGGGGTCGGCTCGAGCCCGCGGTTGGTACGCGAGAACAGCGCCAGGCCGAGCGTCGCCTCGACGTCCTGCAGCGCCTTGGTGAGAGTCGGCTGGGTGAGGCTCAGGCGCCTGGAGGCCTTGAGGATGCTGCGGCACTCATAGAGGGCGGCGATCAGCTCGACGTGGCGCAGGCGGAGTTTGCGCGCGATCCAGCGCTCGAGTCGTACCGAGGTCATGAAGCCGAGCGCTGCTCAGGCGCTGCGGCGCACAGCCGCTGCGCCGCTTACCGCAAACCGACCGGCATCGACGCCGAAGAAGGCGCTGGCGTTGGCGTGCAGCAGCTTCTCGCGCGTCGGCGCCGGCAGCGCCTCGTGGGAGCGGATGAGGCTGCCGACCTGTTGCTCCCCGAGCGGAAAGGGATAGTCGGAACCGAGCATGACGCGGTCCTCGCCCATGATCTTGACCAGGAACGCGAGTGCCTCGCCGCTGAACACGGCCGCATCGACATGGAACCGGTCGAGGTAGGTGGACGGCAACCGCGGGCAATCCTCGCGCACCACATCGCGGTTGCGCCACGCATTGTCGACGCGCCCGAGGAGGTACGGAAAGCTGCCGCCGCCGTGCGCGAAGCACAGCTTGAGCGAGCGCGGCAGGCGCTCGAAGGCCCCCGACAGGATCAACCACAGGATCGACAGCTGCGTTTCCGCCGGCATGGCCACCAGCCACGGGAGCTGGTACCTGGACATGCGCTCCGGCGCCATCATGTCCCAGGGATGCACGAACACCGCCGCGCCCTCGGCGGCGCAGTGTTGCAGGAAGGTGATGATTCCCTCGTCGCTGAGGTCGCGCTCGCCCACGTGGTTGCCAATATGCACGCCCACGTGGCCCTCGGCCATCGCCCGGCTCAACTCCCGGCAGGCGAGCTCCGTGTCCTGCAGCGGCACCTGGCACAGGGACTTCAGCCGCCGCGGCGCGTGAGCGCAGATCTCGCGCGCGGCGTCGTTGAACAGGCGCGCGCATTCGAGCCCCTGCGCCGGCGGCCGCTGATAGGAAAACAGCACCGGCGTGGCGCACATGATCTGCACGTCCACTCCGTCGCGATCCATGGCCTCGAGACGCACCGCCGGATCCCAGCAGGCCGCAGTGACCGGGCGAAATTCCCGCTCACCGACCATGAGCATCGCCCGGCCCGCGCCGCCATGCCTCATCCACGGCCAGTCCGGCGTGCCAAAGCGCGCGGCGAGGTCCGGCCAGGTGCGCGGCAGAAAGTGGGTATGAATGTCGACCATCCTCATGGCATCTCCTTAAGGGGCCCGCGGCGCCTCACCCGTCGCGCCCGCCGGGCGATAGGCGATCGCCTTGATCTCGATCAGCAGCTGCGGGTGCGGCAGCTGCGCCACCGCCACGGTGGTGCGCGCCGGACCCTGGTAGCCGAAGAACTCGCTGTAGACCTCGTTGTAGCCGTTGAAGTCGGCCATGCTCACCAGATAGGCGCTCACCTCGACCACATCGGCGAGGCTCGCGCCCGCACTCGCGAGAATGTCGCGGATGTTCTCGAGCACGGCGCGCGTCTGGGCGCGAATGTCGAGCAGCGGCGCCCCGCTGGCATCGCGCTCCGCCCCGGCGATGGAATCGTCGGCCCGCCGGGCGCTGGTCCCCGACACGAAGATGAAATCGCCGGCGCGACGGAAGTGCGGGAAGGTCCCGCGCGGCCGGGCCTTGCCCGCAATCACGGCACTGTCCGCGCGCGCGGCGCCGCCGCCTGCCTCGTCTGCCCTCATGCGCGCCATCCCGCCACCGGCCCCTAGAGCTTCACGCAGATGTTCATGGGTTCGGAGAAGAAGGCGAGCGAATGCGCCCCGCCCTCGCGGCCGATGCCCGAGAGCTTCACCCCGCCGAAGGGCGTGCGCAGGTCGCGCAGATACCAGTCATTGACCCACGCGATGCCCACTTCCATCTGGCGCGCCACGCGATGCGCGCGCTGCAGATTCGAGGTCCACACGGCAGCCGCCAGCCCGTAGCGGGTGTCGTTCGCCAGCCGCACGGCCTCATCCTCGGAATCGAACGGTGCCAGGTGGCAGACGGGGCCGAAGATCTCCTCCTTCACACAGCGCGCATCCTCGGCGAGGCCGCACACCACCGTCGGCTCGATGAAAGCGCCGCGGTCGCGCTCATCGCCGAAGGACGGCACGCCGCCGCCGCACACGATCTCGCCGTGCTCCTCGCGCGCCAGGCGATAGTAGGACAGGACCTTCTCGCGGTGCGCGCGCGAGATCAGCGGTCCCAGGTCCGCGCCCTCGTACGGCCCGCCGATCTTCAGCCGGCGCGCCCGCTGCGCGAGCGCCTCCACGAAGCGCTCGAAGAGCGGGCGCTCGACGTACACGCGCTCGGAGCACAGGCACACCTGCCCGCAGTTGGAAAACACCGAGCGCATGGTGCCGCCGACGGCCGCCTCGAAGTCCGCGTCCGCAAACACCACCGCGGCGTTCTTGCCGCCGAGCTCGAAAGACAGCGCCTTCACCGAGTCGGCGGCGCCTCTCATGATGGCCGACCCGGTCGCAGACTCGCCGGTGAAGGCAATGGCATTCACGTCGGGGTGACTCACCAGCGCCTCGCCGGTGGATCGGGGCCCGAAACCGTGCACCAGGTTGAAAACCCCGGGCGGCATACCGACCTCCTGCATCACCTGCGCGAGCAGCGCGGCCGAGGAAGGCGTCTCCTCCGAGGGCTTCGCCACCACCGCATTCCCGCACGCCAGGGCGGGGGCGACCTTCCAGGTCATGAGCAGGAACGGCAGGTTCCACGGCGCGATGACCGCCACCACGCCCACGGGCTTGTGTACCGAGTAGTTAAGCGCGCCGCGGCCATCGGGCGTGCCCATCTCGAAGCACTCCGAGCCACGCGTTAGCGCAAGATCCGCATAGGCGCGGAAGTTGGCCGCGCCGCGCGGAATGTCGAGCGAGCTCGCCTGCTGCAGCGTCTTGCCGGTATCGGCGATTTCGGCGCTCACGAACTCGGCAAAGCGCTGCTCGATGCGCTCCGCGACCTTGCGCAGCAGCGCGCAGCGCTCCGGCGTCGACAGGCGCGCCCAGGGCCCGCGCAGCGCGCCGCGTGCGGCCTGCACGGCGCGATCGACGAGCGCCGCATCCGCCTCGGTGACCGTGGCCAGAACTACGCCGTTGACCGGATTGACGTTGTCGAACGTCCGTCCCTGGCGCACGAACTCCCCGCCGACGAGGCACGGCAGCTGCTGGTCAGCAAACGGGTACGCATCGGCTTCGGTGGGCATCCGCATCGGATCGATTCTAGGAAGGCGTTGTGCTTAAGGAATAATCGTATTTTGACCCTCTGCTATGCAATTCATCTATATCAAAAACCGCGGCTGCGCGAAAACCCGCTCACCCGCCGCCGGCCCCATCCGCCGCCTGCGGCGGCGCAGCGCTTCAGCCGAGCAGTTTCTCGCGGCGGGCGAGACTCTCGGCGCTCCAGACGTCGCTCCGCCGGTAGTACTGGCTCGCCGTACGTGCGCCGGCGGGGATCACGACCCAGGGCTGTTTGGACTCGGTGTAGATGTGGATGTCGGGACTCAGTCGATCCGGATCATCGAGCGTGCCTACGCGCACGAAGCGCAGCGCATCCCCGGCGCCGGCGTAGGTGCTCCACAGGGCCACACGGCACACCGGGCAGCGGGCGATCTTCTGGCACGCGATCGGCCTCGATCACGGCATTCAACGCGAAGGAGGCGCCGCTCTCGCGCTGGCACCAGCGGCAATGACAGCAATGCACGATGAGTGGCCCGCTGCTGAGCGAAAAACGCACGGCGCGGCAGGTGCAACCGCCTGCGGCGAAGGATGGCTGTGCGTCGCTCACGCAGGCGTACCAATGCGCAGCGCCGGACCGGGCCCGGTCCTGAATCCCGAAAGCGGCCGGCGTGGCCCGGGGCGCTAGTGAGCGGCGCTGCCGCTCAGGCAGTCCTTCATGAATGCCTTGCGGCTGGCGCCCTTCAGCCCCTTGGTCGTCGCGTCCGCGTTGCAGGTCTTCATTTTCTGCTGCTGGCTGTTGCCCGTCGTGGCGGCCGGCGCCGCCGCGGCGCCCGAGGTGGCCGCCGCGGTCTTCTCCGACAGGCAGCTCTTCATGAAGGTCTTGCGGTCGGCGCCCTTCAATCCCTTGGCCGTCGCGTCCGCGTTGCAGCTCGTCATCTTCTGCTGCTGGCCGTTCTCATGCGAAGCCTGGGCGATGGCCTGACCGGCCACAACCGCGAGTGCCGCACCCATCGCCACCAACCATGTCGTGCGTCTCATACCGACTCCTTTCGCGAACAGGAACACCTCGTATCCTAACCCCAATGCGGGCGCTTACTCCATGTCCGGATAGGGCCCGCGGCCGCCCTCGGCAATGAAACGGTCGATCCGCGCCTGCAGCACCGGCAGCGGCACCGAGCCGAGCTCCAGCACCGCATCGTGAAAGGCGCGCACGTTGAAGCGCTCGCCGAGCGCTCGCTCCGCGCGCGCACGGGCGTCGAGAAAGGCGCGCTCGCCCAGGTAGTACGACAGCGCCTGCCCCGGCCAGGCGATGTAGCGATCCACCTCGGTGCCGATCTCGCGCTCGGGGAGCGCGGTGTACTGCCTGAAGTACTCGAGCGCCTGCTCGCGCGTCCAGCCCTGGGCGTGAATGCCGGTATCGACGACCAGGCGCGCGGCGCGCCAGATCTGGTAGCCGAGCATGCCGAAGCGCTCGTAGGGCGTGTCGTACAGCCCCATCTCGAGCCCGAGCTGCTCGCAGTACAGCGCCCAGCCTTCGCCGTAGGCGGAGATGTAGGTGAGCTGGCGGAACATCGGCTGGTCCTTGTGCTCCATCGCGATGGGCATCTGAAACGCGTGCCCGGGTGCGGACTCGTGCAGCGTCAGGGCAGTGAGGTTGTAGAGCGGCCGGCTCGACAGGTCGTAGGTGTTGAGCAGGTATATCCCCGGCCCGCCGCGCCCCGCGGTATAGAACGGCGCGAGGTCCTCGGGCACCGGCTTGATGGCGAAGCGCGCCCGCGGCAAGTAACCGAAGAACTGCGCCGCCCTGCCGTCGAAGCGCTTCGCGGTCCACGCGGCGTGCATCAGCAGCTCCTCGGGCGACCTGGCGTAGAAGCGCGGGTCGGCGCGCAGGAACCTGAGGAACGCCGGAAACTCGCCGCTGAAGCCGGTCTCGTGCATGGCGGCGAGCATCGCCGCGTGCAGCCGCTGCACCTCGACGACGCCGAGCTGATGGATCGCATCCGGATCCAGGTCGAGCGTGGTGAACTCGCGGATCTTCGCGCGATAGTAGTCCTTGCCGTCCGGCAGGTCGGCCGCTGCCAGTGTGGTGCGCATCCCCGGGACGTACTCGGTGCGCATGAATTTCAGCAGCTCCACGTACGCCGGCTGCACCACTTCGCGGATGGTCCTGAGGGCATCCGCGCGCAGCCTCGCCTGCTTCGCGGGCGGTATGCCCGGCATGTCCCTGAAGGGGGTATAGAAAAGACTGCCCTCGGGCGTCGCGTCCGTGACCGCGGTAATGGAGGTGTCGCGTCCGGCCATGGTGACGCGCGGCGCAGTGAAGCCGCGCTTCATGCCGGCGCGCATCTCTTGCATCTGCTCGTGGAAGTAACGCGGGATGTCGTGCATCTGCGCGATCCAGCGCTCGTAGTCCACCAGGGTGCGGAACGGGCGGCGCGCGGTGTAGCCGATATTCGTCCAGAAGGTGGTGTCGGAGTTGGCCGGCATCTCGAAGTCGCGGAAACGCTGGTTGGCGATCAGGACCGCGATCTGTGCGCGGTAGATGTCGTAGTTGACCTGCTCCTTAGCCGACAGGCTGGCGCGCGCGACGGCCTCGACCCGGCGCAGCACGTCCTCCCAGTATCTGCGGCGCATGTCCTGCGTCGCCGCGTCCACCTTCGGCAGGTGATCGGCAACGGGCCGGGTGTTGTCCTCGTTGTCGGGCAGCTGCTCGGTGCGCCACTGCCACTCGCTGCTGTAGATGGCAGCCAGGCGCTCGTCCGCCGCGTGTTGCCGGGAGTGCTGCGAGCAGCCGCTCAGCGCCGCGGCGAGCACCGCGGCGCTGAGCAGGGGTGTCGGGGACTTGCGCATGAGGTCCTTCAGGCCGTGAGCATACTCGAACCGTTGCGCGCCGCTCGCGCGATAGGGTACAAGCAGCGGCTTATGTGGAAGTCGATTGCCGCCGTCAGCCTCGGGGCGAGCCTCGGGGCGCTCCTGCGCTGGTGGCTCGGCCTGACACTGAATGCGCACTTCCCCTCGATCCCACCGGGCACGCTCGCCGCCAACCTGATCGGCGGCTACGTCGTCGGGGTTGCGGTGGCGTTCTTCGCGACCTACTCGGCCGTGGCGCCCGAGTGGCGGCTGTTGGTGATCACCGGGTTCTGCGGCGGGCTCACGACCTTCTCCACCTTCTCCGCCGAGGTCGTGACCCTGATGCAACAGGGACGGGCACTGTGGGCGCTGGGCGCGGCGGCGGCGCACCTGGCGGGATCGATTCTCATGACGTTTGCCGGCATCGGCACGGTCGTCCTATGCAAGGCTCACTGCTGAGATTCTACGTTCACGAGGGGCAGCGGCATCACGGGCGCCTGGTGTGGGAGTGGTTGCTCGAGAAGGCCAACGGCCTCGGCATCGGCGGCGGCTCGGCCTTTCGCGCCATGGCCGGCTTCGGCCGTCACCATGTGCTGCACGAGAGTCACTTCTTCGAGCTCGCCGGCACGCTCACGGTGGAAGTGGAGTTCATCGTGACCGACGAGGAGGCGACCAAGCTCCTGGCGCTGCTGCAGCAGGAAAGGATCCGCCTGTTCTACGCGCGCGTTCCGGCGCTGTTCGGGGTGATCAACCCCGATGCCGCCGACCCGCCCGCGCAGGGCTGACGCGGCGCCGATGCGCGGTGGCGTGCGCGGCGCACTCGCCTTCAGGGTCGCAGATCCTTCGGGCGCCCGATGCCGTGCAGCGGCACGGCGCTCGAGCCGCCCATCCTCGGGCGGCCGGCTTGCGCAGCAGCGAGCGGCTGACACTCCCTGAGCGTCGCGAGGCAGCGCTCGGCGAGCTGCTGGTATTCACGCGTGCCGGTGGCTTTCCAGGCGAGCTCCTCGGGCGTCAGCGTACGCACGATGCGGGCCGGCACGCCGGTGACGAGGGTGCGCCGCGGCACGACGAAGCCGGCGCGCACGAAGCTCGCGGCGCCGACAAAGGCCTCCTCCTCCACCACCGCCTCATCCATGACGATCGCGCCGATGCCGATGAGCGCGCCGCGGCGTACGGTGCAGCCGTGCAGCACCGCCCCGTGCCCGATATGGGCGTCCTCCTCGAGCAGGGTGTCCTTGGAGGGAAAGCTGTGCAGCACGCAGCAGTCCTGCACGTTCGAGCCGGCGCTCAGGATGACGCGGCCGAAGTCTGCGCGCAGCGATGCGCCCGGGCCCACATAACAGCGGGCCCCCACGATCACATCGCCGATCAGCACCGCTTGCGGATGCACGAACGCCGCCGGGTCGACGACCGGAACGAGTCCATCCAGGCTGTACACCGGCATATGCCTACCTGAAGCGCGCGCTCAGCCCGCGCGCCCCTTGGCGAGGAAGGCGCGCACCGCGGCACGAAATTCCTCCGACTGCAGCTGGGCGGCGAAAATGCGCGCCTCCGCCTCGATTCGCGCACGGACCTGCTCCGGGTCACCGCGCAGCAGGCGCCGGGTGGCGAGCAGCGCGCCGTTGGGCTGCTGCGCCAGCGCCCGCGCCAGCGCACGGGCCTCGGTGAGGAGCGCGGCCTCCTCGACCACGCGGTTCACCAACCCGAGCCTCTCGGCGGTGGCGGCATCGAAGGGCTTACCGAGCAGCAGCAGCTCGGCCGCGCGCTGCTGACCCACCAGCCGCGGCAGCAGCAGCGAGCTGGCCGCTTCCGGCACCAGGCCCAGGGCCACGAACGGCATCGACAGCTGCGCGGTGCGCGCCGCGACAACCAGGTCGCAGTGCAGCAGCAGCGTCACGCCGATGCCGACGGTCTGGCCGTGGATGGCCGCCAGCAGCGGCTTCTCGAACGTCGCCAGCGTGTGCAGGAAGCCCATGACCGGGTGCTCGGCGCTGAAGGGCGGGCCGGTGAGAAAATCGTTGAGATCGTTGCCGGCGCAGAAGCCGGCGCCCTCACCCCCGAGCAGCACGACCCGCACCGCCGCGTCCGCCTGCGCCTCGCGCAGGCCGCGGTACAACGCCTCGTACATGGCGAAGGTGATGGCGTTGCGCTTCTCGGGACGATTGAAGCGCACCTCGCACACCCCGTCGGCGCGCGAAATGAGAATCTGAGCGCTCATGGTGGCGGCGGCGGCGGCGCCCCAAGGGTGCGGAAATCAACATCGCTGTCCGCCGCCAGCCATACGAGCGCCGCCCAGGCGGCGACGTTCTGGTCGAGCTGCTCCTGGTCGATCTTGTCGAGGGTGTCGTCGGCGGTGTGATGGATGTCGAAGTACCCGCTCGCGTCCTGGTAGAGGACGAACGCCGGCACACCCGCCTCCACCGACGGGCCGATGTCCGTGCCCGCCTCCTCGGGCGCTCGCGGGGCGGCGAGTACCCCGATGGGGCCGAGCACGCGCAGCGCCGTTCTCGCAAACTCGCCCTGCAACGCGGCCTGCGGCAGCCCGAGACGATAGACGCGATCGGCACCGGAGTCGCTCTCGCCCGCGAGCACGTGGGACGCGAGCTCCGCCTTGTGGTTGCCGGCATAGGCATGGCCGCCGAAGGCGCCGTACGGCGCCACCGGCTGCGCTGTCTCCTCGGAGCCAAACAGCACGACCCGCACCGTGCGCCGCGGCCGCTGCGGGGCATCGCGGATGAGCGTCGCCGCCGCGGTGATGATCGCCATGCCGGTCCCGTCGTCGACGGCCCCGGTCCCCTGGTCCCAGCTGTCCAGGTGCGCGCCGAGCAGCACCACTTCCTGCGGCCGCGCGCGCCCGCGCACATCCGCGATCACGTTCTGTGAATGCGCGTCCGGCACGTAGGAGGCGCTCGAGTACAGGCGCACGCGCACCTTCTGCCCGAGCGCGGCGAGCCGCTCGATCTGATCGGCATCGGGGTTGCTGAGCGCGAACGCGGGCACCGGCACGCGCCCATCGACGTAGCGCGTCGTACCGGTGTGCGCCAGGCGATGGCTGTCGGTGCCCACCGAACGCACGAGAAACGCGATCGCTCCGCGGCGCGCGGCCTCGCCCGGGCCATCGATGCGGGCGTCCACCGCCGCGCTGTAACCGGCGCCGTCCTGCGTGCGCACCGTGCGGCGCGCCACCAGGGCGATCTTGCCGCCGAGGGAATCCGCGGGCGCGGCCTTGAGGGCATCGAAGCTTGCGAAGGTGACGACCTCGCCTTCGAGCCCTGCGGCCGGCGTCGGCGGGGATTCTCCGAGCGAAGCGGCCACCAGCGGCTGCGTGACGGGCGAGGTGATCTGGGCGCTCTCGGTGCCGCGCACCCAGGCGGTGATCGGGAAGCTCTCGATGTGCACGTTCTCGAAGCCGAGCTCCTTGAAGCGCGCCGCCGCCCATTCGGCGGCCTGCCGTTCGCTGACGGAGCCCGCCGGACGGGGACCGAAGCGGCTCGTGAGCTCGCTCACCCACTCGTAGGCGATGTCATGTCCGGCGAGCGCCGCGTCGCGCAGCTGCGCCGCGAGCGCTTCCGGCGCAGCAGCCGCGGCAGGCGCCGCGGCAGGCGCGGCGGCACGCGCGCCGAACGCGGCCGCGCCCAGGGACAACACGCAGAGCATCGCGCACAGCCGGCGCGGCGGGGCGGGAGCGTCGCGAGTGTGGTGCACGTGAGGTTCCGTCGAAGCGCAGGAACGCGCATTCTACGCAAGCGCTCCCGCGTGCACCATTGAAGAATCGCAGCGTT
>WNGJ01015258.1_pt1 | contig 17296 bp, 17 predicted proteins | sample 5400611 | NCBI WGS metagenome assembly WNGJ01 (sample SAMN13153375, study PRJNA577476) | soil metagenome | isolation source: 40 cm soil or saprolite under Garry oak tree replicate 1 | place: USA:California | collected 2016-06-15 | reverse complement strand
TCGGCGCCGTGCTCCTGCGCGAACGCAAGCTTGTCGGCCGATGACGCGCAGGCGATCACCCGCGCGCCCATCACCTTGCCGAGTTCGATCGCCGCAAGGCCGGTGCCGCCGGCCGCGCCGAGCACCGCGAGGGTCTCGCCGGGTTTGAGTTCCGCGCGATCCCGCAGCGCGTGGACGGTGGTGCCGTAGGTCACCGTGAGGCCGGCGGCGCGGTCGAAATCGAGCCCGTCGGGCAGCCGCACCAGGCGATCCACCTTGATGGCGACGCGCTCGCGCGCGGCGCCCGAGCCCATCCAGCCCATCACCCGGTCGCCGGGGTCAAATCCGCCCACGCCGGGGCCGACGCTTTCGACGACGCCGGCGAACTCCGAGGCGGGCGAGAACGGGAACGGCGGCTTGTGCTGGTATTTGCCGGCGATCAGCAGCGTGTCGAAGAAATTGAGCGCGGCCGCCCGGATGGCGACCACCGCCTCGCCCGGCCCGGCGACCGGCGGCGGAATGTCCTTGATTTCGAGGTCGTCGGGGCCGCCGAAGCGGCTGCACAGAACGGCTTTCATGGTGCGCCAGGAGGGCTCGAAGGGGCGCCCGTCATATCACGTTGCCGTCCCCGGTCGAGGCGCGGCCGTCCCCCGTCGAGGGGCGGCGGTCGGCCGTCATGCTGCCTTTACAATGCCCCCTTCGCCCCCTAATCGCCTCAACCGAGGGCGCGGGAGCCGGGGGTGTCGGGGACATGCAGCAGATGATGTTGCGCATAGCGCTGGCCGTCACGGCCGCCGCCCTGGCCGGGTTGCCGGCCGCGGCCCAGGCGCCGGCGAAGAAGGCGGCGCCTAAGCCGGCCCCCTCCAAACAGGCCGCGCCCGCGGCGCCGGGCGGCGTGCACCCGAACCTGCTCGGACAGTATGGCGACTGGGGCGCCTACGCGGCCGCCAGCGGCGGGGGCAAGGTCTGCTACGCGCTCGCCACGCCGGCGAGCACGCGCACGACGCCGGCCAACCGGCCGCGCGACCCGGTCTACCTGTTCATCTCGACGCGCCCGGGCGAGAACGTGCACAACGAAGTTTCGGTGATCATCGGCTATCAGCTCAAGCCGGATTCCGAGGTCAACGCCGAGATCGGCAACAACAAGTTCGTCATGTACACCAAGGCCGACGGCGCCTGGCTCAGCAACGCCGCCGAAGAGGCCCGGATGGTCGAGACCATGCGCAAGGGCGCCGACATCGTCATCACCGGCACCTCGGCGCGCGGGACGCAATCGACCGACCGCTATTCCCTCAAGGGCCTTTCGCAGACGCTCGATCGTACCGCCAAGGAGTGCAAGTGAATTCGTGTTTCTCTATTTGTTGATTGCCGAATTCGGGTCGCGTGTTTGTGACCGGCCGATTGTTCTGGACCAATGCCAGCTGCCTGCGTATCTTGATCCGATGAGAAAGCAGCGCCGCCCAGCCGTCATTCATTGTAAATCGTTGCTGACCGTTGCTGAATCCACGGTGCGCGCGTGTGCGGGGCGCTCGAGGGACCAAACGGAGATAAACTGCCGCGTTCCATGACGACACTCTCCACCCAGGCGGACAGCACCGCAGCCGGCGCGCGCGCGATCGAGAAGACCCCGCTCGAGCGCTACGTGCCGCCGGCACAGCCTTCGCTGGTCGGGCTCGACCGCGCGGCGCTTGCCGACGCGCTCGGCGCGGTCGGCGTTCCGGAGAACCAGCGTCGCATGCGCGTGCGCCAGCTCTGGCATTGGCTCTACGTGCGCGGCGCGCAAAGCTTCGACGAGATGACCAGCGTGTCGAAGGACCTGCGCGGCACGCTCGCGCAGCACTACACGCTGGCGCGGCCCGACGTCGTCGCCGAGCAGGTCTCCGTCGACGGCACGCGCAAATGGCTGCTGCGCCTGCCGGGCGAACATGCGGGCGAGCGGCCGCACGAGGTCGAGTGCGTCTACATACCGGAGGTCGACCGCGGGACACTGTGCGTGTCGAGCCAGGTCGGCTGCACGCTCGCGTGCACCTTCTGCCACACCGGAACCCAGCGCCTGGTGCGCAACCTCACGGCCGGAGAAATCGTCGGCCAGGTGATGCTGGCGCGCGACCGGCTCGGCGACTGGCCGGGCGCTACGCCGCCGGCCGGCGGCGCAAACCCGCGCGCGGACGGCGGCCGTTTCGTTTCCAACGTGGTGATGATGGGGATGGGCGAGCCGCTCTACAATTTCGAGGCGGTGCGCGACGCGCTGCTCGTCGTGGCGGACGGCGACGGCATCGGCATTTCCAAGCGCCGCATCACGCTCTCGACGTCGGGCGTCGTTCCCAACATCGCGCGCTGCGGCGAAGAGATCGGCGTCATGCTGGCGGTCTCGCTGCACGCGGTCGATGACGCGCGCCGCAACGTGCTGGTGCCGCTCAATCGCAAATATCCGATCCGCGAATTGCTGGACGCGTGCCGCAACTATCCCGGGGTCTCGAACGCCCGGCGCATCACCTTCGAATACGTGATGCTCAAGGACGTCAATGATTCGATCGCCGACGCCAAGGCGCTGGTTCGGCTGCTCGCCGGCGCCGCGCGGGCGCGACATCCTCGCCGCCTGCGGGCAACTCAAGAGCGCGAGTGAGAAGCTCTCCGCGCGCGAGCGCATGGCGTTGCGCGCCATGGCGATGACCGACTGAGGCCGAGCTTGGCCCTGCTCGCGCGAATTTTCGTCGTGCTGTTCGCCTTCGTTCTCGCCTGCGTCGCGGCGGCTGCGGTGATGACGTTCGCGCTGCTGCTGCCCGAGTGGAGCGAGCTGATCGACCGCTACCCGATCAATAAAGCATCGCGGTCGTCGTCGCATTGTCGGCGGCGTTCTTCTCGCTCTACGCGATGCTCCCGGCGATGTTGATCATCGCGCTCGCGGAAGGATTCCGCCTGCGCTCGGTTTTGGTTTATCTGCTCGCCGGCGCGGCGCTCGCGCTCGGCTCTGCCTACGGTTGGGATCTGCGGTTCCTGCGCAGCCCGCACGACGATCTCGGCGCGCGCGGCGTGGAGATCATGGCGGCGGTCGGGATCGTCGGGGGGTTCGTCTATTGGGCGCTCGCCGGACGCAACGCCGGCGCCTGGCGCAGGCCACGGACGACGCTCAGTGCGGCGCCCTCGCTCCCCGGGCGCGGCGCAGCGCAACGCGGTGCGCCGCCGACGCGGGTCGAGAAGCGCACTTAGTCCGCGCCGAAATGACAACCGGCTTTCCATACACGGCATGCTCGGCTACACCCGCCCGCATGAACCGCACCGGCCTTCTCGTCGTGCTCGCGCTTGCCGTCGCGATCGGCGTGATCTTTGCGGCGTTCCCGGACCTCGACCTTCGCATCACGCGGCTGTTCTTCGAGCCGGGCGAGCGGTGGTTCCTGCTGACGTACTACATGTTCGTCGACGGCCATATGTGGCTGCTGCGGCTGCGCGACGCGACCATGTGGATCGTGGCTGCGCTCGCGCTCGCGCCGGTCGCGGCGCTCATCCTCAAGCTGGTGCGGCCGGTCAAGCCCATGCTGATGTCGCCGCGCTCGATCTTGTTTCTGCTCGGAACGCTCGCGCTCGCGCCGGGCGTGCTCGCCAATGGCGTGCTCAAGGAGCATTGGGGACGGCCGCGGCCGATCGAGGTGCGCGAGTTCACCGGCAACGACAGCTTCGTGCCGTGGTGGGATCCGCGCGGCGCCTGCGACCAGAATTGCTCGTTCATCTCGGGCGAGAGCGCCGGCGCGTTCTGGACCTTGGCGCCGGCGGCGCTCGCGCCGCCGCCCGTGCGCGCGGTCGCCTATGCGGCGGCGATTGCCTTTGGCGCCGCCGTCGGCGCGATGCGCATCGCGGTCGGCGGGCACTTCTTCACCGACATCGCGTTCTCCGGTGTGTTCACGTTTCTCATCATCTGGGTCGCCTACGCGTTGCTGTTCCGCTGGCCCGTGCCGCTGCCGTCCGATGCGAGCATCGAGCGTGCGATCGAGCGCTTGGTGATGCCGCTGCATGCGGCGGTCGCCGCCGGGCTCGGCCGCATGGGCTCGGCCGCGCGCCGCCTCGCCCAGCGCAGCGAGCCGTGAACGCCGGCGCCTAAAGGCTCACGCCCCGGCTCGCGTGCGCTCCGGCAACGGGCCGCTGCCGCGGGAGAAAACGGCGTTGGCGCGCACGAGGCGCTCGCCGTTGACCACGAGAAAGGCATTCGCGAAGGCAAGCCGGGAACCCACTTTGTGAACGTCCACATGGGCCTCGACCCAGTCGCCTACTTTGGCTGAACCGACGAAATCCGCGGACATGGTTGCGGTGGCGAGCGCCGCCGGCGGATCGTGGCTGAAAGCGGCCCGATAGCCCAGCGCGACATCGAGCAGGGTCAACAGCAGGCCGCCGTGGGTGCTGCGCGCGCGTTCGCATGCTTGGGCAAAATGCGCACCGCGACGACGAAGCTGCCGTCGGGCTCCTTGCGGTAGAAGAACGGGCCGGCGGTTTCCAGGAACGGGCTCGAGCGGAACAGCGGCTCGAAGCCGGTCGGGGGCGAGGCGTCCTGATCCATGATGATCCTCCGGCTGGGGCACCTTCAGTAACAAACGTTCGCTCCATCTTCTCGACCGCGCGCCCTTGCGCGGCAAGGGCTTCCCCCTATAGTCCGCGCGCTTTCGCGGCATTTTGGCCCTCACGGACAGACGATGAAGACGGGCGGCGTGAAGAAGGTGGTGCTTGCCTATTCGGGCGGGCTCGACACTTCGATCATCCTCAAGTGGCTGCAGACGACCTACCGCTGCGAGGTCGTCACCTTCACGGCCGACCTCGGTCAGGGCGAGGAGCTGGAGCCGGCGCGGCAGAAGGCGCGCCTCCTCGGCATCAAGCCCGAGCACATTTTCGTCGAGGATCTGCGCGAGGAGTTCGTGCGCGACTACGTGTTCCCGATGTTTCGCGCCAACACGGTCTACGAGGGGCAATATCTGCTCGGCACCTCGATCGCGCGACCGCTCATCGCCAAGAAGCAGATCGAGATCGCCGAGAAAGTCGGCGCCGACGCGGTCGCCCACGGTGCGACCGGCAAAGGCAACGACCAGGTGCGCTTCGAGCTGACCTACTACGCGCTCAAGCCCGACGTGAAGGTGATCGCGCCGTGGCGCGAGTGGGACCTTACCTCGCGCAGCAAGCTCATCTCGTTTGCCGAGCACCACCAGATCCCGATCGCCAAGGACAAGCGCGGCGACGCGCCGTTCTCGGTCGACGCCAACCTGTTGCACACCTCGTCGGAGGGCAAAGTGCTGGAAGACCCAGCCGCCGAGGTTCCCGACTATGTCTATTCGCGTACCGACGACCCCGAGCGGGCGCTGGACAAGCCGGCCGTCATCAGCGTGGATTTCGAACGCGGCGACGCGGTCGCGATCGATGGGCGCAAGCTCTTGCCGGCGCAGCTGCTGGCGCGCCTCAACGAGTTGGGCGGTGCGCACGGTGTCGGCCGGCTCGACCTGGTCGAGAACCGTTTCGTCGGCATGAAGTCGCGCGGCATGTACGAGACGCCCGGCGGCACGATCCTGCTGGCGGCGCACCGCGGCATCGAGCAGATCACGCTCGACCGCGGCGCCGCGCATCTCAAGGACGAGCTGATGCCGCGTTACGCCGAGCTGATCTACAACGGCTTCTGGTTCTCGCCCGAGCGCGAGATGCTCCAGGCCGCGATCGACCGTTCGCAGGAGATGGTCACTGGCCGCGTGCGGCTGCGGCTCTACAAGGGCAATGTCGCGGTGGTCGGACGCGAGAGCAAATATTCGCTCTACGACCAGGACCTCGTCACCTTCGAGGAGGGCGCGGTCGCCTACGACCAGCACGACGCCGAGGGGTTTATCCGCCTCAACGCGCTGCGCCTGCGCACGCTCGCGCAGCGCAAGAAGAAGCTGGGGCTGTAACTTCGCCGCGGTCAAGCCCGGCCATGACGATGTGGAGGGTAATCACGCCGCGATGTGGGCGAGGAACTCGTCGACCTGGCGCTTGAGCGCGGCGGCCTGGTCGGAAAGGCCGGATGCGGAGGCGACCACCTCCTGCGACGACGTGCTGGTCTCGTTCGCCGCCTCGAGCAGCCGCACCAGGCTCGCGGCAAGCTGCTCGGTCTGTTCGGCGGCGTGGCGGCCGGCGCGCGAGATTTCCGAGGTGGCGGCGCCCTGCTCCTCGACCGCGGCGGCGATGCGCGCGCCGATCTCGTTCATGCCCGCGATGGTCTTGTCGACGTTGTCGATCGCCGCCACCGCCTGATCGGTCGCGCCCTGCACCGCGTGGATGCGGCCGGAAATCTCTTCCGTCGCCTTCGACGTCTGGGTGGCGAGTTGCTTGACCTCCGAGGCGACCACGGCGAAGCCCTTGCCGGCTTCGCCGGCGCGNACCACGGCGAAGCCCTTGCCGGCTTCGCCGGCGCGGGCGGCTTCGATCGTCGCGTTGAGGGCCAACAGGTTGGTCTGCTCGGCGATCGCCTGGATCAGCTGAACCACCTTGCCGATGTCGGCGGAGGCGGCCGAGAGGGTGCGCACGATCGCGCTCGCCTCGCGGATTTGCGCCACCGCATCCTGGGAGATTTTCGAGGACTGCTGCACCTGCGCGCCGATTTCGCTGATCGCGCCGTCGAGTTGGCCGGCCGCTTCGCCGACGGTCGAGACGTGCTCGGCCGCCGAACGGCTCACGCCGGATGCCGCGCTCGCTTCGTGCTGCGCTTCGACGGAGACCGACGTCATCGAGCGCGCGGTGCCGACCAGCGCCAGCGCGGCGGCGCCCACCGAATCGGCCACCGCCTTGACCTGCCGGTCGAGCGACTGCGCCACGTCGGCGAGGAAACGCTGCCGCTCGGCTTCGCTTGCGCGCTTCGCCTGGGCGTCGCGGCGCATCTCGTCCTGCATGCGGTTGCGCACCGCGTCGCGCAATTCGACGATCGCCCGTGCGATCGCGCCGAACTCGTCGTGGCGCTGCGATCCTTCCACCGCCGCGTCGACGTCGCCCTCGGCGAGCCGCCGCAGCGAGCCCGAGAGCCGCTTGAGCGGCCCGCCGATCGACCGCGTCACCATGATGCTCGCGCCGAGCAGCATGAGGGCGATCCCGAGGAGCCACAGCCCGATGTTGCGGACCATCAACCAATTGGTCGCGTGCACGTCCTCGATCAGCACGCCGCTGCCGATCAGCCATTGCCAGGGCGCAAAGCCGGTGACGTAGGAAACCTTCGCCGCCCGTTCGGTCGAATGCGGCAGCTGGAACAGATAATCGACGTGGCCGCCGCCCTTCTTGGCCACCTCGATGAACTCGCGGATGAAATACTTGCCGGTCGGGTCGTGCTCGTCGATGCGGTCGGTGCCGACCCATTCCGGCTTGACCGGATGGACGACGTTGACGCCCTTGAAGTCGTAGACGAACACGTACTCCTTGCCGCCGCCGTAGCGGATCGCGCCGATCGCACGCTTGGCTTCGGCCTGCGCCTGCTCGCGGGTCATCTCGCCGGCGGCGGCGCGGCGCTCGAACTGCGCCGCGAGCGCGGCGGCCGCTTCGACGATATGCTGGATGTCGCTTTTCTTCTGCTCGAACAGCAAATCCCGGCTCTGGCCGATCACGAAGGCGCCGACCGCCATGAGGGCGGCGAGCGCCAGAATGACGAGGAGCAGGATGCGCGTGAACACGCGGTTGAGCGCGCGAAGCATCGGCGTTTTCCGGTCGCTGGATTTCCCCCGCCGCAACCTGCGGCAGATTCCGTAAAATCCGGTTAACCTAGAGCATGATCCCGAAAAGTGGGTACCGGTTTTCGGAAAAGATCATGCTCAAATAATAATCACACCGCCGGCCGCTGGCGAAGGCGCGCGACCGTGCTTAGCTACCCCGGAAAGGCCGGCCGGCGTCGATCTTCCGGGCCGGCAGGCTCCCAGAAGGGAACGCCCATGTCCTGGTCCCTGAGCATCGGCCGTATCGCCGGCACCGCGGTGCGCATCCACATCACGTTCCTGCTGTTCCTGATCTGGATCTGGTTTGCGAACTACGAGACCGGCGGCTCGACGGCGGCCTGGAGCGGCCTCCTGTTCATGATCCTCTTGTTCCTGTGCGTGCTCGCCCACGAGTTCGGCCACATCTTCACGGCTCGCGCGTTCGGGGTGTCCACCCCGGATGTGACCCTGCTGCCGATCGGCGGCGTCGCTCGCCTTGCCCGCATTCCCGAAGCGCCCGGCCAGGAATTTCTCATCGCCATCGCGGGCCCGGCCGTGAACGTGGTCATCGCGCTCGCGCTCGTGTTGTTTGCCGGCGCCCAGATTGATCCGCAACACCTCGCCACGGTGGGCAACGCGCGGATTGGCATGCTCGACCGGCTCGCCGAGGTGAACCTGTTCCTCGCCGCCTTCAACATGATCCCGGCGTTCCCGATGGACGGCGGCCGCGTGCTGCGCGCCGCGCTTGCGACGCAGCTCGGCTACGTGCGCGCGACCGAGGTCGCCGCGAGCATCGGCCAGTGGGTCGCGTTCGCGCTGGGATTCATCGGCCTGTTCTACAATCCGCTGCTGATCTTCATCGCCATCTTCGTTTATCTCGCTGCGGCGTCCGAAGCCCACATGGTCGGGCTTCGCGCCATGTCGCGCGGCGTGCCGGTCACCGCCGCCATGGTGACGCAGTTCGCAAGCCTCAAGCCCACCGACCATCTCGACCAGGCGATCGAGACCCTGCTGCACACCAGCCAGAGCGAGTTTCCCGTCGTCGACGACGCGGGCCGGCTGGTGGGGCTGCTGGCGCGCGGCGACATCGTGCGCGCGCTCAAGGAGCGCGGGCCCAACGCGCCGGTGGGCGAGGCCATGGCGACCGGCATCCCGACCATCGGTCATCGCCAGTGCCTCGACGAGGCGTTCCGCATCCTGCAGGAGAGCTCGGCGGCGGCGATCGGCGTGGTCGACGTCCAGGGACGGCTGATCGGCCTGGTCACGCCGGGGACCGTGGGCGAAATGATGATGGTGCGCGACGCGCTGCCGGGGCACGCCGGCTACGGGCCGTGGGGACGGCCGGCGGGCGCGTAACCGCTATTTGGCCTCAAGCGAGGCACACCCTATATACGTCGTGATTCCGCGGGCCCGTCGGCCCGCGGTCGGTTTTTAGAGCATGATCCCGAAAAAGCCTGCCCCAGACTTGATCCGGGGTGGGAACCGGTTTTCGGAAAAGATTATGCTCCAGCAAGACTCCTTATGAACCTGCGCAACATCGCCATCATCGCGCACGTCGACCACGGCAAGACCACGCTGGTCGACCGGCTGCTGCAGCAAGCGGGCGCGTTCCGCGAGAACCAGCGCGTCGCCGAGCGCGCGATGGATTCGAACGAGCTCGAGCGCGAGCGCGGCATCACCATCCTGGCGAAGGTGACGTCGATCCTCTGGCAGGGTACCCGCATCAACATCGTCGACACGCCGGGCCACGCCGATTTCGGCGGCGAGGTCGAGCGCATCCTCAACATGGTCGACGGCGCGATCGTGCTGGTGGACGCGGCCGAGGGTCCGATGCCGCAGACGAAGTTCGTGGTGTCGAAGGCGATGAAGGTCGGGCTCAAGCCGATCGTCGCGCTCAACAAGGTCGACCGGCCGGACGCGCGCCCGACCGAGGTGATCAACGAGGTGTTCGATTTGTTTGCCGCGCTCGACGCCACCGACGAGCAGCTCGACTTTCCGATCCTCTATGGCTCCGCCAAGGAAGGCTGGATGGCGACGAGCCCGGAGGGGCCGAAAACCTCCATGGCGCCGCTGTTCGATCTCGTGCTGCGCCACGTCGCGCCGCCGGCGATCGAGGAGGGGCCGTTCCGCATGCTCGGCACCATCCTCGAGGCCAATCCGTATCTCGGCCGCATCGTCACCGGCCGCATCAGCTCCGGCAGCGTCAAGCCGAACCAGGCCGTCAAGGTCCTCGACTGGAACGGCAGCCTCGTCGACGAAGGCCGGGTGTCGAAGGTGCTGGCGTTTCGCGGGCTCGAGCGCACCGGGGTCGAGGAGGCGAGCGCGGGCGACATCGTGGCGATCGCCGGGCTGCCCGAGGCGACGGTGGCGCACACGCTGTGCGCGCCGGAGGTGGCCGTGCCGCTTCCGGCGCAGCCGATCGACCCGCCCACGCTCGCCATGTCGTTTCGCGTCAACGATTCGCCCTACGCCGGCATGGAAGGCGACAAGGTGACGAGCCGGGTGATTCGCGACCGCCTGTTGCGCGAGGCGGAAGGCAACGTCGCGATCAGGGTCACGGAATCATCGGAGAAGGACGCCTATGAAGTCGCCGGCCGTGGCGAGCTGCAGCTCGGGATTCTGATCGAGACCATGCGGCGCGAAGGCTTCGAGCTGGGGGTGTCGCGGCCGCAGGTGCTGTTCGAACGCGACCCGGTTTCCGGCGAGCTGATGGAGCCGATCGAAGAAGTGACGATCGACCTGGACGAGGAGTTCTCGGGCATCGTGGTGCAGACGCTTTCCGAGCGCCGCGCCGAGATGGTCGCCATGCGGCCGTCAGGCGGCGGGCGCCTGCGCCTCGTGTTCCATGCGCCGACCCGCGGGCTGATCGGCTATCAGGGCGAGCTTCTCTCCGACACGCGCGGCACGGCGGTGTTCAACCGCGTGTTCCACGCCTACGCGCCCTACAAGGGCGAAATCGAGGGCCGGCGCACGGGCGTGCTGATCTCGAACGGCGACGGCGACGCGGTCGCCTACGCGCTGTGGAACCTCGAGGACCGCGGCCCGATGATGATCGTGCCCGGCACGCGTGTTTATCGCGGAATGATCGTGGGGGAGCATGCGCGCGGCAACGATCTCGTCGTCAACGTGCTCAAGGGCAAGAAGCTCACCAACATCCGCGCCGCCGGCAAGGACGACAACGTGCTGCTCACGCCGCCGATCCGGATGACCTTGGAAAAGGCGCTCGCCTATATCGCCGACGACGAACTGGTCGAGGTGACGCCGCAATCGATTCGCCTGCGCAAGCGCGTGCTCGACCCCAACGAGCGCAAGAAGGAAGAGCGCCGCAAGGAGTCGGCGGGCGTTTAGCTCCTCTCCCCCCAAGCGGGGAGAGCTGAAGCGCGCTGATGCGCCGCGCCCCCAAAAGTGATGCATTTGTGCAACGCTTTGCAACAACGTTAACCGCTCGTTAATTCTGCTCTTGAAGGGAAGCAAACTGCTTGCTTCAATTCGTCCATGTCGACGACCCTGATAGAAATCCGCAGAGCCAAGGCGTCCGATGCCGAATCGGTGGCATCGACCCACGACGAGGCATGGCGGACCGCGTATCAGGGAATCATCCCCGGCGCCGAGCTTTCCAAGCTGATCAGCCGGCGCGGTCCGGCGTGGTGGGAAAGCGCAATCCGCAAGGGCAGCCGGGTGGCGCTGCTGGTGTTCGGGGATCGCGTCGCCGGTTACGCCAACTACGGCCGCAACCGCGCCCGCAGCCTTACCTACGACGGCGAGATCTACGAACTTTACCTGCGCCCGGAATTTCAGGGGCTCGGCTTCGGCCGGCGCCTGTTCACCTCGGCGCGTCGCGATTTGGCACAGAGCGGGCTGCGCAGCCTGGTGGTGTGGGCGCTCTCCGACAACGACCCGGCGGTCGAGTTCTATCGCGCGCTCGGCGGCCGGGCGATCGCCCGTTCCTCCGAGCGATTCGGCGCCAAGACCCTCGATAAGGTCGCCTTCGGCTGGCAGCCGTAAGTTCGCCCCGGGCTAGATTCTCTTCACAATTCCGGCGGCGGCAGCCCAGCGCGCGCGGCGGCGGCCCGCACCGTATTGGCGAGCAGGCACGCGATCGTCATCGGACCGACGCCGCCCGGCACTGGCGTGATCGCGCCGGCGACCGCCGCCGCTTGCCCATAGGCCACGTCGCCGACCAGGCGATGCTTGCCGCCGTCCGCGGCCACGCGGTTGATGCCGACGTCGATCACGGTCGCGCCCGGCTTGATCCAATCGCCGCGCACCATTTCGGGACGGCCGACGGCCGCGCACAACAGGTCGGCGCCGCGGCACACCGCCGGCAAGTCGCGGGTCTTCGAATGGGCGATCGTCACGGTCGCATTCTCGGCGAGCAGCAGCTGCGCGAGCGGCTTGCCGACGATGTTGGAGCGCCCGACCACCACTGCCGCGACGCCGGCGAGCGAGGGCAGCACGGTTTTCGCAAGAATCACGCAGCCGAGCGGCGTGCACGGAACGAGGCCCGGCAAGCCGGTTGCGAGCCGCCCGGCGTTGAGCGGATGAAAGCCGTCTACGTCTTTGCCCGGATCAATCGCGGCGAGCACGGCGTGGGCATCGATCTGCGGCGGCAGCGGCAGTTGCACCAATATGCCGTGCACCGCGGCATCGGCATTGAGCGCGGCGACGCGGTCGAGCAGATCGGCCGCGCTCGCCGTCGCCGGCAGGCGATGCACGAATGAGCGCATGCCGGCGGCTTCGGTCTGCGCCGCCTTGTTGCGCACGTAGACGGCGCTCGCCGGATTGTAGCCGGTGAGCACCACCGCGAGCCCCGGCACGAGGCCGTGATCCCGCGCGAGGTTCCGCGCCGCCGCGGCGACCTTCGCGCGCAATCCCGCCGCGATCGCGGCGCCGTCGATGACGCGGGCAGTCATCCCCTGCCGCCTTCGCCGGCCGCGTTTGCGAGCGCGGCCGCGATCGCGCGCGCATCGCCCGCGACTCGCACGCGCTTCACCCGCGCGGTGGCCCCGCCGACGATCGTGACCCGGTTCGCCGGCACACCGGCCGCCGCCGCGATGAGGCGCGTGAGCGCCGCGTTGGCCGCGCCTTCGTGGGGCGCCGCGCGCACGCGCGCCTTGAGCACGCTGCGGCCGTCCGCAAGCGGCGCGATCCCGTCGAGCGCATCGCGTCCGCCCTTGGGCGTCAGCCGTACGTCGAGAAGAAGCGCGCCGGCCGCGGCCGTCCACGGGCGCGCGCCCATGGGTCAGATCACGTTGGGATAGATGTAATAGATGATCACCCGCTCGATCAGGATGATGATCAGGAACAGGATGATCGGCGAAATATCGATGCCGCCGAGGTTGGGCAGCAGGTTGCGGATCGGCCGCAGCACCGGCTCGGTGATGCGATAGAGGAAATCGGCGACCGCCGCCACGAACGGATGCCGCGTGTTGACCACGTTGAAAGCAACCAGCCAGGACAGGATCACCGCCGCGATCACGATCCACATGTAGATGTTGAGAGCGATCAGGATCACATCGAGGAGCGCGCGCATGGCGGGGAATCGGCTGCGGATAAGGGTGCGCACATGTAGCGGGCTTGCGGTGCGCAAACAAGCGCCGCGCCGGTTTCGGTCGCGTCCTTGACACCCCCCGGGACCGGCCGTAAATGGCCGCTCTCGCTCGGGCGAGGCCACTTGAGCCGCGTTTTCATGCCCGATCGGCGGGGCCGTAGCTCAGTTGGGAGAGCGCCGCAATCGCACTGCGGAGGTCAGGGGTTCAAATCCCCTCGGCTCCACCAGCACAAACTTCAGCAGCAGAGAATCCCCGACACATCAGCGAGCGCACACTGCGACGAGCGGCGAGTGTCCCGATTCCGAAGTTCGCTCAACTTTGCGGCACGCTCGGATGCGAACTTCGGAATCGAAGGACACTCGCAACTCTATGATTCTAGTGCCGCTTTGAACCCGAAGTTCGCAACCGAACTTTGCGGCAATGCTGTGCGAACTTCGGGTTCGCGGCACTAGTTGGCGGCCGTGGGCCTGACGCCGCAGTTCACGCTTCTCTCGGTAAGAAACGTCGGCGGGTTTCGGTCGACCTCGCAGTAGGCCGTGACCAGCACCTCGCCGACCTTCGCACATCACATTGCAGCCTTCGGTCGCGAGGCAGTTCTGGCGGACGACCCGCATGCCCGACGCCGCCCCCGGCTCTTCTGCTCGGGAGGGCCGGGCGGCCTCGGGGTCCAGGAGGACCCGGCATTGCCTTTGGCGTCTAGCGTCCCGAGGAGCGCGGACCGGTTTTCGAAAAGATCATGCTCCAGCAATAGGATAGAGCGCCCTCCGCGGCCGGTTCATCGCCGGGGGTTCGGGCAGGTGCGACATTTTGAACCTTTCCCCGGCCTCGCGCGACCAACCTTCATCAAGGGAGGGCGCTATGTCGAAGGCACGTTTTTTCACCACCATGGCGGTTGCGGCGTTCACCAGCTTCCTGGGCGTTAGCCCGGCCAGCGCGGAGGAGCCCGAGTGCTCGGCGCCCCACAGCCTGATGCGGCTCGATCGCGCCCTTTCCCACACTGCCGCGCGGATCGCCGAAGGCCGCAGCCTCAAGATCGTCGCGCTCGGCTCGTCATCGACCGAGGGCGTCGGCGCCACCTCTCGCGCCAACAGCTATCCCAGCCGGCTCGAGGTCGAGCTGCGCGAGCAATATCCCGACATGCGGGTCGAGGTCATCAATCGCGGCGTGGGCGGCGAGGACGCCCGGGAAATGCTCGCGCGCCTCGACCGCAGCGTGCTCGCAGAGCGTCCCGATCTCGTCCTCTGGCAGGTCGGCACCAACGCCATCGTCGACCAGGAAGGCGTGTCGGAAGAGGCCTACCTGTTCGACGATGGCGTTGGTGCCGACCTTCGCCGACCGTGATGCAGCGCCCCAACGCCGCCGCCATGGTCCGCATGCTGCAGAACGTTGCGCAGGCCGCCAACGTCCCGGTGTTCCGCCGCTACGCGATCATGAGCCACTGGCGGACGGCCGAGAACGTCCCGTTCGACCGCTTCATCGTCAAGGACGGCCTGCACATGAACGACTGGAGCTACCGCTGCATCGCCAAGCTGCTCGCCACCTCCATCGTCACCGCCGTGAACCAGCCGACGATCGCGACCCGCTCGCTGGTCCAGGAGGCTCGGCTGTGAGCTGATCTCGAACGAACCTCGGTCCTACCCGTCACACCCGGCCCCGGATCACATCCGGGGTCGGCGCTTTTTGGCCGCTCGCTGAGTGGTCACTGCGCCGGCGCCGCGGCGGCAAGCGTATGCGCGCGGCTGCCCGCGGCCGCGCGGATGTCCGCCTGCGCGTGGCCGGTCCAGTGGTCGAGGAAATCGGAGAGCCAGGCGCGAATGGCGAAGTCGTGCACCGCGCGGTCCTCGAAATGGGCGGCGCGCTGCTTGGCGCCCGGCATTTCCATGCGGGCGAGGCCGCTTGTCGTCCACCGGCACATCATTGCGTGGGTGACCTCCGGGTGGAACTGGATGCCGTAGGCGCACGGCCCGTGGCGGAACGCCTGCACCGGGAAGGTGTCACCCTCGGCGAGCAGCTCGGAGCCTTGCGGCAGGTCCAAGCCTTCGCGGTGCCACTGATAGACGTGGTCGGGCCAGCGGGCGCACACGCCAAGGCCCGCCGAGGTCGGGCGGATCGGGTAATAACCGCACTCGACTTGGCCCTCGGGATGCAGGTCGACCCGGGTGCCGAGGTGGCGCGCCAGCATTTGGGCGCCGAGGCAGATGCCGAGGAAGGGCTTCTTCTCGGCAAGCGGCACGCCGATCCAATCGATCTCGCGCCGGACGAAGGCTTCGTTGTCGTTCGCGCTCTGCGGGCCGCCGAAGACGATCGCGCCGGAGTGGTCGGCGAGGGTGTCGGGAAGCGGCTCGTCGAAGCGCGGGCGGCGGATGTCGAGCGGATAGCCGCGGGATTTCAGCGCGTGCCCGATGCGGCCCGGCGTCGAATGCTCTTGATGCAGAACGATCAGGACGGGCGGGAGCATACGTGCGGCGGCGATTTGCGTCTTTCCGCCCTGTCGTAGCGGATTAATCAGCAATTTCAAGGTTCAGACGATGGACGATTCACGACGGGAAGGGAAGCCCAGACGCCTCGCGAAGTCCCCCCGTCCCCCGTCATCCCCTTCCGCCGACGCGGTGGCGCAGTTCGATGCGCTCGCGCGCGGAAACGCCGAGGAGGTCGGCGGCCCGCCAGACGATGTTGTCCTCGAACTCATCGGCCTGCCCGTCGGCAAACACGATCTCCCACATCATCTCGACCATGCGGCGGCGGCCCTCCTCGTCGAGCGCGCGATTGATCAGATGGGTGAAATGATAAAGGTCGACCGCCTCGTTATCGGCGGTGATCGCGGCGTCGATCAGGCGGGCGGTGCCGGCTTCGTCGAGGTCGAAGCGATGTTTGAGCACGTCGTGCAGTCGCGTGCGCTCGGCTTCCGAGATATCGCCGTCGACGGTGCACACGTGGACCAGCAGCGCGGCCGCCGCCAGGCGGTAGTCGTCCTCGGCGAAGGCTGCCTGTTGTTTGCCGCCGCCGGACAAGTCGGAAAGGAAATTCCTCAGCGATTCAAGCATGTTTCACAGATGGTTGGCCGCCCGCGGTCCGCTTGGCACGTCCGCCGCGCCCAGTCAAAGCGCCTGAGGAACACATTACCGCGAGGGCTATTGGTAAGCACGGGGGCGGTCGCCGCGACCCGCGGCAGCGACCAGACGGTCCCCGGCGATTATCACTTCGAACCGGTCCCGGCTGCGGAGACCCCCACTCCTGTTTCCGCGACAGCCTAAAAAAGTGCCGGCCGGGCGAACGAGATCAGGCGGCGGCGCTATCTAAAGATCGGCCGCTTCGGGTATCATGGCGTGAAAACCAGAACGGGCCGCCGCCTTGGGACGGCGCGTCCCGCAACTGCACCGCATAGAAACTAGTGGCGAACCCGGGAGGTGGCCATGCCGTATAAAACAATTCTGGTTCCCACCGAACCGCACGACCTGATGACCTCGACGCTCGAAACCACGCTATTGCTGGCGCGACGGTTCGAGAGCTACGTGGAGGGCTTCGCGCTGCGCCCGGCGATCGACAATTTCGTCGCCATGGACCCGATCAGCGGTATGGCCATGGCCACGGTCAAGCAGCGCGACGCCGAGGCGGCAACCCAGGCGCAAGAGCTGTTCGAAGGCTTCATGCAGAGCAATCAGGTGCCGCGCTCGCTCGAGGCGAAGGCGGCGTTTGCGTGGAACTGGTTCGACGCGGCGCCGGACGGCGACGACGTGGTGGGAAGCTACGGGCGCGTGTTCGACGCCATCGTGCTCGGACGCCCGAGCGACGACCCCCAAGGCCCGCGCATGCTCACCCTGGAAGCCGGCCTGTTCGAAAGCGGCCGCCCGGTGCTGATTGCCCCGCCGACGCCGCCGAAGCAACTCGGCGAGAACGTGCTGATTGCCTGGAACTGCTCGACCGAGCAGGCGCGCACCACCGCTTTTGCCATGCCGTTGTTGCGCCGCGCGCAGAAGGTGACGGTGCTCACCGTCGAGGGCGCCACCGTGCCCGGGCCGACCGGCTCCCAGATGGCGCGCTCGCTCAAGCTCAACGGCATCCCGGCGGAGTCGATCACGCTGAAGG
>WNGJ01008965.1_pt1 | contig 17303 bp, 17 predicted proteins | sample 5400611 | NCBI WGS metagenome assembly WNGJ01 (sample SAMN13153375, study PRJNA577476) | soil metagenome | isolation source: 40 cm soil or saprolite under Garry oak tree replicate 1 | place: USA:California | collected 2016-06-15 | reverse complement strand
AATCCGACAAATGCATAATCGTGCTTTGAGTTGACATAACTGTGTCGGACAACCAATCAAGTCTCATCATCTAAAATGTTTTAAACATGCGCAGACTTCTCATAGCCGCCAACTGGAAGATGTACAAGACCCCCACCGAATCCACCGCCTTCCTCACCAGCTTCTACCCCCTCGTCAAGCAGAACACCCACGCAGAAATCCTCCTCTGTCCCGCAATGACCTCGCTGCCCGCGCTCATCGACGCCGCCCGCTCCCGCTCCGTCTTCATCGGCGCCCAGAACATGCACTGGAAGAACGAAGGCGCATTCACCGGCGAGACCTCCCCCGTCATGCTCACCGCCCTCGGAGCCACCCACGTCCTCATCGGACACTCCGAGCGCCGCCAGTACTTCAACGAGACCGACACCACCGTCAACCTCAAGCTCAAAGCCGCTCTCGCCCATTCGCTCACCCCCATCGTCTGCGTCGGCGAAAAACTCGAAGAGCGCGAGGCCGACCTCACCAGCAACGTCCTCGAACTCCAAACCTCCATCGCGCTCGAAGGCATCGATCCCGCGATCGCCGCGCCCATCGTCTTCGCCTACGAGCCCGTCTGGGCCATCGGCACCGGCCGCACCGCCACTCCCGAGATCGCCGCCGAGGCACACAAACTCATCCGCGCCCAGATCGCCAAATCCCTCACCCCCGCACTCGCCGCCTCCATCCGCATTCTCTACGGCGGCTCCGTCAAGCCCGACAACGCCAAATCCCTCTGCTGTCTCGAAGACATCGACGGCGCTCTCGTCGGCGGCGCCAGCCTCGACCCCCAATCCTTCGCCGAAATCGTCCACAACGCCACCACAAAATAGAGGAAGCCGCATGGCAAGAAACCACGCGGCCAGTCCTTCTACTCCCTATTCCCTACACCCTGCCTTCACCGTACTACCCCAGCCTGATCCATCGGCCAGTACACAAAAGCCGCCTTACCATAGATCAGCTCCCGGTCCACCGGCCCAAAGTCACGGCTGTCGCTCGAGATCGACCGGTGATCTCCCATCACAAAATACTCATGCGCCGGCACCGTCATCTCCGGCTGCGACCGGTCATCGGCAAACCGCTTCGGCACATAGGGCTCCTCCACCGGAGCGCCATTCACGTACACCTGTCCATGATCGATCTTTAGAGTGTCCCCCGGCCCGGCAATGACCCGCTTGATGTAGCTCTTCTCATGGTCATGTGGATACAGGAACACCACCACGTCCCCGCGATGAATCTCCCCCACCCTGTAGGCCAGTTTATTGATGAATAGCCGGTCCTGATCCTCCAGCATCGGCAGCATGCTAGTGCCCTCCACCCTTACCGGCTGGTACAGAAAGATGATAATGAGCGCCGAAGCCACGACCGACACCACCAGGTCCCGCAGCCAGGAATGCATCACCCCCCTGCCCTGTCCTGACCTCTGCTCCCCAGGCTTGTTCTCCGGACTCTCCCCCGACTGTCCGTCAATCTCCATGCTGTCTCCGGACCTCCCTCATTTAGACGTGCTAACCATCGGAACGCAACCCCAAAAGCCGCCAGCCGGAGGCTTTCGACCCGCCCAGCCAGCACAGCTAACCAATTTAAGTGGACTTCCATCTATATATCACGGGCGGAAGCATCGACTTAGCCCTCGCCCATCCTATGAGATGTTCTCCTCGCTACCGGCAGTTCTTCCTTCCCCAGTTTCGGGCAGGGTTGCCGTCCCAAAGTTCCGCATTCTGCGCGAACCGCGGCCCCCAAACAAGTACCATCTCGGGCACACCTTTCTTAGAGCTTTTCCCAAGCCATAGGAATAGAATGGACTAAGTAGAAAAGTAGGATATTTTATGGCAACCCTTACCATGCTAGAGCAGGCCCCTACATCGAAAACCGTCAACCGAGGCGCAGAAGAATTCAACGATCTCACGACGGAGACCGCCAACGCCGCATCCGAAGGACTTGATACCAAGTCCGCTCTCGAAATCGCACGCATTATTAATCACGAGGACGCCAAGGTAGCGGCAGCCGTCAAAAAGGCGCTGCCCGAGATCGCCATCGTCATTGATACTGTCGCCCGTTCCCTCCGTGACGGCGGCCGGCTTATCTATGTCGGTGCCGGTTCCAGCGGCCGCATCGCCTCCCTCGACGCGTCGGAATGCCCACCAACCTACTCCACCGCGCCCGCGCAAGTCCAATACATTATGGCCGGCGGCCCCAAGGCCCTCGCCTCCGCCTCCGACGTCAACGAGGACTCGCCCGAGATCGGCCAGCGCGACATAGCCCGTCGCCGCCCAACCCGCAAAGACATCGTCATCGGCGTCTCCGCCAGCGGCCGTACCCCTTACGTCGTCGGTGCTGTCGAATACGCCCGCGCCCGCGGAGCCAAAACCGCCGCCATCACCTGCAATCACCACACGCCGCTCGCCGATGTAGCCGACACCACAATCGTCAGCGAGGTCGGCCCCGAGGTCATCTCCGGTTCCACCCGCATGAAGTCCGCAAGCGCCCAGAAGATGATCCTCAACATGATCACCACCGGTGCCATGACCCGTCTCGGCTACGTCTACGACAACCTCATGGTCAACGTGCACATGAAGAATGCGAAGCTCGTCGAGCGCGGCATCCGCGTCCTGATGAAGGTCTGCGAGATCGACCGCGACACCGCGATCCGCACCATCAAGTCCGCGGGCAAATCCATCCCCATCGCCGTCGTCATGCTCAAGGCCAACGTCGACAAGATGGAAGCGGTCCGCCGCCTCACCAAATCCGATGGCAACGTCCGACTCGCCATCGACGACTCAAGGCTCGAACTCTAGCCCAACATGGCAGATCGTGAATTCTCCTACCAGGACATTCGAGCAGTCTTGTCAATTTGCGCCGTCTCGTGCGCAATACTTCTCTGCCACACACTCAGGCACTTCACCATCGCGATCTCTCATCCTTCGACATGGCACGCAGCCACACAACATCGCTGCGGCTGGGTCCTGATTGCAACCTTCACATGGTTTCTTTGCGAAATGACCAATTGCCTCTGCCTGAGCGGCTCATCGTTGCGACACCCTGATCGAACAAACTGAGCTAGGCTGTCTTTCTCTTCGCCGGAGCCTTCGCAACCGGCTTCACCAACCCAATCCCCTTCTTCGCATCGGCCTTCTCGCTCGCAACGGGCTTCTTCGGAACGCGCTTGCCGGAGCCGCCATCGTCCCCGCCAAGGCTCTTTCGCAACGCATCCATAAGGTTGACCACCTTCCCTCTCGGTTCCGCGACCTCATCCTTCGGAACCGGCAGGTTGTTCACCTTGGCGTCAATCAGCGCCTTCACAGCGACTTCGTAACCGTCTACAAACTTCGACAAATCGAGCTTGGTTGATTTCTTCGCAATCAGCGCTTCGGCCAGTTCCAAAGACTCCTCATTGATCTCAACTGCCTTGAGGTCCCGGAAATAATCCTGCTCGTTTCGCAGTTCGTTGGAATACCGAAGCGTATAAGCCATCATCCCGCCGTGCGCATCGTCCCCTGCCGGGCGAATCGCAATGATGTTCTCGCGGCCTGCGAACGAGACCTTTCCGATCGCGACCTTTCCGCTCTTCTGCAGCGCCTTTCTCACGACGGCAAATGCCTCCGCCTGGCCGTCGTTCTCCGGCACAACGTAATAGGGCTTCTCGACGTACTCAGGCCGAAGCTCATCCATCGTCACAAACTGGCTGACGTCAATCGTGTGTTTCGACGGCACCTTCAGGTTCTCAAGTTCGCTCGGCTCGATAAGGATGTACTCGCCTTTGCGATGCTCATAGCCCTTCACAATCTCGTCCTTCGCAACCGCCGCGCCCGCGACCTCGCCATCCGACTCCACGGCACTCGCCAGGACCTTCTGGTGGCGTATCCGCTCACCCGTGCTCCGGCTGATTTGATGGAAACTAATCTGATTCTTCGTCTCCGTCGCAACGTAGAGTTGAACGCCAAACGAGACCAGCGAAACTTGGATCCTGCCAGACCAATACGGACGCGCCACAGCACACCTCGCTTACGATTTTCTAGGTTAGATTATCTACGAATCTCCCGGAAAGTCGCGAACCATACGGGGTATTACCAAAGTATTCAAGATATTTCGCCACATCTTCGCCCCAACATCAAACCCAGCCTTCAAACTTCTCGATGACCGCGTGAGCTACCATTGCCCACACATGGCATCCGAGCTCCAAACTAAGCCTCAGCTCCTCCGCTCCATCCGCCTCTGGCTCTCCCTCTTCATCCTTGGCCTCATCCTCAGCGGCCTCACCGCCTTCCCCCTCGAGCAGGAAACCGGCTGGCTGGCATCCTTCCTCGACACCTATCCCATCCTTCCAGACTCGATCATTCTTTGGGTTGCAAGAGTTCACGCCGCTCTCCTCGACACCGACCTCCACTACCCCTTCCTCGCCTACGGAACCGACTGGCTCGCCTTCGCCCACCTTGTCCTCGCCATCGTCTTCCTCGGCCCTCTACGCGATCCCGTCCGCAACAAATGGGTGCTCCAGTTCGGCGTGATCGCTTGCATCGCCGTAATCCCTCTCGCCCTCGTCGCCGGCCCAATCCGCGGCATCCCGCCCCTCTGGCGTGTCATCGACTGTAGCTTCGGCGTCCTAGGAGCGATCCCCCTCCTCATCTGCCTCCACCGCGTCAAGCGCCTGGAGCAGTTTCAGCAGATCGTTTTGACTCTCAATCCGGCAGATTTCTCTAACGATCCGCCCGCAGATTTCCGTTGATCTTCTCCGAATAGCTACTCAGATTCTCCTGAAGCATCGCTCCATACCACGCGTCGAACTCAGCAACGAGACACCAGCAGCGCAACATTCTCCCCCCGGCGTGTTTATTTCTCCAGACAGCGGCAAGAGCCGCTACAAGGAGCACCACCCATGAACCGCATGTTGCTTTCCACTTCCCTGGCCCTGGCCCTCGCCACCAGTCTCGCGTTCGCACAACAGGCAGAGACCCCAGCCCCAGCGGCAAAACATCACCACGCCCACAATCCCCAGCGTGAAGCCGCGAAGCTCAGCAAAAAGCTCAACCTCTCGTCCGATCAAACCGCGAAGCTCGAACCCATCCTCGCCGACCGCGATAATAAAATCGCCGCGCTGAACAACGACACCACGATCTCCGCCGTAGCCATGAAGCAGCAGATGCGGGCTATTCGTCAGCAGACCAGAGAGCAGCTTGCCACGGTCCTCACGCCTGACCAGATGCAGCAACTACGCAGCATGCATCACGGGCACGGTCGCGGCCAGCAACAACAGTCATCGCCCACTGCCCCTCAGGCTGGAAGTTAGCACGGCCCTCCCCACGAAGCCCCCGCCAACCCGCGGGGCCTCTCTCTTCTCCCCGCCCGTACCTGCAGAGCTACTCATTTCCACGCAAAATCTCCGTAAACTGACTGAATGGACAAATTCGTTGTACGCGGCGGCAATCCCCTTCTCGGCACCATCAAAGTCTCCGGAGCCAAAAACTCCGCCCTTCCCTGCATGGCCGCCGCCATCCTTACCGAAGACGAGGTCATCCTCGAAAACATCCCCCAGGTCCGAGACATCGAGACCGAGCGCAAGCTCCTCACCAGCATGGGCGCCGAGGTCGAGCTAGGCTACGGCCGCGCCCAGCACCGCACCCGCATCAAGTGCAGCATCCTCTCCGACCCCGTCGCCAAGTACGAAATCGTCAAGACCATGCGCGCCAGCTCCCTCGTCCTCGGCCCGCTCATCGCCCGCACCGGCATCGCCCGCGTCGCCATGCCCGGAGGCTGCGCCATCGGCGGCCGCCCCATCGACCTGCACATCCTCGGCCTCGAAGCCATGGGCGCCACCATCACCCAGGACCACGGCTACCTCGAAGCCCGCAGCCCCAACGACGGCAAAGGCCGCCTCAAAGGCGCGCACATCGTCTTCGACAAGATCACCGTCACCGGCACCGAAGACCTCCTCATGGCCGCCGCCCTCGCCGAAGGCGAATCCATCTTCGAGAACTGCGCCCGCGAGCCCGAAGTCACCGACGTCGCCGCTCTCCTCACCGCCATGGGAGCAAAAATCGAAGGCGCCGGCACCGGCACCATCCGCATTCAGGGCGTACCCAAACTCCACGGCGCGCGCCACCGCATCAACCCCGACCGCATCGAAGCCGGCACCTTCCTCGTCGCCGGAGCCATCACCGGCGGCGACCTCAACGTCGACTGCTGCGAGCCCAAACATCTCGGCGCCCTCATCGCCAAGCTCGAACAGTGCGGCGTCAAGATCGACGTCGGCGAGGACAACGTCCGCATCCGGTCTGGTGGTGCAAATGGCGGCGAACTCAAAGCCGCCGACATCACCACTGAAGAGTACCCCGGCTTCCCCACCGACATGCAGGCCCAGTACATGGCTCTCGCCACTCAGGCCGAAGGCACCAGCACCGTGACGGAAAATATCTTCGAAAACCGCTTCATGCACGTACAGGAGCTCATCCGCATGGGCGCGAACATCACCATCTCCGGCCGCACCGCCACCGTACGCGGCAAATCCCCGCTCCAATCCGCCGCCGTCATGTGCTCGGACCTTCGGGCCTCCGCCTCGCTCGTCCTCGCCGCACTCGTCGCCGACGGCGAAACCATCCTTGACCGCGTCTACCACCTCGACCGCGGCTACGAGCACTGTCCTTCTGCCTGCGGATTCGTTTGTAGCCCATCCGTTCATAGAAGCGGATCGCTCCTGCATTTCCCGTAAACACATGCAGCTGCATCCACTGCACCCCCGCAGCCATAGCGCTCGCTTCTACCTCTCTCATCAGGCGCCGGGCCAGCCCTCTCTGCCGGCAGTCAACCGCCACATCGAGCGTCACCACATACGCCCGCCACCCTGTCACAACATGCTCAACATGAACGATGACAAACCCGGCAATCTTACCGCAGCCCATCTCCGCAACGCGAACGATAGCATTTTGCTCCTCAGCGAACTCACGCATCGATTCGCGATCGAAACGAAACTCCTCCGCAAAGCAAGCCTCATCCAACTGGAACATCGCCTCTAAATCAGTGGCCCGATAATCACGGAAAAAAATCTCGCTGCTCATCAGGCGCTCAAACCAGAGCGTCCTCCATCGGGAAAATCCCGCCGCACATTGCTCAATTTAACCACAGACAACGCGGTAACCATCCAATACGCGCGAAAGCGTCGCCTTGTCGTGACGTCCGCGCACAATACTCGAGTCTCGGTCCTAAGCTCCGTAGCGCTGTCTGCCCGTAGACCCACTTCGAAGTTCCATGCCGCCTTTGCGGTTCCCGAAGGGGCGGGCGCACGGAATCGAACTGGGCTGGTTGCACACAGTTCTCCACGGGCACGCCAAAGGCGACCCGCTGTGCCGAGCACGAGTTCTTCGCCGGGCCGCTCCTCAAGCAGAGCGAAGCCTTCCGAGAGCATGCCGTCGAGAGTAAAGCGCTGCTGAAACAGCTCGTCACGGAAGCGGCGCTATGTCTCACGCGGTCGCGCCAGTAGGGGCCATAAGTCAATGTGCAAGGCCTGAAATGAACCCAATTTGGGACACGGACAAGCAGCAATTCCGATGTGTGGCTACCGCAGGTTCGGAAGTGTCGTCGCACGATGAGACCGTTTCGCCCAAGGGAGATAAAGTGTTCTGTAACAATGCACGCGAAAATCTACGGAAAGCATGTCCATCGTCCAACGAAGGCAAGACCTGCAAGAGCAAAGCAAAGTCCATTTTCAACGCTTGTTACAAAGATTCTAAAGCTCAAAGCGAGAGTCAGACTGGGTCAGCGAGCACGACAAATCAAGCTGCCAAAACTGATCGAGCAGTTTGCATGCAGACCTTCAGTCGACAACAGCAGCCGTGCCAGTTGCGGAGAGTACCTCCGCCATCTCCCGGACAGCCGTCTGCTCCTGACACCTGTTTGCAGGATGCTATCGCGGCACAAAATACATGTCTCGCAAATAGCCGTTGATTGAACTGATCACAAAGGCGTAGCGAGCGCAGTCAGCAGAGGCGCATCGGCTTCTGAACAAAGCAGCGGATCAACCTGGGGCAGGAGTTCGTCATCGGGGGAGCATGGGGAAGAAAGAACGGCAACGTGCCCCAGCCGTGGCGCCTCAACGAAATACAGGGGTTCTTCGCTACGCTCAGAATGACGGTGTGAAACAAATAACAGCAACCACGAAAGCAACTCCTATCCCTTCGAGGTGCGCTCAGTGTGCGGAATGACACCAAAAGGGCAAGCAACGACAAGAGCCAAGCAACATTGGAGGGGCATAGAATACGCGGACAAGTAGCTCGCCCGAATGTCCGGTGAGTTCCTTTAAACAACCTGGGAGGGTTGCGGTATGCGAATCCTCAAGAAAGTATTGGTGAGATCTACATGGTCGTCTTTAGGTGTTGTGCTGTTGCTGGTCTTTGGCTCCAGGATGGCCCTTGCTGACGGGATATCCGATGTTCTGACAGTATCCGACACGCTGGGCTTTTCGATGACGATGCAGTTAATGGAGTCTCAGGAGCCGGGAAAAGTGAGCATCGTCTTTCCTGCGAGAGTGTTGGATATCACGAACCCTGGCGGCACGCAGCTGAGCGATATACTTTCAATTTCGTCGTTCATGGTAACGCTATCTTCAGATGGCAACACTTCAGGGGGCCCAGAGCCACCAGAAGCAGCGCTGCCCCCTATCGTAATTACGATAACGGCTGTCTCTGACCAAAACACTCCGGCCGGGATCTCCGACACGCTGACTGTGACGGGCCACCCGGCAGTGTCGATACTGGAGTCCGCCGAGCCGCTCGACGTGATCATACCTATTGCTGCGAGGTCGGTGCCGTTCGGGGATGGGGGTGACTCGCTCACGATCAGCGCCTTCACGGTCGATCTAGTCTCGCTACGTGACCAGCCCGGCGCAGATGCAGGAAGCCTGACTGATACGATCACGATAAATGCTTCCTCGGACGCGTCGCCTATCCCGGAACCCTCTACGCTTGCTCTTCTCGGTCTCGGGCTTGCGGGTGCCGTGTTGACGAAGCGTCGATGAGTTCAGGCCTGAGCTTCAGTTGCATGTACGTGTCTGTCATTTTGAGTACGGAGTCTACTTTAGTCATCTCGGGAGTGAGTGGATTCTTTGGTTGACGCCTACGACGAAGAACTTGCGGCCACGCGCTGACGTAGTAGTTCATGTTGACGCCGAGACCGGCTGCCCGTCCGGCTGCAAAAAGCATCATCCGACGCCACAAACCCCGCCCATGCTTAACACCGTGTTGGCAGTAAGACCTGCACTTTGTCTTGCTACTGCGAATAGTTGGGCTGCTTGGAGAATGCGATGGAACCCTACTTCACTCCTTGGATCGGAAGGAACTACGCGAAGACTCGAACGCTGGTCATGAGCGAGAGCACGTATGACTGGACCGATGAAGACGGACGTAACCACACCGCAGCCATCTCGATTCCTTGGCACCTCGAACGTTTCGGCCATAACCGATATTTCACCGCACTCAATCGGAGCCTGTGCAAGTATGGAACGACGTGGCATACACGATCTTCGTTCAAGAATCAGTTGGATATGCTACCGCAGCCCGGCGTTCTTCCGCAGGGATAAATTCTCTCTGTTGCCGATCCACGGCAAGCAGATACGCGACCATCTTCCGTGCTACGGCGAGCGTCGCCCGATTACGGTTTCCTTTCTGCTTCTCTTGGCCATAGACCATCGCCAGTTCGCGGCTCTGTCTTGGCGCCAGCTTCGCAGCTTCCACCAGAGCACGCTGGATATGCCTATTTCGCTGCTTCGATAGGGGCATGCGCATCACCTTGTCAGCGGAGCTGCGTTCGTCTCCGCAGAGACCGCAGTAGCTGATTGCATTCTTGATCGTGCGGAAGCGCGAGACATCGCCGATCTCCAGAGCCCATGTCAGTGTCGTGATCGGCCCCAGTCCAGGAACCGGAGACAGAGGCCCGGAAGAGTCAGAGGTCTGCCCACTTAAAGCCAAATGGACGCAAAGCCGACTTTTCGGCCAAGTGACGACAAGGTCGTTTCCCGGTACCGATCCTGAAACCTTACTTCCTTTCTTATAGCCGTCTGTTCTGTCGTAGGCGATTAGTCTGTCGGATGGTTTTAGTGGGTAGCGATGTTTTGAAGGAGTAAGGGTGCGAGCGCAAAAACAAAATGGGACTCGTTTCAGGAAACGGAGGAAGCTCCTGCGGGACGAATCCCATTCATGGACTGGAGCAATACAGAGTCTTACGGTTAGATCTGGGCGGTACCGCCGTCCACGAAGAGCTCGATGCCGTTGACGAAACTCGAATCGCTGGAGGCAAGGAAGAGGGCGACGGTCGCGATCTCCTCCGGACGTCCCATTTCGCCGCGCGGGATCTGGGACTTGAAGAACTCCTTAGCGTCGGGTCCGAGGGGATCAAGGATCGGCGTATCGATCGTGCCGGGACTGAGGATGTTCACGCGAATTCTGCGCTCCTTGAGTTCCAACAGCCAAGTGCGAGCGAAGGAGCGGACCGCGGCCTTGCTAGCGCTGTAGACGCCGAACGCCGGGAAGCCCTTGATGCTGGCAATGGATCCGTTCAAAAAGATGGAGCCGTTGTCGTTGAAGAGCGGTAGCGCTTTCTGCACAGTGAAGAGCGTGCCGCGCACGTTGAGGTCGAAGGTCTTGTCGAAGTGCTCCTCGGTGACCTCTTCGAGTTTGGCGAGATCGCCGCGACCGGCACTGGCGAAGAGGATGTCGATCTTGCCCTTCTCGCGTTTGACGGTCTCGTAGAGACGGTCGAGGTCGGCCAGGTTTGCAGCGTCGCCTTGCACGCCCGTGACGTTTTTGCCGATAAGCTTCACGGCCTCATTGAGTTTGTCCTGGCGACGTCCTGTGATGAAGACGTATGCTCCTTCATCGACGAACAGTTTAGCTGTCGCGAGCGCCATGCCGGACGTGGCTGCCGTAATGACTGCAACTTTGCCTTTGAGCTTGCTCATATCTTTATCTCTTTTCTGTGTTAGCTTCGAATGTCTTCGAGGCTGCAGTGCTGGGCTAGCCTCACTTAGTTCTGGTGAGTAGATGGAGCCAGACCCGAGCAGGATTCAATAGTTCTGAAACTATGAACTATTGAACCTTTTGCACGAAGTATCTACTCTTATGGATGTGCGCCCCTTACTCCATCCATCGCTTGAGGACATCACGGTAGAGGGAATTCTCCATGCCTTGTCCGACCCTGTACGGGTGGCAATGTATGCGGACATCGTGGCTCAGGAGTGCTCGCATAACTGCTCGATGTTTCTGAACGTTAGCGACAAGGCGATTCCGAAGTCCACGCTCTCTCAACACTTCAGGGCATTGAGAGAGGCGGGGCTAATTCGTGGCGAGCGGCGCGGCGTGGAGATGTACAACACCTCACGTTGCGCGGAGATCGAGGAGCGCTTCCCGGGGCTGATCCGGGCGATCGTTAACGCGCATACCATCCAATCCAAGGATGAAGCTCGAGCGAAGAAACCTGCTGCGAAAAGACCGCCCAGACGGTCAGCGAAAAACAAGTGAGGAGCTGCGGGCATCTGTTGAGCTGACAACTCGCGAGATGGATCAGTACCGACAAGTTTGGAGCGATTAGGGACGAGAACGAATCGTTGATAGAGAGTTTTTCCTTCGAGATCGCTCCCGTTTCCCTCCCCTTCTGACCAAAGGTCGTCAGATCGTGAGAACGACCCTCCCGAAGGGGCGGCCCTCTACGAGGTGACGGAGAGCATCAGCCGCTTCTGCCAGAGGAAAGGTCTTAGCCACGATCGGTTTGATCGCACCGGATTGAAGCAGAGAGACAATGGCGTTCCAAGCGTCAGTAACGGTCGCCTGCGGCTGACGGAACATATTGAGACTCCGGATGCTGGCTTGTGGCACGATGAGATCTGTCACGTCAATGGTCGTTTTACGGCTTGCGGAATACCCCAGTGTTGTGAGGCTTCCTCCTAACGCGAGCGCTCCGAGCGCCTCGCTCAAGACTTCACCACCGATCCCGTCGATGACAATATCTGCGCCGTAGCCGTCCGTGACACGACGCACGCCGTCACCCAACTTTTCCGAAGACGTGTCGATGACCTCATTGAATCCGAGCGCCTTCGCCTGCTCGGCTTTCGCATGGTTGGTCGTGCTCGATATGGCGTGTTTTGCTCCCAGAGCGCGCGCCAATTGCGTCACTGCATTGCCGACCGATCCCCCGATCGCCGGTGCCAGAACAGTTTTGCCTGCCCGAAAACCAGCCAGAGTAAGAGCCACTTGCGCGGTCAGATACGCGACCGGAATACCTGCCGCGCTCACGTCATCGACACCGTCAGGGATCAGGCAAAGATCTTCCTTCCGTACAGCAATCCACTCGCTGTAGGCTCCGTCTTCAAAAGCGCCATAGGTGCCCCAGAACATCACGCGTGAGCCGACATGAAAATCCGCTCCGCCTCCTTCCTCCACTACGCCCGCTCCTTCGTTGCCCAGGACTAGCGGCACCTTCGTAGTGTGAAACTTGCCGGAGAGAATCGTATGATCGAGCGGCGTGACGCCGGCTGCCGCGATTCGCAGCAATACTCTTCCGTCCGACACCGTTGGTCTTGGAAGCTCTACGAGCCTCAACGCTTCATAACCACTAAATTGCTCCGCTCTCATTGCACGCATATTCGCTCTCCCTTTTCCCATGTCACTCCTGGCCTGCGCCGCTAGGCCGCAACCCGGAAATTGTTAAGGTTGCTCGAGACCAGCAGCCGGCCGCGAATTACCAGTTATATCTGAGCCAAGCCGCCATCGACGAACAACTCGATACCGCTTACGTAGCTGCTGTCGTCGGAGGCCAGGAACAAGACGGCCTTCGCGATTTCATCCGCGGTGCCGGGACGGCCCAGGGGAATATTGCCAATCGAGCTCTGTACAAACCGATCGACCTGTTCCTGCGTCATCCCAAGCGAGGTGTTGTAGCCGGGCGTCGGGATGATGCCCGGACTGATTGCATTCACCCGGATCTTGCGGTCCTTGAGGTCTACGGACCAGGTGCGCGCAAACGAGCGGACCGCAGCCTTGGTCGCGCTGTAGACGCTGAAGGCCGGACTGCCGGTGGAGGAAACTATCGATGCATTCAGTACGATCGATCCGCCCGGTTGCAGCAACGGAAGCGCCTTCTGGACTGTAAACAGCAGTCCCCTCACGTTCACGTCAAATTGCTTGTCAAAATGTTCTTCACTGATTTGCCCGAGCGGAGCGAACGCACCGGTGCCGGCATTGGCAAAGACGATGTCCAACTTGCCCTTCTGCTCCTTTACTGTTGCATAGAGCTTGTCGAGGTCGGCCATTTTTGAGACGTCGCTCTGGACGCCCGTCACGTTTTGGCCAATCTGCCTCACGGCAGCTTCCAGTTCGCTTGTTCGGCGTCCGGTGATGAACACGTAGGCGCCTTCATCGACGAACCGTTTTGCCGTCGCGAGCCCAATCCCGCTGCTTCCTCCCGTAATCACGGCAACTTTTCCGGCGAGTTTTTGCGGCATATTCATCTCCCTCCGGGCCAGGTTCCGGCCACAGTACTCAGATGACGTCGCGTGATCCAAGTTGCAGTTTGTTTAGCGATCACTCAATAAGTTTGTACACTGATGGAATGGCGGTGACGAAATTGCCAAAGCGCACAGGGCGTCCACGCGGCTTCGATCAAGACGAAGCTCTGGAACGCGCTATGCATGTCTTTTGGCGCAAGGGCTTCGAAGGCGCCTCCTTGAATGACCTCACGGCTGCAATGGGAATCCAGCCGGCAAGCCTTTATCAGGCGTTTGGAAACAAGCGCGCACTCTTTGAGAAAGCTCTGGCACGATATCTGGCAGGCCCCGTTGCGTTCGTGCATGACGCTCTCAACGAGCCGAGGGCGTATGCCGTTGCGGACCATATCCTGCGCCGGACGGCCGAGTTTCTTACCGAGGCGAGGTCACGGCGCGGGTGTATGACCATCCAGGCAGCCTTGGCCGGTGGAGTGGAAGGCGAGCCGATCCGCAGAAAGCTTATCGCCCTGAGAGTCAAGGAGCAAGACGCCTTGCGCCGGCGGTTTGAACGAGCCATATCAGAAGGTGATCTTCCGAGCGATGCGGATGCCGCCGATCTCGCCCAATTTGTTACTGCCATCTATCAGGGCATGACCGTGCAGGCGATCAACGGCGCAAGCCGCGAAGATCTGCTTCGCCTTTCTGACACGGCTTTGCGGATATGGCCAAAATAAGTGCGGCAGCCGCTACACAGAACTCCAATTCGAGTGAAATTGCCGAATCGCTCATTGAGAAATGATTAGTACCGATAAGCACTGGATGGGGCGACCCAACATGGACGAGAGGAACAGGTTTCGGTAGACAATGGTACCGCTGGTGCCTGCGGCAGCTACAGCCTGCGGCCGACATTGGTGCTCGATGAGAAGCCCGTCGAAAAGCATGGGTCTGAGGTCACGTACAGGTCAGTGATGACGTCCGCCACGGCGGCGATCTCGTTCAGGAGTTTGCTTATTTCGTAACCTCGGGCCGCAGGTTCTGGCAGAAGGGAGCCTGTCATGGCCAAAAAGACCAAGAGCAAGGCAAAAGGTAGTTGTCGGATGCTGCCGGTGATGCATCCTGATGCAGCTGGCGTGGATATAGGCGCTGAAGAAATCTTCGTTGCTGTCCCTGCGGATCGTGATGTGGAATCGGTGCGATCGTTCGACACGTTTACTCGGGACTTACACCAATTAGCTGACTGGCTGCAGTCGTGCAGGGTACGAACGGTCGCGATGGAATCAACCGGCGTGTACTGGATTCCTCTCTATCACATGCAGAAGGCGCTAAGCCAGATGAATCTACAACTGCACCACGTACTCAGCGAGATTACGGGCGTCAGCGGTCTTGCGATTCTGGATGCAATTCTGGCTGGCGAACGAGATCCGGCGAAGCTCGCAAGCCTGTGCAACTGGCGTGTGAGAAGCTCGCGTGAGACGGTAGCAAGTCATTGGAAGGCGACTATCGCCCAGAGCACTTATTTGCGCTGCGGCAGTCCCTTGTTGGTTATCGCTTCTATCAGAAGCTCCTCTTTGAAGTCGACCAGGAACTTGAACGCAGCATGCGAGACCTTCCCCGCGCCGCCGGAGCGCCTGAGCAGATGCCGCCGCGGACTAAGACATGTATCTATCAACGCGCAGGCAACGAACCGGCATTTGATCTAAAGGCTGAGCTGTTTCGAATCGCAGGCGTAGACCTGACGGATGTTCCCGGCATCAGCACGATCACTGCGCACACCATCCTTATGGAGGTTGGGCCAGACATGTCGCGGTTCCGCAATGCCTCTGCTTTCGCATCCTGGCTTGGGCTCTGCCCTGAGAAACAAGTCAGCGGAGGAAAGGTCCTCTCCACGCGCTCGCGAAAGGTGAAGAACCGTGCGGCGATTGCACTGCGCCTCGGCGCACACTGCCTGTACAGGGCCAAGAATTACCTCGGCGAGTTTCACCGGAAGATGAAGTGGAGACTGGGCGCACCAGCAGCGGTCACAGCAACTGCTCATAAACTTGCCCGCATCGTATATCACATGCTGTCCACCAAGGATCCCTACTCCGAGAGCGTCTTAGTGCAGTGCGATCGGCAAGCCAGCACACGAGCGGAAATACGCCTACGCAGGCAGGCTGCTAACCTCGGCTTCCAGCTAACACCGGTATCAGAACTCGACTCTTAGAGTGTTGTTCTTCAGGAGTCGGCTTGTGGCAAGGTTTCTCGGGTCCGTCACATGGTCCCTGGCGGATCACGGGAATCCCTCCCCAAGCGTAAGGTGCGGTTTGCCGACAATGCAGGAGTTATCGCAGTGCCGCACAAAACCGCAATCTGGGTGGGCAGAATCTTGACGGAGAGACTTGTCCATCAAGATCGGCGGAACTTTCAGCCGCCCGTCTTATGGACTGGATTTGGGCGCGTACTACAGAGAAGAGGGGCGGCTCGTCGATTGGCCCGCTCGGCGTGAGCATCGTGGATGGCTCACAGGGCGGCCGGTGCCAAACTATTTGGGGGTTTCACCCTGGTTCGCGTCGTCCTGCACGGACTTCGTCGTCGCCGACTTGTCGATCGTCGATTTTGTGGACAGACCACATGCAGCTGGGGATTGATCATCTGTTTGGCGAATACGTGATGGCTCGTCCCGTCCGGGTGCAATGTCGACCAGTATCCCGACGGGGTTAGCAAGGGTTTGTGCTGGACGATGGTCTGGTTGACCAGAATCTTCACACCACATTCGAGATTGTTCTTCGGCTGGAGAATGGTTTTTGCCGGATCATTCGTCTTTAGCGCACGGTCCACTTGCCAATTGAAATCGCAGGCGTAACGCTTCTGGTCTGCGTACGCAAGCTGCAACAATCCTTCACGGCGCAAGCCGGGACAACTACTCAGACGATGAGGTACTCGGACTGGAAAAGCTTCGGCGGACTACAATATCCGGCGAAGTATGAAATTCTCGACGAAGCGGGGGCAACTGGGACTCAGCATGCTTCCATCCCAAGGAACACAGCGTTTCCTGAGCACGACGCAAATCTTTGAGCGGCATCTACGTCGAGGATGCTGATTGGACAAATCCCTTTGGCACAACCCGACACGGACGTGACGCGATTATCTCCTATCTCAGGGGCTTCTTCGCCGATCCGCAGTACCGGCAGCAAAGTCGCCAGTCCGCGCACCGGAACTTGCGGTCCGGTTCGTTGCTGACGACGTGGCCCTCGCGAAGACGTACGTGGAAACTCAAGGGCAACAAACGGTCGCAAGTGGCGTACTCCCAATGCGCCTGTCTCCCGGGGGTGATCGAATGACGCGAAACGACGTCTTGATTATCGGCGCCGGCCCCTCCGGGCTGTTCGCTGCCAGCGAACTCGCCCGCCACGGCGTGGGCGTGCGCCTCATCGAGCGGGAGGTGCGGCCGCACCGCGAGGCGCGCGCCACGGCGATCCAGCCGGGCACCCTCGAGATCCTGGATTCCGTCGGCCTGCTGCCGCCGTTCCTCGAGGCCGCCGAGCACGTCCGGCGCAGCCGCCTATACGGCCCGGACATGTCCGAGCTTCGCACCATGACTTTCGAGGGCATTGACTGCCACTGTGAGTTCCAGTGCAGCCTCCCGCAGTACGAGACCCAGCGGATCCTCGAGGCCCATCTCGCGTCGCTCGGCGGCGCGGTCGAGCGGGGGGTCACGGCGACCAAGGTGGAGCCGGATGCGAACGGCGTCCTCGTCGAGCTGGTGCACGGGGACGGCGGCATCGAGACGGCCCACCCCGGCGTCGTCATTGGTGCGGGTGGGGCGCACAGCGTCACGCGGGAC
>WNGJ01003121.1_pt1 | contig 17303 bp, 14 predicted proteins | sample 5400611 | NCBI WGS metagenome assembly WNGJ01 (sample SAMN13153375, study PRJNA577476) | soil metagenome | isolation source: 40 cm soil or saprolite under Garry oak tree replicate 1 | place: USA:California | collected 2016-06-15 | reverse complement strand
GGCGTCACCTGCCCTGCTCGAGGCGCTCCGCGCCCACCTGGAAGCGATGACGCTCGAGGGCCAGGTCAGCAGCTGGACGCCCGAGCAATGGCAGCTCGTGTTCCCGAACAAGGCCGGCCGGGTCATGCAGTACAGCACGTTCATCGAGGACGTCTGGCAGCCCCTCCTGGCTAAGGCCGGGCTCCCGTACGGAAGTATCACAGCACGCGCCACACCTTCGCGACGTGGCTCCTAGAGGCCGGGACGGACCTCCGGTGGGTGCAGATCCAGCTGGGGCACGCGACGAGCGGGCAGACCGCTGATACCTACGGTCACGCGCAACCGGATCGGCATGAGGCCGCGGTGAACGGCCTGGATCAGTACCTCAAGGCGTGATGGCCGTGGCGCTTCGCGAAGTCTCGACCCGCACCCAAACGCAACCCGGCGCAACCAGTCGCACGATCGAGGACGTAAGCACGCGAGAACAAAAGTGGTGGAGGGTAAGGGATTCGAACCCTCGACCTCGGCGTTGCGAACGCCGCGCTCTCCCAACTGAGCTAACCCCCCGAGACCACCAACCGAAGCGAACGCTATTTTACATCAGGCCTTGGAGCCGTCCCCTCCCTTGTTGAAGGCCTGGAGCAACGGGCCGAAAAGATCCAGCGGCAGCGGGAAGAAGGTCGTCGTGGACCGCTCGGAGGCGATCTCGCGCATGGTCTGCAGATACCGCAGCTGGACGGCGATCGGGTGCCGCGTCAGCACCTCGGCGGCCTCGGACAGCTTCGCCGCGGCCTGGAACTCGCCATCGGCGTTGATGACCTTGGCTCGCCGCTCGCGCTCGGCCTCGGCCTGCTTGGCCATGGCGCGCTGCATGTCCTGGGGCAGGTCGATCTGCTTGACCTCGACGGTCGCCACCTTGATGCCCCAGGGCTCGGTGTGCTCGTCGATGATCCGCTGGAGCTGCTGGTTGATCTTGTCGCGCGCCGACAGCAGATCGTCCAGCTCGACCTGACCGAGCACGCTGCGCAGGGTCGTCTGGGCGATCTGCGAGGTCGCGTACAGATAGTCCTGCACGGCGACGATCGCCCGCTCCGGGTCGACCACGCGGAAGTAAATCACGGCGCTCACCTTGAGCGACACGTTGTCCCGCGTGATGACGTCTTGCGGGGCCACGTCGAGGGCGACGGTCTGTAGGCTCACCTTCACCATCTTGTCGATGAGGGGCAACAGGAGGACGAGCCCCGGGCCGTTCCCCTGCCCACCCGGATTCAGGATGGCCTTCGTGCTGCGGCCCAGACGAAAGATCACCGCGCGCTCGTATTCGCGGAGGATACGCGCGAAGGAGCCGATGAAGAAGAGCGCCACGACGACTGCGACGATGAGCAGCAGGAAGTCTACCGTGATCATGCGACCCCTCCCTTGGCCTCAGCCTTCGCGACCTTCAGCGTCAGCCCGTCCACCGCGACGATCCGCACCTGGGCACCGGGCTCGAGGGCCTCGCCCTCGGCGACCGCGCGCCAGATCTCGCCGGAGACCATCACCTGGCCTTCCGGCCCGAGTCGCTCCCGAACGGTGGCGGTCTTGCCGATGAGCCCTTCGGCCCCGGTCGCCGACGGACGCCCGAGCGCGCGCACGCCGGCCGCGACCACGAACAGGAAGAGCCCGGCCGTCGCGCCCACCGTTGGCGCGATCACCCACCAGGACACGCGGAAGCCAACCTCGGGCGAGTCGAACAGCATCAGCGAGCCGAGCGCCATCGAGATCATGCCGCCGATCGCCAGGATGCCGTGGCTTACGATCTTGATCTCGGCCACCAGCAGCACGATGCCGAACAGGATCAAGAGCAGCCCCGCGTAGTTGATCGGCAGGCTCTGAAAGGCGAAGAACGCCAGAATCAGCGAGATACCGCCGATGACGCCGGGCAGGATCACGCCCGGGTTCGAGAGCTCGAAGAAGAGGCCGAGCATGCCGAGCATCATCAGCACGTAAGCCACGTTGGGATCGGTGATGATGTTCAGGAACCGGTCGCGAAAGCCGATCTCGATCGGCCGCACCGGCGCGCCCTTCGTGGCGAGCGTCACGGTGCCCTTCGGCAGCTTGATCGTACGGCCGTCGATCTTCTCGAGCAGATCGGGGACGGAGTCGGCGATAAGGTCGATCACCTTCAGTTTCAGCGCTTCGCGCTCGGTGATAGCCACGGCGTCGCGCACGGCCTTCTCGGCCCAGTCCGCGTTGCGGCCGCGCTCGAGCGCGATGGTGCGGATGAACGCGGCGGCGTCGTTTTCGACCTTCTTCATCATCGTCTTGTCGGCGCCGCCGCCGAGCGCGACGGGCGAGGCCGCGCCGATGTTGGTGGCCGGCGCCATCGCCGCCACGTGCGCCGCCATCGTGATGAAGACGCCGGCCGAGGCCGCGCGAGCCCCGGTAGGCGCCACGTAGACGACGACGGGTACCTCGGCGTTCATCATGCGTTGGACGATCGCGCGCATCGAGCGCTCGAGGCCGCCGGGCGTGTCGAGCTGGATGACGAGCGCGTTCGCCCGCTCGGCCTGAGCGCGGTCGATCGCGATACCCACGAGGCGCAGGGTGACCGGGCTGATCACGCCCTCGATCTCGATCGTCGCGACCGGTGCCGGCGCGGCCGACGCCACGACGGGGATGGTGAGCAGCGCGAGGACGAGCACGAGGCAGGCACGCGCCGGATTCGCGACGGATCCGAGGCCGGCACGCGCCGGGACCGGCTCCAAACCCTTACGACCCGGCCTCATTTCTGGAGCGCCAGGACGCTCACGAGCTCGAAGAGGAGATTGGCGCCGAGCAGCGCCGTGATCTGGCCGGGGCCGTCGTACGGGGGCGAAACCTCGACCACGTCGGCGCCCACGAGCGCCTGCCCCGCGAGTGCCCGCACCAGCACGAGCGCCTCGTACGACGTGAGCCCGCCGACCTCGGGCGTTCCCGTGCCGGGCGCGAAGGCCGGATCGACAGCGTCGATGTCGAACGAGCAGTAGACGGGCCCGCCGCGCAAGCGGGCGAAGCGCTCGGCCACCCAGGTGGTCCCCTGCTCCTTCACGGTCTCGATGCGGGCCACCTCGATCCCGTGCTCATCGTGGAAGGCGAAGTCCTCCGCACCATAGAGTGGACCGCGGATTCCGACCTGGATCATGCGCCGGGGCTCGATCAGCTCTTCCTCGACGGCGCGGCGAAACGGCGTGCCGTGGAAGTATTTCGAGCCGAAGTATTCGTCCCACGTGTCGGGGTGGGCGTCGAAGTGCACCAGGCCCAATCGCCCGTGACGCCGCGCGAGCGCGCGCAGGATGCCAAGGGTCACGGAGTGATCGCCGCCGACGCATACGGGCATGGCGCCGTCAGCGATCACCTGGCTCACACGCGCATCGATCGCGGCCAGGGTGCGCTCGATCGAGATCGGCACGGTGTCCACGTCGCCGCAATCGGCGATGCGCAGCCGCTCGAACGGGTGCACCTTCAGGACGGGATTCCACGGGCGGATCAAGGAAGACTGTTCGCGCACCGCACGCGGACCGAAGCGAGCGCCGGTCCGGTACGAGGTCCCACCGTCGTACGGAATCCCCAGCAGAGCCACGTCCAGGCCCTTGGCGGAGGCCGCTGACGGCAGCAGCATGAACGTCGCGACCTGGCCGAATCGCGGAGAGACGAACGCATCACGGGGTCCCGACGTGCTCACCGCGAACCTCCTGAGCTCATAATCGCGCCTCGGCGGGCGGGGCCCCAGCCCCGCGACGGCCTGCAGCGCGAACCTCCTAGAGCGCCGAGCGGAGCCCGGCGACCGTCGTCAGTAGCAGCGAGACCTCGTCGGGCGAGTTGTACACCGAGAAGGTCGCGCGCGAGGTGCCGACGACTCCGAGTCGACGCATGAGCGGCATCGCGCAGTGGTGTCCCGCGCGGACGGCGATACCTTCCGCGTCGAGGAGAGCCGCCACGTCGTGCGGGTGCAGGCCCTCGACTGCGAACGAGACGACCGCGCCCCGATCGACGCCGACCGGCGGACCGTAGACCGTCACCCCCGGAATTCGCGCCAGGCCTTCCTGGGTCTGGCGGGTCAGGGCGCGCTCGTGCTCGGCGACGCGATCCATGCCGAGCTTCTCCAGATACTCGATCGCCGCCGTCAGCCCGACGGCCTCGGCGATCGGCGGGGTGCCGGGCTCGAACCGCCAGGGCAAATCGTTCCACTGGGCGTGGTCGATCCAGACTTCCTTGATCATCTCGCTGCCGCCGCGGCCGGGCTCGAGCCGGTCGAGCACTGCTCGTCGGCCGTACATGACGCCGACCCCGGTCGGGCCTAGCATCTTGTGGGCCGAGAACACGTAGAAATCACACCCGAGCGCGGACATATCGAGCCTCAGGTGAGGAGCGGCCTGAGCCCCGTCGACGACCGTGATCGCGTCGACGGTGCGAGCTCGGCCGATGATCTCGGTCACCGGGTTGATCGTCCCGAGCACGTTGGAGACGTGCGCGAACGCGACCACGCGGGTGCGCCCGGTGATCAGGCGATCGAGGGCGGCGAGATCGAGCGTGCCGTCGCCCAGGATCGGCACCGCCTTCAGCACAGCGCCCCGGTCCTTGGCGACCAGCTGCCAGGGGATCAGGTTCGAGTGGTGCTCGAGCTCGGTCACCACGATCTCGTCGCCCTTGCCGAGCGTCCGGCCGATGGTCTCGGCGATCAGCCCGAGGCCGTCGGTGGTACCACGGGTGAAGACGACCTCCTCGCGGCTCGGGGCGCCGATGAAGCGCTGGACGGCGTCGCGGGCCACCTCGTAGAGCTCGGTCGCCTCCTCACCCAGGGTGTGGATCGAGCGGTGGACGTTGGCGTGGCTCCGCTCGTAGTACCGGTTCATCGCCTCGAGCACGGCGCGCGGCTTCTGGCTCGAGGCGCCCGAGTCGAAATAGACCAGCGGGTGGCCGTTGATGATCCTCTGGAGGATCGGAAAGTCGCCGCGCGTGAGCTCGTCGAGCCTCATGGCTTCGCGTTCCCGTCGAGCGCCCGCGCCAGCACCGAGAGCGGCAGGGTCGCGCAGCGCATGCGCGTGGGGCGAATCTCGGCCTGGAGCACAGCCAGCACGTCACCGACCTCGAGCGCCGCCGCTTCGTTGCGCGTGCGGCCCGAGACGAGATCGGCTACCACGTCGGCCGACGCCGTGCAGATCGCGCACGAGTCGCCGATGAAGCGCGCCTCGGAGATCCGCCCCTCGGGCGCGATCGACAGCATCATCCGCACGCGATCGCCGCAGAGGGGGTTCACGTCCTCGGCCACGGCGTTGGCGCCCGGCAGGTCGCCGCGGTGGCGCGGCCGCCGCCAGCGATCGCGGATGACGTCGCTGTAGAGAGCGTTCGCCGCGGGTGTGGCGCTGCTCACTCGAGCTCTCCCCGGGCCGCGTTCGTCCGGTACGGCGGGAAGCGGTACGCCATATCGCGCGAGAGCAGACCGCCGTGGCCCATCTCGGCCAGGGTCCGGTTGTCGACGCGCTCGCCGACGAGGATCTGCGGCAGCGCCAGATCGAACGTGGTCGCCTGCGAGAACATGCCGCACGTCGGCATGCCGAGCACGGCCTTGCCATCCCACAACGCGAGCCAAAGCAGGCTGCCGGGATGCGCGGGCGCGCCGTGGCGCTCCATGCGAGCGCCCAGCAAAGTGAGGCCGCCAAAGACGGGATCGAGCGGGTCGAGCGCGCTCGCCCCAGCGACGATCAGCACCTCGGCCCCCTCGCGTCTAAGCGCCGTCAGCGCATCGGCCACGACTTTCGGTGAACCTCCGGCGTAGGTGATCGGCAGCAAACGTCCGCCAAACCACTCGATCTTCTGCTTCAATGCCGCTTCGAATCGGGTGCGCTGCTTGGCGTCGAGCCGCTCCTGGGCGACCGCGCCGATCGTCGTGGGCCTGAAGGCGCTCACCGCCATGAGCCCGTGCGCGTCACGGGCGATCTTCTCGACCGCGCCGAGCGTCTCGGCTGGAATGACGAGCGGCGTGACCTTGCACTTGCCGACCGTCTCGCCGGGCTCGACCGGCTGCGACTCGAACAGCGTGAAGATCGAGATGCCTTCGAGCGCGTTCGCGTCCGCCAGAGCCTGGCGTCGCACCTTCAAGAGCCCCCGGCGTGTCGCCGCGAGCGTCCACTGCCCGCCGGTGTAGCCCTTTACCTCGACCCCGTCCCCGACGACGGCCGCCGCCAGTCGCTTGCCGGCTTCCTCCTCGTGCAGGTCTGTCGGGTCGACGGCGAGCAGGTGAATCTCCTCCCACGGCGTGTCGAGCAACACCTTCGCCGTGGCCGCAGTCAGCCGCGCACCCTTCTCGACCGCGATCTTCGCGGCGGAATCGCGGACGTCGTGGCAGAGGACCTTGCCGACCAGCCCCTCCAGGGTCGCCGCCTCGCGGCGCTGCGCGATCGCTTTCATGACCGCGGGCTGGGCTCCGACCGAGAGGGCCCCGCCACCGGCACGGTGTCCCGTCGAGGTTTTGTGCTCATCGGCTGGCCGGTGCCGCCGCCGCGAACCGCCTGGATCTCCGCCAGCACGGCCAGCGCGATCTCCGGCGCCGAGCGCGCGCCGATATCGAGGCCGATCGGAACGCGCACACGCTTGAGCGACGCCTCGCTCTCGCCCTCTTCCGCGAGCAGCTTCAGAATGGCCGCGCCGCGCCTCGTCGACCCGAGCATGCCGATGTAGCCGACCTCGGTGGCGAGCGCCTTGTGCAACACCGGCAGATCGTACTTGTAGTCGTGCGCCATCAGTACGAGCGCGGTGGAAGGCACGAGCGGATACTCGCTGACGAGCTCCGACGGGATGCCGATCTTCAGCTCGTCTACCTGCGGGAAGCGCTCGCGGGTCGCGAACCGCGGGCGGCCGTCGATGACGACCGTGCGATAGCCGAGCACACGGGCCAGCTCGGTCATCGGCATCGAGACGTGGCTGGCGCCGACAACGAGCAGCAGCGCGGACGGCGCGAACACCTCGACGAACGCGCGCGTGCCCTCGGCGAAGAGCGTCCGGGAGGTGCCGACCGTCATCGCCTCACGCGCTTCCTCGATGAACCGCTCGTCGAGCGCCGCGTTGCCGAAGCTGCCGGTGATCGTGCCGTCGTCCAGCACCAGGATCTTCGAGCCCACCGGACCGTCGAGCCGGGTGATGATCGCGGCCCGCCCGCCCTTGCCGGTGTGGGCGCGCACGCGCTCGAGAAGATCGGAGGACAGCGGCTCGACGAACACCTCGATCGTGCCGCCGCAGGTGAGCCCGATCTCCCACGCCTCCTCGTCGCCCAGATTCAGCTCGAGAAGCCGCGGCCGGTTCGTGCTCAGCACGTCTTCGGTCTGCTCGATGACCTGTGCGTCGACGCACCCGCCGATGGTGACGGAGCCGAGCACGGACCCGCCCTCACCGACCAGCATCTTGGCGCCTTCTTTGCGCGGCGTCGTGCCGCGCGTGTTGACGAGCGTCGCCACCGCGACCTTGCCCGGGGAGCGCCGAAGTTCGTCAATTTGATCGAAGAGTTCCGCCATGGAACCTCATGATACGCCGAGCGGGGCCGAGACGCACCCCTGTCGCTAGAGATGTAGCTTGCCGGCGAGATCGCGCAACGCCGCGAGGTTGTGGCCGGCGGCGAAATCGTCGATCAGCGGCATCGCCGCCGCCATGCCGCGCGTCAGGGGCTCGTACGAGGGGTTGCCGAGCAGCGGGTTCAGCCAGATCAGGCGCGCCGCGCGCCGCTTGATCCGCATGAGCTCGGTGGCCAGCACGTCGGGCTCGCCCGTGTCCCACCCGTCCGAGAGGACGATCACGATCGTCCGCCGGTCGACCAGGTGCGGCCACTCCCGGTTGAACTGGGCGAACGACTCACCGATACGCGTGCCGCCCGACCAGTCGCGCACGTCGGTGAGCCGCCGGAGAACCTGCCGATATGAGCGCCCGCGCAGCAGCTCGGTGATCCGCGTCAGCCGCGTCGAGAAGATGAACGTCTCGACCCGGCCGAAGACGTTCTGCAGCGCGAACAGGAACTGGAGCAGGAAGCGGCTGTAGAGATCCATCGAGCCCGAGACGTCGCAGAGCAGGACGAGCCTGACCTTCTTCCGCTTCCGCTCGCGAAAGCGCAGCTCGATCAGGTCGCCGCGCGTGAGGTTCGCACGCAAGGTGCGGCGCAGATCGACCCGTCCCTTCCGTTTGACCGGGCGCCGGCGGCGGCTCATACGGTGGGCGAGCCGGCGCGCGATCTTGACCGTGAGCCTGAGCAGCTCGTCGAGCTGGTCGGCGCCGAAGGTCGAGAAGTCCTGGTTCACGAGGCCTTCGGCCTCGGAGGCCAGCGGCACGCTCAATGGATCGCCGGCTTCCTCGGGCTCGTCCTCGCCCCACGAATCGAGCGCCAGCGCTTCCCTCTTCTGTCCAGACTTTTCGAGGGCCGCGCCGCCCGGGTCCTCGAGCGACGGCGCGGGAATGAATCCCGACTGGTCGTCGCCCTCCGGCAACACGCGCCAGAACGCCTCGAAGCAGCGGTCGAACGGCGGAACTTCTTCGGGACGGGTGACGAATACGGCGCGGAGGCCCAGGTAGACCTCGTGGCGATCGGCGATGTCGAGGTGGTCGAGGGCGCGAACCGCGTCGGTGACTTCGACGAGCGTCACCGGCAGGCCGGAGCGGCGGAGCAAGGTCGCGAAGCGCGCGACCGCCGCCGAGAGATCGCGCGGCACGCTCTCAGCTCGGCGCGGGCAGGAACGGGCTGAGCCCGGCCTTGGCGACCTCGGCGCGGAAGCGCTTCATGTCGTCGACGTCCTTCAAGACGCAGCCGAGCGTCTCACCGACGAGCGCCTCGTCGATGTGGTCGGCGTGGAGCGAGGCGAGCGCCTGGGCCCAGTCGAGCGTCTCGGCCACCCCCGGCACCTTCGCCAGCCGCACCTGGCGCAAGGTCTCCATGAACTTGGCGATGTCGCGCGCGAGCCGGCCATTGATCCCTGGCACCTTGCGCGCGATGATCCGGATCTCCTTGTCGGGCGTCGGATAGTCGAGCCAGAGATAGAGACACCGGCGCCGGAGCGCGTCCGACAGCTCGCGCGTGCGGTTCGAGGTCAGGATGACGTGCGGCGGGTGCGTCGCCTTGATCGTGCCGACCTCCGGGATCGTCACCTGCCAGTCCGAGAACACTTCGAGCATGAAGGCTTCGAATTCCTCATCGCAGTTGTGCGTGATGACCTGGTTGGCGACGAAATAAGGTTCGCCCTCGAGCACGAAGTCGTAGACGGTCTGTGGCGCGGCGACCGTTTCGACCGAGGTCACGTCCTCGAGGACCACGCCCCGCCCGAGGAGGTCCTTCAGCGCCGGCGTTCCAAACGACTCGGCGATCCGTCGGAGGGACGACACGTTGGGCCTCACGCGCTCGGAGAGGATGTCGTAGATCGTCTGGTGTCCGGGGATCTGCCCAAGCACGCTCTGGTCAACGATCTGGCGGAGCGCTGCGGTCACCGGGGCGTTCGGCAAGGTCTCCGTCCGACTGAACGCAGGCCGTTTGAGGCCGCTCGCGCGGGCTCGCTTGGCGGGGGCGTCGAATCCAACGACGTCCATGAACGCGGGCACGTCGGCCACGGCCAGGCTGAAGTAGGTCCCCTTGCCGAAACCCCTGGGATGGCTTTTGATCTTCGCGATTCGGCCCTCGATACCCACGGAGCTGAGCAGTTGTTGGATTCCGCTAAGGAGGTATGGCGAGGCAGACGCGGCGCACACCTGATGATCGCCGACCCAGCCTTCACCGTCGAAGTAGCCGCGGACGAACGCCGCGCGCTTCTCCCGCGGCAGCGCGAACACGAACTCCGGCACCAGGCGGTTACGGCTGCGGACCATGCCGGCACCGAGCACCCGGCGCAAGAATCGGCCCAACGGCAGCGAGTGGAACGTCAGCTCGAAATTCCGGTGCGGTCCCGGGATGATCCGCGGCCGCGCGCCGAAGGCTTTCTCGAATTTCTCGGCGTACAGCTCGAGGTTGAGACGGTCCTTGTCGGAGATGCACAGCCGGTCGCTCGTGAAGCACCCGTCGGCGACGATGTATCCGAGGATCTCGTAGAACGCGACGCACTGATCGATCCGTAGTCCACCGGTGTGCTCGACCGCCATCAGCTGCTCAGAAATACCGAGCTCCGAAGTCAGCTTCGCCAATACACCGGCGCAGAGCGAATCCCGGAAAGACCGCGGCTGGAGCACGTTGCGCAGATGCGTCCTCGACACTCCTATCCGCCGCGCGATCTCCTCATAGGTGAGACCCGAGCGCCGGTACGCGCCATGGAGCAGTGTTTTCCCGCGAGCTGTGATCTTGACGAGGTTGTCATCGAACTCAAAGGTCGGTTCGACTTCGTGGCCCGGGTCGACGCCCTTTGACAGCGGGAGTCTGTCAGAAGCACGCAGATCGGCGGCGCGCACGACCTCGAAGCCGTCGTCCGTGAATCGAACGAACTTGTGTTCCGGAGTCACCTCGAGAAATCGGCCGCCAACCATGATCCGGCGGACTTCGGCGGTCTGCCGGGGGATGACCTTTCGGACTCGCGATCGCGTGTGGTGGAAGCGTTCGGGCGAGAAGCTGATCAGCGCATCTCCTGGGCGGATGTCTTCAGCTCGCTTGATCCCGCCCGTCGTCGTCACGAGCGTCCATGCCGCGATACATCGATCGACCTCGTCGACTAGCAGCACCGGCGACTGCGAATCCTGCGTGATCGCCTGCAGCAGCGGTCGTCGGAGCAGGAAAGGCTCCGAGAAGATCTCGTGCTCCTTGTCGGCCATCGCCCGGTTGTTGTGGCCGGCTTCCTCGAGCTTGATGTGCAGGAGCTGCTTCTGGTAGTTCCACTCGTAGAGCGCGGTGGAGACGTCGAGGCCTTCGTAGCACTGCAGGCGGATGAGATTCGTGCCGAGCATGCGCGACATCACCTTTGCGACCTCGGTCTTGCCGACGCCGGCGGGTCCCTCGATCAACAGCGGCTTGCGCAGACGCATCGCGAGGTGAACCGACGTCGCGACCGGCGCGTCGGTGACGTACTCGGCCGCTTCCATCATGTCCTGGATTTTTCGGATCTCGTCACGCATGGCTAGCTATTGTACATGAAGCTTTGCGTAATCTTCGGGCGTGTCCACGTCGGGTGGCATCGCGACATCGAAGGCGACGGTCTCGACGCGCTCGGGATTCTCCTTCACGACGGCGCGGGCGCCCGCGTCGCCTTTGAGCGTGCGCAGCTCGCCGAAGACCTCGGACGAGAACACGACCGGTGTCCCCTGCACGCCCTGATAGACCGGCGCGACGATCGCCTTGCCCGAGCGGCGGAACGCGTCGAGCAGCGCCGGCACGACGGCGCCGGGCATGCGCGGCTGATCGCCGAGCGCGATCAACGCGGCGGTCGTCCACGGCTTGAGCGCGGCGACGCCGGCGGCGATGGACGTGCCCTGCCCATCTTGGGGACGCGGATTCACTGCAAATCGCACCGCGAGATCTCCGAGCGCCTCGCGAATCGCGGTGTCGTCCGGGCCGGTCACGATCACGACGTCCTCGACGTGGCCCAGGAGGTGCTCGACCGACCAGCGCACGACGGCCTTGCCCTGAAGCTGCAGCAGGAGCTTTTGCCGTCCCATCCGGCGCGCGAGCCCGGCCGCCAGCACGACCGCCGCGATCACGCGCACTCCCAGTAGGCTTCGAGCTCCTTCGCGACTTCTGCGGGCCGCTCGAGCTGCCACCAGGGCGAGCAATCTGGAGACGCGACGAAACGGGCGCGCGTCCGGCTCGCGAGACGGCTTCCGAAGCCCGAGGGGATCTCGCGGCCGAAGCCGGGGCCGAAGCCGGGAAGGGAGAGCGTGATTACGTCGTCGTGATGCAGCCGTCCGACCAGAGCGCGCCAGACGCGGCGCGTGTCCGGCACCCCGTGCACGAGGACCGCCGGCATCAGCGTCCTCGTGCCCGAGGCTGCTCTTCGCGTTGCGTAGTCAGCGCCGGTCGACTATCCGCCGGCGCGCTTGACCGCCTCGGTCAACGCGCGCTTGGCGAACACACGGCAGAGGTGCGACTTGTACTCGACGGAGCCCTGCAGGTCCGCCTGCACGTCGACACCCTCGGCGGCCTTCTGCGCGGCCGCCTCGATCGCGGCCGCATCCAGCTTCTTGCCGGTGCAACCCGCCTCGACATCCTTGGCGCGCACAGCCTTGGTCCCCGCGCCGGTGATCCCGATCGACGCCTTCGAGCAGACGCCCTTGCCGTCGAGCGTGACGGCGGCGGCGACGCCGACGACGGCGAACCGCGAAGCCGGATGCGGGAACTTCATGTACGAGGCGCCGCTGCTCGCGGCCAGGACGGGCACGCGGATCTCGACGAGAAGCTCGTCCTCGCCGACAGCCGTTGCCATCAGCCCCTTGAACCAATCATCGACCTTCACCGTTCGCCGGCCCTTCGCGCCCTCACAGACCATCTCGGCGCCGAGGGCGATCATCGCCGCCGGGTAGTCCGCGGCGGGGTCGGCGTGGGCGAGCGAGCCGCCGACCGTCCCGCGATTTCGCACCGCCGGGTCGCCGATGATGGCGGCCACCTCGGAGAGGACGGCGAGCTTCGACTTCACGACCGACGACGACTCGATCTGCCAGTGGGTCGTCATTGCGCCGATCGCGAGCACGTTGCCGTCCTGCTTGATCCCCGAAAGGCCCGGAATCTTGCGCAGGTCGACCAGGTGCTTTGGCTGGGCCAGCCGCAGCTTCATCATCGGGATCAGGCTGTGGCCGCCGGCGAGCAGCTTGGCGTCGTCCTTGTGCTTGCCGAGAAGGTCGAGCGCTTCCTTGATCGTGCCCGGCGCGTGATAGTCGAACGCGGCTGGATACATGTCGCTCTCCTGATTACCGGGCGCCCTTGGCGCCCTGAATGATCTTCCACACACGCTCGGCGCTCAACGGCATCGCCTCGATGTGGTCCACGCCAAGCGGAGCGAGCGCGTCCACCACGGCGTTCATGACCGCCGGCGGCGACGCGATCGTCCCGGTTTCCCCCGCGCCTTTGACGCCCATCGGATTCACCGGCGTGGGCGTCACCGTGCGGTCGGTCTCGTACATCGGCAGCATGTCGGCCTTCGGCAGCGCGTAGTCCATCATGCTGCCCGTCACGAGTTGGCCGGACTGGCCGTCGTACACGGCACCTTCCCAGAGCGCCTGCCCGACGCCCTGCGCGATGCCCCCGTGGACCATGCCGTCCACGATCATCGGATTGATGACGTTGCCGACGTCGTCCACCGCCAGGTAGCGGAGGATGCGGACGTTGCCGGTTTCCCGCTCGACCTCGACGACGCACGCGTGGGCGCCGAAGGGGAAGCAGAAGTTCGAGGGATCGTAAAAGGACGTCTCCTCGAGCCCGGGCTCGAGCCCCTCCGGATAGTTGTGCGGCACGTACGCGGTGAGAGACACGGCCCCGAACGGCACCGCCTTACCGGGAGCGCCTTTGACGGAGAACTGGCCACCCCCGAACTCGATGTCGCCCGGCGACGCCTCGAGCAAGTGGGCCGCGATCTTCTTGCCCTTCTCGATGACCTTGTTGAGCGACATGAGAATCGCGGTGCCGCCGACCGACGCCGAGCGGCTGCCGTAGGTGCCCATGCCGAACGCCACTGACCCGGTGTCGCCGTGGACGATGTCGATCTGCTCGATCGGAATGCCGAGCTTGTCTGCCACGAGTTGGGCGAACGTCGTCTCGTGGCCCTGTCCGTGCGAGTGCGAGCCCGTGAACACGGTGACCATGCCGGTGGGGTGCACGCGGACTTTCCCGGACTCGTAGAGGCCGGCGCCGGCCCCGAGCGCGCCGACGAGCTTCGACGGCGCGATCGAGCAGGCTTCGATGTAGGTCGAGAAGCCGATGCCGAGCAGTCGCCCCTGCTTGCGCGCGGCCTCCTGGTCGGCCCGGAACTTCCGGTAGTCGAGCATCTGGAGGACGCGGTCGAACGCCGCGCCGTAGTCACCGCTGTCATAGCTGACGGCGACGTGCGTCTGATACGCGCCGGAGAACTTCGGGATGAAGTTCTTCTTCCGAAGCTCCGCGACGTCCATCCCGAGACCGCGCGCACCCGCCTCGACGATACGCTCGATGGCGTAGCAGGCCTCCGGCCGCCCAGCGCCGCGGTAGGCATCCACCGCGGTCGTGTTGGAGAAGATGCCCGTCACCTCGCAGTGGATCGCGCCGATCGTGTAGACGCCGTTGAGCAAGGTGCCGTACAGGAACGTCGGCACCGCGGGCGCGAAGGTCGAGAGGTAGGCGCCGAGGTTCGCCGTGGTCTTCACCCGCAGGCCGAGCATCTTGCCGTCGCGCGACAGGGCGATTTCGGCATCGGTCACGTGGTCGCGCCCGTGGGCGTCGGTCAGATACGCCTCGCTACGGCTGGCCGTCCAGCGCACCGGGCGCTTGAGCTGACGAGAAGCCCAGGAGCAGACGACCTCCTCGTTGTAGAGAAAGATCTTCGAGCCGAACCCGCCGCCGACGTCCGGCGCGATGACGCGAACCTTGTGCTCGGGGATCCCGAGCACGAACGCGCACATGAGCAGCCGGTGCACGTGGGGGTTCTGCGACGTCACCCAGAGCGTCAGGTCGCCGGTCGCGTCCTCGTAGCGGGCCACGCACGCGCGCGGCTCCATGGCGTTGGCAACGAGGCGCTGGTTGACGATGCGCTTCTTCACCGTCACCGCCGCGCTCTTGAAGGCTGCGTCGGTGGCCGCCCGATCGCCGATTTCCCACTTGAAGGCGACGTTGCCGGGCGCGCCGTCGTGGATTTGCGGCGCTCCCGACTGAGCCGCCTGCTCGGTGATGGTCACCGAGGGCAGCGGCTCCCAGTCCACCTGCACCTTCTCGGCGCCGTCGACCGCCGCCTCGTGGCTGTCCGCGATCACCACCGCGACCGGATCGCCCACGTGGCGCGCGGTGTCCGACGTGAGCGGCATGTGGGGAACGATCGCCAGGTCCTGCATGACACCCGGGATCTTCTTTTCCTTCCGGAGGTCCCATCCGCATGGCAGCGAGTTGACCCCGGTCATGTCCTTGCCGGTGAAGACCGCGACGACACCAGGATGACGCTTGGCGGCCGCGGCGTCGATCTTCCGGATGCGCGCGTGAGCGTGCGGGCTCCGGACGAACGCGGCGTACGTCATCCCCGGAAGCTTCAGGTCGTCGACGTACTGGCCGCGCCCGGTGATGAAGCGCGGATCCTCGCGTCGCTTGATCGACTTCCCGAACATACGGTCAGCCGCCACGGTCGCCATGACGTCTACCTCACTTCTTCGCGGGCATGTGCTCGGCCGCCCACTCGATCGCCTTGACGATGTTGTGGTAGCCCGTGCACCGGCACAGATTACCCTCGAGCTGGTGACGGATCAGCTCCTCCGATGGCTTGGGGTAGCGCTCGAGCATCTGGTAGACCGACATGATCATGCCCGGCGTGCAGAACCCGCACTGGAGCCCGTGCTTCTCCCAGAATCCCTGCTGAATCGGGTGCAGCTCGCCGTCCTTCGCCAGCCCCTCGATCGTCATGATATTGGCGCCGTCCGTCTGGACGGCGAAGAAGGTGCAGGCCTTGACGGCCTGACCGTCCATGATGATCGTGCAGGCGCCGCACTGGCTCGTGTCACAGCCGACGTGTGTCCCGGTGAGGCCCACCGTCTCGCGGATGTAGTGGACGAGGAGAAGACGGGGCTCGACTTCATGGCTGTAGCTCTGGCCGTTGATCGTCATCTTGACTGGCAGTTTCACGACTCATCCTCCGGGATTCGGCGGTTTGAGAGCGGGCCCTGGACGCCCCGATCTGGCGCGACAGAGGGTAAGACCTCGCCCCCCGGCGTGTCAACCGGGACAGGCGTTTGGGCCGCGGGCCCCGCCGGCCGAGGCGAGGCTACGAATTACTGATCGAGGAGGCGCCGGCCGTCGGCGCGGGCCTGGTCGAGGACCTCGCGCACCGGGAGCGATTTCTCGCGGGCGATGCGCGCCACGTCGGCGAATTCCGGCGTCACGGTCACGATGCGACCGCCCAGGCGCGAGACCTTGAACGGAATGGTCCCGTAGGCCGTCGTGATCTCGACCATCTCGCGCTGGAGGCGAGCCCGGCGCCACTCCGACCAGCGAACACCGATCGTGGTCGATTCTTCGAAGAGCGCCCGGGAAAGGTCGCCGACGCGCTCGGGCGCGCAGAGCGCCGTCACCACCACGCCCGGTCTGGCGCGCTTCATGATGACGGGCTGCAGGAACACGTCGAGAGCCCCGGCTTCGAAGACGCGCTCGATCAGGGTCTCGTAGAGCTGGGGCGACATGTCATCGATCGTCGTCTCGACCTGCAAAACCGTCTCGTCGGCCACGGCGCTGTCGGCCGTCTGGCCGAGGAAGCAGCGCAGGACGTTGGGCGTGCCCGGAAGATCCATGGTGCCGGCGCCGTAGCCCACGGTTTCGACCGTCATGGCCGGCATGCGCCCGGCCGAGGCGGCGAGCGTCGTGAGGATCGCCGCGCCGGTCGGCGTGACGAGCTCGGCCTTCACCCCCGTGTCCACCACGGGAAAACCGCGGAGGAGCTCCACGGTGCCGGGCGCCGGAACGGGGATCCGACCGTGCGGCCCGGCCACGGTCCCGCCGCCAACGGGAAGCGCCGAGACGTGGACCGCCTGCACACTCGCGAGATCCAGCGCGATGACCCCACCGGTGACGTCGACGAAGCGACCGATGCCGCCGATGCGCCTGCTCATCGATCTCGACATCGACCTTGGTCGCGCGAAAATCCCCCTTCATCACCTCGCGCGCGACCAGCGTCCACCCCGGGAGCGACAGCTTGGCCAGCTCGGCCCTGAGCCGCTTGAGCGACACGCCAGCGTCCAAAAGCGACGCCATGATCATGTCCCCCGCCGCCCCACTAGGACAATCGAAGTAAGCGACCCTCACCCGACCCTCACCTTACGCCCCAAGTCGAGCCGTCTACTCCTAAGCCCAACTATGCCCAACTTCGAAGCTCTACGCTTACGCGCAATCTCACCAGGCCGGCCGACCGCGCATCTCAAGCGCGGCGCCGCTCGCGCCGGCCGGGGCTGGGGGGTGGGGGGCGAGGGGGCGTGGGACCCGTTCCCTCCAAGGGGCAACGGGCGCATCCGTGCCGAGATGGAGCCCAGCCGCAAAGGGCATGTGGACGCGTGCCGCGTGGTCCCACGCCCCCTCGCCCCACCCCCCAGCCCCAGCCGGCGCGACGTCACCGCACTTTAGCGATGAGATGGTTGATCTGGCTGGCCTGATGAGCAGCGCCGTAGCCATTGTCGATGTTGACGACAGATACGCCCGGCGC
>WNGJ01008227.1_pt1 | contig 17304 bp, 20 predicted proteins | sample 5400611 | NCBI WGS metagenome assembly WNGJ01 (sample SAMN13153375, study PRJNA577476) | soil metagenome | isolation source: 40 cm soil or saprolite under Garry oak tree replicate 1 | place: USA:California | collected 2016-06-15 | reverse complement strand
CCTCGGTCCTGGCGACCACCGGAACCACCTGGTCGAGCAGCGCGAAGGCGGCGATCAGTGCCGGGGAGATCGCGAACCCGCCGAGGAAGGCCAGCACCGCGAGGGCGGGTACGCCCGCCGCCAGCGGAAGCGGCAGCGTCGCGGCCGCGAGCAGCACGACCCCGATCACGAACCGGCGGTGCACCGGCGCTTGCCAGCGCACCGTCCCGTACCACAGGCCGGCCACGAGGCTGCCGCCGGCGAGCAGTGCCAGCACGATCCCGGCGGCGGCCGGCTGGCCGCGCTCGGCCGTGAACGCCACGGTGGCGACCTCGACCGAGCCGAACACCGAGCCGAGCGCGATCCCGACGGCGACCAGCACCCGCAGCCCGGGCAGTCGGAGCGCCGACGAGCGGCGGCGGCCCTCGACGGACGGGTGCGGTGGCGGCTCGGTGTGCCGCTGCGCCGCCAGCGCCAGGCCGCCAACCAGGGCGAACCCGTACGCGGCGAGCAACCCCGCCGCCGGCGAGACCCGGGTCGCCAGCACGGTGACCAGCACCGGCCCCACCACGAAGATCACCTCGTCGACCACGGACTCCAGCGAGAACGCCGTCGGTAGCAGCGGCGTGCCGCCGAGCGCGTGCGACCACCTCGCCCGCACCAGCGAGCCGGGCTGCGAGTAGCTGCCGCCGTAACAGGCAGCGGCCGGGAAGAGCGTCCACACGGGAGCGTGGGCGAGCGCGCACCAGAGCAGCGCGGCCACCCCGACGCTGTGCACGACGAGCCCGCGGATCAGCACCCTGGCCTGGCCCAGCCGGTCGACCAGCCGCCCGAGCGCCGGCCCGAACACCGCCTGCGCCAGCGCGAGGCTCGCCGAGACGGCGCCGGCCAGCGCGTACGACCCGGAGGTGTCCGCCACCAGCAGGACCGTGCCGAGGGTCTGCATGGAGATCGGCAGCCGGGCAACGAACCCCGCCGCCGAGAAGGCTGCGCCACCGGGGACGCTGAGCACCCCGCGGTACTGGTCGAGCCTCACCGTCGGTCGGGCATCAGAAGCCGAGCCTCCGCAGCTGTCGCGGGTCTCGCTGCCAGTCCTTGAGGACGTTCACGTGCAGGTCCAGGTAGACCCGGGTGCCCAGCAGCGCCTCGATCTGCCGGCGCGCCGCAGTGCCCACGTCGCGCAGCCGGGCGCCGCCCGCGCCCAGCACGATGGGCTTCTGGCTCAGCCGCTCGACGTGCACCGTGGCATACACGACGGTCAGGTCGCGCTCCTCGTCGCGGCTCATCTCGTCGATGCTCACCGCGAGCGAGTGCGGCAGCTCGTCGCGGACGCCCTCCAGCGCGGCCTCCCGGATCAGCTCGGCCACGCGGGTCTCGGTCGGCTCGTCGGTCAGCTCGCCGTCCCGGTAGAGCAGCGGTCCCTCGGGCAGCCGGGCGACCAGCAGGTCCGCGAGCCGGTCGACCTGGAAGCCGGACACGGCCGAGACCGGCACGATCTCGGCGAACGGCAGCCCGACCTCCTCGCCCAGTCGCTGCGCGGCGACCAGCTGGGCACCGACCCGGTCCGGGGCCACCAGGTCGGTCTTGGTCACCACGGCGAGGACGGGCATGGTCCGCAGCGCCGCCAGCTCCCGGGCGATGAACCGGTCGCCGCGGCCGACCTCCTCGTCCGCCGGAAGCGTGAGAGCAACCACGTCCACGTCCGCCCAGGTCTCCCGGACCACCGCGTTGAGCCGCTCGCCGAGCAGCGTGCGCGGCCGGTGCAGGCCCGGCGTGTCGACCAGCACGAGCTGCCCGTCCGGCCTGGTGAGGATGCCGCGGACGGCGTGCCGGGTGGTCTGCGGCCGGCTGCTCGTGATCGCCACCTTGTCGCCGACCAGCGCGTTGGTGAGGGTGGACTTCCCCGCGTTGGGCCGCCCGACGAGGCTGGCGAAACCGGAGCGGGTGGTCGTCACCAGACCATCCTGCCAGGCACCGCACCCGGGCCGTTTTCTTGATCGGTTCCAGAACAGGGCCGTAGGGTCCGGGGTGTGCCCGACCGGTTGCGCAGAGCGGGATGGTCTGGCATCTCCTGCTGGTCGAGGACGACCTCGGCCTGCGGGTCGGCGAAGGTCTCGGCATCACCCCGGACGACGTGCGGCCACCTTGCGCCGCTGGCCAACCAGACGCTCACCAAGGAGGACCAGCAGCGGTTGGCCAACCTCGGCAAGAACGGTCCCCGGGACATCAGCCACGTCAAGGCGATGACGCAGATCGTGCCAAACGAGCGGGTGGTGCTGGCCGGCTGAGGAATCTCGTCCCACCGGGAATCCCGGCGCGGCGACGGCCGTTGGACAGATCGTACTGACCTGGACCTGTGTCCCCGGGCTCCACTTTTCGTCGCCGTGAGCGACCACTCGCCGAGAGGCGACCAGCCGGGTCGGTGCACACGTTCGAGAGGGCGGCTCCCAACAGGGGCCGCCCTCATCGGCGTTCGTGCTATCGCCGGTGCAAGGTGAGCGCGAGGCCGGCGATCATTTCAGCGACGCCGACACCCGCCACCGCGATGCCCGTCGAGGCCAGGGCGGCATCGGAGCGGAGCAGCCACAGGACGACGCCGAGCAGGGCGAACAGCATGCCGATCACGGCGAGCGCCGGTCCGCCCTGGCGGCCGGCCGTCGGCGGTTCCGCCTCCGGCAGGTCCCGCGGCGGCGGGAGGTGCAGCAGCACCGCCAGCTCGGCTTCCGCGATGTTTCCAGTCACCACTCCCACCCCCTTGGTTGGGAGAGCGCGCTCGACTCCTGCTGATACGACTGCGGCCCGGCTACCGCAGCGTTCCGGCGAGGTCTGCGACAAGCACCGGCGCGCCGGGTCCCAGGTCGCCGACCGCGTCCCGGCCGGCCTGGTCGACGACGGCGGCCTCGGTCACCAGCGCCGCCGCCTCGAGGCCGGTCGCCCCGCTCGACACCGCCGCGGCGACCGCGGCCTGCAGCGCACTCAGTCCCAGCGAGGGCAACGCGACCGTGGTCCCCACGTAGGTCCGGCCGTCGCTGTCCCGCACCGCGGCGCCCTCCGCCGCGCCGGTGCGAGCGCGGGCGGCACGGGCCAGGGCGACCATCTTCGCGTCCTCGACGTCCAGGTCGGTCACGGGCGACATCCTCCCGCCGTCCCGTCGCCCGTCCTCGGGCGCCGCGCCGACCCGACGTTCGACGTCGCCGGGGCTGGCGGCGACCCGACGTCCGACACGTCGCCGGGGCTGGCGGCGACCCGACGTTCGACGTCGCCGGGGCTGGCGGCGACCAGAAGTTCGACACGGCGCAGGGCCTGCCGACCCCGCGTCCGGCGGCGATGACCTGCCGGCGGCTCAGCCGTCGGCCGACTGCTCGGCCGGGTGCCGGGAGCGGCGCCCGTCCGGCTCCGGCTGCACCTGCGGCGCCGGCTGGTCGCGGTGGACCAGCACCGTGTCGATCCGGTTGCGCCGGCCGCCAACGCTCTCCGCGGTCAGGGTGAGCCCGTCGATCGGCACGGAGGCACCCGGGATCGGCACCCGGCCCAGCTCGCGGGCCAGCAGCCCACCCACGGTCTCCACGTCGCCGAGGTCGGGCACTTCGGTGTCGAACAGCTCGCCGAGATCCTCGACGGCCATCCGCGAGGTCACCCGGGCGGTGTCGTCGTCGACCCACTCCACCGGCGGCCGTTCGGTGTCGTACTCGTCGGCGATCTCGCCGACGATCTCCTCGAGGATGTCCTCGATGGTGACCAGCCCCGCGGTCCCGCCGTACTCGTCGATGACGATCGCCATGTGCGTCCGCTTCGCCTGCATCTCCCGCAGCAACTGGTCGACGGGCTTGGACTCCGGTACGAAGGTCGCCGGCCGCATCACCTCGTCCACCCGGGTGCTCCCGGCGCGCGGATCCCGGGCGCGGGCGGCGAGGTCCTTGAGGTACGCGATGCCGACCACGTCGTCGACGTTCTCCCCGATCACCGGGATCCGGGAGAAGCCGGAGCGCAGGGCGAGCGCCAGCGCCTGCGGGATGGTCTTGGTCCGCTCGATCCACACCATCTCGGTACGCGGCACCATCACCTCGCGAGCGATCGTGTCGCCTAGCTCGAAGACAGAGTGGATCATGTCCCGCTCGCCGTGCTCCACCACCCCGCGCTGCTCGGCGAGGTCGACCAGCTCGCGCAGCTCCACCTCGGTCGCGAACGGCCCCTCCCGGAAGCCGCGCCCAGGGGTGATCGCGTTGCCGATGAGGATGAGCAGCGACGCCAGCGGTCCGAGCAGCCGGGCCAGCGCCCGGACGATGCCGGCAGTCAGCAGCGCCACCTGGTACGGGTGCTGCCGGCCGATGGTGCGCGGGCCGACCCCGACGAGCACGTAGCTGACCACCACCATGACGGCCGTGCTGAACGCGATCGCCGCCACGGTGAAGCCGAGCCAGTCGAAGGCCACCCGGGTGACCAGGACGGTCGCGAGCAGCTCGCAGGTCAGCCGCAGGAGCAGCAGCAGGTTGGTGTACCGGGGTCGGTCCGCGACGATCCCGGCGAGCTTGCGGGCCCCCCGTACGCCCTCGCGCTCCATCTCCTCGACCCGGGCCTGGGAGACCCGGACGAGGGCTGCGTCGACGCACGCCAGCACGCCGGCCAGCGGGACCAGGAGCGCGGCGAGGACGAGCAGCACCAGGTCGGGTCGGCTCACTGCCAGCCCCTCTCGACCGGCCGAGCGGCCGGCTCCGGGTCACGGACGAGCAGCCGGGCGGCCCCCGTCAACGCCGGCCCGTCCCGGCCGGCCGAGCGGCCGGCCTCGGGTCACCGACGAGCAGCCGGGCGGCGCTCATCGGGCGGGGGTGCTCCCCCGCTGGCGCGACCTCCACGAGTCCAGCAGCCTGGCCTGCAACCCGAACATCTCCCGCTCCTCCTCCGGCTCGGCGTGGTCGTAGCCGAGCAGGTGCAGCACCCCGTGGGCGGTGAGCAGGTTCAACTCGTCGGCCAGCGAGTGACCGGCGGTTCGGGCGCCGCGCCGCGCGTACTCCGGGCAGAGCACGACATCGCCGAGCAGCGCCGGCCCGGGCTCCGGCTCGTCCGGGCCGCGGGCGGTGTCGAGCTCGTCCATCGGGAAGGCCAGCACGTCCGTGGGCCCCGGCTCGCCCATCCACCGCTCGTGCAGCGCCGACATCGCGGCGGTGTCCACGGCCAGCACCGACAGCTCGGCCAGCGGGTTGACCCCGAGCTGCTCGAGGACGTGCCGGGCGACCGAGGCCAGCGCCGCCTCGTCGACCTCGATGCCGGATTCGTTCGCGACGTCGACACTCATCGAAGGCTCACGCCCGGCTCACCGGCGCCGGCTTCGAGCCCGCTCGCGGCCACCGCCGCCGGCGGCCGCCCGCGCGGGTGCCTGCACGACCTCCGCGTCGTACCGCGCGTACGCGTCCACGATGTCCCCGACCAGCCGGTGGCGCACCACGTCGGTGCTGGTCAGCTCCGCGAAATGGACGTCCTCGACGCCGTCGAGGATGTCCCGGACCACCCGCAGGCCGCTGCGCTGCCCGGCCGGCAGGTCGACCTGGGTGACGTCGCCGGTGACGACGATCTTGGAGCCGAAGCCGAGCCGGGTCAGGAACATCTTCATCTGCTCGGGCGTGGTGTTCTGCGCCTCGTCCAGGATGATGAAGGCGTCGTTGAGGGTCCGGCCGCGCATGTACGCCAGCGGGGCGATCTCGATCGTGCCGCCCTGGGTCAGCCGCGGGATCGAATCCGGGTCGACCATGTCGTGCAGCGCGTCGAGCAGCGGCCGCAGGTAGGGGTCGATCTTGTCGTACAGCGTGCCGGGCAGGTAGCCGAGCCGCTCCCCCGCCTCGACCGCAGGCCGGGTGAGGATGATCCGGTTGACCTGCTTGGACTGCAGCGCCTGCATGGCCTTGGCGACGGCGAGGTAGGTCTTGCCGGTGCCGGCGGGGCCGATTCCGAAGACGATGGTGTGCCGGTCGATCGCGTCGACGTAGCGCTTCTGGTTCAGCGTCTTCGGCCGGATCGTGCGCCCGCGCCGGGACAGGATGTTGAGGCTCAGGACGTCGGCGGGCCGCTCCGACTCGCCCGCCCGCAGCATGCCCAGCGCGTGCGTCACGGAGTCGGCGGTGAGCGTCTGCCCGGCGGCGACCAGCTCCAGCAGCTCCTCGAACAGCCGGACCGCGAGCGCGTTGTCGGCCGGGTCCCCGCTGATGGTGATCTCGTTGCCACGGACGTGGATGTCGCTGTCCAGCGCCTCTTCGACGATCCGGAGCAGCTCGTCACGGGAGCCGAGCAGGCTCACCATGGCCTGCGAGCCGGGAACGACGATCTTCGTCTGGGTGGTGACAGCGTCGCTGGCGACGCCCTCTCGGGTCGATGTGGTGGGCACGGGTCGGGGCGGACCTGCTTCCTCTTCACGAGAATGTGACCTGCCGAGTTTACCCGGGTGGCCACCCGAAATCCCGTCCTCCGAGCACATGGCCATGCACGTGCCGGACGGTCTGGCCGGCCTTGCGACCGGTGTTGAAGACCAGTCGCCAGCCCGGGCCGGCGACGCCCTCGGCCTCCGCCACGGCCACCGCGGTGCGGTGCAGCGCGACCAGCCCTTCCGGGTCGGCGGCGACGAGCGACGCGACGTCCGGGTAGTGCGACTTGGTGATCACGAGGACGTGCGTCGGGGCCTGCGGGTTGAGGTCGCGGAAGGCCAGTGTGAGCTCGTCGTCGCGGACGACGGTCGCCGGGAGCTGCCCGGCCGCGATCTTGCAGAACAGGCAGTCGGCCTCGGTCACGGTCGCCGATCCTAAGGGCAGCGCGGCCGCGCAGACCGGCGCGTGCTCGGTCCGATGCCGGTGAGCAGTCACGCGGTCGCCGGTCCAGCGCACCCGGCCGTCTCGCTGATGTGCCGGTAAACCCGCCGGTCCGGGTGCGCGTCCTGGAGGTTGTGACCGGCACACTGGCGCTGCGCGGCGCGGCGTTCGACACCGGTACGGTGCCGGCCGTGACGCGGGAGGCGGCCCGGCTGGACGCCGACAGCGCGTTGACCGCGCTCTACACAGCGCACTACCGCTCGCTGGTCCGGCTCGCGTCGCTGCTGCTCGATGACGTCGGGCTCAGCGAGGAGGTCGTGCAGGACGCGTACGTGAAGATGCACGGCGCGTGGGGCCGCATCCGCGACCCGGAGGCCGCCGTCGGCTACCTGCGCACGACCGTGGTCAACCTGGCCCGCTCCCGGCTGCGCCGGCGGATGGTGGCGCAGAAGCACGCGCCGAAGCCGATGCCGGACGCGCCCTCCGCCGAGCACGGCGCGCTGGAGCGGCTCGAGCGGGACCGGGTGGTCCGCGCGCTGCGCTCGCTGCCGGCCCGCCAGCGCGAGTGCCTGGTGCTGCGCTACTACGGTGACCTGTCGGAGGCACAGATCGCCGAGGCAATGGGGATCAGCACCGGAGCTGTCAAGAGCCACGCCTCACGCGGCATGGCCGCGCTGCGGTCCGCGCTGCAGGGGGCACCGTGAGCGCGAGGGCTCGCAGCGCGAGCGGGAGCGAGACGGCCGGGAGGCTGGCGCCCGCGCCCGGTGCCCTGCCGGACGAGCGGAGGGCACCGTGAGCGCGAGGGCTCGCAGCGCGAGCGGGAGCGGGAGCGGGACGGCCGGGCGGCTGGCGCCGGCGCCCGGTGCCCTGCCCGACGAGCGGAGAGAACCGTGAGCCGCTACTCCGACCGCGACCTCGAGTCGCTGCTGCGTCGGGCCCTGGCCGAGGAGGCCGACCGGGTCCACCCGGCGGGCGACGGGCTGTCCCGCATCAGGGCGCGGACCAGCACCCGGCGGCGGTGGGCGCGCTGGTGGGTTCCCGCGCTGGCCCTTGCCGGCGCCGCGGCGGTCATCGCCGCCGTCGCCGTGCTGCCGTCCATGCTCACGAAGGTTGGCGGGTCCTCCGTGCAGCCGGGCGCGCGCGGCAGCTCGTCGGTCCCGGCACCGTCGACCTCGCCACCGCCGGTCCCGCAGACGACGATCCCCAAGGCCGGGGTCGCCGACATGGTGACCGTCTGGCCCTACCCGACCCGGCGGGACGGGTTCGAGCGGGCCGAGAAGGACATCGCCGCCGGCCGGTATCCGGACCTGACCCGGCCGGACGTCGCCGCGGTCACCTTCGTCCAGTCGTTCGTCGGCGACCAGGGCCTCACGGCCACGCCGGCGGGCCGCTACCTCGCCGGCCTGCGGATGGAGGTCAAGCGGGGCGGGACGTCGGTCAGTCTCGTCTACCTGGTCCGGGTCCGGGTCGGCAACGACGCGCCGTACGTCGTCGTGAACGCGACCCGCAACGACCGGGAGCCGAGCCTGGCGCTGCTCGCGCCGCCGCGACTGTCCGGCACGGCCGCGGTGACCGTCCGCGGCGAGCTGCGCCGGGCCGACGGCGAGCCCGACCCGGCGGTCAGCGTCGAGCTGCGGGAGCCCGGCCAGAACGAGGCGCTCGCCCAGTCGAGCGGCACCGTCACCGGGCGCGGGCCGACCCGCGCCTGGTCGGCCGAGCTGACCCCGCTGTCCGCGGTCGGGACCGCCACCGGCGTGGTCGCCGTGTGGACCGCGGACGCGCGTGGCGTGCTCGAGTTCGTCGCGGCGCCGACCGCCCGCTGACCCTCGTCGACCGGGGTCAGGACCAGCGGCCGGTTCGGGCGGACAGCACGGCGAGGGCGGCCGCACCGGCGGTCGACGTACGCAGGACGGCGTCGCCGAGCCGGACCGGCTGTCCCCCGGCCGAGGTGAGCGCGGCGATCTCGGCATCGTCGAGGCCGCCCTCGGGGCCCACGACCAGCACCAGGTCACCGTCGTTCGGCAGCCGGGCGGCGGTCAGCGGCTCGGCGGCGCCTTCTCCCAGCAGCAGTCCCCCGGCCGAGCGGGCCAGCCGGGTCGCGACCTGCCCTGTGGTGTGCGGCTCCGCGACCGGGGGCACCCAGGCTCGGCGTGACTGCTTGGCCGCCTCCCGCGCCGTCGCCCGCCACCGCGCCAGCGCCCGCTCTCCCCGCGTGCCCTCCCACCGGGTGACCGACCGGGCGGCCGCCCAGGGCACCACCTCGTCCACTCCCAGCTCGGTCGCCAGCTCGACGGCGAGCTCGCCCCGGTCACCCTTCGCCAGCGCCTGGACGAGCACGAAGCGCGGCCGCGGCGGTTCGAGCCGGACGACCTGGCCGACCGCCAGCCGCAACCCGCCGGGCTCGACGGCGGTGACCACGCACTCGGCGACCCCGCCCCGCCCGTCCGCGAGGCGCAGTGCCTCGCCCGGTCGCAGCCGGCGTACCGACGCGGCGTGGTGCCCCTCCGCTCCGCCGAGCACCGTGTCCGGCCCGGCCGGCAGCACGTCGACGAGGAAGACCGGCGGGGTGCTCACCGGCCGTTGAACGCGTCCCGCACCCGCGAGAACAGCCCGCCCCCGCCGTGGCCCCTGGTCGTGGCCGGCTGCTCCTCGCCGCGCAGCTGGGCCAGCTCACGCAGCAGCCGCTCCTGCTCGGCGTCAAGCCGGGTCGGCGTCTTGACCTCGACGTGGACGAGCAGGTCACCCCGGCCGACCCCGCGCAGGTGTGGTACGCCGCGGGCGCGCAGCGTCAGCACGGTATCCGGCTGGGTGCCGGGCCGGATCTCGATCGGCTCCTCACCGTCCAGGGTGGTCAGGGTCAGCGACGCGCCCAGCGCGGCGGCGGTCATCGGCAGGGACACCCGGCAGTGCAGGTCGTCGCCCTGGCGGGTGAAGATGTCGTGTGGCTGCTCGTGCACCTCGACGTAGAGGTCGCCGGCCGGGCCGCCGCCGGGGCCGACCTCGCCCTGGCCGGACAGCCGGATCCGCATGCCGTCCTCGACCCCCGCGGGGATCTTCACGCTGACCGTCCGCCGGGCCCGCACCCGGCCGTCACCGGCGCAGTTCGGGCACGGGTGCGGGATCACGGTGCCGGTGCCGGAGCAGGTCGGGCAGGGCCGGCTGGTCATCACCTGGCCGAGGAACGACCGCTGCACGCTCTGCACCTCGCCGCGTCCACCACAGGTGTCACAGGTGGCCGGGTGGGTGCCCGGGGCGGTGCCGGCGCCGCTGCAGGTCTCGCAGACGACGGCGGTGTCGACGGTCAGGTCCTTCGTGGTGCCAAAGGCGGTCTCGGCGAGCTCGAGGTCGAGGCGGATCAGCGCGTCGGCGCCCTGCCGCACCCGGCTGCGCGGGGCGCGGGCGGTGGCGGCGCCGAAGAAGGCGTCCATGATGTCGCCCAGGCCGCCGAAGCCGGCGAACGGGTTGCCCTGCGCGCCGACGCCGCCCGGCGCCAGCGGGTCGCCGCCGAGGTCGACGATCTCGCGCTTCTGCGGGTCGGAGAGCACCTCGTACGCCGCGGTGACCTCCTTGAACCGCTCCTGCGCAGCCGGGTCCGGGTTGACGTCGGGATGCAGCTCGCGCGCGATCCTGCGGTACGCCCGCTTGATCTCCTCGCCCGTCGCGTCCCGGCGCACACCCAGCACGCCGTAGTAGTCGGTCGCCACGACACCTCAGCTTCCTGGCACTCACTTGCCGCGACTGCCAGTCTACGGGCGACGGCGGACGCGGTGCCGACCGGCGCGTGGCACCGGGGATCTCTGCAGCCGTACCCGTCGTGGCGGTGTCGCCAGTGGGCTGCGCAAGTGGGAGCCGGCGCGGCGCCGGCCCGGCCAGCGCTCAGGCGGTGGCCGGGACGGACACGCCGACGCCGCCGCGAGTCCGGCCGCCGTACCGGGCCTTCTCGGCGGCGATGTCGAGCCGGCCGATCCGGGTCCTGCGGGCCAGCACCTCGTCGGTGAGCAGGTCCGCGGGGAGCAGCCAGGACACCTCGAACTCCAGCCCGTCCGGGTCCTTCGCGTACAGCGCCTTGGTCGTCGCATGGTCGGACGCGCCGACCAGCGCACCCCGCTCGGACAGCCGGTGCGCGACCCGCTCGAGCTCGTCGAGGGTGTCGACCTCCCAGGCCAGGTGGTAGAGCCCCACCGTGCCGCGGCCAGCGAGCGAGTCGCCAGCCTCGGCGCGCTGTGCTCGACGTCGCGCACGTACAGGACGGCGTGGTTCAGACGCTGGACCGGCACGGAAGCTCCTCGGCGGCGGGACGTGTCGTCTCGACCGTACGCGCCATGACCGCGCCGCCGGCCGGTTCAGGGGCGGGTGCCGAGGATCTGCCCGATGTAGCGGGCGACGGCGGCGACCGCGCCCATCGTGCCCGCATAATCCATCCGGGTCGGGCCCAGCACGCCCAGGCCACCCAGCGCATGCTCGCCGTGCCCGTAGCCGGTCGTCACGACGGAGGTGGAGCGGAGTCCCTCGTACGGGTTCTCTCCGCCGATCCGGACCGTGACCCGGCTCGGGCTCTGCACCTCGCCGATGAGCCGAAGCAGCACCACCTGCTCCTCCAGCGCTTCGAGCACCGGCCGGATGGTGCCAGGGAAGTCCAGCGCGCTGCGGGTGAGGTTGGCCGTCCCACCGAGCACCACCCGTTCCTCCGGCCGCTCGACCAGCGTCTCCAGCAGCACGCTGGTCAGCGTGGTGAGCACCGGACGAAGCTCCGGGCCGGCCGAGCCGGGCAGCGAGGTCACGATGTCCGGGGCCTCGGCCAGGCGGCGATCGCGCAGCGTGCCGTTCAGTGTCGCGCGGAGCTCGGTCACCAGGCCCTCGGACACCACAGCGGGCAGTTCGACCACCCGCTGCTCCACCCGCCCGGTGTCCGTGATCAACACCAGCATGAGCCGGGTCGGCGCGAGGTGCACGACCTCGAGGTGGCGGACGGTGGAGCGAGCAAGCGACGGGTATTGCACGACCGCCACCTGGCGGGTGAGCTGGGCGAGCAGCCGGACCGTGCGGTGCAGCACGTCGTCGAGGTCGACGGCGCCGTCCATGAAGCTGGCGATCGCGCGGCGCTCCGCCGCGGACAGCGGCTTGAGCGAGGAGAGCCGGTCGACGAACAGCCGGTAACCCTTGTCGGTCGGCACCCGTCCGGCGCTGGTGTGCGGCTGGGCGATGTAGCCCTCCTCCTCCAGCACCGCCATGTCGTTGCGGATCGTCGCCGGCGAGACCCCCAGGTGGTGGCGCTCGGTGAGCGCCCTGCTGCCGACCGGCTCCTCGGTCGAGATGTAGTCCTCGACGATGGCCCGCAGCACCTCGAGCTTGCGCTCCTCGAGGGTCACGTCCACCTCCCGGGTCCTCGTCCCGCCCCGCACACTGGCACTCGCGATGTCCGAGTGCCAGCATACGGCCGGGGCGGGACGGCGGCACAGGATCGTGTCCGGCTCGTGACCCAGCGCCCGACGATCCGGTTACGCTCTGTCCGGCCATTTGGCCGACTGGGCCGGACACCGGATGAGGGAGCGACGTGATCTTCAAGGCGGTGCGCGACGGCCGGCCGTATCCGGAGCACGGCCTGTCCACCCGCGACTGGGCGAAGCTCCCGCCGCGGCAGGTGCGGCTGGACGAGCTGATCACCACCAAGCGCGAGCTGGAACTGGACCGGCTCCTGGACGAGGATTCCACCTTCTACGGCGACCTCTTTCCCCACGCGGTGCAGTGGGAGGGCGACCTCTACCTGGAGGACGGGCTGCACCGGGCGCTGCGCGCTGCCCTGCAACAGCGCAACAGCCTGCACGTCCGCGTGCTCAGCCTGGACGAGACCGAACAGGTCCCGGCCCCGCAGGGCTGAGCGGTTCCGCCTCCGGACGCCGGTCGGCTCTGGTCGCCACCTGCCCGCCATGACACTCTGCCCGGGACCGACATGCGCAGACCCGCTGACGCCGCCTTCGTCTCGCTGCTGCACGCCCAGCAGGAGTCGCTGCTGCGTGCCGCCCGGCTGCTGACCGGTGACTGGGACACGGCCGAGGACCTGCTGCAGGACGCGTTCGCGTGGGCGCTGGGCAACTGGAGGAGCTTGGCGGACAGTGGCGTGGCACCGGTCCGCGTACGGCAGCGCCTGGTGTCGGTCTACCTCTCGGAGCTCGAGGCCGAGGGCGAGGGCGAGGCTGCGGCCGGGGACGAGGCCGGGGACGAGGCTGGGGGTGCGGCCGGGGGTGCGGCCGGGGGTGCGGCCGGGAGTGCGGCCGAGGCGGACGCCGACCCGGAGGCTGATGCGGAGTTCGACCGCGACGCGGACCCCGGACTGGCCGAGCCCCAGGACCCGGACCGGCGAGGGCCGGGGCGGGCGCGGGCCGACGGCGGCTGGTGGCAGGCGAGCAACGGACCGGAGGCGGACGGGACGGACCGTGCCGCCCCCAACGGGAGATCGCCCACCGGGTCGGTACACGCGGTCCGGGGGCACGTCGAGGTGCCGCGGCCGACGTCGCTGGTCGAGGCTTTGCAGGTCCTTCCAGCGAGGGACCGGGCGGTCGTGGTATCCCGGTATTACCTGGGGCTGTCCCCGGACGAGATCGCGGAGATGGTCGGGGTGGACGCGGAAGAGGTGGACTCCATCGCGGTGGGGGTCCTGGCGGCGCTGCGTCACGCAACTGCGGGCGTGGGGGGAAGCGGATGATCGACGGTTGGTCGTGGTTCCGGGAGAGGGCGGACGCCGAGCTCGGCCAGGCGCCCGATCCCCCAGACGACCGGCTCGGCGACGTGGTCGGCCGGGCCGCTGCGGCGCATCGGCGGCGGCTGGCGGAGCTCAGCGCCGCCGCCAGCATGGTCATCGTCTCGCTCGCCCTCATCGGGGCCACGGTTGCCCTCGGCCGGGCGAACCGGACGCAGGACGCGCCCTCGCTGCCCGCGCCCGCCGAGCCGACCGCGAGCGTGCTCGACAGTAGCCCCTCGCCCGGGCTCAGTCCGTTCCACACCCGGCCCACCACCGGGCGGCCGACCGTGGTCATCCCCGCACGGCCGGTCGGCTCCGCACGCCGCACCGGCCTCGGGATCGCTCCGGTGCCGGCGTCGACGAGGCGGGCTTCCGCGCCCGCTCCCGCAGCGACGACGCCGCCGATCACGCCGCGGCCGAGCGCTACCCGGTCGGCACCGGCGCCCAGCCCGACGCCGTCACCCACGACGTCCCCGCCGACGTCCACCCCGACCACGCCCTGACCCGCCTGGTCACCGCTGTCAGGGCCGGTGCGCCCGATGCCAGGACCGCCGCCGACTGCGCCCCGACCGATCCGAGCGCTCAGTCGACCAGGTCGCGGACGACGGCGTCGGCCAGCAGCCTGCCGCGCAGGGTGAGCACGGCCCGGCCCTCGTCGTGCGAGCGGCGGTCCAGCAGCCCGTACGTCACCGCCCGCGATGCCGCGTCCCGCCCGCGCACGGACAGGTCGCGGACCGAAAGGCCCTCGCGCAGCCGCAGGCCGAGCATCGTGTGCTCCATCCGCCGAGCGCCGGCGCCGAGGACCTCCCGCCCCGCGGCGGGACTGCCGCCGGCATGCAGGCGGGCCGCGTACGGGCCGGGGTGCCGCACGTTCCACCACCGCACCCCGCCGACATGGCTGTGGGCGCCGGGACCGACGCCCCACCAGTCGCCTCCGGTCCAGTAGAGCCGGTTGTGCCTGGAGCGAGCCGCGGTCCCGCGGGCCCAGTTCGACACCTCGTACCAGCCGAAGCCGCGACGGCTCAGCGTCTCGTCCGCCTGGGCGTACCGGTCGGCGAGCACGTCGTCGTCCGGCTCCGGCAGCTCGCCGCGGCGGACCCGCCGGGCCAGTGCGGTGCCCTCCTCCACGACCAGCGCGTACGCCGAGAGGTGGTCCGGACCCGCATCGACCGCGGTGTCCAGCGAGCCCTGCCAGTCCGCCTCGGTCTCCCCCGGGGTGCCGTAGATGAGGTCGAGGTTCACGTGGTCGAAGCCCGCGCGGCGGGCCTCGGCGACCGCCTGCACGGCGCGGCCGGGGGTGTGCGTGCGGTCGAGCACCCGCAGCACGTGCGGTGCGGCGGACTGCATGCCGAGCGAGATCCGGGTGAAGCCGGCCTCCCGCAGCCGCGCCAGGTAGCCGGGAGCAACCGACTCCGGGTTGGCCTCGGTCGTCACCTCGACGCCGGCGGACAGCCCGAACAGCTCGTCCACCTCGCGCAGCACCGCGGCAAGGTGCCCCGCCGGCAGCAGCGTCGGGGTGCCGCCGCCGAAGAACACGGTGTCCACCCGCGGCGCGCGCTCGCCGAGGACATGCCGTGCCAGCCGGAGCTCGAGCAGCGCGGTGTCCGCGTACGCGGCACGGGACACGCCGGGGCCCAGCTCCTCGGCGGTGTACGTGGTGAAGTCGCAGTAGCCGCAGCGGGTCGCACAGAACGGGACGTGGACGTAGATCCCGAACGGGCGACGGCCGAGCTCCCGCAGCGCGTCGCTCGGCAGGGCGCCGTCGGCGGGGGCCGCGGCGCCGTCCGGGAGTCTGGAGGGCACGGCGGACCAGTGTTCCATCCCGCGGCGGTGGAAGACTTGCCGCGTGACCGAGCTGGTGCGCAGCGAGGTGTCCGACGGGGTCGCGACGCTGACGCTGGACTCGCCGCACAACCGCAACGCCCTCTCGCCGCAGCTGATGGGCGAGCTGTCGGCGGAACTGCGAGAGGCGATCGCCGACGACGCGGTCCGCGTGGTCGTGCTCTCGCATGCCGGGAAAGTCTTCTGTTCCGGCATGGATCTGAAGGCCACCGCGGGGGCGGGCGACGCCACGGACATGCCCGTCAGCGCGCTTCCGGAGATCCTCACGCTGATCTGGGAGTCGTCCAAGCCGGTGGTGGCTCGGGTCGGCGGCCCGGCCCGGGCCGGCGGCATCGGGCTGGTCGCCGCGGCGGACATCGCCGTCGCCGGTTGGTCGGCGACGTTCGCGTTCACCGAGGTGCGGCTCGGCGTGGTGCCCGCGGTGATCTCCGTGCCGGTGCTGCCGCGGATGCTGCCGCGCACCGCACACGAGCTGTTCCTCACCGGCGAGACCTTCGACGCGGTCAGGGCGGCGGCGGCCGGGCTGGTGAACGTCGCCGTCGAGGACAACGTGCTCGACGAGGAGGTCCGCCGGTACGTCGACATGCTCATGCAGGGTGCGCCGGGCGCCCTCGCCGCGACCAAGGTGCTCCTGCGGCGGCCGTCGGCCGGCTCGACGGCCGACGACCTCGCCGAACTGTCGGCGCTCTCGGCGGCGCGGTTCGCCAGCGAGGAGGGACGGGAGGGCGTCGCGGCGTTCGCGGAGAAGCGCCGCCCGGGCTGGGTGCCGGAGCGGTCCGCCTGACCGGGGGCAGGTGCCGCCCCGTCCCGGGGGCGGGCGGTCCAGCTTGGGACGTGCATCCCGCCCGCGACGGGCATCGCGTCTCCCTCCGGCGCGGGACGGCCCTGGGGTCCTAGGGTTTGCGACGTGCTCTCCGCATACGCCACCGCACCCAACCCGTCCGACCCCCTGGCCGCCCTCGCGATCGGACAGCGGCCGGAGCCAGCGGTCCCCGAGGGCTGGACCACCGTCTCGGTGCGGGCGGCGTCGCTCAACCACCATGACCTGTGGACCCTGCGTGGCGTCGGTATCCCGGCAGACCGCTTCCCGATGGTGCTCGGCTGCGACGCCTCCGCCGTGGACCCCGACGGCCGCGAGGTGGTCGTGCACACCGTGATCCCCGGCGCCGACTGGATCGGGGACGAGACGCTGGACCCCGACCGCACGCTGCTGTCCGAGCTGCATCCCGGCACGTTCGCCGAACGGGTGGCCGTCCCCCGGCGCAACCTGGTGCCCAAGCCGGCCGAGCTCTCGCACGTCGAGGCGGCATGCCTGAGCACGGCGTGGCTCACCGCCTACCGCATGCTCTTCGTGCGGTCCGGCGTGCGGCCGGGCGGAACGGTGCTGGTGCAGGGCGCCAGCGGCGGCGTAGCCACCGCGCTGATCGCGCTCGGCGCGACCACCGGCTACCGGGTCTGGGCCACCGGCCGCTCGGAACAGAAGCGGAAGGCGGCGCTGGAACTGGGCGCCCATGCCACCTTCGAGCCCGGCGCGCGGCTGCCCGAGCGGGTCGACGCGGTCCTGGAGACGGTCGGCGAGGCGACGTGGGCGCACTCGCTGCGCGCCCTGAGGCCCGGCGGCACGCTGGTGGTGTCCGGCGCGACGAGCGGACCCAACCCGCCGGCCGACCTGTCCCGGGTCTTCTTCCGCCAGCTGAACGTCGTCGGCTCGACCATGGGCACCCGCGCCGAGCTGGAATCGCTGATCGCGCTGCTCGTCACCACCGGACTGCGCCCCACGGTGGACACCACGCTGCCGTTGGAGCGTGCCGGCGACGGACTGGCGAAGATGGCCGCGAGCGACACCGCTGGCAAGATCGTCCTCACCCTGGACTGACGGCGTCCGGGCCGCCGGCCGGCCGACGACGCCGCGCCCGGCGCTCACCACGGCCGCATCCCGGCCACCAGGTC
>WNGJ01003498.1_pt1 | contig 17304 bp, 18 predicted proteins | sample 5400611 | NCBI WGS metagenome assembly WNGJ01 (sample SAMN13153375, study PRJNA577476) | soil metagenome | isolation source: 40 cm soil or saprolite under Garry oak tree replicate 1 | place: USA:California | collected 2016-06-15 | reverse complement strand
TTGTTTTCCTTGAGGATCGTTCGTATTTTCCCTAACAGCGTTTGGACGCTTTCCTTGGATGGCTTGATGAGAAGCTTTCCTCGGTAGGTGCGCACGTTCTGTCCGAGAAAATCGAAACCGTCTTCCAAGCGAGTGATGACGGTCTTTTCCACAGAAAGTTCCAGACCCCGTTCTTGCAGAAACGCCACGACGACGGGCTTGACTTCTTGTTCAAGCACTTCTTGCGAAGAACCTGAGAGGACAAAGTCGTCGGCGTAGCGGGTGAGGTGAACTTTGGCTTTGGGTCCTTTGCGTGCCAGGAGAAGGTTGATGTTCTCTATGGCTTGTTCTAGACCGTCGAGCGTCAGGTTGGCTAATACGGGTGAACAAATACCCCCCTGTGGAGTTCCCGCTTCTGTCGGAAAGAAGACGTTTTGTTGCATAAATCCTGCCTTGAGCCATTTCTTGAGAACGGCTTTTTCCATGGGAATATGCTCTAAGAGCCATGAATGCGAAATGGCGTCAAAACACCCTTTGATATCCCCTTCCAGAACCCATTGAGGAGATGTCTTTTGCGAGAAAAGCAGGAAACATCTCGCGATGGCATCCGCACAGCCGCGTTCCGAGCGAAACCCGTAGGAATGCGGGTCGGCAGTGGTTTCTGCAACCGGGTCGAGGGCGAGCAGATAGAGTGCCTGCATCGCTCGACATTTCATGGCAGGAATCGAGAGTGGACGTTTTTTGCCATTTCGTTTTGGGATGGAGACGCGCCTGAGTGGTTGAGGTCGGTAGCCTCTCTGTCGAAGGGTCAAGATGGCTGCGGCCTTTTTCTCCGGTGTGTCCCATATGACCTTATCTACCCCTGGTGTTGCACCACCCTGGTTCTCTGTCACTCGTTTCACCGCAAGAGCTTTGCCGCTAAACGAGCGGGTCAGCAAGTGTTGCAAAGCTTTCACCTTGCCCCATTTACCTTCCTGTGTTGCCTTCACAATACGCGCTTGGAGCCGACGCACGGTGCGGTGGGCGGCTTTCCAATCAATGTCATGCCAGCCTTCCACAAGGTGGGAGGATGCACCAGTTTGTTCAACCGTCATCTGCTTTTCCTCCTTGATCGGTTTATCAAACTCTCTTGTGATGAGAGACCTTGTGGAAGTCTGCCCGCTTTCGCGTGAGGCAATGTTGCCTTTCGGCTCAGCCTCTCTCCGCTCCATTACAGAGCGGCTTTCGCTTTTTCCACATTCTTCTACCCGCATCTCTGTGAGCTTTCCTTGCGGATTGCTTTCCTGCACGCAGGGGAGATACGGGCTTACCATGTTTCGCTTCAATGCCCGAATGGGTTAGGACTATCCCTCTCCGCCGGGAGCTTTGGTGTTCACGACAGGATACTACCTACATCCTGTACCCGCTCCTTTCCCGTTTGTAGGGTAGTAACCGTGCGCCTTAATGCATTTCTGCATCAGGTTTCACTGAGACCCCCTCCGAACCGGACTTACACGTTTCCATGTATCCGGCTCTCCGATTTTCCCTGAGCCTTTTCTTCTTCTTTTTCTCGCTTAATGTTCCTGTGTGCAGTTCATCATGGCACTCCACACAGAGCACCATCGTCTTTCGTCGTCGCTCAATCATCTGGCGCTCCCATGGGGTTTTCCCTTTCAGGTTTCCTAGTTTCCGTACATGATGTACCTCTACCTGAGTGCCTCGGATACCACACCATTCACATTGATCTGCTACTAAGCGTTTCCCTAATTCATTCCGGCTTTGGTACATCCACGTCTTGGGGATGAGATCGACTCGGTTATATGTCACTTTCTCTGTTTGCAATTGTCTGGTCGAGGTGATGAGTTCATACTCTTTGGTCCTTTTCCCTTCCTTTTCCAGCGAAATGACATAGCGATTCGGTCCTTTTTTCAGGCTTTTGGTGACCTTTTTGATTGAGCACTGCCGTTTTCCTGCCAGGGTGCAGAAGAAGCTCGTCTGCGTTATCCAGAGAACCTTTCCTGCCACATCGGTCAGGTTGTCTGCAAGCGAGTAATATCCTAAGAAGCCCCTGACTTCCGCGTTGTAGGTCATGAGGATTTCCAGTTCACTGAGGTTGAGTAGCTTACTCCGATGTTTCCCTTGCCACCTATTGGTCTCTCCGTATTCCTGTGCAAATTTGAGGGTTTTATCCGCTGGCATGAGCAGATTGAGATGATATGATCCCGTCCTCTGCGTTTTGACCCCTTGCCGGGTGTGAAAACGAAATTTGCGGCTCCCTTTCCACCGTTTGATGTCATATCCTAAGAAACGCACTCGCTCTTTTGAGTTGGTAATCAGCGTTTTCTCTGGTGATAGTTCTAGTTGAAGTTCGTTTCTCAGAAAGACTTCTAGCTTCCCCCTTATCTCCTCTGCATCTGCTTTACTCCCATGAATGCCCACGAGAAAATCGTCGGCATATCGGACGTAGTAGAGCCGCTTGTAGCCTGGGTCTTGGGGATCAGTTGCCTCCGTTTTCAACTGCTTTTGTTTCAGCGCTTTGTAGGTGCTCCAATCTCCCGTTTTCCTGGCCTTCTTCTTGGCGAGGTAGATAGCATTCGTGAGGGAGCGGTGTTCTCTCGTTGCTTTCCTTTTCTTCCCTTGATGAAACTCGGCGCTGATTGCAACCATTGCCCGATCAAGTTCGTCTAGGTAGATATTTGAGAGCACCGGACTCAGGGTTCCGCCTTGGGGGACTCCTGAATAGGTTTGGTGAAATTTCCACTCTTCGACATAGCCAGCTTTCAGGAATTGCCCTATTAAGTGTAAAAAGCGTTTATCGGTGATACGTTTACTCAGTATCCTCAGAAGTGTATCGTGGTTGACATTATCGAAATATCCTTTAATGTCTCCTTCTACCCACCATCTGACTCCTTGCATATCTCGTTGAATGGCTTCCAGAGCAGTATGACAGCTCCTTCCGGGTCGAAACCCGTGAGAGTTTTCCGAGAATGTTGGTTCATAGATGGCTTCCAAGATGAGCTTGAGGACCGTCCCCAGGAGCTTCTCTCGAAATCCGGGTATCCCTAGCGGGCGTTGTTTCCCGTTGGGTTTTGGGATATAAACCCGACGAACAGGGATGGGTTTGTACCTGGAAGCTTTCAGATCGGCTATGGCCTCCTGAATAAGCTTCATTCCTGCTCCGTCAATGGTTTTTCCGTCTACCCCAGGGGTCATATTGCCCGGCTCTGGTGCGATACTCTGGTATGCCAGCAGCCAGAGTTCGATGTTGTACAACTTTTGAAACAGCTTGTCGAACTTGACCTCTGGCTTGCGTGCCATTTGGCTCAGTGTTGTAAGGATGGCGTTTGGATGTTGCACTGTGTGCTCCTCTCTTCTTCTTACAACCGAAAATCTGCGTCCCTTGGCCCTGTATGCGGCTTTCCCGCACTCCGCTGGACAGGTCGTTGCTCTCCTGCCGACTACTACGGACGCTCCGTCATCTGGTCTGATTTTCAGGCACTTCTGCCATAGCGTGCGCGTCTTCTTTGTCGCTCCGCATTCAGACTCGGATGATCCCCGTTTAGACATCATTCAGATACTCTCGATTTAGGATGTCCCGTTCAAACCATTTACCCCTTATTGGGGCCGCGTCTCCTTCATGGGTACACCTTCCCGACCCAAAGAGGAAGGTGTTCAGGCAGATAGTGGGTGTCACCAGCTTCCCACCAGGCAAGCTTTCTCCCGCTAGGTTCTAGGCTTAAAGCCGTTTAGCTTTCACCGTGTCGAGATTGCTCTGGGGAACTCTCCAGTTTGCTGGAACCTTCGATCCCCCTGATCTGGGCGTCATACTCTGGTCCTTGCCTGCCTTTCGGGGGCAAGTGAGACGTTGAGCACACTTTCGTTCCCATAGAAAGTGAGGGATTTCTCCCCACTGAAATGATGCCCTTTTACGGGCGTGCTGGGTCAAGCCTTTCAGCATCTTTGGCTTGTTCCTAGTTACGACGTTTATCGGGATTTCGCTTCTGCTAGCCATACCATTCAATCCTAGCTCCTAACCGCCTTGATGCTGGCAGTCGCACCGTCCTCTCACGAGGGCAATGCTTGCCTTACGGCACTGGCTACCTTGTCCCAGGAGCTTCACACCGCCGTGTTACCACTGCCGCATGTCCTGGTAGGATACTACTGGTGAAACAGCAGGTCTCGTTGCAATTGGTTGCCGAGACAGACATTGAGGCGACTTCATGTCGCACAGGTAAGACTAAGATCCTAACCAAATTGTGCAGTGAAGCAATTGTAATATTTTCGCTCCAGTAGGCGAACCAAACTGAAAGGCGTTTCTTGACCGGGTTAGTAATCAGTGACCGACCTTACCGTTGTAAATTTCATCAGCTCATGAGCCCTTTTGTTCCCCTTCATCGAGTACGTATAACCATCCTTGACATCCTCACCCACCTATGGTATCATCACTTCTATAGATAACGGTATCATAGGATATAGTAGCATATGTATAGCGAAATCTTAATCCTGGCGATGCTGCGACCAGGGCCACGACATGGATACGACATCAAAAAAGACATCGAGCGGGCACTTGGAGGGACTGTCACCCTCAACAACAAAACGCTCTACCTCGCTCTCAAACGTTTTGAAGAGGTCGGTGCCGTCACCCGGCAGGTTGTGCCCCAAGAGGGCAAGCCCAATCGTCATCTCTATCAGCTCACCGAGCGCGGGATCGAGTTACTGCAAGCCTCTCTCCGGGATTTCCCCACCTCGCAAGCCGCCAGCGAAGCCGAGTTTTTTACCCGGGTCGCCTTCTTCGACTTGCTGGAAACGCACGAGCGAGAGGCGATCCTCACTAAGCGCCTGGCCTATCTTGAGGGGTGCCTCTCGTACCTGCAGAGCATGCAACACATGGCAGACTCGGAGGAGTGTGTCCCAACAATGGGCATCTCCATGACCAATGCCCAGCGTGTCCTGGCATTTCATACCAGGCGTATCCGCGACGAATACCAATGGATTGCCACCTGGCTCGAAGAAATGCGAGCCACCAGGTGAATGCACATGGAGCACCCTATCATCGGATGGCGTCCCGCAACGACCTCGAAAGGAGAAGCGGTATGTTTCAACAAGAAGAAATGGGCTACGAGAGTCAAGGTACTGCCTACGGCTCTGCAGGCGATACGAGATATGAAGAGGCTTTTCCGTACAGCAGCGCTGGACAGAAGCTGATCCAGGAAGCCCCTAGTCAGGCTCCCACCGTCGGTCAGCGTTTGACACTGGCCCTGGTTTCGCTGGGTATGCTGATGGGCATGAGCACGCTTCTGACCATCCTGGCGACCGCGAGGAACGCTCCCGGCTGGGTGGTTTTTCCTTTCCTCTTCGTGCTCACCCTGTTCACGGTGGCGGTGGTTTGTATCAATGTCGCATTTAGCCGCAGAACGTGGTGAACCATCACTGGGCGAGCTGTCGAACTGACGGACTGACCAGGTTCATCTTGCGCTCGGCATCCAGTTGTAGACCAGGTATCGGAGGGACCTATGATCGAACAACGGCCAATTCTGGTGATCGCTTTTGCCAGCCATAGGAGGGAAACCAGCCAGAAGGCGTCGTCGAGCGACGCCGACATCCAAGCAACTCGTCTTCACCGCGACATCGGACCCATCGGCACTGCGGCGCGTCTCGTCGTGGGGCTCCTGCTCGTCGGCCTCATCGTGTACGGCCAACTGTCGTCGTCGGGGCACCTGACGCCCATCACCTGGGTACTTGGCCTCCTCGGCTTCCCCGCTCTCGTCCTGGCCTGGCACTTCTGGCGGATTCGCTGCAACCCGGCGCGCTTCTCCGACACCAGCGCTCTGAGCTTCGTGCTCAGTCTCGCATTGCCCGTTGCCCTCTACCTTACCGGGTGGTTGGTGCCGCCCCTGTGGTTCACCAGCGACGCCACGCTGATCTTCGCTGGCAGTTCCCTACTGCTCGCCGCGCTTCGAGGCGAGGCCGGATGCGAGTTCCTGGCTCTCTCCAACTGGCTGCTGCGGCGCAGCGACCAGATGGCCTGCGCTATCTTCACGCCCATCGACTCCCTGGAACGATGAATGCGTTGCATCTTTCTTTGAGGGAGTCTGAAATGCGTCAGCCCATCACCAGACCTGTGAGAAAAGCGAGAGGAGCGAGACGATGGAGAACGAGGCACGCGCTTCTGCTGGGGTGCAGGAGATCTCCTACCCGCGTTTTGCCGCGTTTTACAACCGGATGATGGGGCAGCCTCTGGTCCGGCGGATGTTCGATCCCTTGCGGCGCGAGATCGTCGGGCAAGCAGAAAGGCTCGTGCTGGAGGTGGGCGCCGGTGGAGGGCAGAATTTCCCTTTCTACGATCCGGCCCGCGTGGAGCGCGTGGAGGCGGTCGAGCCAGACGAGGCCATGCTGGTCGCGGCCAGGCGCGCTCTTTCGGCAGCATCCGTTCCCATCACGCTCACCCGCGCGCCGGTCGAGGCCCTCCCGTTCCCCGACGCGCATTTCGATACTGCTATGGCCACGCTCGTCTTCTGTTCGGTGCAGGATCCGGAGCGCGGCCTGCGCGAGATCTGGCGGGTGCTCAAGCCGGGAGGGACGCTCTTGCTGCTCGAACATGTGCGCGCGCAAGGACGCATTACCGCGTGGGTACAGGATGCGCTCGTGCCCCTCTCGACCCGCTGCATGGGCCATTGCCACTGGAACCGCGATACGGGAGCGATGGTGGGGCGCGCGGGCTTCCAGGCCACGCAGGTGCGCCAGCTCAGCGGAGGACTCCAGCCGATGCTGCTTCTGCACGCGATGCGTTCCCAGGCGCAGGAGGAGATGCCCGCAGGCAAGGAATAACACCGTTCTGCTCGGAGTGAGTAGCAACGCGTGAGGCGCACCAGTTGCCAGATGAAACGCATCTGCTTGCGCTGTGTCGAGTGATCGAGAGAGGAGCAGGAAGATCGTGCCTGAAGAGAACGCCAGACTCATTGCTCTCTACCAAAAACAGGCCAAAGACTATGACCAGAGCGGAATCCAAGGGCTAGACGCCTTGAGGAGAGCAGCGGTCAAGCGGCTCGACTTGAAGCGCGGCGACCTGGTGGTGGATATTGGCTGCGGAACTGGCCTCAATTTCCCCTGGTTGCAGGAAGCGATCGGCCCAGAGGGGAGAATCATTGGGGTGGATCTGACCGATGCCATGCTCGAACAGGCCAGACGTCGCGTTGCCAAAGCGGGCTGGAAGAATGTGGAACTCGTGCAAGCCGATGCCGCCTCTTATGCGTTCCCCGCCCAGGTGAACGGCATTCTCTCGACCTTTGCCCTCACCTTTATTCCGCAGGCGCAGCTGGTGATCCAGAATGGCTGCCGGGCGTTAGCGCCTTCGGGGCGTTGGGTCGTGTTGGACATGGCCTGGCCTGCCGCGTGGCCCGTGTGGTTCCACCCCCTGCTGTTCTTCTTGCACCTCTCTCGCTATGGCATCACCGGGGAGGTGGTCAGACGACGCCCCTGGCAGACCGTCTGGAGCACGATGCAGCAGTCCCTGGCCGAGGTCGAGCGACAGCCGTTCTGGATGGGCTTCTTCTATCTGGCCTGGGGGAAACAGCCGCAGCCTCCTGCTTGATGGAGCGGCGTTCAGGGGCGCACGGGAACAGCGCCTGCCGGGTGGTTCCCTCAGCCGAGCGCTCGCGCATCCGTTTTCTCCCTGCTCGCGCATCCAGGCGCGGTCATCCTCGACGTTCCGCATAGGGCAACCCGTCCCGCACTCGGTCTGCTCCGCAGGCAGAAGGAGGGGCAAGAGCCTACCCGGCAGTGTTCAACAGGCCCGTCAGGAGAAAGAACCCGACCAGGATGAGGATAACCCCCCCGATGCGCGTGAGGAGCGCCGTGGAGCGGCGGATGCGGCGCAGGAATGGACCGGCACGATCCACCAGGAGACCGACCAGCAAAAATGGCACTCCCTGACCAAGCGCAAAGAGCAGCATCACCAGCATCCCTTGCAGCAGCACCGCCGATTTGACAGCGGTCAGGACCAGAACCGCGCCCAGGATCGGGCCAGCGCAGGCCGACCACCCGGCTCCAAAGGTCATGCCGATGAGCCCTGAACGCCACCAGGCAGGCGGCCCCGGCTTGAACTGCACGCGGTGCTCCCCAGACACCCAGGGAACCGGCACCAGTCCGGTGAGGGCGATGCCCAGGAAGATGAGCACCAGCCCGCCCACGCGCTCCAGGACCTGCTGGTACACGCTCAAGGCACTGCCAAGCAAGGCTGCTGCCGCTCCCAACACCGTCAAGAACAGGGTGCAGCCCAGCACAAACCAGAGCGCTTGCAAACTGACCTGCCAGCGTGCGGAGGACCGGCTCTTGACCTCTTCCAGGCTCATTCCCGAAAGGTAGGCAAGGTAGCCAGGCACCAGGGCCACGACGCACGGCGAGAGAAAAGACAGCAGACCGGCTCCAAACACCGCCAGCAGGCTAAGAGGGGTGAATGACATCGGTGGTTTCCTTTCGACCGCTCACTTCCAGGGCAGTATTCCTCTCGGCGTGTGTCGCTTCCAGCTCGCTCTTTTGTGGACCCCCAACGGTTGCGGGGACGGACGCACCCGGGATCACCTCGGCGGCGCGCCAGCGCCTGACCCAGAGCGTCAGCGGGATCAGGATGAGGAAAACGATGAGCGAGGTCCACTGCGCCTGCTTGAGGCCCACATCCAGAGGTCCCAGGGGCACGACGAGATTGGCGCGGGCGAAAAAGACCAGAAACTGGGTGGCGGCGTAGCCGAACAGGTAGGTCACCAGGAGCATGCCAGGCCGACGAGCGCGCCGCGCCACCACGAGCAAGAGGGCAATGAGCACGAGATTGAGCAGCAACTCATAGGCAGCGGCAGGCTGCACCGGCATGTGGCAGGTGCCCGCGCCAGGATTCTGACAGGCCCAGCTCCCCGCATTGTCATAGACCGTGGACCAGGGAAGTTGGCTCGGATAGCCGATGATGTCGCCGTTGATCAGGTTGCCAATGCGCCCAAACGGCTGGGCACAGGCGGCGAAGAGCGCCCCGGCATCGAGCACCACCAGGGGATTGAGCCGCTCTTTGAGCGCGCGCCAGAACAGCACCGGCACGATCAGGAAGATGGCGCCATAGAAGGCCATGCCACCCTCCCAGGTGGCCAGGATATGCTGGGGCTTCAGCAGGTAATCCGGCACCAGGTCTGGCTGCTGGATCACGAAATAGAGGCGTCCGCCGACGAGACCGGCCACCACACACCACCAGAGCATACGGTAGACCTGCTGTTCTGTGATGCCCTGGCGCGCGGTGTACCGGCGGATACACCACAGACCCATGACAATCGCCACGACATACATCAGGCCATACCAGTGCAAGGCCAGCGGACCAATGTGCAGGAGCACCGGGTCGATGTTGATGTGAATAGAGGGGCCGATGCGCAGCCAGCCCCAATTGATCAGAAAGGCCGGCGTGACAGGGATGCTTTCCATCATTTGCGCTCCTCCACTCAAACCAGCCAGAGCGCCAGCCGACAGACGTTGAACACAGCCACACTGCCGACGACCAGCAGCACGTCGAATACCCCGACGCTGGCAACGAACGTCGTCACAGCGCGAAGCGCTGGCCAGCCTGTGGAAGCTGGAGAGGTGTGTTCTCTGTTGAAAGTACGCCAGCAATCCAGGGTGAACAGTCCTACGGCCAGGACAAGCAAAACGATGGTCACGGGCCAACTCCAGGAGAGGAGGGCCATGCTCCAGTTCACCGTCAAGCCTGCCAGGCGCAGGACCAGCACCGCCAGCACGGCACCGGCGAGCAGCAGCGCCTCTCGCCCAGTCCGTGTGCTGATGCGGGGAGCGAGGAAGCCGCCCAACTGGAGCAGCAGAGCGAGCAGGCCACTGCCGATGAGCAGATACGCCGCGAACAGGGAGAAGGTAAACGCGGAGGAATGCACAAGCAGTTGCGAAAGCAGTGCGGTGGTACTCACGATGCTCAGCACGTAGACCAGCCCACGGAGAGCTGCGGCCCCTCCTCGAAAGACTCGGGGATGCATTTCGCGCGCCCAGGCTTCGGCAAAAGCCAGGGGATGGGGACCAAGCACCGCTTCCAGGGATTTCCCATCGGAGACCGCTTGCTGTAAGTGCTGCTCCAGTTCGAGCCGCATCTCAGTGATGTGTTCGCACGTAATGCCTCGGAGCGCCCAGTAGCCCGCGCAGGCGCCAACGAGATCAGCGATCTGGTGTTGAGTGTGCTGGTCGGCTCTCTTCATCATACTGTGCTCCTTTCAGAATGTGCTCGACCGCCTGGGCAAACGCCTCCCACTCGGTCCGCCACTGTTCTAACTGTTTGGCCCCTGCCGGCAGGAGACGATAATACTTGCGCTTGGGGCCATCACGCGACGCCACCAAGTAGCCCTCGATATAGCCATGCTGTTGCAGGCGGCTCAAAAGGGGATAGATGCTGCCCTCACTCACCAGAGAGAGCCCCTGCTGGGCCAGTTGCTGCACCATCTCGTAACCGTAACAGGGCCGCCGCGTAATCGTGGCGAGCAGGCACATATCGAGCGTGCCTTTGAGTAACTGCGTCGAACGCGTCTCCACGAGCATCTCATCCTTTCACTACTTTGCATGACAGGATACTGGAGGAAGTATAACATACAGTAGCTTGTTTTGCAAGAGAGTGGAAGTCGAGGATGCTCATGTGACAATGGTGCCCTTCTCTTCCGCGCTGCCTCTGGGCGGAGAGGCGAGTGCTTGCGCCCGTTCCTCCGTCTGCCTGTGTCTCCAGGCGTGAGCCGTGTGGCTGACAACGGAGAGGGCGGTCTCGCTGCCCGACGCTTCCCCCTTTTCAAAATCCCCCTCGGTCTGTCCCATCTGGTTCGTCACATGGGCAAAACAGATGATCTGGTACTGCCGGGCCTGCGCCAGCGCATAGAGGGCGGCGGCCTCCATTTCTACCGCCAGAATACCCTCTGCGCGGCGCTGCGCGATCAGCGCCTCCGTCTCCCGAAACGGCGCATCGGTCGTCCAACTCGCGCCCACGTGCAGGGGAACCTGCCCATGGTCCCAGTGTGCGCAGACCATCTCTCGCAGGGCAGTATCCAGGTGGCTGTACGGTGCGGGCGGCAGATAGTGGTAGCTCGTCCCTTCGTCGCGCAGGGCTTGCTCGATGAGGATCACATAAGGGGGCTGGCCCACCGGGAGGATTTGCCCCGCAGAGGTGATGCTGATCAGGAGCTGGCAGCCAGAGGCGAAGAGTTCCTCGGCCACCAGCACCGCGAATGGAGCGCCAACCACACGCCCGATGATGCCATACTCTATCTCGTCTTGCACAAAGGTATCGAGCACGGTGTGGTAGCACGCCCAGTTGGGATGGCGGCGTGCGCGACCGGTGGCCTGGAGGGAATCGACCAGGTCCCCATCGGGATCGAACACACAGATCTCCGGGACGCGGCCTTCGGGAAGCCCTTTTTGCCGCCGCGCCTCCCGTAACAGGTTCTGCGGGGTGAACAGCGAGGGAGCTTCGTAGTCCCTGGGCGCAAACAGAGGCGCCGTGTCAAGACGGTTGACGTGATTCATAGTGTCCCTGCCATTGGATGAATATCGCCCCGAGCAAGACGCCAAAGAGTGCATCTAAGGGGAACGAGGCAAGGAATTGCCCGAAGCTGAGGCTGAACGGCGATGACGAGTGGTTCGTGATGTTGGCCAGCACCACTGCAAAGAGGAGCCACCAGAGCACGCCGAGCGCCAGCCCGGTGAGGAGCGCGCGGCCAGTGGTGATGAGCTTGCCTCGCTGAAGTGCCCCAAAGATGAGACCAAAGACTCCTCCCAGCACGATGAGCAGGAAGAAGCCGGCCCAGTGGCTGATCGTGGAGTCGGCAATCGTGATGTCGAACCAGTGTAAGACCGATGGGAACCCGTTTCCGGGCGTGCCATCGGTTACGAAGTCGAACATGGCCAGCACCAGGCTGGCCAAAACCCCTGCCAGGAGTCCCCTGCGCAAGGTATTGAAACGATGCATCGCATTTCCCTCTCTCTCATCCTACACGAACCAGCTCGCGATGCGCGCGACTCGGTGGTGCTGCCCTGCCGCCTGCAGGCGCGGAGCAAGCCAGAGATCGACTCCGAGCCGGCGTCCCGCGGGAACAGCGCCCAGGACGAGCGAGAGCAGCACCAGCATCCCATAGGTCCAGATCCATTCGGTATAGGCCAGGCCCACGTACAACTGCACGGAGAGGATGGTCGCCAGAATGGCCCCGAAACGGGTGAAGAGTCCGAACAGCAGGCTGATGGCCACCAGCAGTTCAGCCGTCCAGACACAGGCCGCCAGAGGCACAAACGCCGTGCAGCCCACTGGCGATGACAGGCTGGGGCAGCCCGCCAGAAAGGTGTGCTGGAGCAGCGCACCGTAGCCGGGGAGAATGGCATGCTGTGACTCACGCACCACGTACCCGTACAGACCGGCGAAGGTGGGCGGCAGCTTCCAGAACAACTGCTGGAACCACAGGTAGCCTACCAGGATGCGCAGCAGCGCCAGGCCAGTGCTGCTGCGTTCGCTCAAGGTGATCGGAGGAGCAACCGCTCCCTCTCCCATGGCGGTGGCTGCCGCCCCTTTCGGCTTGTGCGCAGACGACGAAATACTCATACAATCAGTGCTCCCATCTGGAATATGGCATCAAAAGGTATCGTTTCTAACACGAACAAGTATCTGCTTCTTTGCATCTCTCAATGGTACAGTATCACGCAAACGGTTAGCAGCCGCAAGGTCATCCCCTATTTCAGCTTTCAGCGGATGAAGCTCGCTGATACTCCACCCGGAATCTCCTCACCGGCGGCTCTTCCTGGTCGAAATAGTCTTCAAAGTGTACTTGCCAGAGCCCAGCGCTCTTGAATAGATTCAGCTCTTCCATTGTCAAAGGCCAGGGCAGATTCCCCTGCGGCTCCTCAGCAGAACACCCACGACAGATCACGAGCAGTGTGCCCTCCTTTGGCGAGCAAACCAGCGATCGATGCGATGGCCTTGCTGCGCACATCAGTAGGCAAGACCTGTAGCGTATAGGCTTCCAGGACAAAGTCAAAGCTTCCTCGCCAGGCTGGGGGAGGGTCGAACACATCGGCCACCATATACTCGACCGGTGACTGAGGGAACCGCTGCCGGCACCAGACAATTGTTGAACAACAATAAAGTTGGGAACTCGATAGATGAGTCTGGCATGCAGGAAACCTTATTGTCCTCGCCTGATCTGTAGATTACGAAGTAGAAGAATGAGTGGAGCCATTATCGACGCTCAAATTTAGAACGGATAATCCAAGTAGCCAGCACAGTGTTTACAAAGGGCAAGTGAAGCCTAATTGGCGGAACAGAATGGTCGTGTCAATGTGAGAGGGTGTTTTGGCGTTTCCTGCCTCGTTTTCTTCCACAGACGAGGAGAACATGTTACTTCTCTGCTTAGTTGATGAAATAGGTGTATGTATGTTCATGGAGCGGTGGCTTGCCTGTTCTCGAGTTTCCTGACCTGTGTGTCTTTTCGTGAAGGCAAGATGAGAGATAAGAGCGATTGAACTGGCGCGACTCTCCGATTTTGTGAACAGATGTCCCAAGTAGCCAGCACAAGCATTTCACGCTCAAAAGAAGATATTTCGAGCGAAATAAAGTTGTGGACTTGGCTGAACTGTTTCTATCACGACTTTTTGGTTCGAAGAATAAAGTTGCGGACTCAAACTCAGTTTATCTTCTACAGATGAGCAAATAGAACGAGAGTTAAGCCTCTCAATTGAAGAATATTTACACTAAATAACCAACACGCATCTGCTATCAGAGTCACTTAAGAGCCAATTTTCTGAACGGATGACCCCTATATGTGCTTCAGCGAAAATAGCTGAATAGATGTTATAATATACTTACCTGGCAATTTGAAGAAGAAGAAGCGTTCATGTAGTAGAGAATCGTACTAACTTAGGTTGGATAATGGATAGCTCCAGGTACTCATGTATGACTAAAGAACGGTAGAGTTGTTAGACTTCTATGGATGCAAGCGGATAGTGAACAGGATATCTTGTTTCCGGGGAGGGAACATCTTATGCAATGGGCGAGACAACAATTCGAGTTGGGAGTTGCCTATTACCAGAAGTATACCGAGGATGAGCAGGAAGAATACTTAGAGTTCGCTATCGCTTGTTTTGAAAACTCTTTACAAATGTACACTCGCAAATTTACGCCTTTGGAATGGGCAAAAGTACAGGCCGAGCGGGGACGTGCATATCGTGAGCGGGTTCAAGGGAACCGAGAAGAGAACCTAAATCAGAGTCTCTTCGCCCTCGAACAGGCTTTAACAGTCTACACTTTCACAACTGCTCCCTTTGAGTGGGCAGCATTACATCTCCAATTAGGGCTTACCTATAGGGACCAAATACAACACAAAGGAGAGAAAGATCAGGAGCAGGCAATAGCATGTTTTGTGGACGCTCTACAAGTTTACACCCAGGAACGCTTCCCCAGAGAATGGGCACAAACTCAGACATTGCTCGGACTGATATATCTTCTACCGCATGAGAAAGGAGAGAAAGAGGAAAATATCCGACAAGCAATTGCCTATTTCGAAGCATCCCTACAAGTCTACATCAGTGAAGCTTTTCCTATAGAGCACTATCAGAATCAGACTCTCTTGAGGAATGCATTTCAAGATCTAGAACGAATCCAAGACCGGAAGGCACTAGAACAATTTACGTTAACAACTCCAAACATTTCGACTCTCTTTCTTGATGATTTGGGACTGGGATCTCAAACTGCCAGCAGTATATCACCTTTCATGCAAGAGTTTCTACGAGACAATGACCTACAAATGCTCTACGGTCCAAATGATGAACTTACTCTAGAACAGCTACAGCAGAAGATTTTATTACTACAGACTGCTATCCAACAATCAGAAATTCAAATGGGCCATTCTATAGAATGGGCGGAACTCCAAATACCTCTAGGGAGAACACTCTATCGTTCAGGAAGAGAAGGAAACACAAATGATTTGCAACGAGCACTTCTTGCTTACGAGGAAGCACTGCTTGTGTATACCCGGCATACCTTTCCTGAGGACTGGGCAATGGTTCAATGCGAACTAGGAGATGTGTATGCCTTTGGCATAGGTGGGAATCGTAGGGAAAGCTTGAAGCGAGCTATTTCTCATTATGAAGCAGCTCTACAGGTACATACTCGTGAAGCATTGCCGAGTGACCATTGTAATACCCAGCTCCGAATAGCAGCAGTACACGAGGAGATGGAAAATTGGTCCAGTGCTCATAATGCCTATATACAAGCACGCAAGGCTCAAGGTGATCTTATGATGGCAGCAGCTACAGAAGCAGAGCGAGCAGAACGTATTGCTGAACAAGATATGCAATTTGTCTATGTAAAGGATGCAAATTGTTTGCTTCATCTCGATCCTCCTCGGCTTGAGGAAGTAGCCATTGCTCTTGAAGAGGGGCGGGCAAGGAGTTTAAGAACTTTTCTTGATCTTGATGCTGTCAATCTACATGACATTAAAAAACCTGCCAGTAGATCACGTGTGGTAAAATTTATGTTAGCTCGTGATGCTTGGCGTGATGCTCAACGTGCTTTTGTTGAAGCTCTCTCCCAGGATACTAACAAAGATGATCTGGCTATTGAGAAGCTTCGAACCGCAGTTAAAGACACGTATCATGCGGTAGAGGAAGCACGAGACCAGATTCGATGGCACGATGACCCAGAGTTTCTTTCACCACAACCAACCATGAGTAGCTTTGCACAAACAATTACTTCTCCTGAAGAGGCGCTTATCTACCTAGTAGATGGCGAACTTAGGGGCTTTGCATTGGTCATCACTAAGAGAGAAAATAGATTGCCATCTGTTGAACACATTTCTCTGCCACTTCTCAGCACTGAAGCTATTTTTGATCTATTTTATACCCAGAGCGATTCCCCCCCCGAAGATTTAAAGCATTTGGGTCATGAGCTGTTCATTGGGGGATATCGCGTAGCGCAGACGATGAGCGGACTGCCTTTCTTAGAGGATTGGGGAACGAATGCACGCGTTGCCTTGACGAATTTACCCTCAGAGAGTAGCTTTGCAAAAGCTTTGCTGCAATTATTTACTCAATGGCCCAATCATCGTAAGTATGCCCCGCTGGTTCCCTTATTGGAGATACCGTTTTCTCAAATGAGTGAAAGCGAGCACAATCTGGTACTTGGGGAATTGGGAATAAACGCCCTCGCACAGTCTTTGTCCGATCAAGGAATCCGTAAGATCACAGTAATTCCATATGGTTTTCTTGCACTTTTGCCTCTGCCAGCAGTCTCAGTACACATAGATCATCGTCAGGGCCCATTGAGCGAGATCTTTGAAACGGCTATTGCACCTAGCGCACATACCTTGAGCATCGCAAAAGAGCGATCATCCCCGTTGGAGTACGCCAAACAACGACCATATATTGTGGCAGTGGGAAATCCCCTGCCATTGTCACCAGGAATACCAGCCCTTCCATTCGCACAAGCCGAAGCAGAGACAAGCTGCCGTTTAGCAAACACATTCGGATATCCAAAGGTTGATGTTCATTGCGTAATTGGTGAGCAGGCGACACGCACAAGAGTAATGGAATTACTAAGACAGTCTTGGTTTGCATTGCTGGCTATGCACGCTCAATTTCGGCCAGATGATCCCCGTCAATCGCACCTTCTCTTACCATACAATGAAAACATTACCCTCGAAGAATGTTTGAACGGGCAATTGGACCTCAAAGGTCTTCGTTTGATGATCCTCTCAGCTTGTGAGACGTTAACAATTGATGTAATTCAAGCACTCAATGAAATGAATGGGATTGCTTCTGGATTTCTTTATGCAGGTGTTGTTGGCATAGTTGCTTCGCTGTGGCCAGTAGACGATCGTGCCACTTATCTCCTAATGACTCGCTTTGCCAACTTCAAAGGGCGGAGCCAACAAGGAGAGCATGCGGCGGCAGGCGGAGAGCTTGATGAACGCCTCACTGCTCTCAGGGCGTCCCTCGTGATCGCGAGCCAGCCGACGCCATCTGGTGATCCAGGCAAAGCTGCGTTCCACCACCATCTCCTGGGCAGCGGACGAAAGCCTGAAGGAAAGAGTTTCTCCCAGTCGACCTCGGTGCCTTCGGGCACGAGCAGACCCCGTTCAGGTGCCTTCAGACGCCGTACAATGGCGATGGTCCAGCCCAGGTGCTCTTTGAGCCATCCGATCAACGTGCCGCAGTAGTGGCTATCGCCCCAGAGCAGCTTGATCTTGGGAAAGAGCTCCTTGACTGGCTCCAGCAAGGTCTTGGCTCCTTGCTGGTCGGATTGGTGGGCACCGGTGACCTTGACCGTGAGCAAATGGCCTTGCG
>WNGJ01005883.1_pt1 | contig 17309 bp, 16 predicted proteins | sample 5400611 | NCBI WGS metagenome assembly WNGJ01 (sample SAMN13153375, study PRJNA577476) | soil metagenome | isolation source: 40 cm soil or saprolite under Garry oak tree replicate 1 | place: USA:California | collected 2016-06-15 | reverse complement strand
GTACCTGAATCGCTTTCTGAAGATTCAGGTCAATGCCCAACGCGAAAGACTCACGGATATCGAACGTAAGGCTGTACTTGGTCAAAACACATTCTGGACTGGAACCATCAGACTGCAAGTCGCGATGTGAGGTGTCATAATGTGGAATCTAATGATTAATCTCATCTTGGCTTTATTCTGGATTCTGGCTTTCTCGTTCCAGTCATTGGCTCAAACGTCGGATGACTTGTTCAACGGAGACATCCTTCATGAGGTTCGGATTTATATTGACCCGAGAGATTATGCAACTCTCAAGGAGACCAATTTCGTTTGCCCTCTACAAGATCTTGAAGCGCTAGCAGGCAAGCGGATCTCCGCCTTGCCTCGCATCGAGTGTTGGTTTCCGGTCGAGTTTCATTGGATGTTCAAGGGAAGGGATATCACGACTCCTCAGGTTGCTGTTAGTTCGCATGGCAAGGGAAGCCGTAGCAATATTAAGCCCTCCTTTAAGATCGAATTCAGCCGGTACGAAAGTCAGAACAATTTTCTGGGGCTGAAGGATCTCGTTCTTCGGGCGAACACCCAGGATGCATCGTCGATGCACGAATGGCTTGCAATGAAGTTATTCCGTAAGCTGGGAATTCCGGCGCCCCGGGAGGTCCACACGCGGCTGTACATCAATGATCAATACGCCGGTCTATACACGATTGTGGAGGACGTCGATCTCGTCTTCCTCCAACAGAATTTCGGAGAGAACGAGGGCCGCCTGTACGACTATGAGTGGGTCGACCCCTGGGTGTTCGACTATCGGGGACCGGATCCCTCTAAGTACTCGCCCCTGCCATTGAAGCCCGAGAACAACCTCATTCATCTCGATCCTGCTCCAATCGAAGCCATGGTGCGCACCATCAATCAGGCGCCGGATGCGCAGTTTTCAGCGGCGCTGTCGCAGTACATCGATCTTAATGCTTTATTCCGAGAACTCGCGGCCGAGAACTTCGTCGCCGACCAGGACTCGATCATCGGCGACTATGCTCTGAATAACTTCTTTCTCTACAGATTCCAGAACAGGCTCCAATCGACGTTCATTCCGTGGGACAAGAGCAATGCGTTCTGGGCGATTGACTGGAACATCTTCCACAACTTCACCACGAACGTGCTCACCAGACGGGCGCTTGCTGTCGCACCGGATCTAATCGCACTCTACAAGGACACGCTCCGGCAAGCTGTCAATATCGCGGGAGGAATCGGTGGATGGCTGGAGCAGGAGATCACGAAGGAGTATCAGCAGATCCGGCAGGCCGCCTACGAAGATACAAGAAAGCTGTGCGACCAGGGCGCGACGGGTTACTTGCATCCCTGCTCCAACGATGAGTTCGATGCTGAAGTCGTGTACATGCTCCGCTTCGCACGGGAGCGCGCTGGCAATGTCCAGACTCAACTCGCCCCCAGCCCCCAATGAGCGCCAGGATTTCAGAACGGGACGCAACGGTGCTATACTGCACCCGTACCTCTGGACGGTCAGGTGAAATAGGTCAAGGAACGGACCGGCTCATTCTCTCCCCTGCGGCGTGACGAGGTTCTTCAACTCAATCGCCGATCGCGGCTCGTGCTGAATCACTTCATCTGTAGCCCTTACTATGATTGGATTGCGCTGCCAGTACCGCAAAGGAGGTGGACTTTTGATTACAACAACTTCGCCGGTATCGGATAATACAACTCCCTTGGCGGCCCAACGGCTGTTTCCGCTTACAAGCAGGTCAGCCGCCGGCGTTTAAAATCGAATGAATCGAAGACGATTCCTAGCAGCTCTGGGCGCAGTCACAGCGACGCGGAGATGGCGTCGCCTGCGCATGGAGCAGCTCGGTGAAATTACCCCTGCTCGTTATCCTTACATGCAGAGCGTCCAGACGGATAGAGCCACCATCATGTGGGCAACGCTCGACGATGGTGCGGGCAGCGTTCAGTACACCGCAGACGGCATTAACTTCGGCAGTGTGACCGCAAAAAGCCGGCTGTTCAGCCCGCTCGAGACGGGTTTGACGGCAGCCTATTATCAGTATGAGGCTAATCTCACCGGCTTGAGTCCGGGTACTCCCTATTCGTATCAATGCCTCGTTGGCGGCGTGCCGGTCTCGGCAGGCGGCGAATCCATTTTTCAAACGGCCGGACCCGGTCCGTTCAATTTCTTCGTGCTCGGCGATAGCGGCGTTGGAGACAGTTCCTTTGGAGACAAAGACCACCAGTTTCTAATTGGCCGGCAAATGCTTCTGGAACGTCCGGCGCTAGTGATTCATGCCGGAGATGTCGTCTACCCCCAGGGGACGTATGAGACGTATGGACTCAACTACTTCAATTACTACTACGCGTCGATGGCGTCTGTGCCGTTTTTTCCTACTCCCGGCAATCATGATTACGAAGTTCAAAACGCCGTCGCATATTTAGCGGTCCACTCCGTTCCAACCGCCACCGTTCCCGCAGCGGACAGAGGCCGTTACTACTCGTTCGATTGGGGTAATGTTCATTTCGTATCCCTGGATTCGAATCTTTCGCTGGAACGTGCCGTGAATTTCGGTGGCCCGATGCTGAAGTGGCTGGACAATGATTTACGTTCCACGCGTCAATTCTGGCGGGTCGTTTACTTCCACCATCCACCGTATGCTGCGGGTCCGAACCAGAATGACATCCACTCACTCTGGATCCGTCAGTATGCGGTTCCGATATTTGAAGCGAATGGAGTTCAGGTTGTGTTGAGCGGACACGAACACAGTTATCAGCGGAGCCAGTCCATTCGAAAATCTTCAATTGCCGCGCCCAATACGGCAACCACTTATCTTGTGAGCGGAGGAGGAGGAGCATTTCTCTATCCGGTTTTCGATAGCCCGTTCGTTGCCACCGGGAGGTCCACGCATCATTACCTGCGGGTTGAAGTGCGAGGAACACGCATGACGGCCCATTCCATCCGTTTCGACGGGGTCGAGATCGATAGCGTTACGTTAGCCCCGCAACCCGCGTTCACTGATGATCCGAATACAAAGCCGGTCTCCTTCCAACCTGGTCCAACTGCCGGCGCCGTCGTGCGCATTGTCGGCCGCGCGCTCGCGTCTGAAGAAGCATATGTTTGCGCTGAAGTGCTGCCGACTGAATTGTCCGGCACATCCGTCACTATCAGTGGCCGCCCCATTTCGCTCCTCTACGTTTCCGGTTCACAGATCTATGGCCAGCTTCCATTCACCGTAAGCGGAAATATCACCGTCAGAGTGACTACCCCAAACGGCTTCGTCGAAATTTCGGTCTAGCGTTTACAGAGGCCGGCAGCGCCCGCGCCGCTCAAGGTCTTCGAAGTAGGTTGCGAATTTCGGGCGAAGATCTTCGTTCACGGTAGTGGAACAGAATTCGATGAAACCGGAGGTTGGAGGGCCGAGTTTGCGCGAAGAAACTCCATTGAGGCGGTAGCTTTCCGTGGCATTTGGCGCAAAGCGGAACACTTCAGTGAGCCACTTTTGAGGAAGGCCGGCAACGGCGCCAAAGGCAAAACCGGTCTGGATGTACGGCACGGCGACAACACACTTTCCTTCCTCGAGCGCGGGAATAATCTCCCATCGCAGGCGGAAGCACAGATCCGCAGCGTATAACAGCACCAGCGTCCGGGCCGACGGCCGATCGCTCACCTCGAGGCCATGCATCTCGAAGAAGATGCTGGAAGAGTCCCAAACCGAAACACCTCCGTCTTCGGAATGAGTCTTCAGCAGCCTTTTCGCTGCGGGGACTACATCCGGCCCGTCGATCACATCGATGCTAAGGAACTGCCCGGAGGACGGAAATTTAAGACCCAACGGCCACCCCGCGAGCGAGCGGCACGGTCTGAGCCCAGTCGGTGATGGCTTCCTCATTCCACTGGGGCCATGGCCGTTCCCGCGATTCCTGAAACAGCCGCCGTATGATCACGTGTTGATCGTAAATCGGCGCTTCGGCATCGACCGTGATGAAATTGAAAATGACGGCCAATGCCTCATATTCCTGGATGACACGACTAATAAACTGGTGATAGCTTTCAAACGGATCGGCGATGTTCGTCACATCTTGGCCCGACTCGTAATACTTCGGTATTCGCGTTGCTGCGATCCGCTTGCCGCTGGTTTCCGGCGAAACCGAAAAATAGAAGACGATATCCGGCCAGTAAAACGGAGCGTAAATGTGTAGCAGCCAGTCCAATTCGAGCCCGCGCGCCGCATCACGTGCGAGCGCCGTGAAAAGGTACCGGTCGGCGACCACCATCTTGCCCCTCATCAAGGCGGGCATGATGTCCTGCTCCAAACGGTGCCGGAAATCGGCTGCATGCAGCAGGCAGAACTCCTCCTGGTTGATGGACCGCATGTTTTTCCGAGCTTTAATGATGGGCTATCGTAGCCATCGCCGGCGAGCCATTCCTTAAACAATTTCCGTTGTGTGGTCTTGCCTGAACCGTCCGGACCTTCGAATGCGATCAGAAGCCCGCGGTCCCTTCCCTTCTTTTGGAACTGATCACACAGGCGCCTCGCCGTTTCTTTCAGATTTTCAGTCATGATTTCACTCTGAGAGAATTTCGGGACAATATACAGGAGTTAAGCCGGATTTTCCATTAGCTCATGGTACCCGACGATTCGGCGTGACATGAGCCAATATTACGCCATTTGTATAGAATGGTTTCAGAAACATGGCATCTCCTCGAAATACGGCTGAGACAATCGAGCAGCTACTTCGCCAGCGGATCGTTATCCTCGACGGCCCGATGGGCACCATGATTCAAATGTTCAAGCTCGATGAGGCCGGTTATCGCGGGCATTTCACAGATCACCCGGCGGATTTGAAGGGCAACAACGACCTCCTCACTCTGACGCAACCCGAAATTATCAAAAGCATTCACCGCCAGTACCTGGAAGCAGGCGCCGATATCATCGAAACGAACACCTTCAACTCGAACGCCATTTCCATGTCCGACTACAAAATGGACTCGCTAGTCTATGAGCTGAACTTCGCCGGTGCCCGGCTGGCACGCACTGTCGCGGATGAGTTCACGGCTCGTGATCCGAGCCGGCCAAGGTTTGTTGCCGGATCTGTTGGACCGACCAACCGCACTGCATCGATGTCGCCGGAGGTCAACAACCCGGCCTTCCGCACGACAAGCTTCGATGCCCTCGTCAAGGCCTACTACGAACAAACGTGCGGGCTCATGAATGGCGGAGTCGATTTACTGCTCGCCGAGACGATCTTCGACACCCTCAACGCAAAGGCGGCTCTGTTTGCTTTCGAAAAATATTTCCTTGAAACGGGGCAGCGCGTGCCTGTGATGGTCTCCGTCACAATCACGGACAACAGCGGCCGGACGCTTTCAGGTCAGACCATTGAAGCGTTCTGGAATTCGGTGTCCCATTCAGAGTTGCTCTCGGTCGGTATCAACTGCGCGCTCGGCGGACGCCAGATGCGACCATATGTCGAAGAACTCTCCCGCGTTGCCCCGATCTATATGAGTTGCCATCCTAATGCAGGTCTACCGAACGCCTTCGGCGGCTACGACGAGAGTCCTTGCGAAACAGCCGCTGTCCTTCGTGAATTTGCCGCGAGCGGCTGGTTGAACATCGTGGGTGGATGCTGCGGAACGACGCCAACACACATCGAAGCAATTGCCGACACGGTGAGAGGCTTGAAGCCCCGCGTGCCTCCACAGCCGGAGCCAACCACCCGGTTGAGCGGGCTGGAGCCCTTGACGCTCCGTCAGGACCTCAGTTTTGTCAACATCGGCGAGCGCACCAACGTCACGGGATCTCCGAAATTCTCAAGACTGATTCTGGCAGGCGAGTACGAAGAAGCCCTCAGCGTCGCACGGCAACAGGTGGAAGGAGGCGCACAAATCATCGATGTGAATATGGACGAAGGGCTACTCGACTCTGAGGCTGCAATGAGCCGTTTCTTAAATCTGATCGCTGCCGAACCGGACATCGCGCGGATTCCGATCATGATCGACAGCTCCAGGTGGTCCGTGATCGAGGCGGGACTGAAGTGCATTCAAGGCAAAGGCATCGTCAATTCGATCAGCCTCAAGGAAGGCGAAGAGGTTTTCACGGAATACGCTCGCAAGATTCGAAGGTTCGGCGCGGCCGTAGTCGTTATGGCTTTCGACGAGAAGGGACAGGCGGACACCGTCGAACGCAAAGTCGAGATCTGTACGCGCGCCTACCGCATCCTCACCAGGAAAATCGGATTCCCACCCCAGGACATCATTTTCGATCCGAACATTCTCACTGTCGCCACCGGTATCGAGGAGCACAATAATTATGCTGTCAATTTTATCGAAGCGACTCGTCAGATCAAGGCCACACTGCCGCTAGCAAAGGTCTCCGGCGGTATTAGCAACATCTCATTCTCATTCCGCGGCAACAATGCCGTACGCGACGCGATGCATTCCGCATTTCTCTATCATGCGATCCGGGCCGGTATAGATATGGGCATTGTTAATGCCGGGCAGCTCGCCGTCTACGAGGAGATCCCGAAGGATCTGCTCGAGCGGGTCGAAGACGTCCTCCTCAACCGGCGACCCGATGCGACCGAGCGCCTTTTGGCCTTTGCGGACTCGATGACGAAGCGAGGCAAAACCGAAACAAAGGAAGATGCGTGGCGCGAAGCCCCGGTCGAAGAGCGGTTAAAGAACGCCCTCATTAAAGGGATCGTGACCCACATTGACCAGGACGTCGAGGAGGCGCGCCTAAAATATCGAAAACCACTGGCCGTCATTGAAGGACCATTAATGGACGGAATGAACGTGGTGGGTGACCTCTTTGGCTCCGGCAAGATGTTCCTTCCGCAAGTCGTCAAGAGTGCGCGTGTCATGAAGAAAGCAGTTGCTTATTTGATTCCATACATGGAAACGGAACGGAACGCCGCGCAAGCAACATCGCAACGGAAAGTGCTGCTGGCAACCGTGAAAGGAGACGTTCACGACATCGGCAAGAACATCGTAGGCGTTGTGCTGGCCTGCAATAACTACGAAGTGATCGATCTCGGTGTCATGGTCCGCGCCGAAAAGATCCTGGCTGTGGCGCGCGAGCGCGACGTGGACATCATCGGCTTGAGCGGCCTCATCACGCCATCGCTCGACGAGATGGTTCATGTCGCCAGGGAAATGGCGCGTGAAGGGCTGAAAGTACCATTGCTCATCGGTGGCGCGACCACTAGCCGGATCCACACCGCCGTGAAGATCGCGCCGGCCTATGACCAGCCTGTCGTGCACGTCATCGATGCCTCCCGGGCGGTAGGTGTTTTGGGCAACCTGATCAATCCCAAGTTGCGGCCCAAATTCGCCCAGCAGAATGAACGTGCACAGGAAACTGCGCGAGAAGAGTACCGGAAACGTCAGATGCACGTTCCCCTGCTATCACTCGAGCAAGCCCGCCGCCGGAAACAGTCTCTGCAATGGTCTGCTAACAAACCGGAAACGCCATCCTTCACCGGCGTCCACGTGCTGGAGGATTTTCCGCTAACTGAGATTGTGCCTTTTATCGATTGGTCGCCTTTCTTTCACACCTGGGAACTTCGAGGGACATATCCGAAGATTTTCGAAGACACTGTGCTCGGAAGCAAAGCCAGAGAACTGTTCGACGATGCGCAGCGCCTGCTCGAGATCATCGTTTCGGAGCGCTGGCTCCGTGCCCGCGGCGTGTACGGCTTCTGGCCCGCAAACAGCATGAACGATGACATCGAACTCTACGCCGATGAGTCACGAACCAATCTGTTGGCGGTCTTCCATACCTTGCGCCAGCAAACCCGGAAAGCCGAAGGTGAGTTCAACTATTCCCTGGCGGATTACATCGCACCAAAGTCTCTAGGGATTCCGGATTACATCGGCGCATTCGCTGTCACGGCCGGTGAAAACCTCTTGGAAGTGTGTGCCCGATTCGAAAAAGAACACGATGACTACAACTCGATCATGGCCAAAGCGCTAGCGGACCGTCTCGCTGAAGCTTTTGCGGAATGTTTGCACAAACGAGCCCGCGAACAATGGCGCTACGGACGTGGCGAGAATTTAACGAATGAAGATCTTGTTGAGGGGAAATACCGCGGAATCCGGCCCGCGCCGGGATATCCTGCTTGTCCGGATCACACGGAAAAGCGAACGCTGTTCGACTTACTTCAAGCGGAGAAGAACACAGGCATCTTGCTTACGGAAAATTTTGCCATGATCCCGGCAAGCTCGGTTTGCGGGCTCTATTTTTCCAGTCCTGCCGCGCGTTATTTCAGTGTCGGCAAAATTGACCGGGATCAAGTGCGCGATTACAGCACGCGTAAGGGAATGGATCTCAGCGTGGTTGAACGATGGTTGGCGCCGAATCTGGCCTATGAGCCTTAACGTCGCAAGGCCTGCACTCCGGCAATGGAGGCAGGAAAGCGCTTCATAGACGCATGCTAGAATCGAAGTTTATGAAGGCCGCCGAAGTCGAAACCAGGCGAGAGCACGAGAGCTTCTTCACTACTACCTATTATTCTCTAATCAATTGGGCTCGAAAAAGCTCGCTTTGGCCATATCCATTCGGGACTGCATGCTGCGCGATCGAGTTCATGGCCACGGTGTCATCGCATTACGACATCGCACGGTTCGGCTCCGAGGTTGTGCGTTTCTCACCGAAGCAGTCGGATGTCTTAATGGTCCTTGGCACCATTAACGATAAGATGGGACCGGTCCTGAAACAAATCTACGATCAGATGGCTGAGCCAAGGTGGGTGATCTCGATGGGAGCGTGCGCGACGTGCGGGGGTTTCTATCGGGCGTATCACGTGATGCAAGGCATCGACGAAATCATTCCAGTCGACGTCTACATTCCTGGTTGCCCGCCGACGCCGGAAGCGGTACTTGATGCCATCATCAAGCTTCAGGAGCAGGTCGAAAATGACAAGCGGCTCTCTTACGAGCGCCACCCGCGCCAGACGCGCCTGAAGACGCCTGAAATCGATGCCACGGTTCATGGCCTCGAAGGCCCGCCCCGTTCACTCGTTCGCTTTCTCGAAGAAAACCAGGACGCACAGGGCCCAATTGCGCAGGCTTTCCAGGAGCGCTTTCCGGCTGAACTGATCGGCATGCGGGAGTTCAATGGGGACCTGGCGATCTCGGTCCGACGCGAGAACATTAAACAAGTCCTGCGGACGCTGAAGAACGATCCGGCTTTTGACTTCAAGATGCTCCTGGACGTCACCGCCGTCGATTACCTCTCCCAGCGCGCCGCACGCTACGACGTGGTTTACCACTTGCTCTCGCTTTCCAACAAACACCGGCTGCGCTTGAAAGTTCCCGTTCCGGGCGAAGACCCGGCGATCGATTCTGCGATCGATATTTGGAAAGGCGCGGACTGGGCGGAGCGCGAAGCGTACGACATGTTTGGGATCCAGTTTAGAGGCCATCCGGATTTGCGCCGCATTCTCACGCATTCCCAGTTCGTCGGCCATGCTCTCCGCAAGGACTTCCCGCCGGGCCAGCGCACGATGTGTACGGAAACCGTGGATCTTCCGGTTGTGGAGCGCACAAAGAAATTCGAGAAATCAATGGGTCTGGCGCATCCGCAGATTCTAAATGTCGGACCGCAGCATCCGGCGATGCACGGAACGTTTCGGCTACAGGTCGCAGTCGACGGCGAAAGGATCATTGATGCAGACACCGAAATTGGTTATCTGCATCGGTGCTTCGAGAAAATGGCCGAGACGCACATGTACTGGCAGGTGATTCCCTTCACCGATCGCCTGAATTACATGTCGGCGATGATGAATGGCGTGGCGTACGCCATGGCCGTCGAGAAGATGTTCGGGGTGGAGATTCCAAAGAGGGCGCAGTACATTCGTGTGATCCTCTCGGAGTTCAGCCGGATTGCGGATCACCTGGTGTGCATCGGGACCAACCTCGTGGATCTCGGCGCGATCAGCAACTTCTGGTATGGATTCCGCCCACGCGAAGAAATCTACGATTTGATCGAATCCTGTTGCGGCGGGCGTCTCACCGTCAGTTATGTTCGCATCGGCGGGGTGGCCGAGGACGTCCCTGAAGACTTCGTCACACACTCGCGGGAGCTGCTTGAGAGCATTCCGAAATATGTGGACGACATCGAAAAGATGAATCGGCACAACAAGATCTTCAAGATGCGTACCGAAGGAATAACGGCGATCTCGGCCGAGGATGCCATCGACTGGGGCTTTACGGGCCCGGTGTTACGCGCCGCGGGCGTTCCTTACGACATCCGGAAATGGTTCCCGAATTACGATTACGATAAGTTCGAATTTGATGTTCCAATCGGCGAACACGGTGATGTTTACGATCGGTATCTTGTGCGAATCGAGGAGATCCGTCAGAGCCTGCGCATCATCAAACAGGCGCTGGAGAATTTGCCGGAAGGTCCGGTGCAGATCGATGATCGGCGAATCAGTCTGCCACCCAAGAAAGGCGTTTACTCGAACATCGAAGACCTGATGAACCACTTCGAACTGATTCAGGATGGTATTCTGCCGCCGATCGGTGAAGTGTATTCATACTGGGAAGCCGCAAACGGCGAGTTGGGTTTCTATCTCATCAGCGATGGCGGCAAACGCCCGTACCGCCTGCGCTGCCGCGGCGCATGCTTCTACGTTTTCCAGGCCTTCAACCGGATGGTGAAGGGCGGATATCTCTCCGACGCTGTAGCCGCGCTCGGATCTCTGAATGTCGTCGCGGGCGAGCTGGAAAAGTAAGGTCATGGAGTTGAATTACTACCGGAAGCGCGATCTATCCTCAAAGGCTCTCGATCTGATTCAGTTCGATACGGAGTCGATCCGCCAGGTCGTGGCGTCCGAACGCCACGACAATCCTGATGTGTGGCTCATCGATCCCGACGCATACGAAAAGGACGGCCGCATCCTGCGCGACAGCGAGTCCCCTCGCATGCTCGCCTACTCGTCCAAAGATCACACCCTCTACGCCACCGACGGATGCAACTCGTGCGCCCGCCGCTTGCCGGCAAAACTGGAAGCGCTCTCGGCAGATGAGCTGAAGGTGTTTGCGCGCGAGAATGAACTCCGGAATGATCTCCTGGATAAACTCACCCAACTTGTTCGGAAGGATTCCCCTCCTTGCAAAGGGTAACAACATACTTGGCTAACCAAGTCACGGAAGATCAGCAATCAGCAACGCCGGATTCCCAATGTCTAACAGCCATGTGCGATCAGCCAAAGCGATCGCTGAGGCTGTTGCGTATTTTTGTTAGGTATTAGTGATCGGCGATGGCGGATTGCTTATGTTGGGAAGGCTGGTGAGCCAAGTATGTAGATGCGGTTACTCAAAGTATATAATTACCCTGTACCAGGAGAGGAATCCGATTCGCGTTACGGGAATCCTAACGGACTAACGTTGCCTTCTGACTCCGACACGCTTGCAATATCGCGAAATCTTACATTTCGAACAGAAAGGACTGATGGGTTTGCAAAGATTCTGCCCATACACGACGAGCAGGTCATTGAAGACGATCCAGTAACGGCGGGGCAACTTTTTGCGCAGAGACATTTCCGTGTCTTCGGGCGTCTTCGTTCGTACGTAACCCAGCCGGTTGGAAATTCGGTGAACGTGCGTGTCCACAGCGATTCCCGGCTTTCGAAACGCCAGGGTGACGACGATGTTTGCTGTCTTGCGGCCAACACCCGGTAAGGTGAGCAATTCGTCTAGACTCGACGGGACGTCGCCGCCAAATCGCGAAATGAGTTCCTGGCAGATCGCATGAATCGTCCTTGCTTTGACGCGGTAGAACGATACCGGATAAATCGCCTTTTCGATCACGCCGACAGGTATGCCTAACATCGATTCCGGCGTGTTCGCCATTGCAAACAGCCGTTCGCTTGCAGCGTTCGTTGTTCGGTCCTGAGTGCGGAGGCTAAGGATGCAGGAGATTAAAACCGTGAACGGAGTTTCAATGTAGTGGCCGATGGCCGGCACAGGCCACTGCCGAATCTCTTTTCGCAAAATTCGGACGACATCGTGGATATCTTCTGAATGCATGGCAGGCCAAAGAGGCGCCGATCGGATTCGAACCGATGCATAAAGGTTTTGCAGACCGTGCAGAGCAGTCCGATCGGCATTCCCACCAGTTTCAACCAGTTTAAAAAAACTGCATTTACAGAATGCATCATATAGCCGGTTGAAGCCGATTTAAACGGATAGTCCTTACAGTGTTTTTCGCGGCAAATCCAGTCAAAAAACAGCGACCGTCCCCAACAGCGGCAACCGCCAAAATTGTGCTAGAACTTCCGCAGAAGCTGGCGCACAGCGACGAAAAGCAAGAACGCGCAAACCCGCATGGTTATTGGTTCCTGCCGTCTCGGGTTGCTTCCTGCCGCGCAGGATTTTGCCCTCCGGAACCAAACGTCGGAAGAGGATCATCACTGATGGCTTTAGCTTGGAAGTTCTTCCCTAACTGCGACAGTCTCTTTGTAGAGGCATCAGTCGATGGTTTCGTCCCGGCTGCCTTTGTTAAGCAGCAACGACCGAAGGACACGGCCAGACTGGTTTACTTCCTCAAGGACCGTTTTCATCTCATGACGAATAACGGACTGGTTTCGGCGGGTCGTTTCCGTCACACGCAATTGAAAACGATGCCCCGTGCCCGCAGTGATGAGAGGCGTCACGCCGGGTTTAGCCCAATTCCCCAGGTTAGACGGTTCTGGTGGAACACGATCAAAGGAGTGCGCTGGATCATTCGTGTGAGACGCAATTCGCGGGGCACCATTGTTGTCCAGTTGCACAACGTAGGAGACAAGCCCTCTCCCAAGTCCACCTGCGCCTTGGAATGTGATGCCATCGGCGTTACAGGTTAGCGTGTGTGTCTGAAATTGCTCCACGATTACTTCGCCCGTCCATCGCGGTCCGAGCACTTCGTCGAATTTAACAATCTTGAGGACGTGCACCCCGCTGCCGGCCGGCGTGTTGAATGATCGGAACTCCACCGCAAGGTAGCCACTGCCCGCGCAGTAGTAACCATCGCTGTCTGCATACCCGGGTCGGGCGGCGGCAACCAGCAGGACGAATCCAATCAGGACCGATCGCACGATTCACCTCATGGAAAGTGTACGTCTGTGCAGCATGCAGAAGCAATGCAAGCGGCCGTATCAGCGCATACAAGCGGCCTCAAATGCCCGACAAATTTCTATGTGCCTCATCGAGTGTATCCTCGACGAATTTTCCAAGGTCATGTTTAATTTCGAAGCGTTTACGACGATCCTCTTAACCACCGGGACGGAACTCCACGTCAAGGCTTAAAGAGCGGCAGATCCGCTTGGCCTCTTCAAGATTCTTCCGGAGCGCATGTGCGTCCGTCTCCACGTCGCTGGGAGTGATCAAGATCATGGGCCCGCGCGGCCAAGCCACCATCGGCAATGCCAGTAAATGCTCGCGAAGCGCTTCCGGGCGTAATTGTACGTGCTGTGGCCTGTTTCCGGCGAAGGTGGTGACATCGTACCCGTTCTCCACCACTAGGATGATAGGGTTGAAACACGCGTCTGTTGGATGACAGTCTTGGGACGTCTTAGCGTTGATGATCCGGGCACGCAGGTCGAGCAGTTCTCCTGGATTCCTCTTGCACCCCGTCAGCACGGCCAACAACAAGAAAGCGGATATCAGGAGTCGCACGGATGCATTGTATCTAAATTGACGGAATTTCCTCCGATGAGTCCCGCTACTTAACAAAGAGAGATCCGTCCAGGAACCGTTCTTGGAAACGCCCGCAATCCAACGCCTCACGATAAAATACGCGGCGCAGCCGATCTTTCTGCGGACTAAACGCAATCTATTGGGGTCTGCTGAAACAACCGTATAAGCATGAGCTAGCTAAGCTAGGGAAAGCCAGCATTGCGCTGAAGCCATCTTTATTTGGCGACATTAAGCTGTACTTGATTCGAATAAAGTCGCTCATCCAATACCGACGTTTGGGCCGTTTTGAGCGGTAGCTCCACACCCGCATAGAGCGCACGCATGTCCTTCACCAGTTTTATAAAAGATGAGACGGCGCGAGGAGCCTTGAAGGCCATTTGATCGTATGTCGAAACCACATTTCGCATGTCTCGCAACGGTCAGTGCAGTGAGGGCGGCCATCGAACCGCCGCTGACCAACAATCCCATGCTCTCTTTGGGAAACCCGACGATTTCCTTAAACCAATTCAGTATTTGTCTCTCCAGATAGATCGCGGAGTGATTGCCGCCTGCACAACTCGGATTCAGCAGAATCAATTAAGAGGCGCCGATCGGATTCGAACCGATGCATAAAGGTTTTGCAGACCTCTCCCTTAACCACTTGGGTACGGCGCCATTCGCGCATGCCGGCTCTATTATAACTAAAGCGCAGGTGTCAGGTTCTGTAATCACGCGAAAGGCAGGCTGCGTGGGTACGGGTTGCTGGTAGCGAGCGACCGTTTTTTTCGTAAGTCAGGGCAAGAGCTCTGACAGGGACTCCCACCAGCGAACCCGTTAATTTCCACTATATGCCTGACGGCAAAAGGAAACAACTCTTTAGCAGAACGTATTGAACTGGGCTGAAACCAAGGACTGACATGTGTTTCAGCTCGTCAGCGGTTTGAAAGATGCCGATAAAAAGCCGGATCGGCGCCGGTTCGCAACTTATACACGTATAGGATCTGTCCGAGGTGATAACTGAAATGCTCGACGACGTGATAGATCGCCTGCAGAGCCGACGCTTTGTACGCCTGTATGTCACAGTGTTCAAGTAGCCGCTGTTCCGGCAATGCCGCCAGAATTTGGTCAACTTCGCCGACGGACGACTGAATGTTAGCGACTAACTCGATCCTTGGAACGGGATCTCGCGTGGCAAACTCCGCATCCCGGTCTCGCATGGAGCGCACACCGCCAATAGACTCGACGATCCATTGCTTCATATTCCCGCAAAGATGCAACACGAGGTTTCCTGCACTGTTCGACTGTTCATTCGGCCGCCACCAGATGTCCTCATCCGACATGTGTTCCAAACAATAAATGAGCTTTGGCAGGAAGTCGTCTTTCAGAAACACCCGCGACGCTTCGATGAATTCCTGACCTTCTGTCCTCGCTGTCCCCGTGGTTGTTAGCACTCCGTCCTCTGTAGACATAGTAAGAGTACGGAGGACAGCCTGAACAGCAAAATTTTTCTTTGTGGAGATCATCGCGGGGAGACTGAAACAACAGGACGGTACTCACATCCAGTTGCCGACACGCAGTCCCGGAACACGTTTAAACTCGGCTTCGTTGTTCGTGATCAATAGGACGCCAACGCTCACAGCATGTGCGGCAATCAGCAGATCCATAGATCCGATGATCCGGCCCTTCCTTTCAAGGAGAGTTCGGATGCGGCCGTAGCTTGCGGTCGCCGCCTGGTCGAAGGCCACGACCTCCAACGGCTCTATAAAGCCGCGAAGCGCATCGCGGTTCCGGTCAGGGCGGCTGCTCTTGGCGGCGCCATATTCCAGCTCCGCCAGTGTGATGGCGGAGATTCCGATATCGCCTACAGGTGTGCGATCGAATCGATTCATCAATCGTTGTGGACGATGCTTGATCAGATGGATACAGATATTGGTATCCAGCATGAACCTCATCGAAAGGCCTTCGTCCGCTTTTCCAAAGGCGGTTGTTTCGGCCGGACCGTCATGAAGTCATCCGTAAACTTTTCCAAACTTTGCAACAGAGGAGCCCATGAGCGCACCTTGGGGCGGAGCACTATTGTGTCTCCACGCTTCCGGATTTCCACCTCATCGGCCTCGATCAAGAACTCTTTTGGAATCCTCACCGCCTGACTGTTTCCACTCCAGAACACTTTCGCCGTCTTTGCCAATTGAATAACCTTTATGTATATACGCTAGGATATACATAAAGCTCGGTCAACGTCTTTCTTTACCTCATTGCGGGCACGGCTCGTGACCTCCTGATCTCGATGAGATAACGTGCAGGCATGTAGTCGCGGGCTTTAGCCCGCGTCCGGCTCTTTGCGACGATTTCCGTGCGGACACGGAGAATTTGGTGGTTGACATGTCTATAGAAGATGGCTATGCTTCCACGCTTCTACCTGTTTCCCTCAAGTTCATTTGCGATCCTGCCATTCATTTGCGCAGTGACATCCAGAGCCAGTAAGGCAGCGGTGACCGGTTTCTTGGCGGAGGAACGCCCGAATGCCGGATATGGAAAAGCCGTCGCAGCTAAGACCGGCAAGTCCAGCGCTTGTCCTCCTCGATCCTTCTTTTAGACTTGTTAGCTACAACGCGGAAGCCATTCGAATCCTGACATATCCGCGAAATGCCAGGGAGATTCATCCTCTCACCAGGCAGATTGAGGACCAGCTTCGTTTGCTTTTACGCCCACTTCGCTCTTCCCCTCCAGTTGCGCTCACACCGGCGTTCCAATCGGGAAGACGGCAGTATGGGGTCCGCATCTTCACACTGAACAACCACAGGAATGGTTCTTCTTCCAGCAACGCTTCCTACCCCGCACACGCCGTATTGTTCGAACGCCGGGATCGCCAGTGCGCAGATCTTTCCACGGTCGTTTCACAATTCCATCTGACGCCGCGCGAGCAGGAGACATTGCTTTTGCTGACGGAAGGAATGACAGGCAAGGAGATCGCAAATCGGATGGGCATCAGTCCTCACACGGTGAAAGCCTTTTTCCGTCTGATCATGAGCAAAATGCAGGTCTCCACCCGCTCCGGAATTGTTGGAAAAATCGTCAGGATCAGCCATTAGGTTTTGGGCTTCGACTACTCCGTTCGGGGAATAGACATGAAGTCCCATGAGGACGATTATGTCGGACATGAAACGGAGTCGCAAGAAGGGGAGTTACGAGAAGCGCCGCCACCCTCGGCATCCCGTTCGCGGAGAACTGACAGGATACATTATGCCGAGCCAAACGGAGGGTGAGGGTGAGCAGTTCTTTCAAGGGACGATCCAGGACGTCAGCCAGGGCGGGCTTGGCGTCCTGACCCTCCAAGCAGTGAGAGTGTCGAGTCCAATCCAATGCAAACTCAGGCTGGCCCGTCTCCCTTGCTCCATTCCCACACTTGCTGAAGTCCGCTGGGTCGAGAGTAGCCCGTCCGGAGCGGGAGTGCGGATTGGCCTCGAGTTCCTGCTTTAGTCCTGCGGACTAGCCCGAACGACTAGTCCATACCGCGTAGTGCATACACCGTAGTCCATACGCCTAGTCCATTCGCGTAGTGAATTGGGGTCATAGACGCGCGGCTTGGAAAAGGCGCATAAAGACGGACGATGCTCCAGTCGAATTGGAGTCTGTGACTTCTATGGCGTGAGCGTGTCCAAAT